>Ga0307379_10004549_pt1 | contig 19761 bp, 19 predicted proteins | sample UN2MG_FD_202237 | JGI IMG/M metagenome (GOLD analysis project Ga0307379, IMG submission 202237) | Soil microbial communities from Risofladan, Vaasa, Finland - UN-2 | ecosystem: Environmental > Terrestrial > Soil > Coastal area > Acid sulfate soil | place: Finland: Risofladan, Vaasa | collected... | reverse complement strand
AAAGTGATTTCAAGCCCTTTGAAGAGCTCCAATAGGAACTTGGTATATTTTTTGCAGAAGATCTTAGAGGAAGGAAAATTCAAGAAGGAAAACGAGTGATTCGATGACATAGAGACGATTTTTCGTAGCGGCTGACTGAAACAGAAGAGGCTGTTTGAGACTATTTGAGTCTTAGGCAGCCTTTTTTTTTGGAGGTCAGAAGTTCTCCTGAACACCCGCAACGAAAAAAGAGAAGGAGAGAGATGAAAAGAAAATCGATCCCCATAATGATCTTCACAACTCTCCTTGTTTTTTCCCTTTTTTCATCGGCCAGATCTTTGAATGCAAAGAAGCTACATGAGGCTGCTCAGAGGGGAGATATCGATTTGATGAAAGATCTCCTCAAAAAAGACCCAAAGCTCGCAAATTCATGCAACGATAACGGATGTACTCCTCTCCAATATGCTGCTTATTCCGGGCGACTGGAAGCAGCCAAGTTACTCATCGAAAAAAATGCCGATGTAGATGTGAAGGGAAGCCACCACGGATGGACGCCACTCTATTTAGCAGCCATGAAGGGCCACAGAGCCATCGCTGAACTTTTGATAACACATGGGGCAGAGATCGAGACAACAGACAAAAAGGGGAGCATCCCACTCCATCTTGCCGCTTTCAGCGGTTATAAGGATGTGATCGATACACTAATTGTGAATGGAGCGAAAGTGAACATCAAGGACAAAGCGGGTCACACTCCGCTCGACCATGCGAGTAAAGTCGGCCGCAAAGAAATCATCGGCGTTCTTCTCGCAAAAGGAGCAATGGGAAGCGCTAAAAGCCATGAGGAGAACAGGCGATGACCCTATTCACTCCAACCAGATCTTGACGATCTCATCATTTTCATAGACTTCGATAAGTGCCATCGGGCCCACTTTTTTCAACTCTGCAAAAAGCTCTTTCAGGTCGATATCATACTCATCCCGGTCGATCTTGAGATTTTTATTATCCGCACATTTCATGAAAATTTCGACCAAAGAGATCGGCAGTGTGATCTTGACTTTATCCTTTTTGGTTTGAGCGTCCGTGACAAGAACTTTAAACCACTTGGCTTCTTTTCCAGGATCATATTGAGGATTTTCTTTGACAGCCTTTTTGATGGCTTGGATGTCGTCATCGCTATCCGCAAAGATTGTTCCTGCACTGAAAAAACCCAACATGATTAGGGCCAAAACAAAAACTGTGATTCTTTTCATTTCATGCCTCCTTGATTTCAATCTATCCATATCTTGATAACAGAGTCTTCGCTCTTTATCTCTATGATATTTCCTTTGACTTTGGTGAGTTCCCGGATGATCTTATCCAGGTCATACCCTTCTCTTCTCATGCTCTTCTTCTCCTCCTCGGGGATTGCAGCAAGGGCGAGGTCCGCCAAAGCCCAGGGAATGTCCAATGAAAGCTTGAGTTTTTTCTTTCCCTCCTCATACACCCGGATCTTCAGCATTTTCGCTTTTCCCTCGTATCTCTCCTCCTCAAAATCCTTGAGTGCATCGGGATCTACCCTTAATACAGCAATCTTTGCTCTGTCTTTGAACTCGTCGTCCCTTTCCTCCTTCAGGATCTCCATCAAAACAGGAAGTCCTTTCCTTGCCGTTTTTTTATCTCTCGCATAGCTCAGCTTAAACGCAGCCATGTATTTGATTACCCTGTTCGGACTCGAGAGCCTCCTCTCGATCTCTTTGAGATAGGATTTGTTGCCCTTGTCATAAAGCTTGAAAGAAAGCTCGATGATGGAGACCTCAGACTCTTCAACCAACTGTTCGTTGTGTTCATCCAGCTGAATGTAGTCTTTATAGGCCTTTAATGCCTTCACCTCTTTTCCCGGTTGTTCTTGCAGACATTTTCCCAGGTAAAAAACCGCCTGGGAATGCCAGGGGCTCTCCGGATAATCATCGATAAGCTCTTCCAATTTTTCCTGTGCTTCTTCCCATTGCTTGTCAAAAATGAGTATCTTTGCATTTTGGAAGAGTTTCTCATCCGGATCGACCTGGGCATAGGCCTGCACGACAAAAGAAACGCAAAGAATTATGATTAAGGTTATGCCAGATTTTTTCACTTTATACCTCACTTTCCTCTAAGTCTCTCTTCAGAAGTTTGATCTTCAAAAGAAGCTGATTATCTTCGATGAGGTCCTGAATGTTTTTAAAGTCTTCCTCTGACAGTTGATCACTGATCTGTGTCAATTCAAAAAAGAGGAATTCGATCTGATCGCAGATTTCTTTAGCTTTGGCCATGTGGAACTTATCCAGTTGAGGGTTGATGTATCTCTTCTTGGCGAGTAGATCTTTGGCTGCTTCCGAAGCAAGATCGCGCCGCCATGATTGTGGAGTTTTCTCTGGAGATGCCTGGACAAAATCCAAGAGGATGTACTGGCTTTTCTCAAGGTAGTCCAAAGTATCTCGCCTCGCCATCTCAAGCTCTACACGGTCCAAAAAATCCTTTGACACAGAAAAGCTTTCTCCCCGAGATTCTCTCAGGAGGGATGTCCGCATCACGATCAATGTCGCAAGAGAACCCAGCATAAGTCCCACAAGCAGAGCGGCATAAACAGGCTTGAGCCGGGATTGAACCAGGATCTCCCAAAAACTCCTTCGCGGTGCCTGTTGAGGACGAGCGGATTTATGGTCAAACACAGCATTACTTATCTGGTGAGGAAGGGCATCCCAATCCACAGATGCCGTGGCCTCTTCCACATTATCATTCAGGGAATCCGCGGCCCGGACCAATTCCTTTATTCCCTGGAGTTCCTCCTGACAATGCGGGCAGATATCCAGATGAGATCGGATCCGCTCTCTTGTATTGTTATCGAGCTCTCCATAGAGGAAGGCGACCAGATCTCTGTTGATTCTTTTGCACTTCTCATTCATGTTTTCTCTCCCATATAAGGGGTCATCAAGGCCCTGAGATTCTGTGTAGCCTTGAAGTGGAGGGATTTCACTGTTCCCACTGAGATCCGCAAAATCTGTGCGATCTCTTTATATTCTAGGTTGTTGTAATGTTTCATCACAAAAATCATGCGCTGTCTTTCGGTGAGTCGGTCTAAACATTCCGTAAAAACTCTTTTAATATCGGAAAAAGACTGCGAATTTTTATCATTCTGAGAAGGCACATTGACCTCCTCGACATCTTTATCACTCCTGTAATCCTTGTTCCGGCTGTAATTTTTCCGGTAATAATCAATACAGAGGTTTTTGGCAATCTGTAAAAGCCATGTCTGAAAATTTTTCTCCGAACGGAACATGTCCACTTTCTGGTAAAGCCTCAGGAATGTCTCCTGGACAACATCTAAAGCATCCTCGTTATTCCGCAAATAGGAATAGGCCAGCAGATAAACTTTCTTTTGGTAAAGACGCGTGATCTCCACGAAAGCCTCTCTGTTACCTTCCTTTATTCTTCCGACCAGAAGAGGGACGTTGTCTGGTTCTGCGGTTCTTGTTACTTCCATCTGTCCCATAGACATTCCTGTATGAATACCCACTCTCTCAATCAAGCCAGATCAAGACTTTACTCTCTTCATCCTCGATCTCGACCAGGAGCCCGGGGCCTAATTTCTCGAGGTCTTTGATATTTCTCCAATCGAAATCATAGCGCTCATCGAATTCAAATCCTTCCTCGTCATCTGCCGCTTTGATCCCGATATCCATACATGTATTCACCAACCAGAAGGGCGCCGAGACTTTGACGAGCTGGCGCTCTGACGCCTCATAGACCAACACTTGTATGGAATCAGCCCTGCCCTCTCTGTTCGGACGTTTTTGGTGGATGGAATCTATCCGCTTGTACGCCGAACTAAAATAGCGGTCTGGATTTTTGACGTTTCTAATGACTCGAACAGTGAAACAGCCTGATAACAATAAAGGGATTAAAATCAACAAAGCGAATTGAGCTAGTTTTTTCATTTTTCTCATCGAAATCCTCTATGGAACGATTTCAAAGTTTAGTACGGAAGGAATCCGGAAAAGGTTCACGCATCGACCGCTATTATTTATGATCGGAAGTATTCAGAGATAGTTTCGCTCAGATCAAGAGTAACGGATCCATTTGAGGATTTCGCCGAAGCTCGGACGTTTCCCGTACATCAAGATCCCCACACGATAGATCTTGGCCACGAGCCAGATCATCAGTACGATCGACAATATGAGCAGGATGATAGAAGTCGCGATCTGTGAAAATGGGGGAAGCAGCACACAAATGCGCAGGAGCATGAGTATGGGAGCGAAGAACGGGATCATAGAGAGCACGACCGAAAAAGTACTGTCAGGACTTCTGATCACAAACATCATGAGCAGGATCGGAACAACAAGGAACATGACAACCGGCATGATGAGTTGTTGGGCCTCCTTTTCCGAATTCACCATAGATCCGATAGCTGCATACATAGTGGCATAAAGAAAATATCCCAGGATAAAGAATAGAACAAAATAGACCAAGATATACGAAGGAATGGAGGGCATTGGGAATGACGCAGCAGCCGGGAAAAAACCGATCAGGAGTTTTTTGCTGTATCGGGATGCGGCAAGACCGAATAGAGCCCAAATGGCATACTGAGTAAACCCAACAGCAGCGATCCCCACGATTTTTCCTGCCATGAGCTGGAAAGGTTTCAAAGAGGAAAGAACGATCTCCACAACCCGAGAACTTTTCTCTTCGATCACACCTCTCAGAATAATCTGTCCGTAAAAAAGCAGGGTCATGTAGAGAACAAGGACCAAAAAATAGGAGATGATGAAAGTCCCTCCCGCATCCCTCTCCACGCCTCTTTTTGTGACCTTCTTTGTCGCGAGCGCCACGGGCCGCATGTACTCGCTTATCCTTTTCGGATCTAAACCTTCGTCCTGCAGCCTTTTTTCGATCACGATGCTGCTCAAGGCCCTGTTGAAATTTCCTCTTTTGTCAAAATCTGACACATGTTCGGAAACGAATTCTGCCTCTCCGTCCCCAGAGATATTTTCGGGGATGAAAATATAAGCGGAAAGTTCTTTACTCAAGACTTTCTGGTTCAGATCCTCCCTGAGGGCTTCCATATCATCTTTCAGTGAGTAGCTTATAAGAAGATATCGCCGGGTTCCATCCTTCAGTTTTTGATCGAGCTTTTGCTCGAGTCCCATAAAGATCTCGCCTGTTTCATCGATGATCCCGATCTTCTCTTGTTGATCGACTGCAATGAACTGAACCACAACTGGCACTACAATAAATGCGGCCATCAGAACTGGGCCTAAAATCGTCCCGATGATGAAACCTTTTGTGCGGATTATCTGGATGTATTCTCTTTTAATAACTGACAGTATCTTTTGCATCTCTCTCCCCCACTTTTTCGATAAAGATCGCATTTAAAGTCGGTTCCATGACCTCGAACTTGGTGATCCTGATCTTCCCCACAAGTGCGTTGAGCAGTTCTTGAGGATCTGTCTGTTCTTTGAGCTTTATCTCCATAGACTTTCCGTAGTCATCTATTTTTTCGATCACCGGTAAGCCCTGGATAAAACTGGCATCACCTTCATAATCCAGAACCACTGAATTTTTTCCATACTGTTTTTTAATGAGGCTCAAATTCCCTTCCAGGACCTTCTCGGCCTTGTTGATCAGGCAGATGTTGTCACAGATCATCTCCACCTGTTCCATCCTGTGCGTGGAAAAGATGATCGTTCGCCCATTCTTTTGCATCTCCAGCATGATATCCTTCAACAGCTTTGTGTTCACGGGGTCCAGTCCGGAAAAGGGTTCATCCAGAATGATGAGCTCTGGGTCATGTATAACGGTTGAGATGAATTGGATTTTCTGCTGCATTCCTTTGGAAAGCTCCTCTACTTTTTTCAGCTTCCAGTCAGTCAAGTCAAACCGCTCCAGCCAAAAATCTATCCGTTTCCGGGCTTCTTGACCCCGGAGTCCTTTCAGTTCGGACAGAAAGACGAGATGCTCCCCTACCTTCATTTTGGGATATAGCCCTCTGTCTTCAGGCAAATAACCGATCCTCTCCTTCATCTCTTCATCGATCTTCCTGTCCAACACTCTGATGGAGCCCTTATCAGGGATGATGATATTCATGACCATGCGGATAATTGTCGTCTTCCCAGCCCCGTTCGGGCCGAGCAATCCATAAATCATTTTCTGAGGAATCTTGAGCGATAGATCTTTGACGGCATAGAAATCCCCAAACCTCTTGGTGATGTCTTCAATCTCCAATGCGTTCATCACTTTTACCTCTTAAAATGTTATTACCTATGGATGATATAATACATCCTCCAAAAGTTCAAATCCGGATGGCATCCCGCTAGCATTTCCAAATCCGTGATGATATCAATCAGAGTGATCAGATTATATGATCTCAAAAACGAACAACGGGAAAGCAGTGCGGCTCATGTAGGGACCGTTTCCCAAACGGTCCGTTCGGGGAACGGACCTTACAAAGAAAAATACCATGCCCGTCCATCCCTCCTCACGGTTTTTTCCATCACACAATCTGATCACTCAATAAGGCTATTATGTATTTATGAAATCACGAATTTAGAAATGCTTTCCGACTTCTCTTATCCGCCAATTGAATGACAGCCAATCTTAATTGGAATTTAGATTTAATTTACGAGAGGATTTCTGATATATTATTAACTCGATAAGATAAAAAGGAGCAAAGATGAAAAGAGGAACATATGTATTGATTATCTTTTTGATCTTCTTCGTTCTGATAATAGCCACAATCGTATCTTTCATGTACTTTGAATTTGCGAAGCCGGCCAAAGTTAGGCCCAACACATATTTGGAAATAAACCTCAGCGGTGCTGTGGAAGAACGCCCTATGCCTGACATCATGACGACATTTTTTATGGGAGGAGATCCTCTCTCGATGTATGATATTTGGCTGAATTTCCAGAAAGCCAAGGCAGACAGGAACATCAAAGGCATCATCCTCCGTATCGGTCTGCTCCAGTGTGATTGGGCCAAAGTCAACGAGATCAGAGACCTTGTCCTGGATTTTAAGACCACTGGAAAAAAAACATATGCGTACATCGAGGAGGCCCTCGATTTTGACAAGGAATACTTCCTGGCAACTGCCTGTGACCAGATCTTCCTCCACCCTCTGGGTGCCATGATCATCAACGGCATCGGGGGACACGTGCCCTTTTTCAAAGGGTCGCTCGACAAATTGGGTATTGAAGCCGAGATCGAGCATGTTGAAGAATACAAGACTGCCTACAACATGTTCACAGAGAAGGGATTCACTCCCAGCCACAGAGAGATGATTGAGTCCATCTATGAGAGCTTGTTCACCACTTATGTGACAAAAGTTGCTGAAGCGCGAGGAAAAGATGAAAAAGAGTTTCTAACACTGCTCGACAAGGGTTACTTCCACAGTGAGAACGCCAAGGAATTGGGACTGGTAGACAACCTTCTCTATGAAGACCAGTTGGAAGACATCCTCAAAGAAGGAGAGAAGAACGTCCGCCGCATAAGTCACAGCTCTTATCTCAAAACAAAAGTCTCTGCTTCTGGTTTGAACAGAGGAAAAAAGATCGCCCTTATCTATGGAGTCGGTACCATCCATTCTGGAGAAAGCATGCGCGGGCAGACCATGGGCAGCAGCACAATTGCCCGATTGCTGCGGAGGGTTAGAAAAGATAAAACGATCGCGGCTGTCGTTTTCCGCGTCGACAGTCCAGGAGGGTCAGCGGTGGCATCAGATGTCATCGGAAGAGAAGTGGCACTGACAAAGAGGGAAAAACCGATCATCGTCTCCATGTCGGATGTTGCAGGGTCCGGAGGTTACTGGGTTTCTATGGATGCACACAAAATCGTGGCTCAACCACAGACTTTGACCGGATCCATCGGAGTCATTTTTGGGAAGTTCAATTTGATCAAGCTCTACGAGAAATTGGGTGTGACTTCCGAAAAAATCGTCTACGGAAAGCGGGCAGACTTATTTTCCACCTTCCGGAGACTCGACCCGGAAGAAAGAGATCTCCTCAAAGAAGAGATCCTCTGGATGTACGACCACTTCACAACCAAAGTCGCGCAAGGCCGGCAATTGACCAAAAAAGAGGTCAACGACATCGGAAGAGGCCGCGTCTGGACAGGTCAACAAGCCAAAGAGATCGGATTGATCGATGAATTAGGGGGATTATCCACGGCCCTTAAAATCGCTAAGGAGAGAGCAGGAATCCCTGAGGAGGAAAGTGTCCGGCTTGTTGTGTGGCCGAAAAAAACCTCGCTTTTTGAAAGCTTTTTTGCCAGGTCCATGGCTCAGACTAAGCTCTTTTCAGATAAGAATCTGGAAAAGTTAATGAGAACCCTTCAAATCCTTGAGAAGGAGCGCGTCCTGGCGATCATGCCTCTTTTCTATGCTACTCAGTAGAAGCTAAGCCGGGATCTCTATCACATTCGTTAGTAAGCGAAAGAGTCCGGACAGATCGTCTTGAAGTCACAAAAGTTGCAGTTGTGCCAGTCCGGTTTTGCTCGGTAGTCCTCCCGTTTAATTCCTGCCTCTGCTGCCTCGATCTTCTCCATAGCTCTGGCCTGCTCCTTTTGTCCCTTTTCGGCATGACCGATGATATCCGACTCGAGGAAATAGAGCTGGATCTCCATGAGAGGAAGGTCTTGCGTTTTGGCAAAGGATAAAGCGTACAGGTCCATTTGCAGACTTTCTCTGGCCCTCTTGTCCGCCTCTTTCTGGTCCTTGACACTCGTCGCTTTATAATCAATGATCACGGCCCCCTTATCGAGGGCGTCAATCCTGTCCCACCGTCCGGTAAATTTAACAGGATCGTGCTGCCACCGGAATTCTTTCTCCAAGTAAAGCGGGACGATTCCCGAAGATTCCTGCCGATGGTAAAAAAGACGCAGAGCTTTTTCTCCATCCTTCTTTCTCATCTCTTCATGCTCTCTGCTCAAAAATCCTTCATTGATCCAGTGCTCGAGATACTCTTTGATCAACTCCTCTTCACTGATCGTTTTCCCAGATATCTTGTGTCTCAGGTAAAAATGGATCGTGTTGTGCATGACACGCCCGTATACAAGATTGTGATGTGGGAGCACAGGGATGCGCATCACTTGCCTGTATTTGTACTTGAGAGGGCAGGTTAAATAGTCATCCACCCGGAAAAAACTGAGTGTGAGAGATATCCCCTCTTTCACTTTGGACTGGGGGATATTCTCTGAAAAACTCGGGGCATACCTTTTGATCTCTTCAAGTGCTGATGTGTGTAAAGTTTCTTCGGGTGCTTTAGGGATATCGAGTGCCTCCAAAACAAAAGGGCTGACCTTCTTTGGCCTTTTCAGTCCGTAGTCCTTTGACCAGACCAAATACAGAAGTTTCTTCGCCCGGGTCATGCCCACGTAGAAAAGACGCCTTTCTTCCTGAAGATAGTTCTCACGCTCCGGTAATTCCTCATTAAGCAGCTCATCTGGAACGGGGATCTTTTCCCGCCTTTGGCGTCCGGGAAACCTGTCTCCGATCAAGCTGACCATAAAAACGATGGGAAACTCCAATCCTTTGGCCTTATGTACAGTAAGAACATTAACAGCATCCTCCTCCATTTCGGCTTCCGCCGAAGCTGGGTTATCCCCCACCTGCTGAAGGAGGGCAAGGTGCGTGGCAAAGGAGAACATGGAATCATCCTCGCTCAGCTCTGAGAAATTTTTCACTTTATCAAAGAATATGCGAATATTCTTGATCTTTATCTCGCTTGCCAGGCCTCCTTTTTCAACAAGATTTTTTAGAAAACCTGATCTTTCAAGGAAAGAATACAGGACACGTCCGGCATTCTGTGTGCTTGCAAGCCGTGAGGAAAAGAGCAAATCGCTGAAGATCTTCTTAACCTGAGCTTCACTGGAAGAAGAAAGGTCAACGGGGCATTGTCCTGCGGAGACCATCTTGAACACACTATGCAAAGGAAGATGTTTTTTGGCGGCAAAGTTCGACAGCGTTGTCAGATCATAAGGTTCCATCCCATAAGCATCGGATAGAGAAAGGTGAAAGAGGCTCTTGCTATCCTCAAAATCTGTCATTGCCCGAATAAAAGAAACGAGGATCTTCACTTCTTCCTGGGCATATAGCCCCCGGCTTCCAGAGAAGCGGAAGGGAATTTCTTTCATGTTCATGGCTCTAAGAAAGGGATCCGCATCGGCATTGCGCCGCACTAAAATCGCCAGGTCTTTGAAGTTGTAGCCATTTTTAGTTTTTTGCGAGATGATCTCAGCCACTTTATCCGCTTCATGGGAGAGTGTATCCAGCTGAATCATGTGGATACTCTTTCCCAAGTGTGCGATCGTCGACTCCAACCTCTTGTCCACTTTCTCCTGAAGCTCCAACCGGTCTGGATTGTTATGCTGGATCAGCCGGTAGGAGGAATCGAGGATATCTTGTGTTGAACGGTAGTTCTTTACTAGAACAACTTTTTTGGCATGCGGATAGATCTTCCGAAAACCTCTGATGTTGCTCAATGAGGCACCACGAAATCTAAATATGCTCTGATCGTCATCACCAACAACAGTTAAGTTTTGATGTTTCTGACAGAGCAACTTGAGCAGTTCGAACTGGATGTAATTGGTATCCTGGAATTCATCGACAAGAATATATTTATACCTCTGCTGGAACTCTTTGAGCACAGAGGGTCGTTCCTTGAATAGCTTCACCGCTAAGACAACTTGATCCTCAAAATCGATTTTGCCTTCTTTGACCAATAAAGTTTGGTACTCCCCATAGACTTGAGCCATTTCCAGATGCTTTTGGGCCTGCTCCAACTCGATAGAATCCTTGGCTTTCTTCTCGAGATCCTTTGCATAATCCTGATAATCTTCAGGCCGGATATTTTCCTGTTTCAATCTCTTTATGGCCGATAAAAGTTCTTGAACATGTTTTGTAGGGAGGCTTAATGGCCTGTAATACTTTAAAGGGAACTGAAAAAGATGTTCTCTAAAAAAAATGGCCTGTTCCACCTCGTCTAAGAGCTTAAAATCTAAAAAGTAACCTATTTCATGGATAGTGTTCCTCAAAACTTTTTCACCGAAGGAGTTAAATGTGGAGATATCAACAAAGGAATAGCCGTAAGGAACCAGTAGATCAACCCTCTCCTCCATCTCGCTGGCTGCTTTTTCAGTAAAAGTTACGGCAAGTATTTCTTCAGGCTTGGCGCCTTTCGATGCGATCAAATAAGCGATACGGTGAGTGATGACTTTTGTTTTTCCTGTGCCAGCACCTGCTATGATCAGAAGTGGTCCATCACCATGAATAACTGCTGTTTTTTGTTCCTTGTTTAGGCCTTCCAATAATTTCATCGTTCCACTATTTTACAACTTGAATTTCCATAATGAAGAGACTCAAGAGCTTGCACCGGAGGTATAAGAAAGAAAAATCCAGCGGACAGAAGGGTACAGGGAAGAGACTAGCGAATTATGATGACGATCTCGTCCGGTTTCATCAGCCAGAGTTTTTCTCGTGCCTTTTTTTCGACAGCTTCGGGATTTGTCTTTAGCTCTTCTATCTCTCTCTCCAGCTTCCTTTTCTCTGCAAGGAGTCTCATCTTTTCCTGCACTAAGGTGTTCTTACTTTTTTGGATTTGGAACACCTCGATCAAACCTCTCTCCCCAAATAATGAGGCGATAAGGAAAACAAGAAAAAGAAATGCTGCCCCTGACAAGAAAAGCTTTCTCCTCAAAGACAGACCTTGTTTCTTCTTTCTTGTTCTCAAGACAGCTTCTCCAAGCCAGCTCTCAAAAGTCTCTTGACATCTTTTTGTGTGCCCGCCTCTGCATAACAGCGAATCACAGGTTCGGTTCCTGAACTCCTTAAAAGGATCCAATCATCGTTGCTGAAATCAAGTTTAAGGCCTTCGATGATCTCGACATTGCTGACCTTTCTCCCATCAAGTTGAGAAGGAGGATGTTTCCTGAGCTTCCTCAATATTCTCTCTCTATCCAGGGTCAGAGGAATCGTCCTCTGCTCTGCCACTCTTTTTCCGTATTTCTTGAAGAGATCATCCAGATGTTCCGATAACCTCTTTCCCGAAACAGCCATCATCTCTGCAACAAGAAGCCCAGCGACAATGCCGTCCTTTTCTGGGAGATGGTCTTTAAACACGATACAAGCACTCTCCTCTCCTCCGAATATGATCTGATCTTTCAGGAAAAGATCTGCCAGAAATTTGAATCCCACCGGAGTTTTATACAAAGGACAATCATACTCTCTGGCAATTCGGTCTATCAGGTGCGTCGTCGCTACCGATCGGGCTACCCCTCCCCTCCAATTTCTATTCTCGATAAGATACTCCAGAAGCAGAGATAGAACCAAATTCGGATCAATAAAGTTCCCCTTTTCATCAACGATCCCGAAACGATCCCCATCACAATCAGTGGCGATCCCCAACTGGCATTTTTTCTCCTTGATGAACTTCTTTAATTCTCCAAGATTCTCCTCTGTACACGATGGAGTGAGCCCCCCAAAATAAGGATCTATGTAGCCATGGAGCTCCTCAACGGGGATATGGTTCTTTTCTAATATCTCATCCAGGTATTCACGGCTTGTCCCATACAGTGAATCCGCAGCTATCCTGATCTTAGACTTGCGTATGAGCTCAAAATCGATCTTATCCTGAATGAACATCAGATAATCCTGCTGCAAGTCGATTTTTTCAATGTATTCCGATTTGGGGTAATAGGGACAGAAAGAAAAATCTTTGTTCAAATGTCTGATATTCTTTTCGATCTGGTCAGTGACCTCTGGAAGTGCGGGTGCGCCCGACTCGGTATTGAACTTCAATCCATTGTACTCAGGAGGATTGAAGGAAGCTGTAAAATTAATGCCCCCATGGGCCTCACGCTTTATCACCTGATAAGCTTGTGCCTGAGCTGGAGCATCTCTGTCTGAAAGGTAAGTGTGAATTTGATTATGCGAGAGTACTTTGGCCGCTTCAAAAGCAAATCTTTCTGATAAAAATCGTGTGTCATAATTCACGATAACAGAGATATTCTCTCCAGCGAACCTTTTCCTCATATAGTTGGCAATGGCTTGAACCACAATCCTAACATTCTGGAATGTAAATTCTTCCCCCATTATGGCTCGCCAGCCAGAAGTCCCAAATTTAATCATTCTCTTTTCGACTCAAAATTAACACAACCTTCCCGCAAATTCAACCCATATATCAAAGGGTGAGACATAATCCATCTTCGCCGGAGACCCCCCCACCCTCCACTATTCGGCTCAGATGAACCATGTTCACCCTAATTAAGCCCATTCCTCATTACACACCAGTGATGGATAGCTCGAGTATTCCAATTGGTGATTTCGATAACAAACAATGGGATAGCAATACGGCTTTATTCCAATGTAGGGACCGTTTCCCAAACGGTCCGTTCGGGGAACGGACCCTACATAAGAAAAATCATGCCCATCCAGCTCTTCTCACGTTTTTCGTGATGTTTGTGATTAAAGATATTTTTTTGAAACGATATTCAGTAATATACTTATAGTGGAAAAATTAAGGGTACGTTTTTTGGCGGGGATCTTCGTTGTATCTGCAGCTACCCTCTGTTTGGAGATCACTCTCACCAGGTATTTCAGCATTTCCCAGCAGTACCACTTTGCATTTCTTGTAGTCAGCATCACGTTCTTGGGATATGGGGCAAGTGGCTCTGCAATGACTGTTTCTAAGCGTATTTTTGCTCACGATAGAGACAGGGTTTTATCCTATACGTCTCTGGCTTTTGCTTGTTCTGCGGTTTTTTGCTTTCTCCTGTGTAACAGGATCCCCTTTGATTTCATTCAACTTGCATGGGATGCCCATCATGTGGTTTTGATCCTTCTGTATTACGTCCTTCTCAGTGTGCCTTTTTTTTTCGCTGGGCTGACGATCGCTTTGGCCATCGCCCACACTCCTGCACAAGTGAACAAGATCTACTTTTGCGACCTTATCGGTGCTGGTTGCGGCATCATTATTGCTGTATTGATCTTTCTCCCGAAAGGAGATCGTGGCGTCATCCTGATCATTTCTCTCCTTGCACTTGTTGCTGCAGTACTCTTCAGTCAGAGACAAGCCCTTCTCTATAAAATCTTGCTTGGTTTCCTTATCATTGTGGGGATTAGTCTCTTCCTCTCATCACCAGCCTGGTTGAGTTTCAGGATATCCCCATTCAAAGCGCTTCCTCTCGCAAATCAATACGCTGAGGCAAAAACACTTCTCACCAAGTGGAACAGTATTTCACGCATCGACATCATCGAATCTCCAGCTGTGCGTTTTGCTCCCGGACTCAGCCTTCTATACACAGATGTGATCCCCACCCAAATGGGTCTATCTGTCGATGGAGGAGACCTCACGGCTGTGACAAGTTTTAAAGATCGGGACGTACTAAAGCTTGAATTCCTGTCTTATCTGCCATCATTTTTTCCCTATTTAATCGCAAAAAATCCCAAGGTTCTCATTTTAGAGCCCAAAGGAGGATTGGACGTTTTGACTGCACTCCAGAATGAGGCTGCAGACATAACTGTGATCGAAAACAATCCACTCATCGTGAGCATATTGCGTAATGAACTCGCTGCGTTTTCAGGGGAAATCTACAATGGAGATCAGGTTCATATCGTCACATCAACCAGCCGAACAGCCGTAGAGAAGGACAAAGAACTCTACAATCTCATCGTTCTCTCACTGACCGATATTTTTGGGTCTACAGGAACGGGCTTGTTTGGATTCGGTGAAAACTATCTTTATACTGTCGAATCCTTCATGAGCCTTTTCAAAAGATTATCTTCAGATGGGATCATCAGCATGAGCTTTTATCTGCTGCCCCCTCCGAGACAGGAATTGCGTGTATTGGCAACGTGGATCGAGGCTCTTACAAGAGTGGATAAAAAACCTGCCAAGCATATCATTGCCATCCGCAGCTGGGGGACGATCAGTTTCTTTGTAAAAAAGAGCCCTTTCACCGGGCCAGATATACAGAAACTGAAGGACTTTACAGACAAACTCCGATTTGACCTTGTACACTATCCTGGAATAAGAGCCAACGAGGCCAACATCTACAACATGTTTGAAGAACCTATATACTATGAATACTGTCTGGATTTACTCACTCCTGATCGGAGGGAAGAATTCACAGACAAATACCTATTCCAGATCAAACCCGTCTCGGACGAACGTCCGTTCTTTTATAACTTCTTCAAGCTTGGCAAAATCAAAGCCACATTCCGATCACTCGGCCAGAAACTTTTGCCTTTCTTCCAGGGCGAATTTCTGGTGCTCCTGATTCTTATCCAAGCTATCGTGATAGCGTTTATCCTGATTCTGCTGCCGCTCCTCACTTCCCAAAGAGAGAAGAAGGACTCAGGTCTAAAACAGGGGGTTTCTCGAAATGTATTTTTCTACTTCGGTTTGATCGGTATGGCATTCATGTTTGTGGAGATCACGCTGATCCAGAAGTTCATCCTCTACCTGGGACATCCTCTCTATTCATTCAGCGTCATCTTATTCTCACTCCTTCTCTCTTCTGGGATAGGCAGTTTGCTCTCAAAAAAAATTCTCGGTGAGAATATTATTAAGAATCTCCGATGGTGTTTCATCTTTTGCAGCGTGTCAATATTCGCGTCCTTTTTTATTTTCCCCGCTATTCATGAAAATCTCATCGGAGTCCGCCTCGGATACAGGATCTTGCTGACTTCTCTATCCATCTTCCCCGTGGGCTTTCTCATGGGATTTCCTTTTCCTTCGGGCATCCGGCTCCTTGATCAAGCCGGGAAAAGATGGATCCCGTGGGCGTGGGCCATAAATGCCTTTTCTTCCACCATCAATTCTGTTGTCGCATTGCTGATCGCGTTTATAGGAGGGTACAGTCTTGTGCTTTTTCTTGCAGGAGCCGGGTATCTTATTGCGCCCCTCTTCCTCAACTTCTCCCCAAATACCAAAATCCGCACTTGATTCAGAGGAGTTGAAGTGAGCGACATTGGAAGATTTATCGTTTTTGAGCTTCTCCGGTCATGGGGACAAAACGGACACCTAAAACATGTTTGACTTCTGGTTTTCCCTTCACTTTTGTCACTAGAGCCAAAGTCTGATAGTAAAGAGTGCTTCCCAAAGGGATGATCAGCCTCCCCCCTTCCTTCAGTTGATTCAGCAGTGGTGGAGGAATGTGATTCGCTGCACATGTCACGATAATGGCATCAAACGGAGCATGCTCCTCCCATCCAAAGTAGCCATCTCCGTGTTTGACTTGAATTGAGCTGTAATCCAAACTCATAAGTGTTGAAGAGGCTTTTTTGGCCAAGTTCTCTTTGATCTCTATGGAATAAACTTTGTCTGTGAGTTGAGCGAGAACTGCAGCCTGATAGCCAGACCCTGTGCCAATCTCCAACACCTCCTCGCCTCTTTTTAGATCGATATATTGGGTCATCAACGCGACGATGTAAGGCTGAGATATGGTCTGCCCCTCATCGATGGGGAGGGGATTGTCAGCATAGGCCTGGCGTCGGTATTGAGGATCAACAAACAGATGCCGAGGGACCGTCTTCATGGCATCCAGCACTCTTTTTTCTGTGATATCACGAGAGGCCAGCTGGTTTTGAACCATTTCGTTTCTTTTTTGTGTGTATCTGTCCTCCTCGGAATTCAACACCAAGCTTGATCCCACCACAAAAAGGGCACCTAAAAAACACACCATCACTTTTTTAATCAATGCCATATCCCTCTCCCATCTGATCACCTTTCTAACCTGAACTATTCATAAAAAATGTCAAAACTTTGTTCAACAAAAGCAATATCAACAATTTACATTATTCTTCCAGTAAATCACCTTGATATTTCTGTTTTCACTGTGTTTTCTACTTTTAATCGACATTTTTTACCTTACGGGCGAGCCGATTTCACAACAAAGTCTTCGTTGTAGCCCACTTGCGGTAGTTCACTACAGCTTCGTGGGCCACTGCCTCAACCTTAATATAAGGGTGGGGCGGGTTGGCCTCGACTCGTGAATAATCCAGGCAATATATATAATAATAAAAAGGTGTAAAACTGCCAACTTTCCTTTTTATCGTGAAAAGAAAAACGTAAAAATGTCTTTTCTCACATCTTATTTCATGCTTCACGTTATCTGTTTGCTGTTCGCGGTATACTGTTTCCCATAACCGTGTAATCCCAAAAGGTGAGAGATCCTTCCAAAAATTCACCTTTGGATTCCTCTCTACAGGTGATTGACGACTTTTGGGAGATTTGACATTATGTCGGCAAGATCGATGAAAATACAACATTTATCGGGAGAAAAAGTATTATTTTAATTTGACAAAGCCAATGTTTTTTGATAATACCATTAACAAGTCGACAAGCATTATTAGCTATGCTCTTTGTAACATGGAAAGGAAAGCCGTATATCCTGGTTCGTTTGATCCTATAACCAATGGTCATGTAGATATTATAGAGAGGGGGCTTAAGATTTTCGACCGGATCATTATCGCCGTACTGGAAAATCCCAAAAAGCAGCCTCTATTTTCGACTAAAGAAAGAGTAAGAATGATTAAGGACATTTTTTTGGAGCAGAAAAGGATCGAAGTCATAGCGTTTGATGGGCTTCTCGTGGACTTTGTGAGAGAAAACAGTGCCACGATCGTCATTAGAGGGCTTCGTGCTCTTTCTGATTTCGAGTATGAATTTCAGATGACACTCATGAACAGAAAACTGAATCCAGAGATAGAAACTCTCTTTATGATGCCCAACATCAGCTACTCTTTCCTCAGTTCGAACCTTGTAAAAGAAGTCTGCATGCTAGGCGGTAGCCTGACGGATCTGGTTCCCGCAGAGGTAGAAAATAAATTAAAGAAAAGTATTCAAAGAACCCATTTATGAAAAATTTAAAAAGAGGAAAAAAATGTTTGGATTAGGACGTGACAAAGAATTGGTTGGGGTAGACATCGGTTCCTATTCCATCAAGGCTGTTGAACTCAAAGCGAAGAAAAAAGAAGGAGAAACGCAGTACGACGTAAAAAAAATCGGGTACGAGCTCCTTCCCCATGATGCTATCGTAGAAGGAACGATCATCGATTCTGCAGCAGTCGTCGAAACCATCAAATTGGTTTTCGACGAAAACAAGATCACGAACAAAAACGTAGTCATTTCGATTTCCGGGAACTCAGTTATAATCAAGAAAATCGCACTCCCTGCCATGGAAACGGAAGAATTGGCCGAATCCATTATATGGGAAGCGAAGCATAACATCCCCTACCCCTACGAAGAAACAAATGTGGATTATGCCATCTTGAAACCCGCTCCACATGCCGAAGAGAAGAACTTGGACATCCTTCTTGTTGCAGCGAAAAAAGATAAGATCGCAAACTACAGCAACGTCATCTCTCAAGCCAGAAAAAACCTTGACGCTATCGAAGTAGATGTGTTTGCGCTGCAGAACGCCTTGGAATACAACTACCCAGAGATCATTAACCAAAAAACGGTTGCGATGATCAATCTTGGAGCCAACATCACCAATGTTATCATCATTGATAGGGGAAATCCCCAACTGTTTCGGGATCTATCAATCGGTGGATCGTTCTTCACGGAGAACCTGAGCAAAGACCTCAACATCAGTTTCGATGATGCAGAGAAGGTGCTGAAAGGCTTGCCCGTGAAGGATATTCAGCTCGAACAACTGCAGACCGTGCTGGACATGAACATGCAGAATCTTCTTGAAGAGATCGAGAAAACCTTCTCATTCTACGAAGCAGGCGAGAAAAAGGATAAAAAGATCGAGCACATTTTCCTGAGCGGGGGACTCTCCAAGCCCAAAGATCTCCCGAGTAGTTTTGAACAAAAGTTCAATATAAAAACCGAAATCTTCAATCCGTTCCGCAGAATTTCTTACGATGATAAGAAATTCGATAACATCTATTTCGAGGAAATGGCCGCTCTTTTTGGAGTCGCCACTGGCCTTGCAACAAGAAAAATGGATAGATAAGCCATGATCAGGATAAACTTACTAAAACCTGAAAGAAAAGAAATTAGAGAGACGTCTATAGCCCATACTCCTGAATTTAAGGAGAAAAGACGGCAACCAGTCGCGGCCGTTATAGTGCTCCTGGCACTTGTCGCGATCGTTGGTCTTTTTTTCTATCAAAAGGACGCTCTGTCAAAAGAGAATGTTCTTTTAAGGGACGCACGGGCAGAGAAAAAGAATCTTCAAGACGTCGTCGTCAAACTCGAAGAGCTAGAAAAACAGAGGAATCTCTTTGAGCGAAAAATCAGAGTGATAACTCAGCTGCAATCTCGTCAAGAAAATGCCGTTGTTATCATGGATGAGTTCAGCAAGCACTTGCCCAATTGGCTTTGGCTGACCGAACTTTCCTTCTCTACTCAGGAAATACGAGTGAAAGGGAGAGCGGTCTCCAATAATCTCATTGCCGACTACATCTTCAACCTCGAAGAGAGCCCCTATTTCCGGAACGTCAACCTCATTTCCTCCACACAAAGACGAGTGAGGAACAACCAGTATCTGGAATTCGCTCTCACGGCGATTTTCGTAGGGCCTTCGCTCACAAGCCCTGCTTCTGAAGGATCAACAGAAGGGGAGATAAAATGAAAGATTGGCCGTGGTATGGATATGTTCTTTTGGCGCTGATTATCTTTGGGCTCTTCTATTTCCTGCACTACAAAGGGAAAAACGAAGAGCTCCAGAGTGTTCGTGAGGAAAGAATAAGGACAGAGGCAGAAATTGTGCAACTCAGAGCCAAGAAAACACAGATGGACCAGATCGAAAAAGATATCGAAGAGA
>Ga0307379_10004547_pt1 | contig 19765 bp, 13 predicted proteins | sample UN2MG_FD_202237 | JGI IMG/M metagenome (GOLD analysis project Ga0307379, IMG submission 202237) | Soil microbial communities from Risofladan, Vaasa, Finland - UN-2 | ecosystem: Environmental > Terrestrial > Soil > Coastal area > Acid sulfate soil | place: Finland: Risofladan, Vaasa | collected... | reverse complement strand
CAACTGCTCTGCGCTACACTGTGTCATTGCCAGGTCGTCCTTTCTCTTGTCTATAAGCCGTTGTGACCACACGGATTATAGCAGAAAGACGACCTGGCACCCAGGGGTGTGGTGAGAAATGCGGGTTAGAACATGTTGCGGTGTGCCTCTGAGAGGACACAACCTGTAGTGTGTCCTGCGGGACCTCCCCCATGAACCGGCGACTCAGGCGACTCAGGCGACTTAGAACATGTTGTGGTGGGACCCGCCGGCGGACCCAGCCCGTAGTGTGGGCTGTTCTGCGGAGGGAACTGGGTGAAGGCTCTCGCCGCAACGGGGGTTCGCGGCGCCGCGTTAGTGGCCGAGGGGATTGGACTTAGGGCAAATCGGACTCGGGGCGTTTGACAACCGGCCGCGGTGTGGTATGATTAGGGCAGACAGCCGGGCTGTGCACTCCACGCCCGGCTGTGGACGCCACGCAACGGGTGGGAGCGCAGCCGCACCGTGGTGCTTCAGGTGAGGGAGTGCGTAGCCGCCGGTAATGCCGAGCGGCGTGCAGGGTGATCCTGGGACTAGCCTCCCGTGGAGCCCGCAAGAAAGGAGGAGCGGTCATGGCTGCCGGCTTTCTCAAGCGCGTGCGCCGTATCACCATGGGCAGAATCAACGCCTTTCTCGACGGGGCGGAGAGACCCGAAGAGGTCTTTCCCCAACTCGTGCAGGAGATGCGCGAGGAGTGCAGGAAGGCCATTGATGCCGAGGCCATCGCGGTAGCGGCGTTCAAGCGCAGACAGCAGGAGTACGACGACCTTCAGGCCGAGATCGCCAAGTGGGGCCAGCGCGCGGAGCTCGCCGTCCGCGACAGCGACGATGCCCTGGCCCGCACGGCCATTGACGCCCAGATGGGCTCGGAGCGGCGCATCGAGGGCCACCGCGGGTCGCTCGAACAGGCCCGCATGGCCGCCGACCGCGCCCGCGAGGCCCGCCAGGATCTCCACGACAAGTTGCACACCCTCGAGCACAAGCGCGACGAAATCCTCGCGCGCGCCCGCGCCGCCAAGAGCCAGGAAGCCGTCCAGAAGGTCCTTGCAGGCGTCGAGGCCGGCTCCGGCGCGAGCATCCTGGACGCCGTGGCCCGCATGGAGGATAAGGTCGCCGAGGCGGAGGCCCGCGTGGGCGCCTACGCCGAGGTGGCCACCGACATGGCGGGCGGCGACGCCGAGACCAAGTTCCGCGAGCTCGAGCACAAACAGGTCATCGAGACCCGGCTCCTCGAGCTGAAGCAGCGCATCGCCGGCGCACTGCCGGCCGGCGACGCCGACACGGCAACGGACAAGTCCTGAGCACACCCTTCGGCGGGAACCGCCGGCTGCGCTCCCACGGCTCTTCCCCATCGGTCCCTCAGGGCGGAGGTGTCCGGGATGTCTGAGCTACTCCAGCCGTGGAACCTGGTCTACGTCCTGGCCTTCTTCTTCGCCCTCCTTTACGCGGTCCTCAACGCCATCGGCCTCGCCTCCCACGGCGCCGATGTGGATGCGGACGCCGACGTGGACCACGACCTGGGCGATCTGGGCGTGGACCACGACATTGACGTGCACGCCGACGTGGACCACGACATTGACGTCCACGCCGACGTGGACCACGACGTCGAGGTGGGCGTGGACCACCACGTGCCCGACTTCCACGTGGACCACGACGTCCACGCGGAGGCCCCGCACGCGGAGCCAAGCGTGCTGGAGGAGGCCCTGTCCTTCTTCGGCATCGGCAAGGTGCCGCTGTCGGTCATCCTGATGACGTTTCTGATCACCTTCGCGGTCGTGGGCTGGGCGGTGAACGCAGCGCTGGCGCCGGTGCTCCTGACGCCTGTGGCCTTCTTCCCGATCTCGCTCGCGGCCGCGATCACGTGCGGGCTGGGCGGCACGAAGCTGCTCGCCGGCACGCTGGGGCGTTACCTCAAGCCGGTGGATTCGGCGGCCCTGCGGCGCGGCGTCCTCGTCGGGCGCATCGCCACCGCCAAGCTGCCGGTCAGCGCGACCTTCGGCATGGCCCTCGTGCGCGACGACTACGGCACCCTGCACAAGGTCACCTGCCGCGTGCGCGAGGGCGCCGCGACGATCCCCAAGGGCCAGACCATCCTCCTCGTGCGCTACGTGCCGGTCAAGCAGCCGGGGCGCCGAGCGAGCGGGTACTTCATCGTGGAGCCCTACGATGTCCCAACCACGTAGACCGCAGCCGAGGCCGCCCGCCCGCGGCCAGCCGCCGCCGGCGCGCCCCGCGCCTCGGCCCCCGGCGCGCCCCACGGCGCGGCGGGAGCCACGGGCCGGGCCGTTTCCCGAGCCCGTCGAGCTGACCCCCGACGACATCGTCCCCCACGTCCCTCAACGACTGACAGGCGCGCAACCTCGAAAGGAGGGAAGCATGGCCGCCTTCATGGGTATTGTCATTGGCCTGGCCCTGATTGGGGCCGGCATCGGCTTCAGCGAGAAGATCGGGTTTTTCTCCTCGCTCCTGCTCGTGGCCGCCGGCGCCGTCATCGTGCTCATCACCGCCATCCTCACGGCGATCACCAAGCTCTACCGCAAGACCACGGCGAACGAGGCATTCGTCCGCACCGGCATGGGCAAGGCCAAGGTGGTCCTCGACGGCGGCGCCTTCGTCGTGCCCATGATCCACCGCGTCGTGCCCGTCTCCCTCGAAACCATGCGCCTCAACGTCACGCGGAACGGCGCGGCGGCCCTCATTACGGGCGACAACCTGCGGGTGGACATCGCGGCCGAGTTCTACATCAAGGTCCAGCCCGAGGCCAACGACATCCTCAACGCCGCCCGCTCGCTCGGCGAGAAGTCGGTCTCCGAGGACAGCATCAGCGATCTGGTGATGGAGAAACTCATCTCCGCCCTCCGCACCGTCGCCGCCACGCGGCCCCTCATCGAACTCCACACCAAGCGCGACGAGTTCGCCTCCGCCGTCCAGCAGATCGTCACCCAGGACCTCCAGGAGAACGGCCTCACGCTCGAGTCCGTCACCATCTCGAGCCTCGACCAGACGGCCCTCGAGAACCTCAAGGACGACAATATCTTCGACGCGCAGGGCAAGCGGCGCATCACCGAGATCACGCAGGACCAGATGGTCAAGCGCAACGAGATCACCCGCAACGCCGAGCGCGACATCCGCACGAAGGACGTGATGACGCGCAAGCAGATCCTGGACCTCGACAAGGATCGCGACGTGGCCGAAGCCACCCAGGGCCGCGACGTGGCGAACGTGCAGGCCGAGCGCAAGCGCGAGACCAACGAGTTCGCCATCCAGCAGGAGCGCGAGGTCGAGCTGGCCCGGGTCCAGAAAGACCTGACGGTTCAGAACGCCGAGATCACCCGCGACCGCGACCTGTCGGTGGCCCAGGCCAAGCGCGAGGAGGCCGAGCGCCTGGCCCAGATCGAGCGCGACAAGGCGCAGCAGGAGGCCGACGTGGTGCGGACCAGGGCCGTCGAGGTCGCCAAGCGCCAGGCCGAAGTCGCCGTGGCCGAGCAGGAGACGAAGCGCGCCCAGACCCAGGCCCAAACCCGCGCCGCCGAGGCCAAGCGCGAGGAAGAGACCCAGCGCATCGAAACCGTCAAAGTCACCTTCGACGCCGACCGCCGCGCCCAGCAGAAGATGATCACCGAGAAGCAGCAGGTGGACATCAAGAAGTACCAGGACCAGGTGGCGGCCGAGGTTACGGCCTACACCACCGTCAAGGTGGCTGATGGCGAGCTGACGGCCTCCGACAAGCGCAAGCAGGCCATGCTCATCCTCGCCGAGGGCCAATCCGAATCCGCCAAGAAAATCGCCGAGGGCGAGCGGGCCAAGGAAATGGTCCCCGTCCAGGTGGACCGCGAGAAGGTCAACGTCGAGGCCGCCCGCGTCGAAGTCCGACGCCAGGATCTCGAGAACCAGGAGAAATACAGCGAGGCCGCCCTCGACTTCGAGCTCAAGAAGCAGCAGATCGTCGCCAACAAGGAAGTCCAGGTGCAGATGGCCAACGCCGTCGGCACCATGCTCGCCAGCGCCAAGATGCAGATCTTCGGCGACCCGAGCACCCTGGCCAACCTCTACGGCCAGTTCCTCAAGAGCGTCGGATGGGGCCTCACCGTCCAGGGACTCGTCGAGTCCACCCCCGAGCCCGTCCGCGACGCTGCCCTGAAGCTCGTCGGCGGCACGGGCCAGGTCCTCCGCGACGTCGTGGCCCGCGTCGTCGGCAAGCAGGTGGACGTGGATCCGAAGGCCCTCGAGCAGGCGCTCGTCGAGGCCATCGCGAAGGCGAAGGAGAAGGCCGAAGAGGCCCCGCCCGAGGCGCCCGCCAAGTAGGCCAAGCCCGTGGGCGGGATGTCTCATCCCGCGAAACGACAAGCGGGGCACGCAGGTGCGTGCCCCGCTGCCGTTCACGCTGGGGGTGCTTGCATCGCGTGGGGATTTGGGTTACTCTGATGCGGCTTCATCCGGCGGCGTCGCCGGGGCATTTCGCTTGCGAAAGGAGCAGAGCATGAGCGCTCGACTGGCGAGAGTGTTGGTGGCGGCGGCAATCGCGGGCAGCATGGTCGTGTCCACCGGCTGCTCGGTCCTAGGCGGCGCGAAGCACAGGCCCGCGCTGTTCCAATTGCTGCCCGAGGAGGCCCATCTGCCCGACGGCATGGCCCTCGACAACGACGGGAACATCATCCTCGCCTGCCCGAACTACAACGACGAGAAATACCCCGCCATCCTGGTGAAGATTGACAAGGCCGGCAAGCTCTCGACCTGGTGCGACACCCTGCCCGTGGCCCCGACGAGCAAACGCTGCGGCCCGATGGGCATCGGCTTCGGCCCGGACGGCAATCTCTACGTGGCCGACCTCCAGTACTTCTTCGACAAGAAGCACGCCAGCCGGCTGCTGCGCGTGAACGTGAAGGACGGCAAGCCGACGAGCGTGGACGTGGTGGTCGAGGGCTTCCTGCTCTCCAACGCCGTCGTGTGGAAGGGCAACGACTGCTACGTGAGCGAGACCCTCTTCGACCTGCCCGACGACCCGAACAAGAGCGGCGTCTTCCGCTTCACCCTCGCCGAGCTGAAGAAGGGCGGCATCAAGCTCCAGCCCTTCGGCAAGGACCCCCACCTCGTCGCCACCTTCACCATCGTGCCCAACGAGCGGAAGGACAACGCGGGCGCCGACGGCCTGGCCTTCGGCAACGACGGCAACCTCTACTGCTCGCTCTTCGGCGACGGCTCGATCCACAAGCTCACCCTCGACGAGAAGGGCAACGTCAAGTCGAACGAGCTCTTCATCCGCGACAAGCGCTGCCCCTGTGGCGACGGCATGCGCCTCGACCCCCGCACCGGCCGCATCTACATCGCCGACTCCCAGAACAACGCCATCCACTACTTCACCCCGCCCAGCAACCAGCTCGAGACCCTGTGGGAGAACGGCGACGACGAAGGCGCCGACGGCTTGCTCGACCAGCCCTGCGAGCCGCTGGTCCGCGGCAACGAGCTGATCATCTCGAACTTCGACGGCAACTTCCCCGGCCTGAAGAACAAGAGCTACGACAAGGTCCACACCCTCTCCGTCATCAAGCTCGATGAGTGAGTACAGAGTCAGGCGCATCCCGTTTGCTTTGGCACTGGCCCTCGGGTCGGTGGGCCTGGGGGCCAACTGGCCTCAGTGGCGCGGGCCGACCGTCACCGGCGTCACCGACGAGAAAGGCTTCCCCACCACCTGGGGCGGGAAGGACGGGGCGAACGTCCTGTGGAAGGCCGAGCTGCCGAAGAACGAGGAATCGCCCTCGTCGCCCATCGTGTGGGGCGATCGCGTGTTCGTCACCGTCTCGCTCAAGGACGACGGGCATCGCGTCGCCTGCTACGCGCGCGCCGACGGCAAGCTGCTGTGGGACACGCCGGTGGAGAAAGGGCCGTGGAAGAAGACCGACAGCCGCGGCGGCGTGTGCGCCCCGACGCCCTGCACCGACGGCGAGAGGGTGTTCGCGCTCTTCGGCACCGCGGTGCTCGCCGCGCTCAACGCGGCCGACGGCAAGATGCTCTGGAGCATTCCCCTGGCGCAGACCGACTTCGACGTGGCCATGGGCAGCAGCCCCATCGTCCACGGCGACACGGTCGTCCTGCTCTCGGGCCTGACGAAGAGAAACTCCAATCTCACCGCGTTCGACAAGAAGACCGGCAAGGTCAAGTGGGAGCTGAAGCTGCCCGACCACGGCTTCTGCCACAGCACGCCCGCCTTCGCCACCGTCGGCGGCAGGACCATCCTCGTCCTGAGCGTCAACCGCCGCTCGGCCGGCATCCTGGGCGTGGACCCCGAGAAGGGGGAACTGCTCTGGTCGGCCCCCGGCGACGGCGAGACGGCCACGCCAGCCATCGGTTCGGGCGTTGTCTACTGCGACAGCGCCCGGGGCGGGGGCGGCTATGCCCTCGAGCTGGCGAAAACCGTCGGCGCCAAAGAGGTCGCCCTGAAGTGGCAACTGTCCAGGGTGAACATGGACCTCTCGTCGCCCCTCATCGTCGGCGACCTGGTCTATCGGCTGGGCGGGAACGGCTGGCTCAACTGCCTGAAGCTGGAGAATGGCGAAAAGGTCTACAGCGAGCAGCTCCAAAGCGTCCACTCGTGGGTCAGCCCGGTCGCGACGGGCGACGGCCTCATCTACTTCGCCTCGCCCGGCAAGAGCACCGTGATCCGCAGTGGGCCGACGCTCGAAGTCGTCGGCACGAGTGACCTGGGCGACACCAATCACTCGTCGGCGGCGTTCTCCGACGGGATGATCTTCCTCAAAGGCCGCAAGTCCCTCTTCTGCATCGGCAAGAAGTAGTGCTCCCCTCCCGAAGGTCCCAATACCTTCGGGAGGGTATGTCCCTGGCCCCCGGTTACCCTCCCGCAGGTATTGGAACCTGCGGGAGGGCGCTGCGCTTGAGACAAGGAGAAAGCAGACATGAGGATTCCTGCGTTAGTTACCGCAGTTGGCGTGGCGCTGGCGGCGAGCGCTGCTCTCGCGGGCGAATGGGTCTGCATCTCGGACGGCCTGCTCGCGCAAATCGAGAAGGACGGCCTGAAGGTGGCCTGGCCCGGGAAGACGACCGGCGTGGCCGTGGACCGCACGACGGGTGAGGCGTTCGTCATCGTCCCCGGCCTCGGCGTGTGGCGCACGGCCGATAAGGGGGCGACCTTCGCCCGCTGCGACGGCGGGGCCGTCGGCGGCCGCTGCGAGACCGGCTACTCGCTGTGCGTGGACCCCAACGGCAAGCGAATGGCCTGCCTGATGCTCGACGGCAAGTCGGCCATGACCCTCGACGGCGGGAAAACGTGGCTGCCCGTGAAGAACATTGGCCGCGGCCCCGACTGGGGGGCCGTGCTCTGGGCCGAGGGCGAGCCCAAGACCCTCTTCGAGCGCACCCACGAGAACCACGACATCGCCATCGTGAGCCAGGACGGCGGCAAGACGTGGAAGGATCTGGGCAAGGACCAGGGCTTCGGCGCCGTGGGCGTCTTCAGCGACACCATTCTCGTCGCCAGCCGCGGCAAGGAGCCGAAGTGGGCCGGCATCCACCGCTCGACCGATGGCGGGGCGACCTGGGAACAGGTGAACGACGCCTCGCCCATCGGCGTGATGACGGCCTTCAAAGGCGTCGGCTACTGGCTCGCCGACAAGGGCATCCTCAAGAGCAAAGACCAGGGGAAGACCTGGGAACAGGTCGGCGAGGCGGCCGGCGCCGTCTGGGGACCCTACTTCGGCAAGGACGAGAATCACTTCGTCGTGGTGGACAAGAAGGGCTTTGAGGAGACGGCGGACGGCGGGAAGACCTGGCAGCAGATCGCCCCGCCTTCGCCGCTCAAGGAGTTCAACACTCGCGGTTGGTTCCTCAACTGCGCGTGGGACCCCCTCGGCAAGGTCTGCTACGTGGCCCGCATGGGCCAGCCGGCCTACAAGTGGGAGTACTGAGCGACGGGGGCCTGCTTGAGGGGCGCGGGGCAGCTGCCTGCAGTGCCTCACGCTGGCCCGCATTCCTCACCAGTTCGCGCCGCGCGGCGCCGAGAGGCAGTCATTCTGAGCGTAGCGAAGAATCTCCCGAAGGAGGAAGCTGTCGCCCCGGGAGTACGCTGTGTCAACAGAGCGACCTCCCCTGAGAGATTCTTCGCTCCATTCCACTCCGCTCAGAATGACCCGTGTCTGGGCGTCTGCCCCCAGCTGGTGGGGAACGCAGGGTAGTCCCTACTGCGGCTCCTGGATGCGCCAGTTGCGGATGAGGAGGCGGGTGTTGTAGGTCGTGAGGTCCACCTTGTTGAGGCGGCCCGGGCGCGGGGCCGTGGCCTTGAGCGCCTTGCCGTTGAAGGTGTAGCGGGTGCCGGCCTCATCCACGGTCATCGTGACCCTGTTCCACATCTTCAGCTTGATGGCGTGTGCGTAGCCGGCCAGGCTGGCGCCCGCGCGGCGGCCGGCCACGTAGTCCTCGCCGGGCTTGCTGGGGTGGGCCTGGAGGGTGATGCCGACGGCTCCCTCGATGCCGATGCTGACGCCCCAGGCATTGGCGTCGCGCTCGAGGACGCACAGGTCGCAGGCGACCTCGAGCCGCGGGAGGCCCCTGGGGATGGTGAAGCTGAGCTTGGCGGTGGCCTCGGCCGCGGTCATCATCAGGATGTCGCCGGGCAGGACGCGCCAGCACTTGGGCGAGGCGTCCTGCACGCCCAGCGCGCGAAGGGCCTGGTCGGAGTTGGCAAGGGGCGTGGCCGAGAGAAGCGCCTCGTCGAGCGGCTCCTTGGAGTCCGGGAACGCGCGGCCGGCCCAGGGCGGGTAGACGAGGGCCACGACGAGGAGGATGACGAGGATGGGCACCATGCTCAGGGCGCCTATCGGGATCTTCTGATACCATTTCTTCTGCGTCTCCACCTCCTGGCGGCGAGCGGCGGCGCGGCCGTGGATGCGCCGGCGTTCCTCGGTGGAAAGCTCCTTGGCCGGCTTCGCGGCCTCCTGGGGCAGCGGCTCGTAGCCCACGGGCGCGGGCGGGTCGAAGCGCTCGGGGCCGAGCCAGGCCAGGCCGCTGTCGAGCCCGTCGTAGTTCGCCGCGGGCGTCGGGGCGGGGGATTCGGACGGCTTCTCCTCCGCGGGCGGCTCCGGCTCCTCAGAGGGCTCCTCGTCGGCGGCCTGGGCCGGGGCGGCTCCGTCGGACGGTTCCTCGGCGGACTCGCTCGCGGGTTCCTGCGGCGAGGGCTCCTCGGCGGCAGGGGCGGCCGCCTCGTCCGCCGGCTCGCCGGGGACATCGTCGGCGAGGGCCTTGTCCGCCGTGGGTTCAGCGGGTGGCTGCTTCGCCTCGGGCTCGGCGGGGGAGGGGGCGGGCGTGTCCTCGGACGCGGCGTTCTCCGCCCGTTCCGGCTCGTCGCTCATGCGTCACTCCATTGCCGACACGGCGTGCGGATGGGTCTCGTGCGAACCGAGGCGGATTATAGCAATAGCTCCTACCGCCTGTCAACGCGGGCCTCTTCGACCATCGCCGCCATGTTGACGAGGGGCACATCGTCCTGGAGGGTGATGCCGGACTCGAGGATGTAGCCGCCGCCCGCGCCCATCGTGCGCTGGAGGCGTCGCACTTCGGCCCGCACCGCGTCGGGCGCGGCGCGCACCATCAGCTCCTGCGTGCCCAGGCCGCCGCAGAAGCTCAGGTGCCGGCCGAACTCGCGTTTCAGCTCAAGAATGTCCATCGCCTCCGGCTGGATGGGGTGGAGGATGCCGAGCCCGAGGTCCACGAGCTCGGGCACCAGGGGCCGGATGTTGCCGCAGGAGTGCAGGAAGATGGTCTTGCCCGCGCCCTTTGCGCGGCCGAAGATGCGGGCGAGGCGGGGCCGGACGAATCGCCGCCAGGCCTCGGGGCTGATCAGCATGCCCCGCTGCGTGCCATAGTCGTCGCTCAACGCCACGCCGTCGCACGCGAAGCGCCCGAGGAGGATCTCCAGCGTCCGCAGGACGAAGTCGGCGATGCCTTCGAGCAAGGCGTGGACGAAGCGCGGCTCGAGGGCGAGCCAGAGCAACAGGTTCTCCATGCCGCACAGAAACGTCGCTCGCTCCCACAGGTCGCCGATCCAGAGGATCGTGTAGTTGTCGCCGTGCCGTTGGCACCAGGCGCCGAGGCCCTCGAAGCGACGGGGCGCGGCGGGGTCGGGGAAGACGACGCCGCGGAGGTCGGGTCTCGTGATGGGCGGGCCGATGGGCGAGCCGCGGTCAATCTCGCTCGTCGTCCACACCACGTGCCACTCGTCCCGGGCCGTCGGCCCGAACTCGTGCGGCGACGCATAGAGCGGCTTGACCGAGTTCGTGCCCCGCATGCGCAGCGGCAGGTCCAGGATATCCTCGATCTCCCCCTGCCCGTAGCGCTCGGCCAGCCTCCGCCGCGCGGGCGGCGAGAGGGACAGGTTATAGGGCACGGGCAGGCCTGCCTCGTGCCGAAGCACTCGCTGGACCCACTCGCGATTGGTCATGACGCTCTCGAGTACGCAGCGTCGGCCATTCCGGCCTCTCTCTCCCGCGCCCAGGGTAGCGCGTGGGCGGCTCCCCGCGCAAGCGCTGCTTGCGCTCTTGCGCAACGCCGCGAGTTGCGTATGATAGGGGGCGCAGGAACGACGCCCGGGCCCCACGGGCCGGCTGTCGGAAGCCTCAGCGGATTGGAGGCCACAGGCACATGGTGAAGCTGATGGCGAAGTGCCCAAGGTGCAGCGAGCGGTTCGCGTGCGGCCCGTCGGCCGACGGGGTGGTCACATGCCCCCGGTGCGGGGCGCGGCTGCGCGTGCCCGCCGCGGCGGGGGGGGGCGCGAAGCCCGATGCCCTGCTGGGCGAAACCCTGGGACCGTACGAGATCCAGGACCTCATCGGTCGCGGGGCGATGGGCGCCGTGTACAAGGCCCAACACCAATCGCTGGGCCGCGTGTGCGCGCTGAAGGTGCTGCCGCGGGCGTTCGCGCGCGACCCGAGCTTCGTCGAACGCTTCCGCCGCGAGGGCCGGGCCGCCGCCGCCATCAACCACGCAAACGTCATCCAGGTCTTCGACGTCGGAGAGGACAAGGGCTACAGCTTCATCGTGATGGAATACGTCGAGGGCGAGACGCTGAGCAAGCGCCTGGCCCGCGGGGGCCCGCTGCCGCCCGCCGCCGCGCTCGACCTGCTGAAGCAGACGGCGTCGGCGCTCGCCGCCGCGCAGCGGCTGGGCATCGTCCACCGCGACATCAAGCCGGGCAACATCCTGCTCGCGGCCGACGGGGCGGCCAAGGTGGCCGACTTCGGGCTGGCCAAGCGCAGTGGGGTGGACATTGACGTGACGGCCCCCGGCTCGCGCCTGGGCACGCCGCTGTACATGCCGCCCGAGGTGGCGCAGGGCCAGGCGGCCGACGCGCGCAGCGATCTCTACTCGCTCGGCGCCACGTTCTATCACGCGGTGGCCGGGCGCTCGCCCTTCGATGCCCCGAGCACGGCGGCGGTGATGATGAAAATCCTGCACGAGGAGTTGCCGCCGCTCGACACGGCGGCCCCGCACGTTCCGCCGCTCCTGCGCCACGTCATCCAGCGCCTGATGGCGAAGGACCCGGCGAAGCGGTACCAGACCGCGCAGGAGCTGCTCGACGCCCTGGAGGGCCGCGAGGCGCCGCCGCCCCAGGCCCCGAAGGCGGCGAAGCGGAGTCGGCGCCCCGCCGCGCCGCCCCTGCCCGCCTCGCCCGAGGAGCGCCGCCTGGCCCGAGCCCGTCAGCGGAGGCGCACCCTGGTCTTGACCCTTCTGGTCGTCGTCCTGCTCGCCGCTGCCGGTGTCGCGCTCGTCCTCCTGCTCCGGCCGTGAGGGAACTGCCGGCGGCCATTTCGCGTCTAAGTACATACGGGTAAGTCTCCGTTGACCCGCCCGGCCGATTCGGCTGGTCCAGCAGCGGCGGTGTCGCCGCACACTCTTGGAGGCACTGATCATGAGGCGATTGCACCTGGGGCTGTTCGCGTGCGCTCTGCTCGTCGCGTCGGCGGCTCGGGCGGGCGAGGTGGGCTTCATCGAGGACTTCGCGCTGGCCAAGGACCGCGCCGAGGCCCTCAAGCAGCTCATCCCAGGCACCGAGGACTACTATTATTACCACTGCCTCCACGCGCAAAACCAGGGGAAGCTGGCCGACGTGGACGCGATGCTGACCGCCTGGATCAAGCGCTATGACCGCACGCAACGCGTCGTCGAGATCGAGAACCGCCAGGCCCTGCTGAAATACGAGAAGGACCCCAAGGGGTCGCTGGAATACATCCGCCGGCGCCTCGGCGTCCAGTTCAACCATCAGCGCGAGCTTCTCGGCCAGAAGCCGCAGTTGCCCACCAGCCTCGACCAGAAGCTCATCAGCCGCGCTACCCTCACCCAGGTGGCCCTGCAGCGCCATCCCGGCTCGCTCCAGGGCTTCGATGACCGGGCGCTCGACTGGCTGGTTGACGTGAATCTCGACCCCGCCCGTCGCCGCCACCTGCTGAACCGCCTGCGGCGGCCCGACTACCAGAGCCTGCCCAAGCTCGTCGTGGACGACCTGAACTACGAGCACAGCGGCGGCTTCGGCTCTCACGAAATCCACCGCCTCCTGCTCCTCAGCCAGCTCGAGGAGTGCCTGAGACTTAAGGCCGACCTGTTGAACCAGACGCACTTCGTGAACGCCTACGTGGCCAAGCTGCGGCCGAGCGCCGACGCCGACTGGGAGAGCGACGAGAAGGAGCGCGAGGCGTATCTCGATAGGATGTGGGCATTTGTGTCGAAGCTCAACCCATCCCACAACTCCCTCAAGGCTCACCTCCTCTACCACCGCCTCGTCCACGACCGCGCCAAGGGGGTCTACGACGCCGACCGCTTCCTCGCCTACATCCAGCTCCCCCGAAACGTCGGCTACATCAGCCCGCGCTACATGGAGGACCAGGAGCGGCGGCGGTTCACCGCCGACACCAATGCCGACTACCGGCAGTTCACCCTCCTCCCACCCATCGGGAACGACGAGCCGCTGGTCCGCAGCTACCTGATGCACTTCTTCCTAAAAGCTGATAGCATCAAGCCTTACGACACGTACATCAACGACATCTACCTCAAGCACTGCTTCGCGGAGACCAAGATCGTCAACGGTCTGGGCGACATGGAGCAGTGGTACTCGATGCTCCCCGCCTCCGCCTACCAGGCGCTCAAGGAGCGGATTGACCTCGACTTCGAGCACACGAGCAAGACCCACTTCGCGCCCGAGGACAAGGTGCTCCTGGATATCTACGTGAAGAACGTAAAGACCTTGCTGGTGAAGGTTTACGAGTTGAACGCCTTCAACTACTATCGCACCAATGGTCGCGAGGTGGACACGGCGGTCAACCTCGACGGCCTCGTCGCCAATGGCGAGGAGACCTACACCTACGAGGAGCCGTCGCTCCGCCGGGTGAAGCGCACCTTCGAGTTCCCAAATCTAAAGCCACGCGGCACTTACATCGTCGAGTTCATCGGCAACGGCAGGAGCAGCCGAGCCGTCGTCCGCCGCGGCAGGCTCCAGTTCCTCGCCCGCACCAGCACCGCCGGCCACGTCTTCACCATCCTCGACGAGGCAAACAAGCGGGTGAACGACGCCGCCCTCTGGCTCGCCGGCCACAAGTACACGCCCGACAAGGAGGGGCTCATCACCGTCCCCTTCACCAACCAGCCGGGCCGCCAGCCCGTCATCCTCACTCGGGGCGAGTTCGCCTGCCTCGACTCCTTCCAGCACGAGGCCGAGCAGTACCAGCTCTCCGCCGGCTTCTACGTGGACCGCGAGGCCCTCCTCAAGCGCCAGAAGGCCACCGTCCTCATCCGTCCCGTGCTCTGCCTCAACGGCACGCCCGTCACCCTCTCGGTGCTCGAGGAGCCGACCCTGGTCCTCACCTCCGTGGACCGCGAAGGGGTGAGCACGACGAAGGAGATCAAGGACTTCAAGCTCTTCGAGGACCGCGAGGCCACCTACGAGTTCCAGGTGCCCGCGAACCTGGCCCGCCTCGCCTTCGCGCTCCGGGCCAAGGTGCAGAACCTGAGCCAGAACAAGAAGGACGACGTGGCCGACGGCGAGACGTTCCACCTGAACAGCATGGACGCCACGGAGAAGATCGAGGACCTGCACCTCAAGCACGCCGCCGGCCAGTACATCATCGAGGTGCTCGGCAAGACGGGCGAGGTCAAGCCCGACCGCCCTGTGAACCTCGTGGTCAAGCACAGGGATTTCACGGACCCCGCGCACATGTCGCTCCAGTCGGACGCCCGCGGCCGCATCGCCCTGGGCGCGCTGGCGGACATTGCGCAGGTGAGCGCCACCGGCCCCGAAGGCGTCACGAAGACGTGGACCCTGGACGACGATAAGCACAGCTATCCTCGCAGCCTCCACGGCAAGGTGGGCAACGTGCTCCTCGTGCCCTACATGGGCGCCGAGGCCAAGCCGGCCCGAGCCGAAGTGTCGTTCCTCGAGCGGCGCGGCAACACGTTCCTCGCCGACCGCTTCGGCGCGCTCTCGATCAAGGGCGGCTTCCTCCAGGTGCAGGACATCCCGGCCGGCGACTACGACCTGCTGCTGAAGGACAGCGGCGAGCGGGTCATGGTGCGGGTGACGGCGGGCGCCGAGGCCGAGGGCCACGTGCTCTCGGCGAATCGCCACCTGGAGGTCCGCAACGCCAAGCCCCTCCAGATCGCCGCCGTGACAGCGGACAAGGAATCGCTGACCATCCGCCTCGAGAACGCCTCGAAGTTCGCCCGCGTCCACGTCTTCGGCACCCGCTACCTGCCGGAGTACGGGGCCTACGCGAGCCTGGACGCGAGCTACCCCGAGCCGTTCGCCGTCGCCGTGCCCAAGACCGATTCGCTCTACGTCGTCGGCCGCGACATCGGCGAGGAGTACCGCTACATCCTCGAACGCAAGTACGCGACGAAGTTCCCCGGCAACATGCTCACCCGTCCCAGCCTGCTCCTGAACCCCTGGGCGATCCGCAAGACCGAGACGACCACGCAGGAGGCCCTGGAGGGCGAGGAGTTCGAGCGCCGGGTCAGCCGGGCCTACGGCGGACGCGGCCGCGCTGCCCACGGCAAGCGGGCGACCCAGGCGGGACGGGAAGGCGCCTTCTTCTCGAACCTCGACTTCCTGGGCGAGGGCGCGGCCGTGCTCGTCAACGTGCGGCCCGACGAGAAGGGCGTCGTGACGATCCAGCGCGCCGACCTCGGCGCCCACCAGCAGCTCCGCATCGTCGCCGTGGACCCCGAGAACACCGCGTACCGCGAAGTCTCGCTCCCCGAGGTGCCGATGAAGTTCGAGGACCTCCGCCTCGCCGACGGCCTCGACCCCAAGAAGCACTTCACCGAGCAGAAGCAGATCAGCGTGGTCAAGAAGGGCGAGCCATTCGTCCTGGCCGACATCACGACCTCTGACTTCGAGCGCTACGACAGCCTCGACCGCGTCTTTGTCCTCTACGCCACCCTCAGCAACAATCCCACCCTCGTCGAGTTCGGCTTCGTCCTCGGCTGGCCCACGCTCAAGCCCGAGCAGCAGCGCGAACTCTACTCGAAATACGCCTGCCACGAGCTGAGCTTCTTCCTCTACAAGAAGGACCCCAAGTTCTTCGAGACCGTGATTCTGCCCTACCTGAAGAACAAGAAGGACAAGACGTTCCTCGACCACTGGCTGCTGAGCGACGACCTGAGCGGCTACCTGAAGCCCTGGGCCTTCGGCCAGCTCAACACGGTCGAGCGCATCCTGCTCGCCCAGCGCCTCAAGGGCGAGCCGCCGCACACCGCGCGGCACGTGAAGGACCTCTTCGACCTGATCCCGCCCGACATCGAGCGGTTCAACCACCTGTTCACGACCGCCCTCCGCGGCCGCGCCCTCGAGACCTCGGGCGACCTTGGCATCGGGGAAGCGAAGGAACAGGCCAAGAAGCTCAAGGCGGGCGAGACGCTCGGAAAGCTGGCCGAGCTCCAGCAGGCAGGCCGACGCATGGACGCCCCCGCGGCCGAAGCCCCCGCCGAGCCAGCGGCCCCGCCGCCGGCCCCAGGCCCCGCGCCCACCACCGCCGCCCTCAAGGTCCCGGCCAAGCAGGCGCGCGACAAGGCACGCGCCGACGCCAAGGGCGAGGGCAAAGAGTCCGACATGGAACTCGCCGACGAGGCGGCCCCCGCCAACGGCTACTTCGCCAAGGACGCCGACCGCCGCAAAGCCGTCCGCCAGCTCTACCGCAAGCTCGACGCCACGCAGGAGTGGGTCGAGAACAACTACTACCATCTGCCCATCGAGGTCCAGAACGCCGGGCTCGTCACCGTGAACGCCTTCTGGAACGACTACGCGCAGCACGACGGCAAGAGCGACTTCTATTCCCGCAACCTCGCCGAAGCCTCGCGCAACTTCACCGAAATGATGTTCGCCCTCGCCGTCCTCGACCTGCCCTTCACCGCCGCCGAGCACAAGACGGCCGCCGAGAAGGCCCGCTTCACCGTCACCGCCGGCAGCCCGATGGTCATCTTCCACAAGGAGATCAAGGAGGCCCAGCCCGACGCCGAGAAGACCCCGATCCTGGTCAGCCAGAACTTCTACCGCCACGGCGAGCGATACCGCCAGGTCGGCAACGAGCAGGTGGACAAGTACGTCAGCGACGAGTTCCTCACCCACGTCGTCTACGGCTGCCACGTGGTCATCACCAATCCCACCTCGTCGCGCCAGAAGCTCGAAATCCTGCTCCAGATCCCCCGCGGCGCCATCCCCGTCCTCAACGGCCAGTACACCCGCAGCCTGCGGGTGGACCTGGAGCCCTACCGCACCCAGACGCTCGACTACTTCTTCTACTTCCCCGCCGCCGGCCAGTTCGCCCACTACCCCGTCCACGTCGCCCGCAACGAGAAGCTCATCGCCTCCGCCGAGCCCGTGACCCTCAACGTCGTCGAGAAGCCGACGAAGATCGACACGGAGTCGTGGGACTACATTTCCCAGCACGGCACGGAGGACCAGGTGGTCGCCTACATGCAGGCGAACAACCTGGGCCGCACGAACCTCGAGCGCATCGCCTGGCGCGTGCAGGAGCCGGCCTTCTTCCGCCGCACCCTCGCCCTGCTCGATCAGCGCCACGTCTACCACAACACCCTCTGGAGCTACAGCCTCAAGCACGACGACACGGCCGCCGCCCGCGAGTTCCTCCAGCACGCCGACGGCTTCCTCGCCCAGTGCGGCGCCTACATTGACTGCAAGCTCGTGACCATTGACCCCGTCGTCCGCAAGAGCTACCAGCACATGGAGTACTGGCCGCTCGTCAACGCCCGCGCCCACCGCCTCGGCAAGGAGCGGAAGATCCTCAACAACCGCTTCTTCGAGCAATACCTGCGCCTTCTCACCGTGCTGAGCTATCGCCCGAAGCCCGACGACGACGACCTGATGAGCACCACCTACTACCTGCTCCTCCAGGACCGCATCGAGGACGGCCTGGCCTTCTTCGCCCAGGTGGACCCCAAGAAGCTGGCGACCGGCCTCCAGCACGACTACTTCGCGGCCTACCTCGACTTCTACGACGATGCCCCGAAGGTCGCCCGCGCCCTCGCCACGAAGTACGCCGACTACCCCGTGGACCGCTGGCGGAACCTGTTCGCCAACGTCGCCGCCCAGCTCGACGAGCTGGAGGGCAAGGGCGCCAAGGTCGTGGACAAGGACGACGCGGCCCAGAAGCAGGCCGCCCTCGCCGCCACCGAGGCCAGCTTCGACTTCAAGGTCGAGGCACGCAAGGTCGCCCTCAACTACCAGAACGTCCCCGAGGCCCAGGTCAACTACTACCTGATGGACGTCGAGCTGCTCTTCTCGCGCAACCCGTTCGTCCAGGCCGAGACCGGGCAGTTCGCCTACATCCGCCCGAACGAGACGACGGTCCTCAAGCTCGACCCGGCCAAGACCGCCCTCACGTTCGACCTGCCCGAGAAGTTCCACAACAGCAACGTCATGGTCGAGATCATCGCGGGCGGCGAGACGAAGGCCCAGGCCTACTACGCCAACGCCCTGGCACTCCAGGTCATCGAAACCTATGGCCAGGTCAAGGTCACCAATGAGAAGACCGCCAAGCCGTTGTCCCGCGTCTACGTCAAAGTCTACGCCCGCATGAAGGACGGGCACACGAAGTTCTACAAGGACGGCTACACCGACCTGCGCGGCCGCTTCGACTACGCCTCGCTGAGCACGAACGAGATAGACAACGTGGACCGCTTCTCGCTCCTCGTCCTCAGCGACACCGACGGCGCCGTCGTCCGCGAAGCCGCCCCGCCGAAGAGGTAGGGCGCGTGACGCGTGACCCGTGACGCGTGACTCAGAGAACAGTCCTCCCTCCCGCGGGCTCCCACACCCGCGGGAGGGTAGGCATCTTCATTTGGGCGGGGTCACGTTGCCAATCCCCAAGTGATCACTTTTTCGTCCCGATGCTCTGCGTCGGGACGGTTCCCGTCCCTCCTCTGTTGTTCTGGGCCGGCCGTTTCGTCTTGACTGGCTTCTGGCGAAGCGGTATAAGCAACCAGTCGGACGGACTGGTTGATAGGAGTTGTCTCATGAAGCGAGTTGGCGCGTTCGATGCGAAGACGCATTTCTCCCAGCTTCTGACGGAGGTGGAGCGGACGCAGCGCTCGATCGTGATCCAGCGGAGGGGGAAGGATGTCGCGGCGCTGGTGCCGGCCCGGAACGCCGTGGCCCGTTCGGATGCGGAGCGGGCGAAGTGGGTGGTGTCCGAGCTACAGGCGATCCGGGCACGCCAGAAGAAGGGGGGACCGCGGCTGCGGGCGGAGGACCTCATTGAGGAGGGCAGAAAGCGATGAGCCGCCAGGTCGTGGTAGATGCGTCCGCTGCCGCGGCATGGGTGCTCGAGGACGTGCGGACGCCTGAGTCCGACAGGCTCCTGGCATGGGTGGCGAGCAGGACGCTGACGCTGGTCGCACCCGCGATATGGTCCTATGAGATCCTCAACCTCCTGCGCACGGCGGTCCTGCGGGGCCGGCTGGAGGAGCGCGATGCGAGAGGGGCGCTCGATGCCATCGCGATCATCCCAAGGGAGATCGTGTCCATCGAATCCCAGGGAGAGGCCGCGGTCCTCGGCACGGCAATGGGCCTTCAGCTCTCCGCCTACGACGCGGCCTACGTGAACCTCGCGGAGTCGCGCGGAATGGATCTCATCAGCGGCGATACGCACATCCTGCGGCTCCGCCCGCGCTTCCCCTGGATATGGGCGGTCCAGGACTTTGTCAAGAGCGTTCAGCATCCCTGAGCGGCAAGACGATGGTCAAACCAGCCCCAGCCGCCTCACGACATCTTGGAGCGGCTTCCCGCGCTCGCCCGCGGCAACCGCGCGCCTCTGGCGAAGGAGCCTGTTGCGCAGGGCCTTCCTCACGGGAAGCCCCTCGTCCGGGTCGCCGAGCAGCTCCGCGAGCTTCCGTTCGACGGCAGCCTCCACGATCTGCTGGAGTTCGCGCGCGGTCATCTCCCCAACTGTCGTTGCCATGTCGCTCTCCTATCTGACGGTAGCACACCGCCCAAGCCGCCGCTTGTCAACGTCTGCGCGATGGGCCGCTTCTCAGCGGGGCCCCGCTCTGGGATTGGGCGCAGAGCGGGGGGTGGGGACCTTGACGAGGGCCGGAAGGCGGACCTGGAGGGCCGGGCCAGCGTCGTAGGTTCTGACTAGCCCGCATTTCTCACCACTCCCCTCCTGAAGCCCTATAGGGGCATGGGTTCACAGGGATTGGGGTGAGGGTGGAGTTCGGGAGGGCAGACGGCACCGGA
>Ga0307379_10004546_pt1 | contig 19766 bp, 22 predicted proteins | sample UN2MG_FD_202237 | JGI IMG/M metagenome (GOLD analysis project Ga0307379, IMG submission 202237) | Soil microbial communities from Risofladan, Vaasa, Finland - UN-2 | ecosystem: Environmental > Terrestrial > Soil > Coastal area > Acid sulfate soil | place: Finland: Risofladan, Vaasa | collected... | reverse complement strand
TATCTACGATTATCTTTCTGAGACTGGCCCTCCTTTCCTTTTTCATTTATTGCATCCCGCTTTAAATGAAAGGCGGGAGGGCTCATTTAATTTTTCAACAGCCTATTCCACGTACTTATATACCAAACATTTTTATAAGTTGAGAGTATTCATATTACTATAATATAGGGAGAGAAAAAGATGGCTTTAGAATCAATAACAGAAGCAATAAGCAGTGGGCTGAATAACGCTATTCAATCAATGGTAACCTATCTGCCGAACATCCTGGCAGCAATAATAATTCTCATCATTGGCTATATCGTCGGTAAACTTATCGGAGGCGCCATCAGAAAACTATTGGAACGAGGAAAGATCGGTGAAAGATTATCGAAAAGCCCGTTGATAAATCGAATGCTGGCAATCCTTCATATAACTTTTGAAAGACTGATTGGGACACTAGTCTCCATTTTCTTCTATGTGATATTCATCCTTATCGCTATTAATATTCTTGGAATTGAGATGCTTAGCAACTTTGTAGAGCTTGTACTTTTATATCTGCCGAATCTGATAGCAGGCATTCTTGTTTTAATCATTGGCCTTGTGGCTGTTGAATGGATTGTCGGATTCATCAAAAATACTATCAATGAGTACAAGATCGCAGGTGCGGAAATAATATCATTAATTTTCAGAGCAATCTTGATACTGATAGTTATCGTAATCACTCTTGATCAATGGAAAATTAATACATCGATTATCTATACGTTTATTCAGCCACTCGCCTGGGGAGTAGCGGCTGCTATTGCGGTGGCGTTTGGATGGGGGTTCAAGGATATAGTTGGCGAATGGGGAAAAAAGATAGCATCAGATTGGAGCAAAAACAAGAAATAAAAAAATTAATACCTATACACTCCTGCGACCAAGAACAAAAAAGACGAACCCCTTTGCAGTCGTCTGTTGTTCATCGCCAACCGTATCAATGATAGTGACCCAACCAATTCCGAACACGGGCTCGTATCTTTGAACGCATTTGTTGGTTCTATATTTAACAAGAAATTTTTTATCTCTTTTGGATAATGCTTTTTAGTTCGAAAATGTCTTTTTTCACATTTTCAACTTCTTTTAATTTCTCCTGTTCGAAGGTTGTCATTATTTCAGTTAAATCGGTGGTCGTGGTATAGATATGGACAGGTCTGCCTTTTCCCTTTTTCTTCAGATCCCGTTTTTTTACCCACCCTCTCCTGCGTAATTCTTGCATTGCCATACTTACTTCCGGCTGTCGAAGATCGGCTCCCTGTTCAACATCAGCACATTTGCATTCATCAAATTGTGAAACACAAATCAATGTTTTCACAAGATTCTTAGGCATCCCTAACTTGACGAATAATTCGATGACTTTATCATCTTCCTTATCCAACGCCAATACATCTTTTTGTTTCATTATACGTCTCCAGTACCGTGATTAAATATCATCTGCGCGTTTATAAAATCAACACCCGCCTTTCCTTTTTTGTATTGCGGAGTAAGGACAAAGATGTTGAAAGCATTACTTCTACCTCACATTCCTTTGTTCTTTTTTTCAATTTTTTCTCTTTCTTATTTTTTCTTTTTTGTCAAGGTGATCTCAATTGAAGAGACATTTGATGTTCTGCCTTCTTCATTCGTAATACTCTCTGTACTAATCTTTATATCTTTTATTTTTGCATCAGTAATGAATCGGTTTCTTACGATTTCTGCGGTATCGACTGCAGTACTTATCGATCTGCCTCTCGCTTTGATAATAACCTCTTCAGATCCACTTCCTTGAAATTGTGTTACGACGGCAAGTACGTAGCTCATCGGAGGTTTATGCCCTACATAGATAACGTTTTCATCGTTTCTTTCTTTTTTCGTTGTCTTCGCTTCTTTTGTTTCTTCAGTCATACTTTTTTCCTCGCTTGGGTTATACAAGTTCATAACAATAACGTCTACTGCTTTAATAACCTATGAGGTGAACAATAATCCGTTTACGTTTACCGATGATACTCCATAAGAGACACATCACACGTAAAGGCGCATCTCTGTACACAGGGGGGATGATTCAGACTCGTATTCGTTAAAATATTTGTTTATTTTAATTCTGTTGAGTGAGTTTTTTCGATTTGGATGCCTCAATCAAGCCTATACCATAATTGTCTAATGCTCCGTGAAGGGATTTGAACTATTTTTTAGTAAATTATAATTATTTGTGGGAATTATAGTGGTTTGGTTTATGAAGTATTATGTTTATGTTATCAGACTTGATGATGCAGTTTTGAAGTCCCGTAAGTTTAGGCGTCGTAATCCAGACTTGACTCCTGGCCTTCCTTGTTTTTATGTTGGTCAGAGTTGTCATCCTCCTGAGAGTCGTTTCTGGCAGCATAAAAAAGGGTATAAGGGTAATCGTTTTGTTAAGGAATTTGGTTTGGGTCTTTGCCCTCGATTATATGAGAGTTTCAATCCCATGGGTACTCGTAAAGAAGCAGAGAGTATTGAAGCAGGGCTTACGGAGAGTTTGAGGAGCAAGGGTCATGGTGTTTGGTCTAATTGAAAGTGATTTTTAAAATAAAATAATGAAATATTTTATGTGATAATCGTTAATAAAAAAGACATCAATACATGGTTTAATCATCAAAGGACATTTGACGGAACGTATGGATAACTTTTGGGAAGGGATTTGAACCCCTAGAAATCAAAATTAGTTTGACTTTCTGCTGTTGTAACGACTGTGAAAAAGATTAGCGCGGGGAGGGAGATTTGAACTCCCGAGGTCAGAGACCATAGGATTAGCAATCCTACGCCTTACCGGGCTGGGCCATCCCCGCTTTTGGAGTGGGAGATAATAAACCAGACTGATAAAAAGGTTATGTCAAAACAAATCTTAAAATACCGTCTCATTCTATACAGTAGCTAATGGAGGACTGGACCGAGAAATACCGACCGAAAACATTACGAGACATCGTAGGCAACGAACGTGCTATTTCTTCCTTACGCGCCTGGGCAGAACGATGGAACCAAGGAAAGATCCCAGAGAAACGAGCCGTGATCCTCTCAGGAAAACCAGGAACCGGGAAAACAAGCAGTGCCCTTGCACTCGCACAGGATCTTGGCTGGACAATTCTCGAACTCAACGCATCAGATACACGCAATGAATCATCCATTAAAAGAGTCGCTACAGCAGGTGCAGTGAACGAAACCTTTGATAATTCAGGAGGATTCACACCATCGAAGCAGGGAGGACGAAAACTTATCATTCTGGATGAAGCAGATAACCTCTATGAAAAGCTTGACAGATCAGAAGGAGAAAGCGACCTCGGAGACAGAGGCGGAAAGAAAGCAATCATCGATACCATCAAAATAACAAAACAACCAATCATACTTATCGTTAATGATTACTATGCTTTGACAAAAGGAGGGGGCGAATCGCTCAAACAACTCTGCACCGTTATTCAATTCTACGAAGTGAACCCACATAATATTGTCGAATTGTTAAAACGAATCTGCAGAGAGGAAAATGTGATTGCCGATATACGATTACTCAACACTATCGCTGACCGGTCAAAAGGAGATGTCCGATCAGCGGTGAACGATCTTCAATCACTTTGTTTTAATCGAAAACAGGTTAGCATCGAAGATATCGATGCCCTCGGATATCGAGATCGAGAAACCCTTATTTTCGATGTATTGCGAGAAGTGTTTAAGACAAAAAGCTTTCAGAACAGTAGAGAATGCATGAGAAACGTCGATGTCCAACCTGAAATGCTCTTACTATGGATTAGTGAAAATTTACCCAGAGAATATCTCGATATTGAGGACCTCGTACGAGGATATGACGCGGTCTCAAAGGCAGATGTGTTTTTCGGCAGAGTCAAAAAAGGAAGAGCCTATGAGCTCTGGTCGTACGCATGTGATTTAATGAGCGGCGGGGTTTCTGTGGCAAAAACCCACCCCTATGGTAACACCCGGTACGCGTTCCCACAATGGATGAAGGAGATGAAAAGAAATCAATCCGCACGAATGCTACGAGAAGGCCTGGTAAAAAAAATCTCAAAATTGAATCACACCTCAAGTCAGAAGACAAAAGAAACGATACTTCCACATTTCCAGTCCTTATTCAGAAATGACCCCCGATTCGCCTGTAAAATAATCAAAATGTTAAATCTTTCAGAAAGCGAAGTAAAATACCTTCTAGGAGAAAAATATCTCCATAAAATGAAAGACATCGTTCAATGCGCTGAAAAAACTGACGAGAAACAAGGAGAAATTCAGGCCGAATCTATTGTGAATACGAAAAACGAAGAAGAAAAAAAGGAAAGTAGTGACCTTAAACAGCCCAGCATCTTTGATTTCTAAACTATTTTTTCAAATCATCAAGCTTTTTCATAACATCAACAGCTTGCTGTTTATATTCATCTTTTATCTTGTTATACGTCTCATCGGAGATAGATTGCGCACGGTACTGTTTTTCTAAATCTTTAAGCAACGATAACAGCAATGTCTTTCTCGTCACAAGGGTCTCTTCTGATTCCGCGACCGCTTTTTTTGTTTTCGACCGTTGTCTCTTTAACAAAAACAACAACAACGCAAGCACAACAATGACTACGACAAAAACGATGACAAGAACAGTGATGTTTAAGGGAGCTTCACTTGGTTTGTACAAACGAATCTGCATGGCGTTGTTCACATCTGAACCATACAGCAGGTGTTCCCCATGGAAAAGATCACGGTCCTCATAGGTCACGGAAAATAAGGTAGTATCATATAAGAGAGTCTTTACAAAATTCTGCTCAGTGGTAGGAAGAAAATACGTTAACTGAATACTAAGGGATGCGTCTGGTGCAATTGTGAGATTTGAGGCACTGAGGTTACAGCTGCGGATATTTCCCGTGATAAGCGGAATAAGTATTGTACCGGATTGTAACTCGGTGATGGTGACACTATCTTGGATGTTCTGTTGGATCCAGAAACGAAGAGAGGTAACATTCTCAAATCCCTTATTCTTATTGGTCACTTTAATGGTCTCATCAACCTGTAACCCTTTATTGGCAAGAGATATCTTTACGATTTCTTGATCGACGATCACACCAGAATCATTCGCACTGACGCTCGGATAGAACGTCACAAGCATCAGCAGACCAATAATGATAATTACACCTGTTTTCTTCATGTGAAATCTCCGCTACCATAGGTTTATTCCTTATTTACTTTTCGATACACGGTCTCAGCCCTCATTTGTTCTAAGCAATGATTTCTCCTAGTAATTCGTCCTATAAAAATTAAAAAGACAAGGGAGTTACCCACAGAAGAGGAGAAATGATGAGCATGACCATCGGTATTATCTACTACTCAAGAACAGGAAACACACGCCAAGCAGCAAAACTATTAGAAGAAAAACTCAAAGAACACAACATTACTGTAAAAGCAGTTGAAATCGAAGCCGTAAAAAAACCAGGGTTTTTCAAAGCAGGATATACGGCGTTCCGACAAAAAGAGCTTCCGATAAAAAACCCCACATTTGATCTGAAAGAATTTGATGAAATATTAGTCGGTTGTCCAATCTGGGCTCATAGACCAGCTCCATTTGTCAAAACGTTTTTTAACAAAGCGATAAACGGAAAAGCTAAGAAAGTCGGGTTGTTCGTCACCGGTGGTAGCCCATCTGGTTCACAGACCAAAGCTATCGACATGATGAAGCAATATGCACAGACCCAGGGATTTATTCCTGTTGATTCTTTTTGTGCCTTGCAGATGACACCAGGTAAAATAAAAGACGGGGCACACACTATCGATCAATTCCTAAGCAGCTTTCTTACGAAATAACCGTTTTAAAAAAAAAATGATTACATCGATCGCAACCGACGAACCCGCTCATCAATAGGAGGATGCGTCGACCAGATGGATTCACGAAGCGCTCTTTTAAAAGGGTTTGCGATATAGAGCGGGGCAACGGTCTTTGAGCCCTTTGGGTCGTGCGGAATATCCGCTTTAATTTTTTCCAATGCCTTTGCCAAGCCTTCTGGATTTCGCGTCAGGTACGCTCCGTTAGCATCAGCAAGGTATTCCCGTTTCCTTGAAATCGCAAGATACGTCAGCCGAGAGAAAATCGGTGCAAGAATGATAAAGATCACAGCGATGATAATAATGATGATATTTCCTTGATTCTTTTTCCCTCCACCGCCCCCAACGGCACCAAAGAACAGCATCCGTACGGCAATCTCAGCAAGTAATGCAATCGCCCCAACGACTCCAACAGTGACGGTCATGACCAGGATATCACGATTTTGAATATGGCTCATTTCATGACCGATTACTCCTTCGAGCTCTTCGGTGTTCAATTGCTGTATGGCCCCCGTGGTCGCACAGATGATGGAATCCTCAGGTTTATGACCTGTTGCAAACGCGTTGATATCCTTTGACTCCTGTACATAGACCTTAGGAGTCGGTAACCCTGCTGCAAGAGACATCTCCTCGACTTTGTAGATAAGGAGTTTCTCGTCGCGATTCTGTGGGTTCGCGGGTCGTGCTCGCGCTGCAGAAATCACGCTTTGCACGGAAAATGAATAGGTAATAAAAATGTAGAACAATGCAATCGGCAGCCCAAGCATCATGGTAAGAATCGGTGGAGCACCAAAAAGAAGACCAATAGCAAAAATAATAGAAAAAAGAAGAATGACCATCAGCATACAGATAACAACGGTATCACGTTTGTTTTTCCGTATATGGTCCTCTACGAGTCGTGGTTGCTGCGCCATAGTGTGCCATAGTGTCAAACGATGATTACTCTTAGAAGGATACCTTAGGTACTTCTCGTGATGCTTCCGGGATTTGCAGCATTTGTCGTTCCTTTTTCCCCATCATGCCAGCAAAAATATTCCCAGGGAATGTCTCAATGATGTTATTGAACTGTAGTACCGAGTCGTTGAAATGTTGCCGTGAGTACGCGATTTTATCCTCTGTGTGTGTTAATTCATCCTGAAGCTGTAAGAAATTCTGATTCGCCTTCAGATCAGGGTAACTTTCAGAGACCGCAAATAAGGTTTTTAATGCACCAGTTAGCATGTTATCGGCATTAATACTCTCTTGCGGTGTCTTTGCAGTCATAATCGCAGATCTCGCCTTGGTCACAGCCTCAAGAGTCCCCCGTTCATGATTCATGTATCCTTTCACGGTTTCCATGAGATTTGGGATAAGATCTGCCCGTCGTTTGAGCTGCACATCAATCTGAGCCCATGCGTTATCAATTCGGTTTTCGTACCTGATGACTCGGTTGTAGTAGCTGAAGAACCACAGCAAAACCACAACAACTATCAGGAGTACGACTAGTCCTATAATCAAAGTTAGGTCCATAATTTGCCTCCTCGGGACTAGGTGTAATAAGATGTTTTATTTAAACGTATCGTAACGAAAAACAATTTCTCCGTCCATCCTTATTTTTTCTTTCCTTTAAAGACCTCAAAGGCTTCTTTCGGTGTCGCATCTTTATGGACAATTGCATGTACCGCTTTTACCATATTAACCGGATTTGAACTCTGAAAGATGTTCCGCCCCATATCAACCCCAATCGCCCCTGCATGAATCGCGTCATAGGCCATCGTTAATGCTTCATCCTCCGGTTGTTTCTTCCCACCCGCAATCACGACAGGCACGGGGCAGGATTCAATGACTTTTTCAAACTCATGTACATAGTAGGTCTTGACGATGTGGGCTCCAAGTTCAGCAGCCATCCGAGAAGCCAGACTCATATATCGGGCATCCCGTTTCATTTCTTTCCCAACCGCGGTCACCGCAAGAACCGGGATTCCGTATCGTTCTGCTTCGTCGATATACTGGGTCATCCCAAGGATCGTATCACGCTCAAATTCCGCACCAACAAGGATCGAGTACGCGACACCTGATGCATTCAGTCGAATCGCATCCTCTATAGATACAACTGTTCCTTCATGCAATAGTTCTTTTCCAATGATGCTCGTCCCACCGGAGACCCGTAGGACAATTGGGAGGTCAACCGTTGGAGCAATGTAGTTCCGCAATGCACCACGTGTCAACATCAACGTATCCACATACGGCAACAAAGGGTTCACCATAGAATTTAGTTGTTCAAGCCCTGATGTCGGGCCCATGAAGTACCCATGATCAACTGCAAGCATAACTGTGTGTCCATCTTTTGGTTTAATGATTTTAGAAAGCCGATTTTTCATACCCCAATCCATACTATTCTGCCTCCATTTCCCCAGTAAACAGCGCAGGATTATATAAACTATTTCTGTCTTTATAAAAGAATAAACGATTTTATCAAAACCTTAGTTACTTTCAGATTATTTCTACATTATAATTATTTTGGGAAAAATATATGTCTAACTCTCGTATTAATTATTTTAATGGTAGAGAGGAAGGACGTCCCAAGAGGAATCCTAGTGTTCATTGTATTTATCTTTGTTCTTGATATCCTTTTCTTTATCTATCTCGGTTATTCTATCATATATACAGAGGGTGATTTTTCTGAGTTTCTTTCATTTTCTACATTTTCAATCATGATGTGGTTGGATTTTATCTTTGCGATACTATCTCTGCTGATCATTCCTTATGGATTCATGAAAAGAAAAAATTGGGCACGATTCTTCGCAATTCTATTTCTTTTAATATCAATATCCAGAGTGCTTCAGTACATTTTGATGACCGGTGAAAAAACCATTGGTTTTCTTCTGTTTGTTCTCTTTGTCGTATCGATCATGTATCTTCTCATGACACCTGTGAAAAAATATTTTGGAATAATTTCCATGGCCATCGTTTCCTCTGAAACAAGAGCAGAATACACCTATGGACTCTATACCTTGTATTCGGAGGTGGTCCGATTAAAAAATGGGAAAAACCAGGTCATTTATTTTTTCAGTAAAAAGAAACCAAAAAGCGGTACTCCCGCCGCCTTTCCAGATGGTTTCGAGGTGGAAGTAAGCACGAGATCAGGGCTGCCCTATTTAAAAAAAAGACATGTACATTACGTTAGTGAGTAATTACATCATTGTGTATTCTCAAAACAAAAGATTACTACGCTCGCTTTTCCGTTGGCAAACCTTTTTTATGTGTTGAGGTGTTACCAGTCCGTACTAAACGGGAGGCAACCTATGCCAAATATTGAGAATTTAGAACCAAAACTTGTATGGAAACATTTTGATGAGATTAGAAAAATCCCACGATGCTCAAAACACGAGGAAAAAATCAGAGACTACATTGTGAATTTTGCCAAGAAACAAGGACTAAAAATAAAAGTTGACGCTGTTGGGAACATCGTTATCGTAAAACCAGCGACACCAGGATTGCAAAATAAACCCACCATAATCCTACAAGGCCACATGGACATGGTATGCGAAAAGAACAGCGATGTTACCTTCGATTTTTCCAAAGACCCCATCCAACTTAAAATCAACGGAGACCTCCTTACTGCGAATGGGACAACCCTTGGCGCGGATAACGGGATCGGGCTTGCGATAAGCCTTGCCATCCTCGAAGACAACACGATTCGACATGGAGCAATCGAATCCTTATACACGGTTGACGAAGAGACAGGGCTGACTGGTGCCTTTGCCATGAAATCAGACATGCTTACCGGGAAGATTATGCTGAACCTTGATAGCGAGGATTTCGGTGTTCTTACCGTCGGTTGTGCTGGTGGTGGAGATTCCATCATTGAATTACCCCTGAAGGTGCAGCCGGTCACCAGTGGATTTGACCACCTTCTTATCAAAGTCTCTGGTCTTCGCGGTGGACACTCTGGTGTCGATATCCATGAACAACGAGGAAACGCGATAAAACTTCTCGCACGCTTGCTTTGGAAGACATCTCAGAGCATTCATTTCTCCATCGTTGACATCAAAGGAGGAGACAAACATAACGCGATCCCTCGTGAGGCGTACGCAAAACTCAGCGTAGATAAGAAAGATAAAACTGCGTTCTTAACAGCAATAAAGGTAGAAGAAAAAGACATCCATGAAGAAATCAAACCAATTGACCCAAATTTCAAAGTCGATGTGACATCTTCTGATTCAGCCAAGACTGCACTTGACCTTACCTCACAAGCGAAACTCCTCAATCTCCTCCACGGGCTCCCCCATGGTGTTCATCTCATGAACTACGACATTAAAACACTCGTGGATACATCAACGAACCTCGCAACAGTCTCCCTCAAGGAGAACAAAGCGACGATAGGGATGAGTTCCCGAAGCCCGATGAAATCAGAGCTGCAGGATATGCGAAACCGCATCAAGGCAATCGCATTACTCTCTGGTGCGAACGTCACCGAAGGGTCATCATACCCTGGTTGGAAACCAGACCTTCAATCAAAGATTCTTGCACTCTCCAAGAAAATCTTCAAAGAGATGTTTAAGGCAGAACCGAAAATAGAAGCGATTCACGCTGGACTCGAATGCGGCATCATCGGGGAAAAATTCCCAGGGATGGACATGATCTCCATCGGACCAACCCTGAAAAACCCGCATTCACCTGAGGAGCAGCTTCACATCAGCACTGTCGATAAATTCTACAAATATCTCCTTAAAATCCTTGAGTCTGTCTAAGTGAACATCGTGCCAGACAGTTGTAGGTTTTCCATAATCATCCCCGTGCTCCATGAATCAGAAATCATTAGTGCACTGCTGGAAAGCTTACAACACCTCAAGACCGACGAGCCTTTTGAAATCATTGTTGTTGATGGAAGCCCAACCATAGACACCCTCCAGGTTATTACAGATAAAACTATAATTACATGCTCGTGCCAACAGGGTCGAGGACGCCAAATGAACGTAGGGGCGTCTCGTGCAACAGGCGGCATCCTTGTTTTTCTGCACGCGGATACCATTCTACCAACAACTGCTCTTTTATTGATTCAAAAAACACTTCAAAACAAGCGGCTTGTCGGTGGTGCATTTACCCTGAAAATTCAATCACAACGACTTCTTATGAAGCTGATTGCAGTCTTTTCAACGTTCCGTTCTCAAATCACTCGTGCCCCTTACGGGGATCAAGTAATCTTTCTGCAAAAAACATTTTTTAACGCTATCGGTGGATACAAAGACATACCATTAATGGAGGATGTTGAACTCATGCGCCGTGTTAAGAAAAACAAAGGAGAGATCATCATTCTCCAAACGCCTGTGGTCACCTCTGATCGGCGATGGAACCAAGAAGGACTATTCTATACGGCACTAAGAGACACTATCATCATTTTTTTGTATTGGTGTGGCGTGTCTGCTGAAAAACTTGCGAAATTCTACCCTTGGCAAAAACAATAAAATCAAAAAAAAAGGAGTATAACTCCTCCTTATACAAATCGATAAATAGATGAAGGGAATTCCGGACACAGAAATAATCATCAGGGAAATACACATGTCTCAGAAGAAAAATGAATTCGAACAGCGGATATACGACGTTACCCACGATCGATTACACTGCCTTGATCTTCAAACGATTCAGATCAACCTTGGGTTACAATGTAATCAAACCTGTGAACATTGTCACGTAAAAGCATCACCGACTCGCACAGAGCAGATGAGTTGGGCAACTATGGAAACAATCCTGTCGGTTACCTCAAAGCTACCATCGGTCTTCATAGATCTCACTGGTGGTGCACCAGAGCTCCATCCGCACCTGGAGAAATTCCTAAGAAGTCTTGTTGTACAACACCATCGGGTTCAACTCCGGACCAATCTTACGATTCTCCTTGACCCCCAATATCAACATTTCCCCATTCTCTATAAAGAATTAGGGATAGAACTTGTTGCATCCTTACCTTGTTATCTTGAAGAAGAAGTGCGACTTCAACGGGGAAAAGGTGTGTTTGAAAAAAGCATCAAAGCACTCCAATTATTAAACAAAATCGGGTACGGGACCACACCGAAGCTTCCTCTTACGTTAGTATTTAACCCCCTTGAGCCGGTATTGCCCCCGGAGCAAAAAGCTCTTGAAGACGACTACCGAACGTATCTGGCAGAGCATTTCAACATACAATTCACAAGACTTATCACACTGACGAACATGCCACTCGGACGATTCCTCGATGTATTAAAAGATAAAAAACCACAATACATGGAACTGCTCATACAATCCTTTAACCCGCAAACCCTTTCTTCATTGATGTGCCGGCACCAGATAAACATCGGCTGGGATGGAACTCTGTATGACTGTGATTTTAACCTTGCGGCTGGTCTGCCTGTGACTTCGAAAGTACCCCGTCATATCAAGGAATTTGACGAATCCATGATATCCAAACGAGAGATAATGACGGCGGCTCATTGTTTCGGGTGCACTGCAGGTCATGGGTCGTCTTGTGGAGGATCATTGGTATAACACAGATACGATAGGTCACATCTATGGATGAAAACATCTCGAATGGAAAAAAACCTCATGATTGGGTAAAACCGGTCGTTTTCATCGTAATTATCGTAACACTCTTTATTGTCATGAACGGGTTTGGGTTTGGAAACAACATCCAGGATTTACAGGATTGGATCACCTCATTCGGCTTATGGGGGCCGATTGTATTCTTTGTCATCTACCTGGGAGCCGTGATCGCGACAATCCCCGGGACGATTTTCGGGGTGATCGCTGGTGCGCTGTTTGGCTCAGTCATCGGAGTCATCCTTATCAGCATCTCATCAACAGTCGGTGCAAGCATTACGTTTCTTATTGCTCGTTATTTCGCACGCGATTCAGTAGCTCGATGGCTCTTAAAAAATAAGACGATGAAACGATTTGACAAACTCACAGAGGAACACGGCATGATACTTGTCGGACTTACCAGACTAATCCCGTTATTTCCTTTCACTTTACTCAATTACGCTTTCGGTCTGACGAAAGTCTCGTTTAAAACCTACGTGTTCTGGTCCTGGCTCTGCATGCTGCCTGGTACGATTATCGTCGTGGTCGGCACTGACGCCATCACACAGGTAATAACCCAAGGGCGCGTCCCCTGGCTGCTCGTCGGTGTTTTAGTCATTACCGCACTCGTTCTTGGGCTTATTACATGGTACGGACGACGACAATTACAAGAAAAAAGGAAAAACAATGATGACATACGAATAAACAAATGATTGTTGACGTTTTAAAAAAAAGTTGTGTCACTACCATGGTTAATCAAACTGATAACAACAACGTATCAAATACACAGGAATTCATGACAACCGTTGTTTCCGACTCTATCAAACAATGCATCCAGTGCCATCGGTGTATGGACGTCTGCCCGGTCACGAAAGGCTTGTTTTCCATTACAGAGCTCAATCAGGCAACACAACAAGATAGCAAAGAGATTCCTGCTCAAATTAAAGCGTTTGCATTTAACTGTATGCAATGTGGCAAATGCGTCCCCGTCTGTCCAGTGAACATTCGAAGGGATTACATGGTCCGTTACATTAAATTTAAATTAAAGGGCCAAAAACCCTGGAGCTACACCCGATATCTGTTCATCAAAGGACCGGATCTTTCAGGTCTAAAAGGGTTCATGCAGAAGCTATACATCACCTTGAACAAAAAAACAACCCGGGATCTTGCCAGCTTCATGGAAACTACACCGGTAACGAACGTTGACGTGCTCTTCTACCCAGGTTGCTATATCTACTCAAAAAAGACGGTGCGGCAGACACTCCGATTCCTTGATCATCTCGGTTCTTCCTATGGGGTTCTCGGCGGTGTGACTGCGTGTTGTGGCGCACCACATCTGTTACAAGGCGAGTTTGAAGAGGCGGACCATTGCCTTGAGGCATTAGATAAAAAAATAAAAACCATTGACCCCAAGATAATCATTACCTCCTGTGCTGAATGCTTTGAAGCAATAGAACAAATAAAAAAATCAACGAACGCGACCTTTGAAGTTCTCAGCGTCGTTCAATATCTCTTACGAAACATCCATAAGTTTCCAAATAAGAGAATACGAGGTAAGATACTCATTCATGATTCATGTCGATTCAATAAAGAATCACCACAGGGCATCGCAGCACGCACAATAGCGATGAGATTTGGTGACCTTGTAAAGCGACCAGAAACACAGCAGGCAAGCTGCTGCTATCAATGGAATCATGGACATGACTCTCAAAATTCTTCACGTCGTACCGTGTATCTTGCTGAAGTAAAGAAGCAGGCACCAACCCTGGCATGTACCTGTCTTACCTGCCTTGAAGAACTAAAAAAAATCAACACATCTGTCGAAATCATTGATGTAGCACAACTCTTTGAGGATGCTCTTAATGCTGACGGGCTAAAGGAGCAAAAACCATGAGAAAGAACCCTAACACCTGTATCTTGTTGTTCGTAAAATATCCAGAAAAAGGAAAAGTGAAACGCAGACTCACTACAGACATCGATGAAGAGACCATACAAGAGCTCTATCGCTGTTTTGTAGATGATACGTTAACCACAATTAAGAAAATTAATACTCACCTTTTCATTTGTTTTTTCCCAGTTGATGCGGAGAAAAAATTCCACGAATGGCTTGGATCGATCTTTTCTTTTCTTCCTCAGAAAGGAACAGATCTCGGGGAACAGATGAAAAACTGCTTTTCTGATGCGTTTACGAAAGGGTTTCGAAAGGTGGTTCTCATGGGAAGTGACAGCCCAGATCTCCCGGAAGCGTTTCTTCAAAGTGCATTTGCCGAGTTACAAACCCATGACGTGGTTCTTGGTCCATCATCTGATGGAGGCTACTATCTCATTGGGTTTCGCAATACAACCTTTACCCCAAATATACTTGAAGAAATCCATTGGAGTACCCCGATGGTTTTTAAGGAGACTATGGCAAAAATAAAAGGAACAAACCAATCAGTAAGTATCCTACCAATCTGGAGCGATGTCGATACCATCACTGATTTAAGAAACCTTGTTTCCCGGTCAAAAAATACTGCATTTAAATCCTCCCATACGATAACTTTTTTACAGCAACACAATATCTCCTTGGAGCAAAGCCATGAAACAAAATCAAAATCCTAACAAGGACACCGTATTTTTCCCAGATAAAAAAATAGGGTTACATTACTCGCTGTATCTTGTCATCGGAAGCGTGTCCCTATTTGCCTCACTCGTCGCATTAAACACAGGGTACCAAGGGTTGATCTGGAGTTACTCTACACGGTACGTTGTCAATACATTTACGCTTGCGTTTGCTTTGTTTCTTGCTGGTATCATGCTTGTTATCGCCAGTGTACGAACTCTACAGAAAAAAAAATCCGCTCAGATTTTCGGGTTTGCTGGATTAGGGTTTCTGGTTGCCTATTCTGCCTTTGTCCTGTTTATCGACCCGTACATTGCCTATACGCTTACCTACATCCTTGCCCTGCTTGTTCTTTTTGCTGTAATAGTAATAGGAATGATATTCATCATTCAAAAAAAACATCCCTGATACGTGCAAAAATCACTGTGTTTATGTAAATCGTTTTCTAAATACGAGATATGCAAGAACAACAAAGATATCAAAAAAAACAATCGTAAATGCGATGGCGTCACGTTCCTCCTCGAGGGAAACGATGTTGTTAGAATAACTATTATCTCGCGTAACTGTATGGTACTCAGGTGATGGTTTATGAAGACCGGTCCGGTCCTGAATAAAAGTGTTTCCGATCACCTGATTATTGTATGATTCCCGGATGTTAATACCGGTATATTGGTTCCCTGAGAGCGTGTTGTTAATAATCCTGTTGTTATTAGAAAATTCATACAATCCGAAACCATTGGCCGGGTGATTACCAACGATATTTCCTATAAGCCTGTTGTCTGATGAATGGTTAAAATAAACCCCACAGCGTTCATTATCGTAAATTATGTTATTCATAATTTCATTATAACCTGTTCCGTATCCTAGCTGCATCCCATAAAAATTATCTGTAAGCACATTGTTGGAAATCGTGTTATAATCAGAGACTACATAGATACCAGAGAAAGGAAATTTCAACTCACTATGAGTGATCATAAAACCTGAGAGTGTGATGTGATCTGCGGCGAGTGTTACAACGAACTTATTCCTGCCACCATCGATGATCGTACTGTTCTTGCTTTCACCATGAAGAACAATGGATTTTTCGATAACGAGGTTTTCATAGTACGTGCCATTGTACACAAAAATAGTGACATTTGCAGAAGCATTGTTCACTGCAGCGTGGATGCTAGAATAATTACCTGCCCCATTACCTCCGACATAGATAATTGTTGTAGTGATTTCTTCCCCGTTTGCATAGGGGAACAGGACAGAAAAGATACAAAAGAATGTAAGGCTACCAACCCAGAGAATTCTTGTTTTTTTCATAGTTCGTTGTGCATGATATCAGAGGTAAGGACTAAAAGCTTATGGAGCTGATAAGTTTTAAAACCTCAACATATTTCACTAGTGATTCTACCGGTGGAATTATGGAAAAAACAACTATACTCCTACATAGCGATTCCCTTGGAAGAGGAAGCGATGAATTAGGAAAAACATTGATAGGCTCGTTTCTCCGTAAGCTTTGGGCATCTGAAACAAAACCAGATACAATAATTTTTTATAACTCCGCTGTTCATCTACTTACTGATACATCATTAGTTCTTGATGCGTTATCCGGGCTTTCTAAGGCAGGGGTGGACCTTGTTGCGTGCAAAACCTGTATTGGTTATTATGACATTGAAGAGAACCTGGTTGTTGGTCGTCTCAGCGATATGCAAGATATCGTTTCAATTATAATGAAATCAGATACAGTGATTACTCCTTAAAAAAAAAAATCCTAAGCAAAAAAAATAAGAATGAGTGTACCATCTGAGAACAACGGTCATCAAATCTAGTTTAAGAAAAGACGCGGGTATGATCTAGTGGTTATGATATTAGCTTCCCAAGCTAGTCACACGGGTTCGAATCCCGTTACCCGCATCAAAAAAAAGGGGATAATAAATGAAAAATAAAGTAAACGTCGGGAATCGAGTTGAACTTGTCTTCATCAATGATACCATGACTCGATTAAAGCCAGGTGCTCAAGGCATCGTAAAGAAAATAGAAAACGAAACAGATGAAACCTTGATTTGGGTACAATGGGACAACGGCGAGCGGCTCGCACTACTTGATCCTATTGATAAGTTTAAAGTAATAAAAAAATAGAAAAAAGAAAAGAATTATTTCTTACCCAAACCTACAGAAAAATTCATGAAACAACAGAGAAATATAGGGAAACCATTGCTCTAATCTTTCAAAGAAAGAGAAAAGAAGCACCTTATCTTTTGGCATCGTCACAGAGAGTGGTTCAGACCAGGTACTCTCGTTACCATACACGTCTTTTGCTTTCACTCGTACTGAATACGTTCCTTTTACCACCCAAGACTTTTGTGCGGTCGCTGATGCTCCCGATGCAAAGGGCCCAAGCCATTCACTGAAGTTCCCGTCACCCCAGTCCCAGATATAATAGATATTGTCACCATTTGCATCCATCGTTGTTGTTTCGTATGTATATGATTCACCTGCTTTGCCCTGTGTCTGGCCTGCAGGGCGTTCTGGTTGTTCAGGGGGGACATTAATTTCTGTTATTTCAACAGTAAATTGATGTGAATCTGGTGCTCCGATATATGGATGGTTTGCTGTTTTACCATGAGTATCCTCCATATGGATATAGTAGGAGATTAGAGAATTGTTTTGCTGAGGTGCTATTATTGCCTGGTAACTATCTCCGCCTGTTGCTTGTATAGTTGATGTTTGCCAGTTACCAGAATTTTCTTTCCAATAGACTATACTCGCAGAAGTATCAATATCGTATCCACTATATGCAATAGCATCAAATGCTATCGTAACCCCTTCATCACCATTTATGGCACCAGAGAGCGGAGTATGTTTTATATAAAGCATTTCAGGATCGGGGATTCCTTTTGCACGGCAATGAAGAGCATCAGTTGATTGCCATGAACCTGTAAAACCAAGAACTTCATAACCAGGCATAGCCGCTTCATAGGCATCTAGTGCATCATCATCCCATTGACTTCCGGTGATTGGGACAAAGACTTTGTTATTTAAAATTAATGAATTTATATACGGTTCATTCATGTTGGTATATACTCTGACAACGTTGTAAGTTGTCCCATAACAAGTTGTTTGATTTTCGAAATACTGAGCTGCTTCTTCAAAATCTTCATAATGTGAATGAGCTAGTGATGATTGAATAATCATAATAGTATCAGGTGAAAGTAATTTTGCCCAACAATCAATATGTCCAATATAATCCCCAAGAGCATCTGGTACGGTGTGATACGTAGTTATACCAAGATAATCATACATAATTTGATTAATTTGACTTTGAGTTAAACTAGGATTTTCTGATAAAACAAGATCAGTAGATATCGATATTCCCTCACTATCGGTCATGTAATTTCCACCCGCATGGGTGAGCGGCATATAATAACTTGGAAATCCTTTATATATTGCAAATTTTGATGGTATTTGGTTATCATTTGGTCGAGGTCGGTTGTAGTTAAAATCAATTACTCCAAGCTCATCATTACCATTGAAGATAAACCAGGGACCGTAATCACGAGTCCAATAGGAATCTGAGGCAGCAATGAGAAACTCACAATTAGCAGTATTAACTCCATGGCTTTGATACTGTGATAAAACAGAGGATTGTTCAGAGCTACTGACAACAATCGTATATACGGTAACATCCTCTGACATTTCTGCAATAACGTTGTATGAAATTCCAAAGGTATATCGAATTAGTACACCCTCCATTGACTCAAATTCAGCTACATTACGTATTGGCCCAGGGGGTGGTACGAGTAATGTTTGTGGATTATCGATTTCATAAGAAACAGATACGGCCATACTTTGCAGAGATCCCGTTCCTATAAGGATCACTACTAATGAACATAGTAACATGGTGGGAAGAGTGAGAGGGCGGGACATCATCTATCACCTATGACATTAAATATTTAAAAATGAGAGAGGTTGGTGGTTTTAGCCACCACCGGATAGGAAGAAAACAAAGAAGAACATGACTACTGTTTTCCCTAGTATTAGGGTATCTGTACTCTCCGCAGATTCTACTTTAATGGTTACTCGCGCTTGTCCAAAACCGAAGATAAGACCAGATTGTATCTCGATAGTATCTCCTGCAGGAATTGTTGATATCGTCCCATTGTGTTCTTTGCCAAGCAGAATTACTCCACCATCTAACGAAATTTTCCAGCTGACGTTATCTGCTTCAGCAAATCCCAGGTTTCGTATGGTAGCTGATACTTTGGTTAATTTTCCTTTGGTTAGTGCGATATTTAGTACTGGAACATCGATAAGCATTCCCTGGGGGTCACACCATCGTGACATGGAACCATTTTCGTCTTTTGCTCGAACCGTTACATTGTATAATCCAATATTTGCCCATGTATGTGATTCAATTACCGCTTCACCAGAGTTAACTGGACCAATCCAATCACTCTTAGAACCATCTCCCCAATCGAAAAGATAATAGATATTATCTCCCTCAGGGTCAGTTGTTTGTGCAGTGAAGGGATATTCCTTATTCCGACATCCAGCATTTGGGCCATCGAGAGTTGGAATATCTGGTGGGTAGCTTGAACCAACCTGAAGCGTTGCCATATAGGGTATTTTGTTAAAAGCAGTTACTACCAACTGTGCCTCAGGCATAAATTCAATGGGTTCAAAGAAATTAACTACTGCATGACCAGAAGCATCAGAATACCCATAACCATAGAGAACACCATCTGCAGATAATGCACAAAGAGCATTCTTTACACCAGGGATATCTAACTCATAGATTGTGGCTCCTATTTGG
>Ga0307379_10004545_pt1 | contig 19766 bp, 16 predicted proteins | sample UN2MG_FD_202237 | JGI IMG/M metagenome (GOLD analysis project Ga0307379, IMG submission 202237) | Soil microbial communities from Risofladan, Vaasa, Finland - UN-2 | ecosystem: Environmental > Terrestrial > Soil > Coastal area > Acid sulfate soil | place: Finland: Risofladan, Vaasa | collected... | reverse complement strand
ATTATTCCGTCCCGCACACTGAAGGTTCCCACATTTTCGCTGGCTTTCCAGCCGCTAAGATTTTTACCGTTAAAAAGGGAAATCCACCCGTCATTATTGTCCTGTCCAAATGCCGACTGGTTCGTAAAAGAACTTAGACAAGTAATCAGAAGAAGCGGTAATATCTTTCGCAACATTTTAACTCTCCTCAAGTCTAAACATTATTTAATAATTACCCTCTTAATCCAAAGGACCGGCTCTATAAGAACAGATTTTCGTGAAAGGCACAAGGAGTTTCCTGCTCTGTTAGTTACTATTTCCCCTACTCGGTTTTTAATTATTGAACACTGGTCCGAGAGGTACATTCTTCCATAATGTGCTGGAATCACCCTTGTAAATATCTATGTTGATTCCCTTTTCCGAGACATTAATGACGGCATATCCGGGGAAATCGGCGAATTCAAAATAAGATATATACGGTTTTTCGTCTTCAAGGATTTTCTGTCGCTGCTGTTTCGTAGCGGGCAGAAATTCAGGCTCAAGTTCAACAAGTGCGGGGCCGTAATTTCCGAGGCCTTTAAGATGATCTTTAACCGATATTTCAGGGGAGCTGATAACACTGTTCATACTGAACTGGACAAAAGTACCCTTCGAAGTTTTCCTTGCCAGAACAACGTACTTATGCAGGTGGGCGGTCAGCACGAGAACTTTATTTTCACCTAATATATTTAAGAATCTTTCACGGACATCTTTTTCTTTCTCTCTTGAAAAAAGATGCCACGTGGACCTTGCATTATATGGCACTACTGGAGGATGCATTACAACAAACGCGTGGCGATACTTGTTCCGGCTTAAAGTTTCCTGGAGCCAGTCGAGATTATTGTTGTGATATGCGTCGAAGAATACGAACAAATCCGGCCCTTTGAAAAAAAAGAAAGACGCGGAACCTATTTGCTTTTTACATTCTTTTGATAGCCACGGGAGCATAACACTGTCAAAGGCCTCTCTCGCCCCGGGGCCGGTGATATCGTGATTGCCCTTGGCAGCAATTAATGAGGTTTGGGGTATATATTTACGGATACACTTTAAGGCGTCTTTGAATTGAGTCTCCTGAAGCTCACGACTGCCGCACAGACCCTCTGTAAAATCTCCACCCTGGACAACCATCTTTATCCGCCCGTTGCCGGATTCTATAGAACTCTGGATTCGCCTTAGAAGGCCGGGGGTATGGTTTTCCGTAATCCTGACATAGTCTTCTATCTGTCTGATATCATTCGGTTTATTGGCGCGGACCCAGTTAAAATCATGATGGCTTTTTCTGTCGAAATGTATGTCACCAAGATACACGAATGAATATGCGGAAGTTTCATTACCGTGCGCATTGATTACCCCAAGGGTTAATAAGATAATGTGCACGCACAGCACTACTCTAATAACAACGAATTTACTGCTGGAAGACTGCATTGTCGGCCTCCTCAAACTACTTAAAAGGATTTCACTTATTGGCAGTGTTGTATATGATAGTTATACTTATGGTCAAGGATAATCCATTGATTATGAGTTAAGGAAACCTTTAAATTTCACTTTGTATAAAATAATTACATCACCAAAGCATCTCAAATATTGTGCTTTTTTGTTAAACCAGCATTTTTAGGCAAATACATGGATAATCAGCAAAAAAACTGGGTCAATATATTTTGGTACGATTATTGCTGATATTACTATCGAAGTGATATTTGATAAACAATTGAGTTTTTAAGGGAAGCAAAATCCTACGAAGATAGTGAATAGCTGAAGTATATTCGATTCTAATGTTACGAATAAAGACACATATTGGCAAGACGGCTCGTTGCTCTATTATTTTGTCTGCTGGGAACAACTCTGCAAGATTCAATGAGTACCTGTTTTATCTCAGTGAAGCCAAGCTGCCGGAAAGTTATGAGCTTCTTGTTGTTAACGACCAAGCGTTTGAAATTAACAGGGGACAGTTAGGGCAATCCTTAACGGCAATGAAAGTATTGAGATTTGCGGAGCGTCTAAGCCGAGAGGAGTTTTTCGACAGGGGGGCGATGCACGCAAAAGGCGAGTACCTGCTTTTTATCAGGAGCTTTATCAATTTTGATAAGCGGCTGCTTGAAGAAACCATCAAGGGATTTGAGACTTCCGGTGAAAATATGAGCGTCTCCGCCGACGGAAATTTCATGCTGGCTAAGAATCCTTTTTATCCTTCCAAAAATGATTTAGCGGGTAATGGCGAGCGAGTTGACATATTTTACAGGGAAAATATTAAATTTGATGATTTAGGTGTGAATCAAAAGAGCCATTATAAGAGATATGAGTATGCTAAATCTATCATTTTACCTGGAAGAATAGTTGGAGATTTTGCGTGTGGGTCAGCTTACGGCAGTGTTATGTTGTCAGAAAAGTCTAATTACGTAATTGGGGCTGATATTAACGAAAAAGTTATAGAGCAAGTAAAAATTCGTTATAAAAACAAACAGAATATCGAATTTGTTCATGCAAATCTTCTGGATCTAAAGTACGAATCTCTATTCGATTATATTGTTTCCTTTGAGACAGTCGAACATTTCAAGGAAGATGCCATCCCTGAGTTGTTCAGAGTTTTTAGGCGTGCACTTAAATCCGGTGGAACACTTATTTTTTCAACACCTTATATGCAGGAAATGACCCTGGAAGCAATTAACATGGGTTTTCATTTATCGTTTTATATTGATGAGGTGAAAATTAAGCGTTGGTTATCGACAGGTAGTTTTGTGTGTGAATTTTTTAAGTACCAGAACCATCAAACGCACAAAATTGAAGACCATCTCGACAACAAAGATTTCATAATCTGTGCTGCTCGCAGCTATTAGAATGACAAACTGTTACTTACATAAGAGGGGATTGATTCGATGCAATTTATGACAGGCTACCGCCTCTTGAAGCCAATCGGTTATTGCAGGCTTGTAGTCGTATTCATCGAGATCGTGCAGGTCATCAGGGTCTAAAGGTCCTACTGCCCCGATGATCTTCCCGAAAGTATCGCTTTTGACAGCATAAATTTTACCATTGGTATGCTGCCAAAATCCTTTTACTGCTCCCATAATATTTCTCCTCAACTTTAGCTTGTCTCTGGTCTCTAATTATAGTCAGATACGACAATTTCATAACTATTTGTCATACAGCAACTTGCACACATGCAGAGGGGATTGCCTTTGGGATTCCCTTTAAAATATACGAAACGCGTCCGCCGGGGGCAAAAAATATCGGAGTTTGTCAACTGTACGGGGCTGAGAGGCAGAAAATGGGGATTTTGAAAAAAGCCCCTGCTTTAAGAGGAGGAGGGTTGGATAAAGCAGGGGCTTAAATTACTGTGTATATTCAATACACTGTACTACATTTTTCATTGGGATATGAAATTGGTAAAGACTATAACTATGTGCCATCAATAATATGAAATGTAACGGTTTTTCCGATTATGACGTTTTTTCCGTTATTTTGCAGCCAAAACGCCACAAATCCGGGCATTTACTTATCAAAATGTAATCGGTTTCTCTTTTCTTTGCTACTCGACACAAATTAGTTATATTTTATATGTGGGGGGGGTAACGTCATGAAGCGAAAATATGGAGTGCGCAGCATAACACTTTTTCTGTCGATATGTGTAAGTGTTTTCTCTGCCTGCTTTTGCGTTCTGTTAATGGCCGGTGAGTATTACACGGCACGACACAAACTGGACATTTACAACAAGGAGTTTCAGGGCTGGGAAGCATGCCGCCAAACTGAGCCTACCTACTTTAAGTCCAATGCAGAGGCTGTGAGCAGCTGCCTGAAGAGCCTGGAAGAAGCTAAAGGTAATTTCTGGGTGAAACTTCCCCAAAATCAAATAATCATGTTGTTAGTATTGGCAGGTTTAAGCAGTGCAATTGGCGGATACCTGGCTGTTTGGTTTGTCTGGTTTGGAGGTACAGGTATTTATAGATTCATTCGATGGATGGAGCTTTTTTGGCAGAGTAAAACCTTTCGTATTGGCCGGAAGGACAAAGATAATGATATTGTTAAAGAGGTCGAAGAAATAGAGTATTATCTTGATAAAGCTGTTGAGGGAAAAGAAAGGACACGTGAAGAAGAGCTGGAACAACAGGTTGATATCCGCAGAGATGAAGTCAGTAGTGTGCACACGGGTATTGAGAAATTCACAAAAGATGAGGATTGTAAGTATGATACCCCAAAAGACGAGTTAGTTATTTAAACAGCTCAAACATGGCACTAAAAGACTTATAGCCTACCGGCTGTGGCCGATACAAAAGATATTATTCTCCGACCGGATGAAAATTTGCTTCTGTGAAACAGCCGGGCTTGCGATGCACTTTTCATTGAGCTCATTTTCGGCGAGGACCTTAAATTCGCCTCCCGCCCGGATAACTGTGGTCTTGCCTTTCTCGGAGAGAAAATAAATCCTTCCATCCGCCCAGATTGGCGAGGCCGAGTATTTACCTCCCAGACGCTCTCTCCATATTTCTTCTCCGGTTGACGCTCTGAGGCATTTGGCAACACCAGTTTCGGTAACCAGGAAAAGGAAGGGCTTTGCATAAAGCATTGACGGGATTTTCGAAACATCTTCTGGTGATTCCCACGCGATATGTGTTTTCGTGACGTCACCTTTGCCTCCTGTGCGGATTGTTCGGATCGCCGAGTCACCGAAACCGGAAGTAGTAAAAATCAGGCCGTCGCCAATAACAATAGAAGGCACAACGCCTTCTCCCGGACTTGAGACGGTCCAAATCCTCCGGCCGGTCTCGAGGTCAAAACCCTGCACGACATAACCCGCTGAGCTGACGAGCTGGTCGTGGCCGTTCTCACTCAGAATTTGGGGTGTAACATGTGCAACACAGGAAGACCCTCGTCGGCCTCTCCACTGTACCTCGCCTGTATTCTTGTTTACAGCGAGTATCAGGGCCTTATCCCATGGTTTTTGCCATCCAAGTTTTTTATCCGGCCCGCTGCTGCTGTGGTCAAAGGGAACAATCAGCAAATCTCTATACAATATTGGCGAAACCGCCAGACCGTGTTCGCTGTAATATTCAAATTCCTGATATTTCCAAATTATATCGCCTTCGTTTGAAACCGCCGCCAGAGTTCCGTCAAAAGCAAGTACATAAATATTCCGACCGTCGGTTACAGGCGTAGATGAGGCATATGAGTTAAACTGCTGCCTGTGTCCAGGATTTTGCCGATGCACTTGTTTGTCCCAAAGGACGTTACCTGTCAGCCTGTCGAGACATAAGAGGCGAAATGAGGCGCCTCCATCCGTCGCGGTCGTTACAAACACCCTGTCATCGAACACGACAGGCGATGACCAGCTCTCGCCCGGAATCGGTGTCTTCCAGACAATGTTTGACGTTTGATTCCATTCGATTGGGATATCCTTCTCATGGGATATACCCTGCCGGGTCGGCCCTCGAAAACACGGCCAATTCTCTGCCAGTGCCGAGTTAAATGATATAAGCGCCAAGACCACTGAAAGTAATATGCAAAAAAATCTGTTTTGAAAATTAGTTCTCATAAGCTATAAATCCTCCTATACACATAATTCATAATACGTACTCACAACAGGCTCAACGGGTGCCTGCGGTTTTTAAGCGGCAACTCAACCGGCGCGTTCAACCGATGTGATTCATACACGGCCAATATCATCTCCAAAGCCGCCCGCCCATCATATACGCTGCCTTTTGGTTGTGTGTTCTTCTCGATGGCCCGGATCAAATCCCGGGCGATAAGGCTATTACCAAAACGCTGGTTAGAATCACTAAGCGTTTCGGGCTTATCAATTCCGGCACTGGTAATTTTCTTCCAGTGTGCCTTACTGCGCCCGGGCTGCCAAAAGGGATCTTCGACAAACCATATTTCCGGCAGAGCACCGGTCGTCATTGTGAGTATTCCTTTGGTTCCAAAAAGCTGGAGTCCAAAGCGATTCGATGCTCCATGCCTGACACGCTGGGTCGAGAAATAGCCCATTGTCGTTTTGCCAAAACGGTACATCGCATGAATCTCGTCTCCGGCAAGCGGACCAATGCCTTCGGCTCCATCGCGTATTTCGCTTCCGGTAACAGGCTTTCGTTCATCTCTGACGTTTGCGAAACACCACTTCGCATCACCGGCAAAGAAACGCATCAAATCCATGATATGTGTACCAAGTACCATCAGGTCCTCACCACCGCCCCGGCGGTCTTCTTTGCCCCGGCCGCGCAGTTCAAGTATATCCCCCAACTTTCCGTCGGAGATAACTTGTCTGACATGTTTCAGCGCCGGGCTATATCGGGTCTGATGAGCAATAGCCAGTTTCAAATTTCGTTTTTCAAGGGCGGCGACCATTTCGTCTGCCTGTTCAAGGCTCTGGCACATAGGTTTTTCAAGAAAGACGTGGCAGCCGAACTCTGCACACGCCAGCACCATATCACGATGGCAGTCCAGCCAGCGCGGGGCCACGCTTACTATTTGCGGGCGTTCTTTTTCCAGCATTTGGTGATAATCGGCATAGGCTTTCGGTGCATTGAGCCGCCCGGCGGCTTCGGCACGGCCTTTAGAATCTTCGTCTGCAATGGCCACCACCTGAGCCTGATCTATATCATTCCACACCACGTCCAGCCCATGGCCATAATTACCCTTGCCGGTCCTGCCAATTACTGCTACCCGATAGCCGGGGCCTTTTGCGTTGGCATCGTGCGGCCGGCCCGCAGTTAATGCTGCCAGTCCAACCGCCGTGTTTTTGATGAATTCCCGCCGTTTCATGGATTTACTCCTGCCTGATCCACTCTTCGTTAAACTGTACATATTTGATTGTTTTATGTGGTGCATCTCCTCGGTCTCTATGATGGTAACTGTAAACTACATGTAAGGTATCGTCAAGACCCTGGATAATCGAGGGATAGCCGCTGCTGGTGGCTATGTCTCTACGGCGCATGTCCCGTTCAAGGTGGCGGGTATAGTCCCAGCTCTTGCCTTCATTAGTTGAAATCGAAGCAGCCAGACTGTGCCTTCCGTCTTCCGTATCATTGTACGCCAGAACCCAGTGACCGTTCCGCAAAGTTACAATGTCGGCTCCCGAACCGGGATTAGGCAATTCGGAATCCCTCACCGTGCTCCAGGTCAAGCCGCCATCTCTGGAAGTGCTCATGTGAAGACGCTGAGGCGGCGGGCCATTGTCGCGCATGTAAGTGACTAAAGTTCCATCCGCTTTTTTCGCGATGCTGGGCTGTATGTTCCCCGCTCCCACCAGCGGCTCACTGAACTGCCAGCTCTTCCCGCAATCATCCGTTATGGCCATTAACGAAAAGCTGAATCCATCCGAGTAAAACGGAATTATCATTCGATTTTTATTAACGATAACAGCCTTGTTCTTTGTCTGCCAACCCATGCGCCTGAAATAGGCATACCCAAGCTGCTGTTGTGTATATCCGCCTGCAGCGTCGCGGAGCTGACCTGACCGCATCATATTCTCGCCCCGCGCCTTGGCGAGCATATTCGCTCCCCAGGCCTTCCTCATTTCCAATATTTTGCGTTTTACCTGCTCCGATAGATTAGCATTTTCAGAAAGATATTTTCCGTATTCTTCGATTTGCCTTTCAATAGATTTGACAAAACGGTCGCCGGGCTGTATTCCCCGTTCGGAAGAACCCCCGGGTTTGACATGCAGAACCTCCTGCCATGACCATTTTGGGGCCCCATCCTGCTTCATATAGTCCTCACTGATACGGTATTTGGGCAGGGAAGTCTCCCACTGATTTGCTATGACGGTGTACCACATCAGCCACAGCCGGCCACGAGTGTCGAGAAAAAGAATCGGATTAATATCGGGGAACCCGGGGACATCCGCCATCACGAAAGGCTTGCTCCACTTTTGCTTGCCGGCTTTGAGTCGCGCTCCCATGATTGCTACGTCATCGGCCCATCGCTCGCCGGAACCTTGAAACCATGCGGCAAGAATATCCCCATTCGGCAACTCAACTACTGTCGAGCCGTGTACGTGCTGCTTGACAAGAGGGAATATCTCAATAGCTCTGTAAACAGTTTTTCCATAACCTATGCCGCCAACTGCAACTATTAAGCATAAAAAAGAAACCGAAAATTGCCTGCTCATTAAAATTCTATCATTTTCCATCATCTTAGCCCCCTTCCTGTAGAATTTTCTTTTAACAGCTCCGAACATATTAAAAGCCTCCGAATTTTGTTCTACTGATAAATATAACACACAATTAAGCTGTTTTGTTGCTTTTTCTTTCAGATTAGATGGAAATAGAGTAAGATATAGTTATAATTCTTTGAGGGCATATAAAATGTCAAAGCACATATCTAAATACCAGAGCAAAATCAGCTCGACACGCAGGGAGTTTCTCAAACAATTCGGATTTAGCGCGGTAGCCGGAGGTATGGCGGCACCGCTGCTCGACAATGCTTACTCGGCGACGGAACAGAAAACAACAGACCGCAAAGTTAAATATCGCGTGCTCGGTAAAACCGGCCTGCGTATCTCCGAAATCGGAATTGGAGGCCACAGTTGGGCGTACAAACAGGTTCCGGACGGTCAGGGAGGATATCGCAGGCCCACAGTCAATGAGGCAGTCCGAATGATTGCCGCAGGGATGGATATGGGAGTTAATTTTCTCGATTCCTGTACAGCCCTGGAAGAATCCAGTGTCCCCGGGGAGGCGCTCAAAAGACTCAAAGCCCGGGACCGAGTCATCATTTCCATACGCGTATCTCATAAAATGAAAGGCGTCAAAGCCGACAAGCAGGAGATATACAAGTGGACCGAAGACAGACTGAAGCTGTGGCAAAGCGACTACGTCGATCTGTGCCTTCTGTGCAATACCGAGAACGACACATCGCAGTCCGGCTATTGGGACATGTCCTACTCAATCGAAGCGCTCGACAAACTAAAACAACAGGGAAAAATTCGATTTACAGGATTCGGCTGCCACTTTACACCCGCACTGTTCCTGGAGGCATTTGACAAATTTGGTGACTATTTTGACATTTGCTCTATACCCTACAATATACGTCACCGCGCTGCGGAAAAAGTGCTGCCGGCGGCTAAGAAAAAGGGCCTAGGCGTGATTACCATCAAGCCCTTCGTCCGCGGCGCTCTTTTGAAGGATCGCGATCTCAAAGGCGCCGACACCGGCCTGCCCCGCGACTTGATTGCCTTCGTGCTGGAGAATAAGCTGGTTGATATCTGTACATGCGGAGTTCACACCATAGAGCAGGTTCGGGAAAACCTAAGCGCCTCGTGGACAAAGCTCTCGCCAGGCCGACGCGAACACCTTAAGAAAATTGCAGCAGCCGATATCCACGACCGGGAGTATGCCTGGCTGGAACAAGGCTGGCGATATGCATAGGTCCAATACAAGTTGAACCATAACAAATACACATTTGCTTATATTGGCTTAGGAATGTTCATTCTATAGTCAAAGTGCTTATGAAATGCCGTACTATGCACAAAAAAATAAAGCCACCAGTGCATCAGCAATGATGGCTTTATGATAATTTGAAATTATCAGTTATCTATTTTTTCTTCATGGATGTTTTCTTTTTCTTCGTCGCTTTTTTCTTTGTTACTTTCTTCTTAGCTTTCTTTTTTGCCATTTTTTAAGCCTCCATGTTAATAAAAAAGTGGTTGTTAATAAATGGGCTAAAACCCACCATATCCGTTTTTATTGGCCCCGTTTTTTTAAAGCTTCGATATTTTTCTCAATTTTAAACAGCAAGTTTACTCATCTCATTCAAAAAATTAAACTTTTTTTGCAGTTTATTTACTGAATTTCAGCCATCTTCACTATCATCATCGCCCAAATTTGATTCGTCAAAAAATTCTTCCCTCATATCAAAATATTTTTCTTTCACAAGTAAACCTTTCTCAGCCAGGCCGGCACAGGCGATGCAATATCGAGCCCATGGTATCGCCTCCAATCGCGCTTTCGGGATCGGCTCGCCATTCATCTCACAAATTCCATATGTACCATTCTCGATACGGCTAAGTGCAATATCGATTTCAATAAGAATTTTTCTTTCGCTATCCATCAGGCCCAGGATATTCTCGATTTCATAGTTGTCTGTTCCGATATCGGCCATATGAGCAGGCATATTTGACAAATCACTACTGTTTCTTCGCAAAGCCTCGAATTCCATAGTCGTAACATTGCCGAGTATCTCATTTCGCTTTGCCAATAACATGGTTTTGAATTCATCTATCTGAGCCGGAGATAATTTGTCTCTGTCGGTATCCTTTTTTTTCATATTAATCTCATCATCCACAACTTGTTGGTCTAATAAACTTTAGAATTGCAATCTGCATGGCGATTTTCAGACCGCAAATCATCGCCCAAGAAACGTCACTAAGCTCTCTACAAAAACCCGCCTTAGCGGTTTAATGCTTGTCTGGATTTCATCCTGAGTCATGCCAATCATTGCAAATGAAAAAAATCCAATGTTGCAGCATCAACACTCTTTTCGCTAAATACGTCCAGAGCTGCTTCTTTGAGCCTTTCTCGGGTTCGAGAAGCTCTTTTTTGTGACCTATTTTTCGTGTCTTTCCTATACTTAGTCTTCACAAGAGCGACTATTTAGTCAAAACTGACCAAATGGTCAATTAAAATATTTGACTTTTGCAAAAATATTATTATTTTTACTTATCTCTTTTAAGTCTTATTTCAGAAGTAAATAATTGGCCGAATGAATATAATTAGAAAATTAAATGCCCAGACCACCGGGTTGTATATTAAAAGAGTTAATTGTCCAGGTAAATACCGCCGGAAAAATTATTCCGAAACAGGAGGAAGCTGTGTGTGAGGTTTGGAAAGTTGAAGGTTGCACAGGGGGCATGCGGACGGCTTTGAAAATATCTCCGCTGTGCGCTGATGGTAAACGGAACTTAAAAATGCAAAAGTTACTTGTCAGGTTTTGTTACTGAATATATGAACTTAAGAAACAGGAGCGTTAAATGATTAACTTACTTCCAAGCAAAGTCTTTTTGACCAAAGGAGTCGGCCAGCATAAGTATCGACTTAAATCATTCGAAGAAGCGTTGCGTGTAGCAGGTGTAGCCCAGCAAAACCTGGTTCAGGTTTCGTCGATTTTACCTACCAAATGTAAAGTGATCAGCCGGGAGAGAGGTATCAATTCTCTGGTTCCGGGAGCTATAAGCTTCTGCGTTTTGGCGAGAGCGGACACGGATGAGCATGGTCGATTGGTGGCTTCTTCAATAGGAGTTGCTGTTCCTAAAGACAGCAGCAACTGGGGATACCTCAGCGAGGTACACGGCCACGGCATGAACAGCCAGCAGGCGGGCGACATGGCCGAAGACCTGGCGGCCGGCATGTTGGGAACAACTTTGGGGATGGAATTGGATCCCGACACGGCCTGGTCTGAAAAAGAGCAGGCATATAAATCCAGCGGACTTTTTATTAGAACCTCTAATATAACCCAAACTGCAAAAGGACAGAAATCTCTCTGGACAACAACCGTAGCAATAGCAATGTTTTTGTTTGATTGAATTTTTAATGGGATTTATCTGCTATGAAAGAAAGAATTAACTTTGGGTATTTACCACAGGAATATTCCGAACCGGAAAATGCAGAAATTGTTATTATTCCTGTGGCCTACGATGGAACGAGCACCTGGGTCAAAGGTGCAGACAAAGGCCCGGCAGCAATTATCGAAGCATCTGTAAATATGGAGTTATATGATATAGAGACCGATTCAGAAGTTTATAAAAAAGGTATATTTACAGAAGAGACAACAGGGGGAGATATCACCACCAACGAGATGATTGATGCTGTTAACGGAACCGCACGATACTATCTCGAAAACAACAAATTCGTTGTGGTTATAGGCGGAGAACACTCGGTCAGCATCGGCTCTATCAAGGCCCATGCAAGACACTTTCAGAATCTTACTGTTTTGCAACTGGATGCCCACGCGGATTTAAGAGAAGAATATAACGGGTCGAAATATAACCATGCCTGTGTTATGGCCAGGACGAAAGAGCTGTGTCCCATTGTACAGGTGGGTATCAGGAGTATGGATTCATCCGAAAAAGAATCCATGGACAAAGCCGGCGTTTTTTTTGCAAAGGACATTTATAATAAAACGGACTGGATCAAGAAGGTCATCTCAAAGCTTTCGGAAAATGTTTACATTACAATTGACCTGGATGTTTTTGATCCGTCTATAATGCCTTCCACGGGAACCCCTGAACCGGGGGGATTGCTGTGGTATGATGTTTTAGAGTTGCTTAAAACCGTTTCCGACAAGAAAAACCTCGTCGGTTTCGATGTCGTGGAATTGTGTCCGGACGGCAGAAATACGGCCCCGGATTTTATGGCGGCAAAGCTCATCTATAAATTGCTGAGCTATAAGTTCAGAGGATGAAAATGGAAAAGAGCGATTTTCTAAAAGACCCTGTAAAACATATCGACATAAAATCCTTCGATTCTACAAAAATAATCGAAGCCATGAAAAATATGTCGTTTACGGCGAGAGACACCGCTGGAGCTGCGGATATTCTCAACAAGATGATAAATGACGAAGAATGCACAATCATGTTATGCATAGCAGGCAGCACCAGTGCAGCCGGATGTATGCAGATTTATGTCGATATGGTAAGGCATAATATGGTTGATGTTATTGTCGCAACCGGAGCAACAATAGTCGATATGGATTTCTTCGAAGCCCTGGGTTTTAAGCACTATCAGGGAAATCCCTACGTGGACGACAAGATACTAAGAGAACTATATATCGACAGAATCTATGACACCCTCATTGACGAAGAACAGCTTCAGGTCTGTGATAATACTATAAAAGAAATAGCCGATTCACTTGCTCCGGGACCTTATTCATCAAGAGAATTTATTTGTCAGATGGGTAAGTATCTCGTTAACAACAATGCAAAAAAAGCCGATTCTCTGGTTCAGGCAGCATATGAAAACGAAGTCCCGATATTCTGCCCGGCGTTCTCGGATTCAAGCGCCGGTTTTGGCCTGGTAAAGCATCAGGTCGAAAATGAAGATAACCATATTTCCATCGACTCAGTTAAAGATTTCAGAGAGCTGACGGAAATAAAAATAAAATCTCAGGTTTCTGGACTGTTTATGATCGGAGGCGGTGTGCCGAAAAACTTTGCTCAGGACACAGTGGTTTGTGCCGAAATCCTTGGAGAACACGCAAATATGCATAAATACGCCGTACAGATAACCGTTGCTGACGCCAGAGATGGCGCCTGCTCAAGCTCAACACTTAAAGAGGCCCACTCGTGGGGAAAGGTCAGTACTCTTTACGAACAGATGGTTTATGCAGAAGCCACCTCGGTCCTGCCACTGATAATCAGCTACGTTTACCACAGGCGAAGCTGGGAAGACAGATACCAAAGAAAATTAAACAAGATTTTCGAGTAATTTTCCCCGCCGCCCCGACTCGCGTCGGGAGACGCGGGGGCTGTTCTCGAAAAACCTCCAAAAGGAGCAAAGAAATGAGTGAAAAACTAACCTTAAAGTTATTTTTATTACTTATCTGTATATTGTTCCTGGGTAGTTGTAAAAAATCTGCCCAAGAAAATGATAAAACCACCGCCGAAACCGAAAAGACTAACACCGAATTGGCAAGGATGAAGATTGCACTGGAGAAAACTCAAAGTGAAAGTAATGAATTGAATGAAGGATTATCTGAAACTCTCGAAGAATTCGAGAAAATCAAATCGGAACTGGCTTTGGCAACAAGGACCAAAGATTCTTTACAAAACCAGATAGATGAACTGAAAGCCCAGCGGGACGAAGCTGTCACCCGGGCCAGAAATACGCAGGCATTGGCCGATGAGCTGGCCGGGCAGCTAAATGAAAAGACCGAAGAAGGCAAGGCCCTGGCAGAATTGAACGAAGAACTGCTCACAACTATTGAGAAACTTCAGGAGCAAATCGAACAAGCTTCCGGTCAGATAACTGTAGAAATGCATGAAGAAACCGATGAACAACCTTGACGGAAGATTGTTGTAGTCCTGGTCAGGTTGAAAAAAGACCAAGCATACTCGTAAGTTTTTTTACAGAATTCCCCAAACAAATCCAAGCACATTGATAGCTCTGCCTAATCAAAAACGATAAGCTGATAGCTCATTGTAACGCCAATGTACCTTATTATCGTTGATCGCTATCCGGCAGCCGGTAACTGTCATCAGGATTTCCAATTTATTGTTGAGTATAGAAAAATTGAATTAAACTCCCTCCAGTTGAAACAAAAATATATCGAGAAAATTAATACAGAAAATTTATTCAAAATGGTATAAAGAACATATGATGAAGGACAGACACAGATGATTAATACAGTTCACATAGGAATCGGTCCAATAGGACAGAAAATGGTTAAGTATGCAGTGGAGCGTGGATGTTTCAACATCGTAGGAGCCGTTGACCCTGATTCCGGTAAGGCCGGTAAAGAGCTTGGTGAACTGTGCGGCATAAATCCACTCGGAATCACAGTTAGCAGTAATCTTGATGATGCAATCAGGGGCAGACAGCCTGAAGTGGCGATAGTTACTACTGTTAGCAGTGTTGTTGCTTTTGAGAGGCAGATTTTAGAACTTGCAAAAGCTAAACTTCACATTGTTTCCACCTGTGAAGAGCTTTTCTACCCCTGGCAGACCCAGCCTGAACTTTCGAGCAGGATTGATGAAATATGTCGTGAAAATGGAGTCGCGTGTCTCGGTACCGGAGTTAATCCCGGGTACCTGATGGATTTCCTTCCGACAGTTCTCACCGCTGCGTGCCAGAACGTGAAAAAGGTCGAAGTATGGAGATTCCAGGATGCTTCAGTGCGCCGAATTCCATTTCAGCAGAAAATTGGTGCAGGCCTGAGTCGGGAAGAATTTGAAGCCAAGAGGAAAAGCGGGACACTGGGGCATGTCGGTTTACCTGAGTCTCTGAATTTTATAGCCAATAGACTTGGCTGGAAGCTTGACCGGAACAACGAAACTCTTGAGCCGGTTATAGCCGAGAAAGATATTAATACCGGTTACAAACCGATTTCCAAAGGCATGGCCTGTGGGGTACATCAGGTTGGCAGGGGTTTTATAGGTGATAAGGAGGTTATTGTTCTGAATTTTAAGGCTGCGGTCGGTGAACCTGAATCCTACGAACAGGTGCACATCGATGGTGAGCCGCCAATTAAATCCAAAATTTCCGGCGGCGTCAATGGTGACATCGCCACATGTGCTATTACTCTTAATTCGGTGAGGTCTGTTCTTGCGGCAAGCCCCGGCCTTAAGACGATGGGTGATATCCCGCCGGTTGCCTTTTTCACTGAAACAGCAGTATGAGAGCTTTAAATAATCGACCTTCGCTCATGAAAAAGACCTGCAGGGAGCCCTGAACATTATGCTGAATTATCTGGACTATGCCATTATCATCTTCTACTTATCCGTAGTCCTTTTGGTGGGATTATGGAGTGGAAAGGGTATGAAGAGCCTGCAGGAATTCTCTGTATCGCACCGGTCTTATACATCGTTGGTCATTTTCGCTACCCTTTCCGCATCGTTCATTGGGGGTGGTTTTTCTATTGGTAACGCCGAGAAGGTTTTTCGCTTTGGTATTGCAAATATCGTAGCGCTTTGGGGATTCAGCCTTAAAGAGATTCTTGTCGCCAGGTTTATTGCGCCAAAGATGGACAATTTTCCCAACGTCATCTCCGCGGGGGATATCATGGAACAGGGATACGGCAAGCCGGCGAAAGTCATCACTGGATTCTTTTCCGTCTTTCTTTGCGCAGGGATTGTGGGTGCTCAGGTGGGGGCTATGGGACTAATCTTCAAGGTCTTTCTCGGCATCGAACCGATTTGGGGCATTTTGATTGGCTGCGGAATTGTAATTGCATATTCAACAATAGGCGGAATGCGGGCTGTAGTGCTGACAGACATCATCCAGTTCTGCGTCCTTGCCGTTGGACTGCCGGCTGCTCTTATATTCGGCATTGTGAAGCTGGGAGGTTTTTCCGCCATCAGGGAGGCAGTACCGGCAGGTCACTTTTCAGTGCCGGCAGATACTATGACAATCGGAGCTTTCCTGTCGCTGTTCCTCACTTTTCTGTTAGGTGAAACACTTGTGCCCCCTTACGTGCAGCGACTGTTTATCGGCAAGGACGCTAAGCACACAGCCCGCGGCACTATGCTTAGCGGTATTTTCTCGGTTCCGTTTTTTGTGATTACGGGCGCCATCGGGCTGGTCGCCCTGACGCTGGACCCGAAACTGGACCCCAATCTGGCAATGCCCTATGTTATTCGCACAGTGCTGCCCGCTGGAGTGCGTGGCATCGTCATCGCCGGAGTGATGTCGATAGTGATGTCCTCAGCCGACTCTTTTCTGAACGGAGCGGCCACCGGCTGCATCAACGATATTGTCAAACCTCTTCGGAAAAAACCGTTGTCCGAACGGCAGGAACTGCTCCTGGCTAAACTTACGAATTGCTTTGTAGGCGTTTTAGCCGTTGTTTTCGCCATCAAAATCAGCAGTATTCTCGACATTCTTATTTATGCTTATAATTTCTGGGCGCCCGTCATCCTCGTTCCATTAGCGGCCGTATTCCTGGGCGTCCGTGTCACCAGGGCCGGATTCTTTAGCGGTACTATAGCCGGTGCAGCGGGCGTACTGATATGGAATGGCTTATTGAGATCGCCGATGGGAGTAAGCGGCCTTGTCATAGGTGTATTCTGCAACCTCATTGTTTTTACATTAGCCAACAAAATAAATGCCAGTAATGACGATAGTAAAGAATAGACAATATTTCGGAGGAGCAAAAAATAATGGAGCGGTTCCGTAATAATAAACAATGTAAAAGCTGGCCCCCGTGCTTTCTTGTGAAAGCAAGAGCGGGGGTGTGGTTGTTGATGGGATTGACCGTTGCATTTTCTGCAATGCAGACCCATGCTGGAGATGATTCTATTGCGGCTGTTATCCAAAGAGCTGGTAATGCCGACAGCGATGAAGTCCGCCTGGACTATTTGAAACAACTCAGTGAACGACCGAATTTGGATAATTTTTTCAAGGAAGACCTAACTAAGCTAATCACACAGATCGAGCGCTGGCTGGGCGAAAAACGATTGGACTATTTCGGCCGGCAGGTAAGCCGTAATAAGGACTTCGATTTCGACATTCCCGAAAGTTCTCCGCTTTATCCTTTGACCTGGCTGTATCGCGGCAGGATGGTAATCTGGTACACGATGGAGTCCGGCGGGGTCTGGAGCATTGCCGAAAGACGGCGTGAATTCTTCGGTATAGCGCGGGGGTTTTTTGAGAAAGCGGCCCGGGCATTTCCCGAAAACAAGATTGTCCGGATGTATCTCGGTCACCCCACCGGCCCATATAAGGAATACCAGGCTGTCTCGGGAGCGCCTCAATGGGCCGTTTACCAGCGAGAGGGACTGGAACGTCTGGCTGATATCATTGAGTGGTGGATAGACAACCGCATGCAGGAAAATGGTGAATACGGCGGCGGATGGGGGGACGACTGTGAGATGTGGCGGTGGTGGGTGCCGGTACTGATTGGATTCGACAGCCCGAAGATTTCTCGGGCACAAGCGAGATTTTCCACAGCCCTGATGGACCAGCCGCACATGAAGCTCGGCTATACAACCAGGATGTCGGATGTGGAACATACTGCCGAGGACTCTGCCGATGTGATAACACCAATGATGCACCTTGACCCCGACAATGACCTCTGGCGCAGGCGTGCCCTTAGACTGGCTGAGCTAATGGAAGAGTTTTGGACTTCTCGAAACGAACGCGGTCTCCTGCAGTTTAAAAGCACGTATTTCACAGCAAACAAAATCGACACGAATCCGGCACGAACCTGTGACACTGTATATCATCCGAGGGTGGTTCAGCCGACTCTGCTTTATTGGCAGCGGACCGCTGATGCGAACTTAACGAGACTCTTTGTCGCCTGGATGGATACATGGGTCGATGCGGCGGCACGAGCCGAACGTGGTAAGCCAGCCGGGATTATTCCTACGGCAATCCACTGGCCAGACGGGAAGGTCGGCGGCCTGTCACCTGACTGGTGGGACCCGAGGAATCATAGTGAATACACGCTTTACTTTTACCCAAGCGCGATGAGCCAGATGACCCACACACTTTTACTTACTCATTACATTACAGGCAAGGCCAAGTACCTCGAACCAATCCGTTCGGTGGCAAATGCCCGTCTCAAATATCTAAGCTCACCGCCGAAAAAGGAGCCGGCTCCCGGTACTGAGGCCTGGTGTGCCTCGAAACTTGGCGGCCTGTCGAGTGTAATCGCTAAATACAGGTTTCTGACAGGCAATACCGAGTTCGATGAGCTTATAGGTAAGGAGAGTTTACCGTATATTCGTTTCAGGATGGATGGTGACTTCAGCTCGTTAGTCTCTGCGCTCGGCGTCAACGCGGAGGCGTTGCGGGTCAATTTCGAAGGTTACACCAGCGAGGTCCGCTATACCGACCGTGTCCTGCGGTTCCCGACACTATTTGCAGGCAGCGAGATGTTGTCCGAACCGGCTGTAACGATTCACACGCCGAATCCATCGCTTCTTTATTCGACGGTAACCGGCGATCCGGGCGGTGCCGGGTATTTCCCGCTCAACGCCGTCCGCTGGCTGACAGAGCCCCGTAATATCGCAGCGTTAGTGACCGAATCGGGAACCTCACAATTTGCTGCGGAGCTGTTCCACTTTGGCAGGGAAAAACGCTCGATGTCGGCTGAGTTTTACTTACTCAAACCGGGTAAATATAATCTTACTTTGGCAGCCGTTAATAACGATCAGCAAAAGCCTTTAGCAACCAACATCTTTGAAGTCAAAGGCCATAGGACACGGGTCTTTTTCGAGCTGCCGCCACGGAAACTCTGCATATTAAACATCCGTCGCCGTTAGAGGGATATATTCTTTGCCGGCATACATTCGGCGGTTCTTGATTTTCTATGCCTCGCAGGTTACAATTCGCAGCCTATGTGTAGAACCTTCCGAATTGTTGCTATATATGTAAAGGGGACCTCTAAAGTATTAAGCTTTGGAAGCCGAGAATATCAAGTAAGTATTGAGGTTTTAACCGTCAATGACTGAGAACCTGAAAAAGCTGAACCACAATTTATCAGATATTTCAACATGGTTGAAATTTGATAAGATTCCCTGGGTGATTGCGGGCCCATGCAGTGCCGAGTCAGAAAAGCAGGTCCTTTCGATAGCCCGGAAACTTACAAAGTCTCCCCATGTCAAGGTTTTTCGTGCGGGAGTCTGGAAACCACGTACACGGCCGAACACCTTCGAAGGGGTCGGCGAAGTCGGGCTGGAATGGCTCAAGATGGTCAAGGCCGAGACCTCTCTTCTTACTACAACCGAGGTGGCAAACACACAGCACGTTGAACTCTGTCTCGATAACGATGTTGATATTCTCTGGATTGGAGCGAGAACGACGGTGAATCCGTTCCTTGTACAGGAAATAGCCAATTCCCTCAAAGGAGTCGATGTGCCCGTACATGTCAAGAACCCTATCAATGCCGAGCTTGGTCTTTGGCTGGGGGCCATCGAAAGGCTGTATAACGCCGGGATTAAAAAACTTGCAGCCATACACAGAGGTTTCTCAACTTATGTGCGGATGGCATACCGCAACAATCCAAACTGGCAGATTCCTATCGAACTGAAAAGGCTGCTGCCAAACCTGCCTCTTATTTGTGACCCGAGCCACATAGGCGGCCACCGGGATTTCATAGAACCT
>Ga0307379_10004543_pt1 | contig 19771 bp, 20 predicted proteins | sample UN2MG_FD_202237 | JGI IMG/M metagenome (GOLD analysis project Ga0307379, IMG submission 202237) | Soil microbial communities from Risofladan, Vaasa, Finland - UN-2 | ecosystem: Environmental > Terrestrial > Soil > Coastal area > Acid sulfate soil | place: Finland: Risofladan, Vaasa | collected... | reverse complement strand
GAATACGTCGCAGTGTCGACAGGTCCGGCTTCATCATGTAGTCGCCATAGCCCTTTTCCCAGCTGGCGGACTTGTAGCCCGGCACGGGCTCCATCTCCATGTCGACAGTCAGAAGATAGTTGCAGGAATGGGTTTCGTGCACACCTGAATCGAGAAAATGCTGCGCATGAAAACGCTTGCCCATGAGGCGACCCTGCATATCGGTTTGCGCCATTATGACAGTATCGATTTCACCTTCGGCAACAGCCTTTTCCAAACCTGCAAATGAGAGTGGCGGCGTCATGTAAATACCCTTGTGATATCTGAAATTGCTGCAACCCCGGCATAAACCGGGGTTGCACCCAAACTCCGGCAATTAACCGAAGGTGTATGGAGGTCCAGCCTTTGAGATCACATTGTTGTAATCTTGGAATATCTTGACCAGCTTGGCAGCCGTTTCGCCGGTTTGCGCTATCTCATCCCAGAACTTCCGGGCAGCTTCCTCGACCACTTCCCATTCATCTGCAGGAATCGATGTCAATTTCAACTTGTCACCGGTTGCGCGCAGCTTCGCCTCGCCACCCCAGTACCACTGGTTGCGGTAAGTGTGGCTGGCTTCAATACCGGCCATGACGATCTGCTTGAGATGATCAGGCAGATCCGCCCAGCGCTTCTGGTTGACGTAGAATGACCCAATCCATGCACCTGAAATATTGTTGGTCAGGAAGTAATCGGTCACATTCGCCCAGCCAACCGTGTAGTCCTCGGTGATGCCGGACCATGCCATGCCGTCAAGCTCCCCGGTCTGGACGGCCACTTCGGCATCCTCATAAGGAATGTTCACAGGCACAACGCCAAACTGCGCCAGGAACTGCCCGGCAGTCGGGAAGGTGTAGAGTTTCAACCCTTCCATGTCCTTCAGGCTGGTAATCGGCTTCTTGGTGTTGAAGTTGCAAGGATCCTGCCCTGCTGCAGACAACCATGTAACGCCGACCTTGTCGTACTGTTCACGCCAGATATCAGCCAAGCCGTACTGGTTGAACAGCGCCGGCACATCGAGAGCGTGTTTGGTGGCCAACGGAAAATACCCGCCAAACTGCCGCACATCGGTTGGAGACGCCATTGAGTCGTCATCGGAATGCACGGCGTCAATGGTGCCACGCTGCAGAGCCTGGAAAAGCTCACCCGTAGGAACAATCTGATCAGCAAAGAAGAGTTCAATCTCAAATTCGCCATTGGCAGCCTTGTTGATGTAATCAACAGCCGGTTGCGTCACTTCCTTGCCGAGTGCGCCGCCTGCATAAGTCTGCATGCGCCACTTGATCGGGTCTGCGGCGCGAGCGATGGATGGAGCAGCCAGCGCTGCAGCCCCTGCCACACCGGCTCCCTGAATAAACCTGCGTCTTGTTGTCATGTCGAACTCCTCACTTTGGTTTCAGTTTCACTTCACTCTTTTCCCCCGTATAAAACTCATTTTGTGTAGACGTGGTCAGGCAGCCACAATGCAATTTGCGGGAACACCATGACAAGTATGAGTGCCAGCACCATCACGCCCACAAACGGAATAATCGAAGTATAAATGTCGATGATCGAGATTTCAGGTGGCGCCATGGCACGCATCAGGAAAAGATTGTAGCCGAACGGCGGGGTCATGTAGGCGATCTGGCAGGTGATCGTGTAGAGGACGCCATACCAGACCAGATCAAAACCGAGCTCCCCGACCAGCGGCACATAAAGCGGTGCCACAATAACTAGCATCGCAGTGTCATCAAGGAAAGTGCCCATCAGCAGAAAGCTGAGTTGCATCAATATCAGAATAACCCAGGGGTTGAGGCCGAGTTGTTCGGTGAACAGGCCTTCAATGGCCTTCACCGCACCCAACCCGTCAAACACCGCGCCAAAAGCCAGCGCGGCAAGGATGATCCACATGAACATGCAAGTAATCGCCAATGTCTGCCGGACAGAATTTTCAAACACCGTACGCGTCATGCGTCCCTTTAAAACAGCAGCCATAAAGGCCGCAATTGCACCAAGGGCCGAGCTTTCAACCAGCGATGTCCAACCGTTCACAAACGGGATCATCATAATGAAAAAAACACCGAACGGCAGCAATCCTGCGCGCAGGAGCCGGATTTTTTCAGACCAGCCTACATTGCGCTCTTCAACAGACAGTGCTGGCCCCAGCTGCGGGTTGAGCTTACACCGTACCGCAATGTAGATCACGAACATGGCGGCCATCATCAAACCGGGAATGGCACCCGCCAGCCACAACTGGCCAACCGGCTGGCGCGCAATCATGGCATACAGCACCAGCACCACCGAAGGCGGCACCAGAATGCCGAGCGAACTACCCGCCTGGATGACCCCTGTCACCATTCGTTTGTCGTACCCCCGCTTTAGAAGCTCAGGCAGGGCGATAGTTGCGCCAATTGCCATACCGGCAACTGATAGGCCGTTCATCGCAGAAATCAGAACCATCAGGGCAATCGTGCCAATGGCGAGGCCGCCGCGCAAACCACCCATCCAGACATGAAACATCTTGTAGAGATCATCGGCAATTCGGGACTCCGACATGACGTAGCCCATGAAAATGAACATTGGCAGCGTCAGCAGCGGATACCATTTCATCAGTTTCATGGCGGCTGAAAAGGCGATGTCATAGCCACCGCGATCGCCCCACAGCAGCATTGCCGAAACCACTGCCACAAATCCAATGGCGGCAAACACCCGCTGCCCTGTAAGCAACATCAGCATCATGGACGAGAACATCAAAACGGCAATCAACTCGTAACTCATGATGAAATATCCTGGCTGCGAAGAAGCAATATGTCCTTGAAGAATTCCGAGATGGATTGCAGCAACATCAGGAATATGCCTGTCACCATGACGCACTTTACCGGCCAGAGATAAGGCCGCCACGCAGTTGGACTGCGCTCTCCGCCGTACTGGAAGGAATATATGGTGCTTTCGACGCCGCCCCAGAGCAGTACACCGAGATAGAAGATCAGAAAAAACACTGTTATCGCATCAATCCAGGCTTTCTTGCGGCTACTCCACTCACCATAAAACAGGTCCATGCGGACATTGGCACCAAGCTGAATCGAGTATGGCCCACCAAGAATGTAATAGCCGACCATAACAAACTGCGCCATTTCCAACGTCCATAGCTTTGGCAGGAAGAAGGTCTTGTTGATCGAGGAATAAAGCAGGATGCCCATCAGTACGAAGATGCCATACATGGCAATACGGCCTAAGCGACGGTTGAACCCGTCTACAATCCTCACATAGGATTGCATAAAAGAATGCATTAGCTCTTGTCCCTTGCGTCGTCCACTCCAAGGGAGCTCAGTGCTGAAAGTACAAGATCCGAAACCATGGCCGCAATTGCTTGTTGTGTGCCCTCGGTGGCAATCAGATCATTGCGGATTTCCAGCATGACATTCAGCAAGCCTGCGTTGATCGCGTGCTCGCGCAATGTGTGTGTAACACCATCGCTGGCTGCATAGGGCTGGTTTCGCTCAACATCCAGGCTGGTGAAACAGTGCGCCTCCTGCAAAATGGCGTCAGCGAATCTGGCATCGTCATCATGAAGAATGCCCAGTTGCACTTTGCGTATCTTGCCGTAGTACACGGGGGTAAAAGAATGAATGGTAACAAGCACAGGCGCGCCAGCCTTCGTAGCGACCACTCCGGCAAGAGCAGCTCGAAATGGCTCATAGACTAGGTCAATCCTTGCCTGCCGCTGATCATGGTTCAGTGCGGCGTTTCCCGGAATTTCAAAACCTTCACCCCTTGTCACCATGGCACCGGAAGCATTTGGGGGGCGGTTGCAATCGTAAACCAGCCGTGACACCTGAGATGCCACCAGCGGGGCATCGAGCCGGGCACTCATGGCTTCGGCAACAGCCATTGCACCGGGATCCCAAGCCCAGTGACCATCCATGGCCTCGTTACTCAGCCCCAGGCCATCCAATTCCGGCGGAATAAAATGAGATGCGTGTTCACATACCAAGACAATTGGCGAAGTGCCATTGGCGTTCAATACCAATGGTGCTGGAGCAGTGAACAACGGCTCCAGATTTTTTAGTAACAACTCAGCCAACAAACATTGCCTCCCTCGATCTGAAAAGAATTTTACAAAACATGCCGCCGTGTCAATAGATTTTCTGAAATCGTCCCTTCTTTCCCGCCCGCTATGTGCTTATCCTTTTAAAAAATGCGGGGGTATGTAATTTGAAAGATTCTTCTGCCACGGTTATGGAGCGCTTGCAGGGCCGCTTTGACAACCTGACGCGAGCAGAGAGGCAGCTTGCCGCAAGCCTGCAGGAGAACTATCCCGTGTCCGGCCTTGGCAGCATCACCACGGTTGCGGAAAAGGCCAATGTGTCAGCCCCAACGGTCGCGCGTCTGATTCAAAAGCTGGGGTTTGGCGGGTTCGCGGAGTTTCAGGCAGCATTGCGTGACGAGCTGGAAGCCAGAATAACCAACCCCATTGCAAAGCATGACAACTGGGCAGGCAAGGCGCCCACCGAACACATCCTGAACCGCTTCAGCGAGGCCGTGCTAGACAACATCAGGCAGTCGCTTGGCCAGATCGATCACAAGGCGTTTGATGCAACCTGCGATCTGCTGGCTGATACAAACCGGCATTTGTTCATTGCGGGCGGGCGCATCACCCGCATGGTTGCCGACTATCTGTTCCTGCACATGCAGGTCATCCGGCCAAACGTCACGAACGTGCAGTCAATCTCAAACGCCTGGCCGCACTACCTGCTGAACATGAAGCAGGGTGATGTGCTGGCGATTTTCGATATTCGCCGCTATGAAAACTCGACATTGCGCCTCGCGGAAATGGCGAATGAGCGCGGTGCGCGGATTGTCCTGTTTACGGACCAGTGGCATTCGCCGGTAGGCAAGATGGCTGACCATACATTTGGCGTTCACATTGAAGTGCCGTCCGCCTGGGATTCGTCGGCAGCCACGGTTTTACTGGTCGAGACAATCATTGCCGCCGTCGAAACCAGCACCTGGGGCGACACCAAGGAACGCATGCAAACGCTGGAAGGCATGTTCGACCAGACCCGTCTGTTCCGCAAATTCAAGTAGGCAGTTCAGGCAGGGATGGGGCGAGCCCCGATCAAACCCGCTCAATCGCGCAGGCTATGCCCTGACCCACACCGATGCACATGGTGGCAAGTGCGAGCCTGCCGCCGCGTGAGACCAGTTCCAGCGCCGCAGTTCCGGCAATGCGGGTGCCCGACATACCCAGCGGATGACCCAGAGCAATCGCTCCGCCGTTGGGGTTTATGTGCTCGCCATCATCGGGCAGTCCAAGCTGGCGCAAAACGGCCAGGCCTTGCGCGGCAAATGCCTCGTTCAGTTCCACCACATCAAAATCCGATGGCTTCAGATCCAGGCGCGCGCAGAGTTTTTGCGTGGCAGGCACAGGGCCAATGCCCATGATGCGCGGTGCCACCCCTGCCGTTGCCCCACCCAGGATGCGGGCAATAGGGGTCAGGCCATAGCGCCTTGCCGCAGCCTCGGAGGCGATGATCATCGCGGCTGCCCCATCGTTGACACCGGATGCATTACCGGCGGTGACACTGCCGCCTTCGCGAAACGGTGTTTTCAATTTTGCCAGTTGCTCTGCTGTGGTCTCGGGGCGCGGGTGTTCATCAACCTCGACGACCACATCGCCCTTGCGCCCTGCAATGGTCACCGGGACAATTTCCGTCGCCAGCCTGCCGGAGGTCATGGCAGCACCCGCCTTGGCTTGTGACCGAAGCGCAAATGCATCCTGGTCCTCGCGGCTGACCTGAAAATCTTCGGCAACGTTTTCTGCCGTTTCCGGCATCGAGTCCACGCCGTACTGCTGTTTCATCAGCTTGTTGACGAAGCGCCAGCCGATCGTCGTGTCGTGGATTTCCGCATTGCGTGAATACGCCGTGTCAGCTTTTGGCATGACGAAAGGAGCCCGGCTCATGCTCTCAACACCCCCTGCGATGCAGATGTCGGCTTCACCGGCCCTGATGGCACGTGCCGCTGTCAGCATGGCGTCCATGCCAGACCCGCACAGCCGGTTGATGGTTGCGCCGGGCACTGTATCCGGCAGACCCGCCAGCAGCAGGGCCATGCGCGCAACATTGCGATTGTCCTCGCCTGCCTGATTGGCGCAGCCATAGATGCAATCATCTATCGCTGCCCAGTCCACGCCTGCATTGCGCTGCATCAGGGCCCTGAGCGGCACCGCCCCAAGGTCATCTGCCCGCACACCAGCCAGCGCACCACCAAAACGGCCGATGGGCGTGCGTACATAATCGCAGATGAAAGCCTCAGGCATCTTGGATGCCTCAGGCATTGCGCGACAGCCACTTCCATGCGGCAGGAAACACCATGGCCGCCAGAATGATTTTTGCAATGTCACCGGGAATGAAAGGATAGAGACCGAAGGTCAGCGCCTTTTCAATACCGATCAAAGACGTCAGGTAGCCAACGCCAAGCAGATAGATAGTCGCCATGCCAAGCAGCATGGCAAGCGACATGGTCAGCACGTTGCGGTCAAAGCCGCGCTCTGCCAACCATCCGGTCACACCAGCCGCCAGCACAAACCCGGCCAGGTATCCGCCCGTCGGGCCTGCCATATACGCAAGGCCAATGCCCTTTTCCGGCGTTCCGGCAAACACCGGCAGCCCCATGGCACCTTCCAGCAGGTAAAGCGCGACAGTTGCCATACCAAGCCGCCATCCAAACGCAGCACCAAGACCCAGCACGACAAATGGCTGCATGGTCATCGGAACCGGCCAGAAAGGCACCGATACTTTGGCCGACACCCACAACAGCAGCGAGCCTGCAATTGCCAGCATGACGGCGCGTACGGCGTCGATGCGGCCGTTGGAACCCAGCAGTGTGCCGGCGAGAGTAGGTGCGTTGGTGGATAGTGCTGTCATGTGTGGTGCCTCAAGACGGTTTGACGGAAAGAAACTTGTAGTTCATGGGTATATTTGCGTTTCGCGACGGCTGCAACTGCACAAAAGCACATATCCCCATGAGTGACCTTTCATTCGACCACGAATTTGATGCAAAACCCGGCCAGGTCGACATCCTGAGTCCGCTGGTCCGGCGTGTCACCTGCAACAACCCCGGCCCCTTCACCTTCAAGGGCACCAACAGCTACATAGTCGGCACGGGCAATGTCGCCATCATCGACCCCGGCCCGGAAGATGAAGACCAGCTCGCCGCCTTGCTTGATGCGGTGCGCGGCGAAACCGTCACCCATATCATCATAACCCACACCCACCGGGATCACTCGCCATTGGCGAGGCGTCTGCAGGATGCAACGAAAGCCGCCACGTACGGCTTCGGCCCGCATGGGTCCGGCAGGCCCGCCAAAGCCGTCATATCCGGTGACATCACGCTAGATGCCGCGGGCGATCACGAGTTTTTGCCGGACCACACCGTCAGGCATGGAGACGTTGTTCAGGGTGATGGCTGGACACTGGAAGGTGTGTTCACACCGGGCCATTGTTCAAACCACATGGCTTTTGCATTGCGCGAAGAACAGTCGCTGTTTTGCGGAGATCACGTCATGGCGTGGTCAACATCTGTCATCGCGCCACCTGACGGTCATATGGCTGATTATCTTGATTCGCTGCGCACCCTTGTTGCGCGCGATCAGGACAGGCTGTACCTGCCCGGCCACGGCCCCGCCAAAACTGACCCGCAGCGGTTTGCCCGCGCCTTCCTGACGCACCGCCAGATGCGTGAAAAAGCCGTGCTGCAACACATCCGTTCAGACGAGCGCCGCATCATTGACGTGGTGAAAAAGGTCTATTCGGGCATTGATGAAAAGCTGCACATAGCGGCTTCCCTGTCGACCCTTGCCCATGTCGAACACCTGATTGAACAAGGTCTCGTCAAGGCGCATGGCGAGCTGTCGCTTGAAACCGAGTACGAGGCGGTGTGACCTTATGTGATGCGGTTAATGCGGCGCATCATCGACACCTTGCACTCAATTTCCGTAACGTGATCCATCGCGGCAATCTCATCCCTGATTGCCTGCAAACGCAGCGTTGTCGGCACTTCCACAAGAATGATCATGTCAGGTTTGCCTGATATGGAATCCAGTAATTTTACTTCGCTGTACCGGGAAATCACCGGGGCAAGACTTGCGCAATCGGGAATATCGGTAGAGACATGAATATAGGCATGGATCATGTTTCCGCGATCAGGCCTGCGAATGGTGTAACCGAGTATGTCTCCTTCTGCTTTCAACCTGGCCAGCCGCTCCTGCACTGCCGACGTCGACAACCCGACTTCTGCTCCCAACGTCTTGAGCGGCAGTCAGCCATCTGCTTCCAGCAATGCCAAAAGCCTCAGGTCAGTCTCATCCAGGTTGCGTGCCATTGTTGATTGCCTTGCTGCCGGAAAACATCCGGCAAAACCGGAAACTCACCGGATGCAAACATCACCGGGACCAGTATTGTCAATCATCATCAACTGCAATCAAAAGGATCGACAGATGTCACACCCATCACTCAAAGACGCCATCAACACGTCATGCCCATGGTCGGGCAATGCGGTTTCACCCGAAGCGCTCACAACCTACAAGGACCACGTGGTCGGCTTCTGCAACACCGGTTGCAGGGACAAGTTTGAAAAAGCAACTGCAATGTTCGATACCGCCATCAGGCAGTCGGCAACACATAATCCTTGAGCTGTTCGCGCAGCGTCAGCTTGGAAATCTTGCCGGTTGCCGTGTGCGGGATTTCATCGACAAAAATCACGTCATCGGGCATCGCCCATTTGGCGGTCCTGCCCTTCATGTGCTGCAGCACCTGATCTTTGGAGACGTCCGAATTCTTCTTTCTGACGATGACCAGCACCGGGCGCTCGTCCCATTTCGGGTGCGGCATGCCAATGGCCGCTGCCTCGGCAACCCCGGCGCAGCCCGTCGCCGCGTTCTCCAGATCAATGGATGAAATCCACTCTCCGCCCGACTTGATCACGTCCTTGGACCGGTCCGTGATCTGCATGTAGCCGTATTGATCCAGCGTCGAGACGTCGCCGGTATCGAACCAGCCTTCGTCACCAAAAACATCCGCACCGTCTCCCTTGGCATAGGATCTGGCGATGCTCGGACCCTTCACCTTGAGACGGCCAAAGCTCTTGCCGTCATGCAGCATGTCCTTGCCTTCATCGTCGGTGATCTTCATTTCAACCGAATAGGGGGGGCGGCCCTGTTTCAGCTTGACCTTCCACCACTCATCATCGCTCAAATGGTCAAGCCCGCCCTTGCGGGTGCCGAGCGATCCGAGCGGTGACATCTCCGTCATGCCCCAGGCGTGAATGACCTGCGCACCGTATTTGTCCTCGAAAGCCCGCATCATGCTTTCCGGACAGGCGGCTCCGCCAATCACGACCTTTTCCAGGTGCGGCAGTTTCAGGTCCGGGTTCTGCTCAAGATACTGAAGCAGCATCAGCCACACGGTTGGCACGGCAGCCGTGGCTGTCACCTTTTCGGTGTCCAGCATTTCATAGATCGCCTCGCCGTCCATTCGCGGGCCCGGCATCACCATCTTGGCTCCCGCCATGGGGGCGGAGAAGGCCAGCGACCATGCGTTGGCGTGGAACATCGGCACCACCGGCATCCAGACATCACGGCTCGCCATGCACAGCGCATCACCACCGGTACTGACCATGGCGTGGAGAACATTGGACCGGTGTGAATACATCACGCCTTTCGGATTGCCGGTCGTGCCGGATGTGTAACACATGCCACATGCGGTATTTTCATCGAACGACGGCCAGGCAAATGCCCGGTCGCCTTCATCTATAAGAGCCTCATAATTCACGACATTCTTCAGCGTGGTGGAAGTCGGCATCGTACCGCCATCGGTCATGATGACAAAGCCCTTCACCTTGGACAGCTTGTCCTGCACGCCTTCAAGAATGGGGATGAAGGTGGAATCGAGGAAAATCCATTTGCCTTCGCCATGGTTGATCACATACTCAAGCTGGTCTGCGAACAGGCGCGGGTTCAATGTGTGCACCACGCACCCCAGGCCCATGATGCCATACCAGGTTTCAAGGTGACGGTAGCCGTTCCACGACATGGTACAGACCACATCGCCCAGCTTGAGACCAAGCCTGCCTTGCACTGCAGACGCCAGCGCACGGGCCCGGTGATCAAGCTCACGATAGCTGGTGCGCGAAATGTCGCCCTCAACCCGGCGCGACACGATTTCCCTGTCGCCATGCCAGCGCGACGCATGATCCAGAATGGTATGGACCAGCAGCGGCCAGTCCTGCATCAAACCAAGCATTCGCTTTCCTCCGGTGGCCCTTGATTTTTCAGACCGTGGTTTTTCTGTCGCGCATAATACCCAATCAGTCACGCGGATCAATCGGCACCAGGCTGGCAATGCCCAGAATATCCTCAAGCATCTTGCCGCCTGCCAGCACCTGGCCATCACAATTTGGCCGGCCGACAATCTGAATGCCAACCGGCAGATTTTCTCTGGTAAAGCCTGCCGGTATGCTCATGGCCGGAGCGCAGATGTTGGTGATCGCATACACAACGCCCAGCCATTCAATATAGTTGTTGAACTTGTGGCCGTTGCATTGTTCCACAAACCGGTTTTCAACCGGGAACGGAGAAACAATGGTTGCCGGGCACAGCAACAGGTCATGGGTCTCGAAAAATGCCAGAGTGCGCTGGAACATTTCCGCGCGTTGATGTTCAGCCTTGATGACATCATCTGCCGTCAGCGCCAGCCCCTGTTCGATGTTCCAGACAACCTCGGGTTTCAGCTTGTCCCGGTGGGCTTCCAGCAAGGGCTTCATGCCGGTGGCAAAGGCCAGCGCGCGCAGCACATGGAAGCACTCGTGCGCTTCAGTCAGGTCAGGATGGGCATCTTCAACTATCACCCCGGCGTCTTCCAGCCTGCGCGCCGCCGCTTCAACAATTTGCGCCACTTCAGGATCAACCGGCGTAATGCCCAGATCACGCGAGAACGCTACTCTTTTGGGTTTCCACCCGGAGCGGGCCTGCTCCAGAAAACTGACCGGCTGGCGTGGTTTGGACACCGGGTCACCGGGTTCTTCGCCGCACATGGCATCAAACAAAAGCGCAAGATCCTCCACATTGCGCGCCATCGGACCTTCCAGGCCGAGATTGCCATCCACCTTGCCGCCACGCGATGTCGCCACCCTGCCCGGCGATGGTCGCAGGCCGCAAATCGAGTTGAAGGACGCGGGGTTTCTAAGCGAACCTCCCATGTCCGACCCGTGCGCCACCCACGCCATTCCGCTGGCCAATGCCGCACCTGCACCGCCGGACGAGCCTGCGGCCGAGCGCGACGTGTTCCACGGGTTCAGGGTTCGGCCAAACACTTCGTTGAAGGTGTTGGCGCCTGCGCCAAATTCCGGCGTATTGGACTTGGCGTATACAATACCGCCCTCGCCTTCGAGGTGGGTTACCAGCACATCAGAGGTCTCCGGCACATGGTCCTTGAAGATCAGCGAGCCGTACGTGGACCTGACACCCGCCACGTCTGCCAGATCCTTGATCGGCACAGGCAACCCGGCAAGCAGGCCACGCTCTGCCACCGGCTTTTTGATCAGCGCATCTGCATGCTGGCGTGCCCGCCCAAAACACAGTGTCGACAGGGCATTGATCTTGCCATCAACCTGCGAAATCCGCTCTTCCAGTGCATCCAGCAGATCATGCGGGGTCACTTCACTGGTTCGCAGCCGGCCTACCAGATCGACAGCAGTTGCGATAATAAGGGGATTTTCAGCAGTCATTCGATCAACTCCTGGACCGGGAATTTGGCTTGCAGAAACTGGCGTATCAGAGGTAAACATTGTTGGCAACGAGCAGGTCTGCTTGCCACGCTTCGCAATCTGCTCTCTTTCAACGAGGAACTGGCCCATGAACGTAAAACCTGCTGCGGATAGCTCTGCAAAAACTGTCACCGAAGACCTGCTGGAGCGCCGCACCAGGGCGGTTGCGCGCGGTATCGGCATGGCAGCACCCGTCATCGCCCAGCGTGCCGAGGATACTGAAATATGGGACGTCGAAGGCAAGCGCTACATTGATTTTGGTGGCGGAATAGCCGTGCTGAACACCGGCCACCGGCACCCTGCGGTGATGAAGCGGGTTCAGGAGCAGATCAACCAGTTCCACCACACCTGCTTCATGGTCATGCCCTACGCACCGTTCATCGAACTGGCTGAAAAGCTCAACGATCTGGCGCCGATTTCCGGCCCCAAGAAGTCCATGTTCGTCACGACCGGCGCTGAAGCGGTTGAAAATGCAATCAAGATTGCACGCTGTGCCACCGGGCGCAGCGATGTCATCGTGTTCAACGGCTCGTTCCATGGCCGCACGCTGCTGACCATGGCAATGACCGGCAAGGTCGTTCCCTACAAGACAGGTTTTGGCCCGTTCCCCGGCGGCATCTGGCGTGTGCCGTTCCCGATCCCGCACAAGAACATCTCGGTTCAGGACACAATGGACGCCCTGACATGGCTGTTCAAAAGCGATGTCGACCCCAAGCGCGTTGCAGCCATTGTCATCGAACCCGTACAGGGCGAAGGCGGGTTCTATGCAGCCCCGAAAGAACTGATGCAGAACCTGCGCAAGCTGTGCGATGAGCACGGCATTGTCATGGTGGCTGACGAAATCCAGTCGGGCTTTGGCCGCACGGGCAAATGGTTCGCCATGGAGCATTATGATGTTGAGCCGGACCTTATGACGGTCGCCAAAAGCCTTGCGGGCGGGTTTCCGCTGGCAGGCGTTGTTGGCCGCGCCAAGATCATGGATGCACCAGAACCAGGTGGTCTTGGCGGCACTTATGCCGGCAACCCGATCGCCTGCGCTGCGGCACTTGGCGTGATTGAAGCGTTCGAGCAGGACAAGCTGCTGGAACGCGCCGTGAAGCAGGGCGAGACCATGGTTTCCCGCCTCAACTCAATCAAGGCGAAAAAGGCCGGCATGCCGATCGGACAGATCCGCAATCTTGGAGCGATGATCGCCTTTGAACTGGTCACCGAGCACGGCGGCGACAAGCCGGATGCAGCAGGTGCAAAGGCGCTTGCGGCCAAATGCCTGGAGCGCGGCCTGCTGCTTCTGACCTGCGGTGTCTGGGGCGACACGGTGCGTCTGCTGTGCCCGCTGACGGCATCGGATGAAATCATCAAGGAAGGCCTCGATATTCTGGAAGCCTCAATCCTCGGCAACTAACGGAGACACTTGCCATGAAGCCGCTGAGCAATCTTGCCGTTCGCGATATCGAGACCCTGATCCATCCGTACACCAATCTGTCCGCTTTCCGCCAGGCCGGTCCAGTCGTCATTGAAGAAGGCAAGGGGATTTACGTTCAGGACAGTGAAGGCAAGCAGTATATCGAGGGCCTTGCCGGGCTGTGGTGCACATCGCTGGGCTACGGCAACGAAGAGCTGGTTCAGGCAGCGGCAGAACAGATGCGCAAGCTGCCCTACAGCCATATCTTTGCCGGCAAGTCTCATGACCGCGCGATTGAACTTGCAGAAATGCTCAAGGAGGTTGTGCCCTGCGAAACGTCGAAAATCCTGTTCGGCTCGTCAGGCTCTGATGCCAATGACATGCAGATCAAGCTGACCTGGTATTACAACAATGCCAAGGGACGCCCAAAGAAGAAGAAGATCATCAGCCGCATCAAGGCCTATCATGGCGTCACGGTCGCATCAGGCTCACTGACCGGCCTGCCGCCTGTGCATGCCGACTTTGACCTGCCGATCAAGAACATCATGCACACCTCCTGCCCGCACTATTACCGCTTCGGCAAGGATGGCGAAACGGAAGACGAGTTTTCCACGCGCATGGCAGCTGAACTGGAAGAGATGATCATCCGCGAAGGCCCGGACACGGTTGCCGGTTTCTTTGCCGAGCCGATCATGGGCGCCGGTGGTGTCCTCATTCCACCGGACGGCTATTATGCCAAAATTCAAACCGTTCTTGAACGCTACGACGTTCGCTTCATTGGTGATGAAGTGATCTGCGGGTTCGGTCGCACCGGCAAATGGTTCGGTTCAGAAACCATGGGCATGAAACCTCATTCCATTTCCATGGCCAAGGCGATCACGTCTGCCTATCAGCCCCTGTCGGCCATCACCATTGAAGAAGACCTGTATCAGGCCATGCTGGCTGAATCAGAAAAGATCGGCGTGTTCGGCCATGGCTACACCTATACCGCTCATCCGGTTGCGGCGGCTGTCGCCATCAAGACACTGGAAATCTACAAGCGCGACCGCATCATAGAACACGCCGCTGCCATGACGCCCGTCTTCGAAGGCCGCTTCAACGCGCTGAAGGATCATGAGCTGATCGGTGAAGTGCGGGCCAAGGGTCTGGTTGGCGCTGCTGAAATCGTCGAGAACAAGGCCACCAAAGCCTCGTTTGATCCGAAAAAACTGATCGGCCTGACCATGATGAAATTTGCGCAGGCGCGCGGCCTGATGGTGCGGTCCATGGTCGACTCAGTAGCCCTTTGCCCGCCGCTGATCATCACCGAAAGCGAGATACACGAGATGTTTGACCGCTATGAAGCAGCACTTGATGACACTGCCCAGTGGATCAAGAAGGAAGGCCTGCGGACTGCCGCATAAGATCAGAATATCAAGATATCAGGGTATCAGAACCGAACGTCTTGCCTGGCCGGTGGCGAATTCAAGCTGCCGGCCATTTTTGCTGAGCGTGACTGCCGAGGTGATCCGGCCGCCTGCGGGCACACGCGCTGCTTCTGAAAACCTGCCAACCCTGAGGGTCAGGAAAGCAATCTCGTCATACGTCAAGGCAGGGATGGCCAGCGCCTTGCGCCCATCTGTCAGGGTCACCACCCCGGTCATGTCCTGCACCCGTGATCCGATGATATGGTTGGAATAGCCCGCAATGCTGGCGAGCATTGTCATCCTGCCCTTGGTCAGATCCCAGGCCTGCACATCGCCCCCCAGATGCGGCGTCCACACAGCGATAATCTCCGGCTTGCCGTCCCCGTCCAGATCAGCGATTTCGGCAGGGTTCAACCAGCGGTTGGCCCGGCCAATATGGGGCGTCTGGGCAATTTTCGTCACTTCACCGCCACGCAAGCCATACACCGCCAGTGCTGCGCCCTGCTTCAGGCTGCTCAACACCACGATGATCTCGTCATGACCATCAAGATCGAGGTCAGCCAGCCGCACCCTGCGGTCCTCAAACACATACTCTTCCGGCAGGACAGTTTCGACCAACTCGCCGATCGGCAGCTTGACCACGAGGCCGCCTGCCTCGATTTTGTCACCCAGAATGCCATGTCCATATCTGTCAGTTGGAAGTGTAAGCCAGGCCTCGGCAATATCGTGCATGCCCTTCGTCACCACGCCATCAGGCAGACGGCTGGGTCCATCAGCAAAGGCAGGTCCGGCAATCAGTGCCGCAATCACCCCTGTCAGCAGCTGTTTCATGCCTTCGCCAGCGCCTGTTCCAGATCGGCGATCAGGTCGTCCTTCGCCTCGATGCCAATTGACAACCGGATCAGGTTGTCAGCAATCGGGCTTTTGTCACCTTCAATCACCTTGCGATGTTCTGCGAGGCTTTCCACCCCGCCCAGCGATGTGGCAGGCAGGAAAATTTTCAAGGCGCGGATCACCCTGCCCGTCTCTTCCATGCCGCCCTTCACACACACCGACATCATGCCACCAAAACCGTCCATCTGGCGGCGGGCCACCTCGTGATGGGGGTGTGATTGCAGGCCGGGGTACAGAACCTTTTCAACCTTTGCGTGATGCTCAAGATGCCGGGCTATGGCAAGGGCGGTATCGCTTGCCTTGTTCACCCGCACAAACAGTGTGCGCATGCCCCGGATCAGCAGCCAGGCTTCAAATGGCGCCAGTATCGCACCCGTTACATTGCGCACATGGCGCGCTTCGGCCCAGCGGTCATTGTCCCGGCGTGTGACCAGCACACCGCCGAGGACGTCAGAATGGCCGTTGAGGTACTTGGTGACCGAGTGGAACACATAGTCTGCACCATGATCCAGTGGCCGGGTGACAACCGGGCTTGCAGATGTTGAATCCACTGCCAGCTCCGCCCTGGCCGCATGGGCGATTTCCGCCACCGCCTTGATGTCAGCCACATCCCATGTCGGGTTGACCGGGGTTTCAATCCACACCAGTTCGGTGCTGCCCGGCACCACTACAGCCTTCAGGGCGTCAAGGTCGGTCGGATCTACAAAACTTGCCGTGATGCGGCCCTTGCCGACCATCCGGTTGATAAGGTCACGGGTGCCCCAGTACATGACTTCAGGTGCCACCACATGAGCACCGCCCCGGAGCGTTTCGAACAATCCTGAAATGCCGGCAAGGCCCGACGCGTACAACATTGCGCCTGCAGCGTTTTCCAGCCGCGCAATGATCTCCTCGGCCTGATCAATGGTCGGGTTGCCATAGCGCGAATACAGGTGCTTGCCGCGCAACTGATAGTCGTGATCACGGGCAAACGTTGTTGCGGTGTGCAGCGGCGGCACAACCGAGCCCGTCGACTCCTCAACAGAGTGCAGCGCATGCGCGACAACTGTTTCTGGTGAACGCGTGTCCCTGTCAGACATGCTGGCCGCCATTGACATGGATTTCCGCGCCTGTGACATAGGAGGAGGCTTCGGTGCACAGGAAATAGATCGCCTTGGCAACCTCTTCCGGCTGGCCCAGACGGCGCAGCGGGATACTGGGAATGATCTTTTCGGTCCCCGGCGACAGGATTGAGGTTTCAATTTCGCCCGGTGAGATGGCATTGACGCGTACGCCCAGCGGGCCAAAATCGTTGGCCATTTCGCGGGTCAGCGAGGCAAGTGCTGCCTTCGACGTAGAATAGGCGGCACCGGCAAACGGATGCACCGCGCTGCCTGCAATCGAGGTTATGTTGACGACCGAGCCTTGCGCTGCCTTCAATTCCTCCACCAGGCCGCGGGCCAGCATGACGGGTGCAAAGAAGTTCACGTTGAACACATGGCTCCAGTCCTGGGCGCTGGTATCGAATGTATTCATCCGCCCGCCGCCTTCCAGCTTGGGCGAAATGGCTGCATTGTTGACCAGCGCATGGAGGCGCGATCCCTGATCCTTCAGGCGTTCACGCATTTCCTCAATGCCGCGCGCTGCGTCCTTCAGGTCAGACAGGTCGATCTGGATATGGTCCTCAGGCCCCATCTCCCACGGGCAGTTTTCAGGGAACGGATGGCGCGAGCAGGTTATCACCCGCCACCCGGCTGATGAAAACCGTTTGACCGTCGCATGGCCGATGCCACGCGATGCACCTGTCAGGATCAGTGTCTTGCGGTCAGCGTTGTCTGTCAGGGATGCGGGCATTATAGCCTCCGTTGCTGCAATCGCGTTCTATACGGCAAACCACCTTACGGATAAAGCCGCGTCTTGCTCCATGGCTCGCCCTGTCCGTCACGGCAGAACATCACACGATCATGCAGGCGGAAGGCGCCATCCTTCCAGAACTCGATGTACACCGGCATGATGCGGAAACCGGACCAGTGTGCCGGGCGCGGTACATCGCCAATGGCATACTTGGCGGCATATCTGGCAACCGCCTTTTCCAGCGCGAACCGGCTCTCCAGCGGGCGCGACTGTTTTGATGCCCATGCACCGATGCGGCTGTCGCGGGAGCGTGAGGCATAATATTCATCCGCCTCATCGTCCGACACCTGCTCTACGGGCCCGCGGATGCGCACCTGGCGGCGCAGGGACTTCCAGTGAAACCCCAGTGCTGCCTTGCCGGACCCCAAAATCTCGACGCCCTTCTGGCTCTCGAAATTGGTGTAGAAAACAAAGCCTCGTTCATCAAAGCCCTTGAGCAGCGTCATGCGCACATTCGGCAGGCCGTTTTCGTCCACCGTCGCCACGCCCATGGCATTGGGATCATTGATCTCCGATGCCTTTGCCTCGTCCAGCCATTCGGCAAACAGCCTGAAAGGCTCGTCGCGCAAGGTGAAGTCAGCGTCTTTTGTCTCGCTCGTATTCATTCAAACCTCAATAATCCGGATTGTGCGTTGCTGCCAATATGGTACGGCTTTGCCGCATCAGCCAGTTCTTTTCCGCTCACCAATGTTTGCGGTGGACCGAATGGCGATTTTCGTGCAAATACAGGTCACTTTTCAGCGGTTCAAGAAGCAAGGGATGTTGTCCATGACCCAATCGGGACAAATCATGGCAGGCAAGCGCGGACTTGTAATGGGGGTTGCCAACAACCGGTCCATCGCATGGGGCATCGCCAGGGCTGCACACAAGCACGGCGCAGAACTTGCCTTCACCTACCAGGGTGATGCACTGGGCAAGCGCGTCAAGCCACTGGCCGAACAGCTTGGCTCCAATATCGTATTGCCTTGCGACGTCACCGATGCCGCTTCCATAGACGCTGTATTCGCAGAGCTTGAAAAGCGCTGGGGCAAGCTGGACTTTGTTGTCCATGCCATTGCCTTTGCCGACAAGGACGAACTGACCGGGCGGTACGTCGACACCACGTCGGCCAATTTCGACAAGTCGCTGAACATATCGTGTTACTCATTCACCGCTGTCTGTCAGCGGGCTGAAAAACTCATGACCGATGGCGGCTCACTGCTGACGCTCACCTATTACGGCGCCGAAAAATGGATGCCGCACTACAACGTCATGGGCGTCGCCAAGGCAGCGCTTGAAGCATCCGTGCGCTATCTGGCGGCTGATCTTGGCCCGAAGAACATTCGCGTCAATGCCATTTCCGCCGGTCCCATCAAGACGCTGGCAGCGTCCGGCATCGGCGATTTTCGCTATATCCTCAAGTGGAACGAAAACAACTCGCCCATGCGCCGCACTGTCACCATTGATGAGGTTGGCGAGTCGGGCGCCTACTTCCTGTCCGACATGAGCCGCGGCGTAACGGGCGAAATCCACCATGTTGATTCAGGCTATCATGTCGTCGGCATGAAAAATCCCTATGCGCCAGACATGAGCCTCGACGCCCCGGATGAAAGCTGAATACCCCGAACTCTGGTTCATCAGGCACGGTGAAACCGACTGGAATGCGCAACGCCGGATTCAGGGCCAGACCGACATTCCGCTGAACGACACCGGCCACCAGCAGGCCCGCGCCATTGCTGAAAAACTTGCCAGCCTGCATAAGTCCCTCGACGGTTTTGACCTGCATGTCAGCCCGCTGCAGCGTCCGCGCCAGACCATGCAGTATATCATTGATGGTTTTGGTTTCGACTGGCAGCGCGTACACGTCGATGAGCGGTTGAAGGAGCTGAACTTCGGCGACCTTGAAGGGTCCACCTGGCCGGAGCAGAACGCCCTCGGCATCGACCCCGAAAAAGACCCTGCCGGCTATCATGCGTTCCGGCCTGCCAATGGTGAAAGCTATGCCGATGCGACCCACCGGGTAGAGGAATGGCTTGGTTCCTTGACGCAGTCCACCATCGCCGTGGCCCATGGCGGCATCAGCCGCATCGTGCGTGCGCTGGTGCTGGACCTGCCGACCGCCGAAATTCCGGGCCTGCGAAACCCGCAGTGGAAATTCTACCGGCTGAAGAATGGCAAGATTGAGTGGTTTGGGGTGGAAAAATGAGTGTCACAGCAAAAATGCCCTTGACAATGTTCCTATTTTGTTCTATATGTATGGGCATCCCTGATCATCTCAACACGTGAGAGGGAATGACAGGCACAAGTCGTTGTGGTTGCCAGATCAGGGCTGTGGTTCTCCGGTGGGCTTGCGACGAACAGGTTCGCCCGGGGC
>Ga0307379_10004541_pt1 | contig 19773 bp, 35 predicted proteins | sample UN2MG_FD_202237 | JGI IMG/M metagenome (GOLD analysis project Ga0307379, IMG submission 202237) | Soil microbial communities from Risofladan, Vaasa, Finland - UN-2 | ecosystem: Environmental > Terrestrial > Soil > Coastal area > Acid sulfate soil | place: Finland: Risofladan, Vaasa | collected... | reverse complement strand
GCTAGATTTCGGGTCGTGGGGCGTCTTGGAGCGGGCTCTGAGCCGTCCATCGGACCCCCACAGGTCACACAGTTGTTCGCTGCCGCGCTCGATGGGCCACCGCAGTAGGGGCACTCGTGGTCGGGCGTCGGGTTGTATTTGGTTGGAACCGCCTCGTTTTGGGGCGGGAAGTACCGTCGGTCTTCATTCTGGACCTGGCCGCAGTTTGGACAATGGCGGTGATCCACGCCCAGGAGCTTCGCACTACCGCACTGGTCGCAGTCCCACCACATCTGGTAGGTGCCGGTGCGGGTTCGGGTGCTCACGGGAGTTATACACGAACGATGAGAATTCTACTTTTTTGCGCTGTCGATGCACTTCTGCCGGAACTCTGGATCAGTCCAGTAACGCAAGCTACGTGCTTCTCGGGCTCGTTCTCGTACTAGATCACCGTGGCGTTCTTTGTAGCGAGCGGTTCTGTCAGCCGCTTGAGCCCGTGAACAAACCAAACAGACGTTTCGGGGGCGACGCTCCCCTTTGGCGTCTTTGTACGTCGAAAACTCGTCGATAGGTTTTGACGCGGAGCAGTGAAGGCAGCTTTTCATGGGTAAAGTGAGACGTGTTGTCTGAGTTAGTCGCCCGCCTCCCGGCGCTTGAACGGGACATCTTGGGGCTCATTGATCGGGGTCGCTCTCAAGCGGACATCGCTCGGATTCTGAGCATGTCGCAACCCTCCGTCTACTATCGCGTCAAACGAGCGAAAGAGCGGTTGCAGGTTTGGACTTTGCTCCCCAGGGTCACTCCCCACGAAGTCCGAGTTGTTATGGAACAACGTGGGGCTCGGGAAAACGACATCAAGGCCATGACCCTCTATGTCGAAACCAACAGCCAGTCGGAAACCGCTCGACGCATGGGCACAAGCCAAGGGTCGGTTCGGGAAGCGTTGATGCGTGGGTTGGTGAAGCATCTCCAAAACGACATGAGCCAAGAAGACCGTAGGGTTCGTGTCCGCCATGCGTGCAGCATCTTGGTCAACAAGCCCGGACTGTTCACCGAAGTCAACAACACCGCCATCGGGCACGTCGCCAAAAGTAAAACGACCGTTCGCAAACTCGTCATTGGTCCAAAACTATCTCATCGTCCCTTGGAGGGGATTGGGGTCGAGATTGAAGACGGCCTCTACAAAAGCCTATGCGGGACGGTTGAAGAGACGGCTCCTTTGGTGACGTTGAAGTTGGACCTCGCGTCCCAAGACATCCGACTTCAATGGCCGGCTAGCTGAGCGACGCGAGCCATTCCGTCACCGCAATGATCAACCCATCCAGGTTGGCTCGGGCACTCAGCTTCGACGTGTACCCTTCGCTGGAGGCATGGACGATGTTGCCGTTGCCCGCAGTCACGCGCCATCGCCATTCGCTCGCGTTGTCTTCGTAAAACTCAACGGGGAGTTTTGCACCTTCGGGGCGCTCGTCGGAAAGATCGTGAGCGATGCGGATGTTGTCCGCCGTGGCTAGTCGAACAAGCGACGCCAAATTGTTGGAGGCGTGTTCTTGTCGTCGGTAGCCTTCGGTAGCTGCTCCGATGATCTGGCCGTTGGTTGCGGTTACACGCCAACGGGACTCATCAGCTTCGTCTTTGTAGAACTGGACGGTGGTTGCCATCCATCACCATACCCGCTACCAGGGTCTTTCGTTTTCGTCGTGATCCAGGCTGGTCGTCAGGTTGTTCCGTTTGCAGGCCCGGATTTGCGGATCTTGGAGGGTGTTCCAGCACAAAACCTCCAACCATCGCTGCATGTTCTTCTGGCACTTTGCAGCTTCGATGGGGCTGTCGTCCGTGTAGCCCACGCACATGCCTTGAAGCTCCAAGGTGTCCGCGACCATGGGGTTCCAAACCTCATCGGGGTACTCATTGTCACGAAGGTCGTGAGCCAGTGTTTCGCATGTTCCGCCCAAGACCCAGGAGTTGTGGGTGTTCGGCGCGGCCACCGTGTCAATAGGGCGCAGGTCCAAGCCATAGTCGTACACGCAGTCGAACATGCGATCCCACGGCATCGTCCGCTCAATGCGTGCGACGACGGGTTCCTCTGGAACGGGCTGCGGGTGTTTCAGACGGGCACGGAGTTCGTTCGTGTCGTACTCCAAACGCTCCAAACGCTTGGCGACATCCGTCTTCCGCTTATCCTCTTCGGAGGCACGGGTCAGAGCGAACAGGACCGAAGCGATGGCGAAAACGATGGTGAACGCGGCTTCTTTGTATTTTACCATTGGTCTTGTCCGTAAGTTTTTGTGGCGAGGAGGGCGTCTTGAATCGGACAAAGCATATCGTGTCTTGAACCGGGCGTCGGATCGGGTTTGGACCCTTCCATCACAAAAGTGATGACGTTCCCCTCAAAGGTTGTGGGTTGTCCTGGTCCACCGTAACCACCCCCAAGATCCATACGTGAGATTTTTCCAACACTGGTCGCCGTCGACACCAAATGCCACCCGTCTTTGCGCATCGCGTTGAGCCATTGATGGGCTTCGATGTTGTCCGCTTGTCCGCCGACTTCATACTGGAACGACCTCATGCACAGGTAGCTGCGTATGTTGGTGTCGGGAGTGTTTGGGTCGCCCTCTCGGTAGCTCATCAGTTTGCTGGGCCTCGGTCACTGTCGTCTGGTTCTAAGTAGGTGAGGATCTGTTCCATCATCTCTTTCGCGTCGGACACCATGTCTTTGCGCTGGGTCCATTTCTTCAAATCGTCCAACACTCGGGCTCGGATCTGGCCCATCAAAAGCATCTCCAAATGGGGGTGCTCCTTGGGATTGAACGCTTGGTAGTGATCCACTGCCCGCAGGACTTCCAGATTGTGGATGCGGATGGGGTGACTGCTCATCTCTTCAAGGAACGAAGCCATGCTTGCGTTCCCTTCGGCCATAAGCTCATGGAACTTCTTGCTTGCCGCCTCGGCTTCTTTAGCTTCGCGTTCCATCTGGGCCTTTGTCACAAAAGGCTCCATCGCCTTGTCCATGTCGCGGCCTACTTGTGCCACGATTTTAGAACAAAGTGCGTCCCCGACTGGACCTTCCAGCAGCCGGGTCAGCACTTCTTCGATTTTCTTTTCGTCAAGATCACTCATGGAAGGTCCGCATCGAAAACCGAATCAACAGGGCGTCCTCAAGACCTACTTGGCCTTGGTCTTCTTTGTGGCGGTCTTCTTACGTCGCTTCGTTTCCGACTGTTGAAGCTGCTTACGACGACGCGCCTGCTTGGTGCGGAGCGCCTTCGCCTTCTCTTCGGACAAGCGACCACGCCGACGGCTGATCTCAGGCCACGTCTCACCCTCGCTGTACTTCAACTGGTTGATCGTGTCGCGCATCTGAAAGGCGTTCCACGCTTTGATGACCAAAGCGGTCTTGTAGTAGCTCGGACGCCGGATGTGCTTGTTGGCCCTCAACGCGAGCAATTGCTTGCGGAGCGTGTAGACCGGATCGTTTGTCTCATGCTCAAACCCGATGCCGTTCACGAGGATTGAAAAGAACTCCCGTGCTGCCTTGCGGTTGTATTGCGCAAAAAGGAAGTAGAGGCCAGCGAACAGCGACGGAGGTGAGCACACCACCTTCGCGTCTTTGGTCGTGGTCGCCCTGCAAGCTTCCAGCAACTCTTCGCTGTGTTCTTCCGCCCATTCCAGTAGAACGGCCGGAGCGATCCGCTTCTTGCCCAACGACGTGGGCGTGATGACTCCCGACTCAACCTCCAAGATGGAGGATGCCTGTCGAATAGCCGATGCCACGTTGGTGGTGTAGTTGAACCCAGCCACTTGGAGCATGTCTCCAGGCGAACGGGTGCCTCCAGTGTCAAGCACCGCGAACACGTCAGGGTGCAGATCACGTCGAACATCCATTTCGACGGTCATCCCAGACATGATGATGGCGGAGAGACGGTGTTGTCCGTCGATCAGTTCGCCGCGGTTGTTGAACTTGATTGGATCGCCTGACAGTTTCCACTGTCCCGCCATGATGGCGGCTGCGTACCGTTCCACGAGCTTCTTTCGGAGCTTGCGGTTGGTCTTCATCATGTCGAGGTAGTGCTGGGCTTTTTGTGGCCCAATCTTTTCGGTTTTCATTCCCATGTGTTTTTGTCGTTTCGTTGTAGCCGAAGGAAGAGGGCTTCAAGCCCCGGGGGAGTCCGGCCGTGTGTCCACCCTGTTGGTGAGTCTTTTACGCAAAAACGAATCCGTTTGAACTCATTGGTCAAAAAAGTCTGTCCAAGGCCCGATGTATCTTTCGTTGCTGGCGAACTTGCCCACGATTTTGGTGAACACCGGCCGAGGGATAAACCGGGCCCCCATGCTCACGAGGTGTTCGGACCCCAACTGGCAGTCAATGAACGGGAACCCCCTCTGGCTTAGCTTTTCGCAGGCTTTGACCAAAGCCACCTTGCTGCTGTCCGTCTCCGCACTGAACATCGACTCCCCGTAAAACACCTGGCCCACCGCTACGCCGTAGAAGCCCCCAACGAGCTTGCCATCCCGCCAGGTCTCGATGCTGTGTGCATGGCCTAACCGATGGAGTCTGAGCATACTTTGGACCATTCGCTCGCTGATCCAAGTGTGTTCTCGGGTGTTGGCACAGGCCCGGACGACCTCTTCAAACTGCGTGTCGGCCCGAACCGTGTACTTGCGTTGGCTCTTACGCAGGCTTCGGGTGACCTTCACATCGGCTGTGAGCAACACACACCGTGGATCGGGCGACCACCAAAGAGTTTTGCCCTTCTGCTCATGCCAAGCGAAAACCCCGTGAGCGTACTGGAACAGCAACATGAAAGGACAAAGCTCCTCCGGTGCGCTGGAAATGCGTGCGAAGTCGTTTCGCGTAGGTAACTGAGATCCTTCGGGAGTGATGACCGACATGGCAAGCCGCAACTCACCATACCGTCAGAGCAGGTCGGGCTGGTTTGCCTTCGCCCAATCGACACCTATCTGGAACGCCTCCTCCGGCGTAGGATCAGTGTCCCCAAAGAACGGATGCGTCGTTTCGAATATGTCACAAATGAGCCTCCGCTCCTCGGCTGAGCCGTAACCTGAAAGGTAGCCGATGTTTGCCGCAACACATTGCTCGGAATCCATCATGGGCTCCTTCGGCACGTTGCGTATCCGACGGTTGACGAGCATCTGTTTGTAGCGGGCGGCATCTTCCCGGTTGCCTCCTCTGGCAATGATGACCACATCATCAAGGATCTCACCCACGGTTGCTTTGTCGGGGATGCTCACGAGGTGTCGGTAGCTTGCCATCAGTAGTCTCTCTTCTTTTTACGGGAGACTAGAACTCCCTTGCCTCGGCATTGGGGGCATCTTGGGTTTATCCAGCCGCTAGAGCAGGGTTCGCATTCCGTCTCATAAAAGTCGACCCCGCGTTTGCAGTCGCAGTCGACTTCCATGTCGTAACTGTTGGTATGGGTGCCTGAGCCGTGGCATTGACCGCATTCCGGTTTCGCCTGCCCCGTGGTGGCGAACTTGAGGGGCTCCCACGTTCCGTTCTTGCGGATGAACGTAACGCCATCCTTCTGCGCCAAATAGCCTCCGATGCCGTCGATGTTTCTCAGGCCGGAGAGCTTTAGCTTTTGCTCAGCTTCGGGGAGACTCATCTGATCCATCTGCCGGATCACTTCGGTGACACATTTTTTGTGTGTGCGGTCGGCTTCACCGGCCGACGAGTACGTCCTGATGTATTCGCTACCGTCGGGCATCGGGGCCCAGGTCTCCCACCTTTTCAGGTTGATGCCGCGATAGTTCGTCATCGTGTACGCAGTCATCACCTGGACCGCATACTCGTAGTTGTCACCGTAGGGGACCGCCGTTTCATCGACGAAATGGATGATCACCCTTCGTGTCATGCGAAATCCATCCCTGTGGCCTTTGCTGCTGCCAGTTTAGCTCCCAGTTCCGTTGTGTAATACTCATCGCAGAGCCCTAGAGGGTCTCCGTCTTTAGTCATCACCCGCCAGCCGTAGTCCCCGCCTTTGCGTTGGAAAATCTCACCAACACCGTTGGAGTAGTTGCCTTGAGCGATGTCCTGCCAACGCTTTCGATGGCGAGCAGTAAGCAGTGCCACGAGTGCGTGGGCCTTCTCCTTGTCGGAGTTTTCACCGTTGATGTCCACCCAAGCTTGGTGACATCCGCTGTCCCACCCTTCAGCGAACCCTTGTTCATAGGATTTTTCGATGGTGGTCGCACAGGAGGCGTAGCCCTTGTGGAAGCTCGCTTCGTAGAACGTCTGCATGGTTTCCAACAAAGCGTCTGGAAAGTTGGACACCTTCTCCTGACCGAAGACTTCAGTCAGGAGATCAACACATGAAGGAGGGGTTTTGGCCATGCCTTACGGCTCCATCCCTTTTACGCAAAAACGAGGATCAAAGAATCCCGCGGGACCGCAGGTCGGCTTCGATGGCCTTTCGGATGTTCGGCATGTTCCGGGCGCCTTCCAAATGAGGATGCTGCCGGATGAACTCTTCGACGTAGGTGTCCACGATGAGGATCTCTTTGACGGACACGGGGATGTTGAGCAGATCGTCCGCCGTTTTGACCTTCAACGGGGGGAAGTGTCGTTCCGTGCTTTCGGACAGTTGCTTCTGGAATGCTTCAAGGGCTTCTTCGTGTGTCATGTTGTTTTCGTTTTCTTTTGGGTGCCGTGGATGTAGGGGCTCAGTTCTTTGATGGCAGCGTCGTAGCCCTTTTTGTGAGCTAGATCGAGCAAGCGTTCCTGCTCCGGTCGGTGCTCTATCATTGCATCTTCCCATCCCAGGTCGTAGGCGTCTTTCCAAGCGTCATCTCTTTTAGCTTCGCCTTCGACCTCCTCACGGAGCTTCTCTTCGGAAACGCCCAGGCGACGACCGCGTTCAAACAACTCCGTCATGGACTCCATGAGTAGCGGAGGGAACGAGTCCACTCGCTCCCTCCCGAAGAGGTCCACGAGAGCTTTGTGGGGGCCTTCCGCTTCAACGGTCATCGAAAATCCTCCTCCCAGTGGAGCTTGCCGCTGCCCTGAGCCATGCCCATGGCAACTCCTTGGGAGAACCCGTCGCGGTAGGCGACATCTTGGGCGACCTTCACTCTCTCAATATGTTTTTTCGATACGGCTTTTTCGATCTTTGCCCTCTCGTGAATGAGGGCTTCTCGGTAGCCTTTGTCGTAGGCGTCGTCGTAGATCTGACTCTGGAAGATCTTGTCGATGCGCCAGTCGTGGTCCTCCCAAGCATCTTCTTTGCCTGCGTCATAGGCTTGGTCGAGCGTGTCCCGATAACCTGTGGCGTGCTCGGCACCAAGGGTCGTGGCGGTATCGAAGAACACACGCAGAGTTTTGATGAGCACCTCAGAGAACCCTGCGACCTTTTCGGCACCGAACTGATCCAACAAATGCGTCTGGAACTTTTGGTCCGAGAGACGCCATGACTTCGGCTTCTTGATGTCGGCCTTCATGTCCCCCCAGTGGTCGGCCATGCGCCAGTCCTTTTCGCGGAGCGGTGTCTCTTGTTCCATCATGGCGTGTTCCGTTTGATTTTGAGGAAGAAACTGTTGCGGTCGTAGCCACGCTTTTCCATCTCATCGAGGAAGGTCTTGATGGGCTCGGTCAACGTGTTGTGGGTGAAGTGGCCATCGGTGGAGCGCGGAAAATGGATGATCACATCCCGCTCACGTTTGGACCATTTCACCACTACTTTGTCTTTGTACGCCATCAGTCGGCCCATCCCATCAAAGAGTTGATGTACTCGGAAACCGCGTCATCGACCCTTTTGGTGATCTCCTCCGTGAACCTCATGTACGCCAGCGCTTTTTGGGTGACGCTGGTCTCGGATTCCTCCAACGCGTTGACACGGGTCTCCAAACTGGAGTCCGTGTAATCGAACTCTTTGAGCACAACGCCTTCATCGTTTTCGATCTTGATCTTCATTTTACTCCGGTGGGAACCCGTGCTTGTTCACGAAAGCCAGGAGATCCTGGTCGTAGCCGCGGTCCCCGTGGGTTTGCTTGATCATGTCGGGAAGCACATTGTCTTCAAACTGGAACCGTCCGTCGTCACCAGGGATCAGTGCTCCCTGCAAATGGTAGTCGGGGTATTCCTTCTCGGTCTCTTCGACCCAGATCCAGCGTTTGTCGCCGTCGCGGCCAACAACAGCTTCCCAGTCGATGCACCCCACCATAAAACGGTAGGTGACGTGCTTCTTGTAGCCGCTCATAAAGCCTACACAGACCCTTTGGGAGTTCTACGCCCACTTCTCCTTGACGGGGAGCAGGTACTCGGCATCGTCACAAACCAGGGCCTCTCGGTAGCGTTCCAACGCCAAATCCGCGAGTTCTGCACACGAGAACCCAGAGATGCCAGTGATGGGCAGATGCTCGCGTGGATGATCCTGGCGGAATTTGAGTTCTTTGGCGTGTTCGGCTGCGAAGGCCGCTGCCCAGACCATCTTTTCCATGTCGTTCATCGGTTGATCTTCCTTAAAGCTGGAGTTCGAACCCGAGTTTGAGGCGGTACTTGATCTGTATGGTCCATAACCCGATTCCAAACCTGAGCCTCAACCCGAGCCGTCATCCGTTCCCGGAACGGATGACGAACCCACTTCTGAATTCGATTCCAAACACAGTTTTTAACGCTCATTGGTTGACCTCCTCAAAAACCTGGTCCCGAACCCGATCCCAAACCAAAACCCGAACCCAAACCCGATCCTCAACCCGATTAAAAACCCGAAACCCAACCCGAGTCCGAACCCGAGTCAAAACCCGATCAAAAACCCGAAACCCAACCCGAGTCCGAACCCGAGTCCAAACCCGATCCCAAACGCTCATTGGTTGACCTTCAGAAGCTCGTCGATCTCGTCGGCCAAGTCTCCCCAATGCGTGAAGGCATTGGGGTCTTTTTTGTAGAACTCGTGGCCGGAGTCTCGGGTCTCTTTGAGCCATTCTTTGAGTCGAGCGGTTTCCGTTTCAGCTTTGTTGGCACGACGCCTGAGATCGTCAATCTCACACTGTGCGTGCTCTTCGCAAAATTCAAAGTCTGCTTCAGGGCAATCTTCGCAATCCCCCGGTTGGTGCTCGTGCTCAATCATGTGTTCTCCACAAAAACGCGGGGACTTCTACGTCGTGACCCGATTCCTCATACGTCAGCCAGTGCCTTTTCGATTTGGTCCATTTTGGCGTACAGCCGTTTGTGGTCTTTTTCCTTCAGCATCCGAACCGAAAAGAAACACGGCATCCCGTTGATGCTTCGCGGACCCGCTTCGCTCAGGTTCTCGTAGAAGAGAGTGAAGTTGTGGATGGCGATGCTGCGTTGGATGTTGCGTCCACCCAACAGGAGCGGCATGAACACGCTACCCAGCATGTTGCGCCCATGAGGGGGGATGTGGTCGCTGCTGAAAACCGTCCCGGCCCGCATGGCCATCGCCAGGTCTTTCAACTCGGACTCAGACATGGGTCCGTTGTCCCGCCAAATGTGCGAATCGTCTGACTCGTATTTGATCTTGTCTCCGTTGGCATCGAACTCGATCAGTTTGCCTTCGGCATCAAACTCTTCCAGACGACGGGGGGAGTCTGGATCGGGGGAGTTTTCCCAATCTTCGATCCAAGGGAAGTCGTTTCGCATCCACCAGCGAATCCAGGTGTGGTTGATCTTCCACTCCTCCAGACCCATCTTCATAGCCTTCTCGTCCAAGTCGCTGGCCAGATAGAACACCCGGCATTCAAACGCTTCGTCGTCCCGCAGTTGGTAGCAAGCGTGAGAGAGTGCAGCTTCGGAGGTTGGCAAAAACATCCCGTTCCGCTCCAACAGGATCCTCGGGTACTTGCCAGGAACCGACACCACGTCGAAGTTTTCGACCTCTTCGTCAAAATCCGCAAGCCACGTTTCTACCTTTTCGATGTCATCGAAAACACAGATGGGTGTTCCCGTGACTCCGTGCCGGATCATGTGAATTTCGGGAGCACGATGCTCTGCGAACGGGTAATCCTCCCCGTAGTCGTCCCAGGTGTTGCTTGTTTTAGTCATTGGTGGGCTCCACGTAGGGGTGAGCGGCCAAAAAAGCATCCACTTCGGGGTTGAGTGAATCGTCGGGCATGGCCTGTTGGCTGTAGAGCGCCTCCATGAGCGCCACCGCTTTGTTGAGATCAGCTTTGGATTGCTTCCATGCTTCCATGAGCTTCTCGACCATGCCGACCCAGGTGTTGTTCACCAAGTCCTCTTCGTCTTCGCTCATCTCAGGACTACCCTCCAACGCAATGGACAGCTCGTTCTTGAAGAAGTTGTAGCTGTTGTCGTAACACTGGTAGGCGTCCTTGGCTTCCACCAGCGCATCCCATTGGTCGTGAATGAGCGCCAACAGGTTGTCCGTTGGAACAACCTTTTCGGTGGTGGCTTTGACTCGCTTCTCAAACTCGGGAAAGTCCACGGCCATCATGGAGCATTTGTCGGATTTGGCGGAGAGTGAACGGACGTGCCAGCGAAGCGAACGGTTCTCCCGTCGCAACTGATCCAGCTCGTTACCGGACTCCACCACTTCGACCTCCACGACATCGCCGTGTTCTTCGATCATCGCTTCACCCAAGTCATATACGGAGAAGTTTTCGACCATCCCAAACGCTTGGGAGTCTTTCTTTGTGTTGGGGAAGGGCTCCATCCAGCGTCCGGTTCGGAGGATGCCTTCGCTGGAGTGTTTGATCACCTCGTAACGGGTGTTGTCCGCAAACAAGAATCGGATGTTGTAGTTCATGGCGTAACTTTTCTGGAAAGGGACTGCGTGTAGAGGCCGGTGGATCGTATCGAGCCCCCCAAAGTGAAGAACTCGTTGAGACCGCATTGGTCGAAGCCAAGAGCCATCGCCGGTTCGATTTTGCTTTCGTCAATGAGAGCGGTCCACAACAAAATGACGTTGAGGCCCTTTTCGTTGTTGGCGTACTGGATCGAGACGCGCTCTCCCAGGCAATCACGAAGGTGGTTGTCAAAAGAAGTGAGTGCGTCTGCTTGTGTCATGTGGTTACGGCCTTTCGTTTCCCGAGCTTTCGTAGAAGACGGGTCATCGTGCTGGGAACGAAGTCAGGGCAGTTCCCGTTGCCTTTGGATCGTCGGGATGCCTCATTCGTCAGCGTCACCGAGCAACTCAACACACGCCACGGAAACGTGGTCTCTTTGGTGCCCTCGACGCGTCCGATGTTGCCGCGATTGCACAAAGGGAACCCATCAGAATCGGTCCTCCACGAAGTGCACCAATCGCAAGGGGTCTGCTCGACTCCCGTGGTGTAGTCGATGTCTTCCGGCTCCTGCCGATAGGTTGGGATGATCGTGGCCATCAGACCGGCATCCTTTGGTCCTTGACTGGATCGGCCTTTTTGATCAATTTCTTCCTGATCGTCATCCAGCGGGGACCACCCTCGGGGTACTCCTCACAAGCTGAGATGTAGCCGCCCGTAACGTAGCGACGGTAGGTGTCGCCGGGTTGAATCTCGCCCCCAAGGTGCTCCTTACGAGCCACGTGGACGGCGCTACGGGAGAGCGTCTGGACGTAGTGGTCTTCGGTGTTGCTCCACTCCTCCTCACGCATGTAGTCGTCTGCTGCCGACCCACGACAGGCTCGACAGTCCATTGCTCCACACATGCAGGGTTCGCGGAAACTCATCGTGACCCCTACACAGGCTTGTTGGGTTTTCTACGTGCGCACCACACGCATCGAAATGTGACAAACGATCTCACATGGATTTTACGCCAAAATGAGAGCTAATCACGCAAATCAGCTTCGGCGTTCTGTAGCTCACTCAAAACGTGGCTTGCGGCATCAAGCGGCCAGTCGCGTTGGATCACTAAGCAGGATTCGGGGTCTTGCTTGCACTGGCGTCTCCGTTTCCGTTCAACCCGCTTCTCTTGACGCTTCTTTTGACGCTTCTTTTGACGTTCCCATTTTCGAAGGGTCCAGCGTTTTGGCGGGGCCAACTCCATGACCATTGCGCTTTCGTTTGGGTAATAGGCACCGCCGTCGTCCTCGCCATCTTCGTAGTGTTGGGCGTCCATCGAATACGCGTAGCTGTCTTCGATGGGGTCGCTCTCCATCATGTGACGCATAGCGGCTTGGCACTCGGCATCGGTTTTGGCCTGAATACACACCACACACTCGGTGTGGAACCGACGCAAAAACGTGCGATCGGCACAGGCAGCGACAAAGCCATCACGGAAGTGAGACTCGTTGCTCAGCATCATGGGCACTTCATCAGGGCACCCGTCGTCATCCTGAAAACTGTTCCAAGTCTCTCGGTCCTCTGGGCACATGTCGAAGCCGTTGGGGACACCATCGTTGTCACGGTCACTGGAATCTGATCCTGAACCCGTGTCGGCGCTACGGGTCGTTTGGCCCGTAGCGCCTTTAACAAAAGGGCGCGTTCCCCCACCTCCGCGACCGCCTAATCCCCCGAACTCCCTGAAACCCACGGTGGCTTGGGCTTCGGCATCGTCCATGCCGGTCCTCATCGCCAATCGTTTGGCGGCGTCCTTACGAGACTCCCACGCACTGATCTTGACATCGTGATTGTCGATGCGTTTGTCCAGTTCGTCGAACTTCTTTTCAAGGTCTTTGACTTCATCGTGAACTTTGTCGATGTCCTCGTGAGTCTGTTCGTAAAAATACTTGGTGAGACCCCACCCCATACCGGCGAGGGCACCCAGTGCCATCAGAAGATGTTTGACGTTGACACGTAACCCCGTGTCAGCCCCAATCCCAGGTGGGTCCAAATTGTCGTTAGCCATAACTCCCCACCATAGGGAAGCTATGGACAAAATACCGGGCCTTAGATGTCAACCACTTGCGCAGGGTTCACGGGCTGGTACTGCCCATCGACGTTGGCAGCGTTGATGTAGAGCGTGCCGTTCTCCCCCAGGTGGCGTCCATAGCCCTCATGGATGTGGCCAAAGACGTGGACCTTTGGCTTGATGCGAACCAGAGCTTTGGTCAGTTCTTCGCAGCCTACGTGGACGGTCTTAGTTCGGGACTGATTGAAGGTGGGGAGCCACTCCGGGCACTCGTCCAAGATGCCATGTGGAGGTCCGTGCGTGACGAGCACGTCGGTGTCATCAGGGATCAGCGCCCACTTCTCAGCAAGCTTTGATCCACGCGGCAGGTTGAAGTGCCAGTTGTTGAACTCAGGTTGCCAAGGCTCCCCAAAGAACTTCACGCCTTCGATTTCGCAGCCAGTGTCTTGGAGGTAGTGCGTCTCAGGACAAATCTCAGCAAGGGCTTTCCGACACCACGTAGGATCGAACTCAAAGTTGCCGTCGTGGTTGCCCGCGATGAGTACCTTGTGTTTGTGCGGCTGTTCGGCCCACCACTCAAGGAACGTCCCAACAGCAATTTTGCTGTTCTGCCCACAGAAGTCCCCAGCATGGATGAGCACGTCACCATCCGGCACGCCTCCAGCGATACGGTCGTGGAAGGAATGCGTGTCAGAGAGGCAGACGAGTCGCATCAGAACGAATTTCTTGAGATAGGCAACGCCCGGACCCACGCAGCGATGCGCTCAGCTTCGTTTTCTGTGAGGTCGGTCGGCAATTTGAGATGAACACCAAAGCGTTCACGCAACCGCAGTTGATGCGTCACGATTGGAACCGTTGGCTCCTTGCGTTCTTGTTTTGGAGGGGCTTTCACCGGGGCCCTCACCTCGGAGTTTTTCTGAACTGTCCAAGGGGACATCAGCACTTCGTTCGGCGCTTGGATTGGGTGCTCAGGGCGTTCCAGGTGCATCCCTCCGTGCCCAACGTATCGAGCCCATTTGTCGAACACCGGGGCTCCTGTGAGCGGGTCAGGTGCGCCGATGACTTTGATCTTCAACTCTTCGACGAGTATGAACATCGGGGCCAACTTTTCGCCGCCCAACTGGATCGAATATGTCGTAGCGATCCCAACGGGGGACACTTCGTCGCCCAGTTTGAACTCGGCCATCGTGCAATCCCAGCATTTGAGCTGAGAGTCGTACCCTTCAGGCACGCCCTCTAAAGTGTCATACATGCCCATTAGGAGAAGACCGAATAAAACAAAGGCACGTTGTCGGATGCCCCGCTGCGTTGGATGTCTTCGTCTTTGAGCTGGATCTCTTTACAAGGGTTGCCGCCGTAAGCGTCTTGGAGCGCGGCTACTTGGCCTGCTTTGCGGCGAGCTTTGACATGCTCCGCCATGTTGCCTTCGACCTTCATGCGTTCGTTGAATGACGCAGGGTCAGCCCCATCAAGAAGGTCGTCGTTGGGGTCCGTGTTTAGGCTCCCGTTGGGCCCGACTTTGAAGTTGATTTGGATGAAGTCCGCTGCCTTGGGGACTTGGACGTTCACGGTGCCGTCCTTTTGGACTTGGAATTCACCGCCCATCAAATGTTGCACATGAGGGGACTTCAGGACTTCAGCGGCTTCTGCTGCTTCCATCTTTTTGCCTTGGAAGTAGACAGCAACCTGACGAGTCTCGTTGCGTCCATTTGCGCACTGGGGACACTCCGTAGCTTCCGTCGCCCACTGCCCGCGCAACAGTTTACCTTTGCCGTTACAGTTTCCGCAGTTGTTCACAGGCTTCTCTTCCGCTTCAACGGGGACCTCTTTGCCCCAAATGTTCAAACGGGACTTGGGCACGAAGATGTCACGGAAGATCGCATCGCGCTTCGCAGTCCATGCCTCTTCTTCTGTCGGGGGAAGTTGCTCCAACGTCTTCATGTTGGGTTCGGCTTTGGGAGGGATCGCCAAAGCCGTGCCCATGAAATCCCCCAAGGCGCCTTCCAACATCCAACCTTCGTTGGCGAGGTGGTGCTTCTCGGGAAGCTCTGCGGGGATGAAAGCTCGCAACGCAACGGACAGGTTCAACGCGTCTGAGAGATGCAGCGTGAACTCCATAGGACCGTCGGGCGTGGAGAGCCACGCTTCGGACATCCGATTGTGCAGCTCTTTGAAGTCGTCTTCTCCCACGAGACCCTCACTCCGAAGGAAAGCCTGGTGCCGTTTGGACGAATGCAGGAGCGCCCGCAAACACAGGTCGAAAACATCTTCGCTAGGCGTGAACTTGAACATCAACGGTCTCATGGCGCAGTCCCTCAGTCATTGTACGCGAAATCGTCTCTCAGTGAACCAACCCGCCTGTCTCGGCTTTCTTGGCAAGGTCTGCGCCCGAAACAACCTCAAAGCTTGTGATGGCGCCGTTTTCGACGTTCGGGTACAGGAACATCGCTTCAGCTATGTCAGCCGGGGTGGTGGCGTTTACCCCCTTGGGCATCCCCAGCTCCCCTAAGAAGTGAGCGACCCCTGCGTACCCCGCAAGGGTTAACGGTGTCGCAAGAACCATGTTCGCTCGTTCTGGGTTCTGCTCCAAGAACGTGTTGAGTCTCCGGGCAAGCTCCGTGACAAATTCCGCGTCAGTCATTCACCTATTGTACCCGCTAAGGGTTCGGAGGGAATGGCAGCGGCGCACCCAGGCCCCACTTGGCTCGGAGGACGTTGAGCACTTGCACTCGCTCCCCATCCGCCAAACGACGCGGATACAAAACAAGCTCACCGATGTCGCCATCGAGATAGTCGAAACTCATCGCTCCGTTCACGCCCCAGTTGGATCGACCAATGGCTGCGGGCAACGGGATGGCTTCACCAAACGTCTGGCGCTCAGGATCCCAGTAATCGTCGCTCGTGTTCCCACTGTAAATCGTGGTGTCGAAAGCGTTGATGCCGGTCTTCACATCGCCTGTGCCTGAGATGAGTTCGGTGTACTCCCAGATGCCATAGGTGGTGCTGGGAAGATTGAAGCCGAGCATGGGTTGGTCGGCCGGGTCCACGTAAACGAAAGGCGTGCCCTCCGTTTGGATCGATCCATCTTGGTAAACCTTGCCTTCGATGCCACCAAACGAATCTTCAAAACCGCTGGCACTAAAAAACGTACCCCTGGGCCATGCCACGTTAGTTCTGAAGTTTCCGACAATGAACAAATGGCTGTCGACTGTCGCTTTCAACAGAATGTCCATCCACGTTGGGGACGTTGGATCAAACCGGATAACCGAGAGGCCGTTCAAAGCTCCCGCAATTAACTCCGGCTGACTTACTCCAACACTCTGTCGAGCATGGTTGTCGTGGGTGCTCAGGTCTCGCCACTCAGAGACCAGTCCACCCGCTTCAGTGATGGAGGTGGCATCGGTGGCATCCAATCGGAGAGATGGTCCAATCTGTGCGAGACCAGGAGTGCCTGGTTGGAACGCGTTGGTGCCATCGGCAAGCACCACGCCACCGGGGCCCTCAAAGGTGTTGACCCAGCGGGAGAAGATCTCATGCTTCAGCGTTTTGATGACATCGGCCCAACACCATTGCCATCCCAGGTAACGCGGTTGCGAAGGACAGCCACAGTTGGGAGGCAGGATCTGCCAAATATCCCAAACATTGCGGGTCCACGGGGGGCGAGGAGCTACGTCGCGCCACTTCATGTAGAAGGTCTTGTAGTTGACCGTGATGACCCAATCTGATCCAGAGCGGTGAACGGGCTGGGCAATCAGACAATCGAGCCAACATAAAACACACGTCGCGCAGCACTGATCGTCTTCCGGCGGCGTCAAGACGTGCGACGGCGGAATCTGGAACCCAGGTGGAAGTGGGTACGGCAGAGGCGGGAACGGCGGTATGGATGGGATACCCATCTACCCTAGGCTAGCTGATAGCCAGAATATGCCTATGGCGTTCCTTTAGTAGAAGGGTCCGAAATGCCTGACGAATCGCCCATCCCCTCCGCCCTACCTATCACACAAAGCGGCTCTATCTCCCTGGAGGAGTTGGAAAAGAACAACCGCAACCTTTTGCGGAGCATTTTCGGTGTGGTCCTAGCGGTGCTTATGATGGCGAACGTAGGGACGTTCTCGCTCTACAAAGCGATGGAGTCTCGGGTCGAAGCTCAGGAACGGCGCATTGAACGCATGGACGGGATGCTTACGAACATGCTGACCTCACGCAACAACGCCTCACAGATTGAGGAAATCGAGCAACAAGTCGTCAACATCGAAAACCAAATTGGCGAATTAGCTGAGATGGTTCGTGACAACCAGAAACCGACATCCGAAGATGAGACGCCCACACCGACGAAGTGATCATGGAGCCGTCGGTTCGTACAAGTTGTCCAAGACGGACATAATGGAGAGGTGCTCCTTCGTGTCGTCTTCTTGGATATCGACGTTCATGTCATCTGTGATGATCTGATTGAGCGTAGTGCCACCGATCTTCAGTAGCTTCTTGTACCGGGTCTCGTTCATAACCAACACGGACCTCTCACCCGTCTTTTGGTCCAACACGTCAACGTGGTAGACCCTGCTCCCTCGACGTGTCCCCTGCTGGACAGTCAACGGTTCCGCGATCTTTAGTCGCCCCATCGCTTCGCCAGCAGTAGCCACCGATGCCCCAAAACTCTGCATGTTTGCTGAGAGCTTCGCAAACCCGTTGGACACAGGGCGAAACACTGGCTCCCATCCTTCAACCTTCACCCACGCCCAACTGGGATTGGGTGTTGGATCGCCAGCAACCATCCCCTCTTCGTCATCGGGAAGTTTGACCTCCCAGCAAGCCTTGCCTTTGCGTCGGATGGGGACAAACGGCCGGTCATTGTGAAACTGGTACGTTTTTTTGGAGACCCAGGTCTGAGCCGTGGACTTCACGTACAGCTCGCCGTCCATACCGAGCAAGATGTTATCTTGGCTGAGAAACCTCCAAGTGATCCGGTCTACGGGGATCTCGTAGATGTTTTTGGACATCAGTCTTCCCCAATCATCTTTTTGATGGCTTCCGCCATGCGCTCCTCGGACGAAAACGCGTGGTGCGGGTTCTCGCCCTCTTTCGGAGTTCGGCTTTTCAACAGTCGCATCACCAACTCACTATCCTGCCGGTAGTAGGTCTGGGCGTACTGCTGGGGCGACATCGAAAATAAATTGATTTTGGCCTGCTCTCGGTGCGCAAGTCGAGCTTCGTGCCATTGGGTGAGCCCGTCCACCCAATTTCCACCAGGGTAGGTGATGCCGGCAAAACCGTTGGCGATTACACGAACGGGGACGCCCTCCGTGTTCGCTTCGCATTGCGCAGTGGCGAACACTTCGTCCAGTTCATCGGTGCTCAATCGTTTTTCGACTTCGACTTCGATGAAGCAATCCCACTGGTCGTCGGCTTTCCATCCGGTGCGGAAGGCTTCCTTTGCTTTGTTGGGAGGCTTCATCTGTCCGAGTAACGACTGCATGTCGAAGGGGACGTTCGGGAAGGTCGGAGCAGATTGGAGAGCAATCTGATTTTCGTTGATCTCTTGTTGTGCGCGTATGACGGACGAAATCTCGTCCAACACAAAATGCGACATGCCGGCTTTTTTGGCCAAACGCGTCATGTGTTCCAACAACGGGTTGTATTTGTCTTTGTCGTCACCCATCAGATCAACGCCTCTTCCGTACAGTTAGATGCTTACTTGGATTTTGGTCGTGACTTCTTTCGGATCAACCACCAAAGCACGGTAACGAATTCGACGGCCTTTTGCGTTGCCGTCTTCGATGGCCTGAATCGCTGCCATCCATGCTGCTTCCGTTTCAAACGCTTCGTACTTGATCACGGCTTCGCTGTGAGCCGGATAGCCGTGACCGGGGGCAGTGCGTGACCTTTCGTCTCCGGGGATGTGGACCGTCGTGAATTTGACGATGGCCCAGTGCTTCTCCGTTGGAAAGTCGGCTTCTGAACTGACGTATTGCTTCATGTGGTTCACCTAGTCGAACAGCCCGTAGCCGTAACTTTGCCAAGAATCTTCGGCCAAATGCTCCCGTAGATCAGTTGGCGTGTCGCCCGACATGATCTCCATCTCCAGGTTCGGGTTCCCCAACTTGCAGAACACGATGATCAGGTTGACGTAGTGCTCACGGTCTGCGAACCACCCGTCTTTATCCCCATCTCGGAGGACAACTTCTTTGGGGATGCCGGCTTCGATAAGCTTGCCTGCATCGAAGCTGCGTTCACCGTATCCACAGGCCCAATCGTCATGTGGCTTGATGCCGGTCATCTCCACTGCCTTCTTGTAGGCGGTGCCCACTAACTCGGGAGTCAAGTTGGATTTGAGGTAGAAGGCTTCGACTTTGCCGTGTCCGTCGTCGGACCAGTCGCCCAGGGTGAATGTCATTTTGTGTTCCATGTGTAGTCCTAAAAGGTGCCGGCCTTACACCGGCTTGGGGGTTCTAATCTTGGTGAATCACCTTGCGCGCTATCTTCCGTAGCACCCCTAACCTGTCCGATCTCTTGCCCCTAACTGCTTGATGTACGACGTGATGTCGGACTGTGCTTGCCGGAGTCGGGACTCAACTCCGTGAAGTTCGATGTAGTAATCCGTTTCAAACCAACCTTTGTTCTCCAAAACCTCCAACCGAAGGTCCGCCTGTTTGGCATAGATCTCCACTTGGAACCGGAACTGTGAACGGATCAGGGCACCCACCGCCACTTGGAAGGTGAGTTTGCCGATCCGTTCTTGGGTTGCGGCGGTCATTGTCGATCACACAGGTTGATGGGGACTTCTACGCCCTAGTCGAAATTGAGCGTCCAAACGCCCTTGGGGTTGGCTTCCCAACTTCGACACTGACGGACCTCAAAGACGCCCTCTTCCCGAATGGTCACGTTGTCGTGCTCGGGGTGGATGAGCTTCTGGCCCGTCTTGTCGTCAATCCTGATGTGTCCCAGGACGTGCTTCTTTTTGCCTTCGTAGGGCAGGTACGGAACAGCCCGTGCGAAGCAGTGCGAATCGCAGTCCGTGACCGTACCGGCAT
>Ga0307379_10004539_pt1 | contig 19774 bp, 17 predicted proteins | sample UN2MG_FD_202237 | JGI IMG/M metagenome (GOLD analysis project Ga0307379, IMG submission 202237) | Soil microbial communities from Risofladan, Vaasa, Finland - UN-2 | ecosystem: Environmental > Terrestrial > Soil > Coastal area > Acid sulfate soil | place: Finland: Risofladan, Vaasa | collected... | reverse complement strand
TGCCCTGTATTCATTGGCCTGTTCCTTCCAGCTATAGGTGGAAGAATCATGGCCTCTAGACTGCGCCGAATTGAAATCGATATCGCCCAAACTCATTTGTAAGACCTTGTTAAAATATGCTTTACAGAGACAACAGCCGTTTTTAACGGGACAGTACTGATCTGCAATCGACAATCTGCAATCGACAATCTGCAATCGACAATCTGCAATCGTCAATCGGATGTCCCCCGTTATCAGCTAACATCGCCCCGCCCTACGCCAATATAAACGATGACTGTCCCCGTTTATCCCGTTTATCGCCGTTTATCGTTTAACCGTTTAACACATATGTATGGCGTAGGCAGGTTAACCGGAAGTGCTTTTTCGCCGTCGGAGACGACGCACCAATAGTGCGAAAGCAGCGATTATGAACGCTGCCGCACCGGCGACTAACCAGATAACCCATTGTTTCCCAGGTGTAGAAGATGCGTCATCTGGTTTCTCCAGCCCACGCCGCCGCACGGCCGATGCCGACGTGGTGTTGCCGCTTCCTCTGACTTGTTCTTCGACTGAATCCGGCGTCTCGCCAATAAGGGCGCCCAGATTATGCTCCCGCTTCACTTGGTATACCGTGCCCGCCACCTCATCAGAAACGGTCATGCCTTCGGGAAACTGAAGCACGAAATCCGCATCCGTAAGCTCGGCATTCACGCGCTTCCAATCCATGGAACATTCCTGGTAGGGTTGGCGGGGGTCGTAGTATTTAATCCCAAAATGAGCCGGCACCCATAAGCCGTCCCGCTGCTCAAGTTGCAGGTCGACCATCTCGTTTATTGCGCCCCCTTCTTCCGGGGAGAAATGCCATTTATGGAACTCGACGATGTTGCCACTGCGGGAAAAATCAAGCACGGCTACGCAGCCGATCTCGTAGGTATAGTCATGGTCCGGGAACCAGATCTTGACAAGACCGCCCGGTTCGGCCTCTATTACTTTCCACTCCGGGGTTTCTTTTGGCGCCTCCTCCAAATACTGGGACAATCCAACACCTCGAAAACCAGGCAGCGTATACTCTAACGTTCCAAAGAGGGTTTCACCGTACCATTCATCATCATAGTGTTCTTTAAAGATGTTTCCCATCCCTCTTGCCGGTTTATTGTTGGAATCACCTTTACCGTCTTTGTCGAAGTAACCTATGGTCCTTACATACTTGCGGTCGTAGGACCCGCTCCACCAACCGGAATGAATACCTTCTGGCCCCTCATCCCAAGGCGAACGGCCAAACGTTGTCGCTTTGTACGTTGGTTTTGGCCCGAATTTCATCAGGACATTGCCCTTTCTCATCGGGAAAGGGTCGACTTTTCCCACATCTTCTTTCTTCGGATACTGCCCGAACTGGAATTCCACCTCGGCATTGTCAAATTTGCTCTCAGCCTCTTTTATCCAACCTAAGACCTCTTCACGGGTTTGGGCATGGCTGGCAAATCCTCCACAAAGCATTGCCATCACGCACAAAATCACAGCCATCATTGGTTTTTGCATTGCCTGCCTCCTCTTTCTCAGTTCAATCCTAACTGCCACCCATACTCGGACTGTCCCGGTTCAGCGATCGACAATCGGCAATCTGCAATCCCCAATCGTCAATCTGCAATCAACAATCGACAATCGCAAATCCCCAATGCCCCGTTATCAGCTAACATCGCCCCGCCCTACGCCAATATAAACGGTGACTGTCCCCGTTTATCACCCCGTTTATCTATCGTTTATCACGTTTATCCTGCCAAGGCCCATATGTATGGCGTAGGCAGGTTAACCGGAAGTGCTTTTTCGCCGCCGGAGACGACGCACCAATAGTGCGAAAGCAGCGATTATGAACGCTGCCGCACCGGCGACTAACCAGATAACCCATTGTTTCCCAGGTGTAGAAGATGCGTCATCTGGTTTCTCCATCCCACGCCGCCCCGCGGCCGATGCCGACGTGGTGTTTCCGCTTCCTTGGCCTTTTTCTTCGACTGAATCCGGCGTCTCGCCAATAAGGGAGCCCAGATTATGCTCCCGCTTCACTTGGTATACCGCGCCCCCCGCCACCTCATCACAAACGGTCATGCCTTCGGGAAACTGAAGCACGAAATCCGCATCCGTAAGCTCGGCATTCACGCGCTTCCAATCCAGGGAACACTCGCTGTAGGGTTGGCGGGTGTAGTATCTGATCCCAAAATGAGTCGGCACCCACAAGCCGTCTCGCTCTTCAAGTTGCAGGTCGGCCAGTTCGTCGAATGCCCCCCCTTCGGGTAGTCGTGCCATCTTTGGAGTTGGACGATGTTGCCACCGCGGGAAAAATCAAGCACGGCTACGTAGCCAATCTTATTGGCATAGTCATCTTCCGGGAACCAGATTTTGACGAGACCGCCTGGTTCGGCTTCCAGTATTTTCCACTCCGGGGTCTCTTTTGGCGCCTCCTCCAAAAAATGGGACAATCCCACCCCTCGAAAAGCGGGGAGCGTATACTCCAACGTACCAAAAAGAGTTTTGACGTACCATTCATCCCCAAAGGATCTTTCCAAGATGCGTCCCATTCCCGTTGCCGGTTTCCTTAGGGAATCACCGCGATCGTCTTTGTCGAAATAGTTTATTATCCTCACATACTCGCCATTGTCGGACCCGCTCCACCAGCCCCAGCCGGAACTAGTGACTTTTGGTCCTCCAGCCCAAGGCGCATTGCCAAACGTTGTCGCTTTGTACTTTGGTTTCTGCCCGAATTTCATCAGGACATTGCCCTTTCTCATCGAGAAAGGGTCGACTTTTCCCACATCTTCTTTCTTCGCATACTGCCCGAACTGGAATTCCACCTCGGCATTGTCAAATTTGCTCTCAGCCTCTTTTATCCAACCTAAGACGTCTTCACGGGTTTGGGCATGGCTGGCAAATCCTCCACAAAGCATTGCCATCACGCACAAAATCACAGCCATGATTGGTTTGCGCATCACGCTACGTCCTCTTTCTCAGTTCAATCCTAACTGCCACCTATGCGCGGACACTATTACAACGTAGTATAGCAAGGCACCCCGAAACTATCAAGCCGTTTTCGCCGTTCGGGTTAAATGGGACAGGCATCGTTTATTTATACGGTCGTCGGCCGCCATCATCAGGGGGTGGTGGCCACTTTTGTGGAACGTAAGACCGGCTATTTCATCGGCCAGAAGATCGAGGACAAGCGGGCATCGAGCCTGAATCGGGCAGCGAAAGCGGCGTTCAAGCGCGTCCCCCACCGACTCGTCCAAACCTTCACATTCGACAACGGCAAGGAGTTCGCCGGCTTCAAGGACTTGGAAAACCACTTCGACGCTCGCGCCTATTTCGCCCATCCCTACTGCGCCTGGGAACGCGCAACCAACGAGAATACCAACGGGCTTCTGCGACAGTTCCTACCCAAAAAGACGGGCTTCCGATCGCTCACTCAAGCCCAATTGGACATTATCGCCGATCGTCTGAATAATAGACCCCGTAAGAGGCTCGACTACCGAACACCATGCGAAGCCTTCCAAAAAGCCATCGTTGCACTTCGCATGTGAATCTGCAGAATCTTCTTCAAACAAAATAAACGGTGACCGTCCCTATTTATTATCCCCGCCTTGACAAATCGTCTTCATAGTGTTAACCTAACACGCGACGTGGTGTATTGCTCCGCGTTCGGCGAATCTGGGAGTCGGGAGAGCGCATCTAGGAACAAAGGCACGTCTTCTCCAAGGTTTCTTTCCTCGAACCAGACCCACATGGGCCGGGAGATGCATAATGAACATTAAGTTTTCAGGCGGAGCGAATTTCGGTAGCCCTTTCCGACATCTCACATTGATTATCACTGCCATCGTGGTCCTCTCCCTCTTTTCCTGGCAAGCTGGGGCTGGCTCGCTTGTTTGGGCCAAGCGCGCGGGCGGCACGTCCCTCGATAGGGCCCTGGCTGTCACCGCGTTTACAGATGGCTCGTATGTGGCCACCGGGCAATTTTCAGACACAGCAACGTTCGGCCCTGACGAACCAACTGTGACCCTGTTGGTTTCCCAAGGAAGCGAGGACATCTTTCTTGCGAAGTACAACCCTGACGGGACGCTGGCCTGGGCCAAGCGTGCGGGCGGCCTGGGCCTCGATAGTGCCCAGGGTGTCACCGCGTTTACAGATGGCTCCTTCATAGTCACCGGCCATTTCGGCGGTGATGCATGGTTCGGACTCGGGGAGACCAGCGTGACAAAGCTTGTTTCTGCAGGCGATTTGGATATCTTTGTGGCTAAGTACAACAGCGATGGGACACTCGCTTGGGCCAAGCGTGCGGGCGGCCTGGACCTCGATAGTGCCCAGGGTGTCACCGCGTTTACAGATGGCTCCTTCATAGTCACCGGCCATTTCGGCGGTGATGCAACGTTCGGACCCGGGGAGACCAGCGTGACAAAGCTTGTTTCTGCAGGCGATTTGGATATCTTTGTGGCTAAGCACAACAGCGATGGGACACTCGCTTGGGCCAAGCGTGCGGGCGGCCTGGACCTCGATAGTGCCCAGGGTGTCACCGCGTTTACAGATGGCTCCTTCATAGTCACCGGCCATTTCGGCGGTGATGCATGGTTCGGACCCGGGGAGACCAGCGTGACAGAGCTTGTTTCTGCAGGCGATTTGGATATCTTTGTCGCTAAGCACAACAGCGATGGGACACTCGCTTGGGCCAAGCGCGCCGGCGGGGAAAGCGATGATGCTGGTGCATGTGTTACCACTCTCGGGAATAGTTCCTGCCGCGTTGTTGGCTGGTTCCAGTCTACCGCGACCTTCGGCCTCGGGGAAGACAATGAAACGCCGCTTGTTTCCGCGGGGTCCAGCGATATCTTTGTGGCGATGTATGGCCCCGACTGTGAGTCTGTTTGTGAAGGCACGAGTGCGTGCTTCCACGAATGCCTTTTCGCGTGTGGCTGGCAATCCTTTGCGGATGACTGCGGCGTGGTCGGAGACGGTGAAGGCGGAGGGCAACGGATTCCAATGCGATGGAGTCTTGGAATGGTGCGCGCAGTGCTGTGCAATCCCGGCCATCCCCATCACGACGCGGCCTTGGCCGATTACGAGGCCAACCTGACCATCCTTGAGGGAGATGGCGCGTGTCAAGAGGACCCAGCCACCCAGGCAATGGTGTATCCCTATAGGCATTCCTTGGCGGCACTACTACTGGTGAGCGACGGGATGCAGGACCGCGTCAAAACATGCCTCGGCCTCGAGTGCGACTATGTGGTCTACCACGGCAATAACAAGGCCACCGACGAGTCGTTTTCCGATGACGGTGACCTGGACAACGACGGCATAACGAACGCGGACGAGTACGACAATATTGTTTCCTTGGGCGGGACCATGGAGGACTTCGTCGAGGCGGTCATGGAGCCTGTCCAGATGTCCGTGGCCGCAACCCGGGGGCTGCTGATTCTGACGAGCCTCCTCCTGCTTGTTCTTCCCGTTGCCATGTGGCGGCGCAGCAGACACGCTGGGGGTCAGGGCCGCAACACCGCGTAGCCGCGCTGTGGACGCATCGACGCGCGTCGCGTAGGAAGTCACGCACGCCACCAGCCCGTTAAAACGCCGCGGGTTAAATGGGGACAGTCACCGTTTATTTGGCAGCCGTCAGCAAAGCTTGTTCTGCGCATTGTAGAAGCGGCATCCCTGCCGCTTTGCTGTCGCCGCAAGAGCACCACTTTCCCCACATCCTCCAGAAAACGGCTTACCGTCGGCTGGCCGGAAAGCGGCAGGGATGCCGCTTCTACAATACGCACAACAGCCTGCAGCCCCCGGTCACAAGACTCCCTTACGACCCTTTCAAAACACAACTCCCACCGCAAGCCAATCCTGAATCCCGAATCATGAATGATGAATCGCACATCCATCCACCCAATCCCCAATCAACAATCTGCAATCGACAATCGGCACAATCCCCAATCCACAATCTGCAATCTGCAATCTGCAATCGAAAATCGCTCTAGGCCTGCTCCCGATTCATCATTCATCATTCGTCCCATAGGTCCCATCCGTCCCATCAGCCCGCCATCTCCTCGCCCTACCCCTGCGTTTCCCCCGCTTATGTCACTTACGTCCCTTTGGTCCCTTCCCGCCAGCCACCGCAACTGCCCACCACCTACCAACCACCAGCCACCGCCCACCGACCACCGACCACCGGCCACCGACCACCGGCCCCCGATCACCGGCCACCGACCACCGGCCACCGCCCACTTGCCACCGCCCACCGCCCACCGGCCACCGCCCACTTGCCACCGCCCACCGCCCACCGGCCACCCAATCAGCAATCGACAATCGTCAATCGACAATCGACAATCTGCAATCGCCCATCGTCTGAATAATAGACCCCGCAAGAGGCTCGACTACCGAACACCATGTGAGGCCTTCCAAGGAGCCATCATTGCACTTCGCGAGTGAATCTACCCTGACATACCAACAACTTCCATTTCAGGGCTAAAGGTTAAGTGCGCTCGTGCCGATAAACGAACCGTAGGATTGTATCAGGTAAATTAGCATTCTTCTGGGAGAGAAGCCATGAACGTAGCGGGAATCGGCAGGGGCACGGCGGCGGGCGGGGCTGTGCCGCCAATACAGCGGCCGCACGGCGCAGGCAAAGTGCATCAACAGAGTGCAACCGGCGCGGCCGAGGGCGAGCAGGCAACCGTCGGGGCCGGGGAAAAGACGAAGGGGGTTGTGCGTCTGTTGCAGGAGGGCCATTTCAAAGGCGTGGCCGATGTGCGTCTGCGCATCAACTTTGCCGACGAGTTGGCCGCTATCGAGCACGATGGACTTGCGGGTATAGTCGAAGAAGCGGTTCCAGGGCTCCTGGACGCCGTGAACGCACAGGTGGACGGGCTGGTTGCGTCTGGCGAACTCAGCGAGGAACAGGCCGCCACCGTGGCCGAGGCCCACGTTACCTTCAACGCGGCGGTACAGCAGTTGGCCCACGACTTCGTGGCCGGTGGCGGCACCAATACGGGCGCGCTCACTGCCGGGATACAATCGGCCTTTGACACGCTGGCTGAGGCGTTGGAGCCGTTGCTTGGCGCCTTGAACGCACCGGAGCAACAAGCCTCGCCACAGGTCCTCCCCGCCGTCCAAGAAGTTCCAACCGAACAACCGCCACAGACATCCATCCTCCTGACCTTCATGGAAGACCTCAGCGGGGCCTTTTCCGCAGCTCTCGAGCAGATGCAGGGCGCGTTGGACAACGCGGACATCCTGCCGCCGTTGTCCGGCCCTTCCGGCAACGGTGTTGCGTACGCGAAATTCTTGGCCGTCTACAACGAACTCCACGGGATCGGTGGCACGGAGACGAGTTCGCCTGAGGCTGAGCCCATCGACCTGATCACCTAAGAACTTGTGGGGAAAACCAGGAAAACCAGAGGAAAACCAGGGACAGTAACCAGTTTTAGCTGCAACCAACTATAGCAATCTATAGCATCAAAAAGTGGTTACTGTCCCCGCTTTTCCCACCGGCCACCGGCCACTTACCACCGACCACCGACCACCGGCCACCGGCACTACACTGACTCCCCCGTTCATGCGGCAACGTTGCCTATTCCTTTGAACTTGATCTACTCTTCCAACAGGAGGAAGTTCGAAATGGGATGCTTCTTACCAGTGGTCGGGGGGATCCTCGGCCTGGTCCTTGGCCCAATACTCGGCATGATTCTGGGGGAGGTACTTTCCGACGAACCGACCCCAGCTGGTCGCACCGATGATGGCTTTGTAGGCTTTGTGTACGGCCTGTTCTGTGGACCCTTCGTCGGGATGGTTGCGTTGCCAACGTTGTACCACCTTATCCCGGCTTTGGTGCGACGCAGATAAACGGCCAACCCCAGTCACCGTTTATTTTGCGGCCGCAAGCAAAGCTTGTTGTGCGTATTGTAGAAGCGGCATCCCTGCCGCTTTGCTGTCGCAGTAAGAGCACCACTTTCCGCACATCCTCGAGAAAACGGCTTACCTTCGGCTGGCCGGAAAGCGGCAGGGATGCCGCTTCTACAATCTGCAATCGGCAATCGAAAATCGACAATCGCCGTAAATCCTTCTGTTTTTCGCGGTACTGCAACCTCAACACCACACTCTTTCACCAGCTCCACTGTCATTTGGCCCCCAACCTAAACGAACTGCCTGTCCTTTAGCGGTCATGTTTACGTGACGTTTACCACTCAAATGACGAACGGGTTCTTGTCTAAAATTGCTGCTTGAATCTTCCTCGCGAGGAGACTCCGCAAGTCGACTCCTTGCTCCAAAGCGGTCACGATCTCTTGGAGCGTGCCGAGTACGACAAGCCTTTCCCGCAGAGCATCACGGCACGTGGCGATGGCGGCATCCGTGAACCCAGAGTAAGATAAAATAATAGCGCGGGCACCAGCGCGCGAGAAGACCCGGACGATGTGTGGTGACACCTCGGCAGCGCCAAGTGGCTTTTCCCACCACTTCATTTCGACAAGGTAGGTCTGCCCATCCATCTCGACAACACCATCAATCTGTTCAATAACCCCCTCAGAGTCAATTCCTCTGCGTCCAAATGCCTCACGCACCAAAATTCCGTGTGCTTTGAAAAGACGGTTCAGCACACCCTCAAGTGCCTTCCCGCGTTTCTGTGGATTTGCCTCTCCAAATAATGCGCACAGATCCCTTTGGATCTCCGCCATCTCCGCTTGTTTCCGCTGCAGTGCCTCCGTCTCAGCCCGCTTCTGGACTTGATGCTGACGGCGCTCTGCGTCTCGCTCCTGAGCCATGCGTGTGAAGCTGTCCTTGATGTTGACGACCTGCCTGATCTCCGCCACAAGCCCCTTTGCTTTCAACTGATCGCCTTCCCAGCACGCCGAGAAGTTCTCGAATTCCGTGACACGTCTCAGGACTTCGCGCCTTTCTCGAAGGCTTTTCTCGCCAGACTCGTTCAGCGTGGTCAGCAACTCACGCGTGACTTGGTACTTCTTGAACCCATCCCTATTGGTCTCCAGTAAGAGATCATAGGGTGCCAGAAGCTTCCTGGCGACGCCTGCACCTTTGAAGAAGAGAAGCAAGTCCTCTTTTGACTTACAGAGCTTCGGCACTGTGTCGATGAGCAAACTCATCAATTCGGGTGGATAGTGAAATGTGATGTCAAGAGTCACACCTGTTCTCCAGATGGCTGCTGAGTGTCAGACACTCATCACGTATTGTCTTTGGTAGACTCATGCACCGTGCCGCTCTCTCTCGACCAATCAGGTCAAGCATCCCATCGAGATGACACATCGGAACATTCATGCGGGCACATTGAAGTGCATTGAAAATCATGTCAGACACGGCATCTTTCCCTAGCACTTCCCTGAGCTTGGGATGCATTAATAGATCCATAGTTGAAGCCACTGTTAAGTACTCGAAGCGCTCAGCACAAATCCTGTTTGCCTTTCGTTCATCGATGAAGGCAGTGGCGGTCGCCTGAACGGCAAATGCAATTGTGGCAGCTTCGCCGTCGTCGAGTGTGTCAGCGCCATCGCCTACGACCAAACACTCAAAATGATCCTGACCCACCTCTCCAAGCTGCACGAGGGTCAGATGGCCGCTTTCGACCAGTGTGTTGATAAGCTCTCCGTCATTTCGCCCCTTGCGGCATCCATCGAGCAATTCCCCGTGGGCAATGTCAACCATGACGAAGTTATTGGGAAAGGCTTTGATTACTTCGGAAGCGTGGCCCGTTGCGTTCAGATTGATCGCCACACTTGCGTCAACGACAAAGGGAACCGCAGGATTATCGAAGCAACAATGCGGTTTCATCACCCGCCTCCCCCTGGGCTTCGAAATCATCGAGCATTGCTCGAAGCGCGACCCGATCAAGGTTCAAGAGCCTTGAAAGCTGTCCCTCACTCAACAATTCCCTGCGATAAACTTCGTTTGCCAACGAAGCTAGGCGAAGGGAGGTGCCGCGAGCAGCATTGGCCCCTTCGTTGCCACTCATCCATGAGTCGCCCAGAACTTGACGGACTTGCTCGTTGGTTATATCTCCCGTCGCCTTAAAGTAATCCCACGCTCCCTGTTTCGCCTGCCCTAACTCCTCCAATCTTCTGACCATAGCTTCACGCGAAACCCCAAAGAAATGTGCAAGCATGATAACGTGGCGTCTGGTCAACATCGACGCCCCAGCCGTAACCTCCTTGAATTTCTGGATAACTGCATGCCGTGGAGTCAAAAAAGCCCTCGCAAACGCATTCGCATACTTCTCTTCGGGAGTTCTTTCTGGCGAACAAGGCTGGAGAATGTCCGGCTCTCGCCGCGTCGAAACCAAATGACCCGTTTCGTGTCCGGCAGTTTGATTGCGGCGCTCGCGCGGGTGATTCGCATTGAGCAGGAAACATGCTCCCAGCTTCTCATCGAAAGCGAAGAGGCCCGCGATTTGTCCATCCAGCGGACGCACGTATACCCTCACGCCAATTTCCAACTCTAGCAGCGTCACGATGTCCTGCACCGGCTGAAGACCAAGCCCCATCCGCTGCCGGACTTCCGTGGCATCTTGTTCAGCCTGCGCCACAATATCTCCCTCCAAGAGCGGCCGCTCGGGTGGATAGTTCACAGAATGTTGAATGCCCAATAGATTCTCGAGTTCGACCTCAGCTTTCGCAAGATCCGTGAGCAGTTTGCTGGCTGCCTCTGCGGCCTCGTCTAGTACGCCAGGCATTTTGCGGAAGCGAGGAACCAGGTCGACGTGAACCGATTCCCTCCGGAGTAAGGCATTCGCGTTCGTGCCATAGGCCTTAGCCAGCCGTTGGACTTCAGCAATCCGCACTGGTCGGTTCCCCTGCTCAATAGCGACGATGGTGGTCCGTGCAAGATTCACAGCAACTGCGGCCTTCGCTTGCGTTAGGCGTGCAGCCTCGCGCGCAAGTCGTAAGCGCTCTCCGAGTTCATTGGCTGAAAGGGCTCCGATATACATCTAACTTCTCCCTGAAGTCCATTTGGTGACAAAAGAGTCGGCGCCAAGTGAATCAACAAAATTTCTCCATTCAAGTTTGTGCTGGCCCAGCATCCGCTCCAATTTCTTCTCTGCTTCCTCTGACGACACTCCAAGATCTGGAGCAATTTGCATTGCGGCTTTTCTTTTCGATTCAGCATGCAGAGGCGAGTCAGATAACTCTGCCAGATGCTCCAGATGCAAGACGCCTGCGATGGCATATTCACGCAGGGCCTCCGTGAATGATTCGAACCCCGGCGCTGCACCTTCTTCAACGTCGCTTGCGGAAAGATTCTCCCATACATAAGTATCAGAAGGTTCATCCTGCCCTGCGGCGTGAACGCTCATTCGCCTTAGCATGCAAGCCGCACATACTCCGCACTGCCTGCGATGGCCGCCAACAGAAACCTGCCGACTCTGTTGCCAGCAGGAACGTGTGTCGGCCCACTCTCCATTTGTCAAGTCTACGAACTCTTTGAGAGTTTCTCCTTTTGTGTACCAAACGCGAGGAAAAATGAAGCCAATCTGACGGTCAAACAAGGCGGACAAAAACGGCCCCATTTTCGCCATAAAGCGGGGGTGGTTTCGGTAGTCCACGTAAACGTGACCGACAGGAACGAGTGATGGTCCGAGTGCTTCCTGTCCACTTTCTGCAATGATAATATCGGAAGCCTCGGATAGGTAGGCGGCGATTCCGCTCAACATCGTGAACTTGAAGCCCCGCCCACGGGAAGTCGTCTCTGTGAAGCGATAACGGTCCTGCTTTATCCGATAGGGAACCTCCGCAAACGGCTGTCTTGCCGTCCATGCTTTCCGACTGTTCCTCTCTGGTCCGAGTCTGACACGAATCAACTTCCGCTGTCGCTCAACCAAGGCGGAGACCATCAATGAGTCAAGTCCGTCACTGAAAGGAAGAATTGCCGACGATGGATCGGGAATATCGAAATTACTTTGACCTGGGACATTTGCTGGCGACTTCCTGGGTCGGAAATGCAGCCGCCAACGATCACCGGTCAAGAATCCGAGAGAATCAACCAAAAGGTTGCACAGCTGTCCCGACCACCGGTCAGGCTCATGCACAGGGATCCCGACTTCAAACTGTCTTCCCCAGCCAAGCTGGGGACGATGAGCCAGTCGGTCACAAAAATCAACCGCAGCAGCGACCACAAATGCGTCGAACACCACTGGTTTCCAATTCGAGAGGCAATATGCCTCCAACCCAGCCGTTTTGAAGGTTATGTCACGGTCAATCTCGCAAGGAAACGCTGCGAAGCTCGGTTCTTCCCCCTCTTCACAGACATCAACACAAGTGACAGGCAACTGGAGCAGTTTGTCCTGATTCTTACGCATCAGATATCAGGTCCCTCATCCAAGCCGCCATGTTGAGAGCCTTTTTGTCGAGGAAAGGCCTCATTGCGCAGGGCGTACTGTGCCGCGACTTCAAAAGGAGCATTTTGTAGGGCTATGGTCATTCGGTCCCGAACCTTGGCCGCGCGTGCCTGTGATGATTCAGGATGGCGTCGATAGTGCTCTTCGACATCCCGTCTCGCGGCAAGCGACCGTTCATACAGGGTAACTTTGACGGTATCTGCGAGTCCTTGCGGCCCCAGATTGCCCGCTCGAAGCTCTTGAGTGGCGCAGTCAAGTAGCGTGCCAGCCATCGGGTAACCATTAACAAGCCGTTGAATGTTGGCCAAATCGTGTCCCTTCTGATCTGGAAACAAGTCGTTTCCCCTGCCCAGGAACTGCTCTTTCACGAGCCTGACAACATCCACGGGCACTTCCTTTCGAAAGTCTTCTACCAATGCATGGGAAAGCATGTCAGCCAACTTGGGGATCTTGTAGTTCTTGTTGTCAGCCTGTTCGGCAACCTTCTTCCACGCCCTTCTCATGGGCAGACTTCTGTGTGGGCCGTCACTCATTTAGGCCTCCGATGTCAGCAATCTTACCATAACTACCTGACAATGTCAAGAGGGGGCTCTGGGCGGTCGGAAAAGGTGCAAACCTACACAACCGCCCCGGCTAAACGGGGTGGCAACTTCTATTTATCAAGACGCCTGCCGCATTCTGACCGGGTACCTGCTTACTCGCGGATGAAGAACCTCATTTTATGTTCGGACCAGTACTCCTGCTGTTTGTCTTTTTCGCCGCCGAAGGTGGCGAACATAAGGGGCAAGGGTGGGCGGGTGGGTGTGCGGTCGTCGAACCAGTCTTGGTTGGATTTTTCGCGTGCGAGCATCATGCATCGGACGGCGTCGATGACGTGGTCGTTGCCTTTGGAGTAGACGACGATTCCGTTGCTCAACGTGTAGGTTTGGGTGAGGAACTGGTCGGCGATCTCGCGGTCTTCGGCGGGGAACACGAGTTCACGCCGTTGCAGCGCGCCGTTGATCAGCGACGTCATAAGCTCTTTGGTTCGTTTCCGGGCGTCCGACCCGTCGGGCAAAGGAATTTGCGTCACGCTGCCGAAATCAAACCCGTGCAGGCGACCCGAAAACGCCCGCGGCCGGTACTTGTCCAGCGTGAGCAACTCCTGCACCACCGCGACCCCGTTGCCCCCGTTATCCACCCCGATTCCGGCGGCCGAAAACGCGCCATCCAGGATGCCGATACACTGCGCGATCTGCGGATACGACACCCCCTCCATATGCACCCGCAACACGAGAGATTGCAGATTGCAGATTGCAGATTGCAGATTGTCGATTATTGTCGATTGCAGATTGTCGATTGCAGATTGTCGATTCGCCTCTCCCTCATTTGTCCTTTGTAATTTGTCCTTTGTCATTTCTCCCCCGGACTCTCTAAAAACCAGCAGTTCGGTGGGGTCGCGGGTGTAACCGAGGTCGGCGCCGATCCAGAACGTGCCGTCCTGAACCGGGACGTTGAGCAGCATTTCGAGGCGGTTTGCGGTGTCTTGTTCGGTGGAGCAATCGGCGAGTTCCTGGCCGGTGATCGTCACTTTCCGGTACTCGAGCACGTCGCGGAGGCAACGCTCGAAACATTCCGCCGAGAACGCGCCGTAACTGACCGCGCCATGTTCGCCGGCGACCTCATGCTGCCATCCGGCGCTGCCGCGGCCGCCGTAAAACTCGAGCAGGTCCGCCTCGCGATCCTGGGTCCATGCGGGGTTGATCCAGGACGGCCATCGGAACACGCGCCACCGCGACGACTCGGTGAGGCGGTAATAGGTGGTGTTTCGCAACCCGTTCGGGGTCGAATACACCCGCATTTTGCCGCCCGCCTTCAGGCACTGCCGCAACGCGCGCCACGCCTCCTCGCTCAACCAGGCCCCTTCGTCGACCCAGATGCGGTCCACATGCAGGCTGCGGAACGCCTCGCCGTACGTGCCCGCGGACCGAAAATAGAGGACGCTGCCGTTCGTGAATTCGATTCGGGGGTAGGGCAGGCGCTGAAACTTGCGGTGGCCGTTCTTGCTTACGGCGATGGAGGAGTCCAGCTTGGGGTTTTGCTCGATCTGGAATTGGATCTCCTCGAGAATGGAGAGTAGTTGGCCGTTCAACGACGCCGCTATCAGGCCGGTTCCCTTGTTGGTAGTCAGGGCATAGTGCAGGGCCAGCGTGGAGAGGTCGGCCGTCTTTCCGACGTCCCGGCCATCGAGGTGGATGATATTCTCGTCTTGTGCGCGGAGGTCGTCGACTTGGTGTGGCCAATAGGCTCGGCGGGAACCGTCGCGGTTCAGCAGATGGCCTTGGCCCCACTTGACGGGGTCGGGCTCGTTAAGGGCGACTACGGGGACTCGGCGCGCTTCGCGTTGGGCCTTTTTCTCCGCCCGAAGATGCGCGTCCATGCGGTCCTTTCTGAGTTGCCATATGGGAGTTAAGATGTGCCTGGTCAGGAGGATCCGAATGGATTCAGGAGTCCAAGAGGCGTCTCGAGCGCGATTAAGGACGTTTCGGGCCTCAAACTGGGCCTTTATCTGTGACAAGCTCAAGCCTTTACGACGGAGTCGCCTTCCGAGAGAGATGTTTTTCTGTTCTTGCGGGTCTTTGACGATCGTTTTGTTTCCTTCGGTCCATTTCCAGCCATAGGGCAAGTTGATGCAGCCGCTTTTTCCGCGGTAGTGAGGTTTTTTGCTGGTTTTTTTGAGCATTTTGAAAGCTCCGCAGTTGCGATTTCGGGTTCTGGATTGCAGATGTCCGATTGCATATCCGGGGGCAGTATACCTGAACGTTTTATCAGTATCAATCCGAGAAATCGTCAATCTGCAATCGATAATCAAATCATGGTAGACTGCCCGAACGTAACGAGGCTCAAAACGAGGAAGCACTCATGGCGCATTTAGACAAACATCATTTGGATCGGCGTTCGTTTTTGAAGGCGGGCGCGTTAGGTGCGGCGGGCATTCTCGGCGCGCCGGCGCTGGCTTCGGCTGCGGGGAACCCCGTTGCCCGGCCCGGGTACCGCATCCTCGGCCGCACCGGGCTCGAGGTGTCCGTGGTGAGCCTGGGGGCGTACCAGGTGAAAGACACGGACGTTATGCAGGCGGCGTTCGAGCACGGGGCGAACCTCGTCGACACGGGGCGGATGTACCTCAACGGCAAGAACGAGCAGCAGGTGGGCGAGGCGGTCCGCGGTTACGGCGGGAAAGTCTACGTCCTCACGAAACTGTGCGGCGGCGAGCCCGTCGACGCGATGGAGAAATCGGTCAACGACAGCCTCGCCGCGCTCAAAATGGACTGCGTGGACGTGCTGATGCTCCACAAGGTCCAAGACCCCAAGGAAATCTACGACGGCCCGTCGCGCGAGGTCATCATCAAGGCGCGCGAACAAGGCAAGACCCGCTTCCTCGGCGTCAGCACGCACAAAAACGAAGTCGGCATCATCAACGCCGTCCTCGAAGATGCCGACAAGCTCTTCGACTGCATTCTGCTCACCTACAGCTACAAAAGCCCGCCGGAAGTCAAGGAAGCGATCGCCCGTGCGGCCAAAGCGGGGATCGGCCTTATGGCGATGAAAACGCAGATGGGCGGCTACAAAGGCACAGAGTTTGGCGAGATCACACCGCACCAGGCGGCCCTGAAATGGGTGCTCAACGACGAGAACATCGTCTGCGCCATCCCGTCGATGTGCAGCATCGAGCAGATCAAGGAAGACATGGCCGTCATGAAGATGTTTGCCGAGGGCAAAGGAGGGGTGACGCCGGGCGATTCGGCCTCGCTCGAGCGCTACGGCGACGCGATCGCCTCGCGCTGGTGTTATCGGTGCGGGGCGTGTGCGCCCACGTGCCCGCTGGGCGCCGATATCCCCGTGCTCAACCGCTGCCTGATGTACGCGGAAGGCTATGGCAACCTCGAGCTGGCGCGGGGCACGCGGCAGCGCGAGATGCCCGGTTTCCCGTGCGGGGACTGCTCGAACTGCGTAGCCCGGTGTCCCCGGGGCGTTGATTTGCCGGCGCGGACGGCCCTGGCGCGGCAGGTGTTGGCGTAAACCTAGCGGTGGCCGGTGGCCGGTGGGCAGTGGCCGGTGGTTGGTATCGGTTTCTTGGCCGCCCAGGGAAGTTGTCACATGAAAAAAGAAGCAATTGTGGCTGTTGTGTTGGCTTGGGTGTTATCCGGGTGCATGGGTGCTCTTGACGAGGTGGAAGACCCTCTTGGGGTCGTGCTGGAGAATGATTCGCTGGGGGTATGGACGCGGGTCGAGCCGGCCGTCCAGTACAACAAGGACAACGTTTTTGAACTCATAGATGGCGAAGCCGAGTTGTATTTCCCGTACGGTTTCAAGCGCGTAGTGGCGGTGGAATACGCAGCCGTTGACGACAAGGACATGACGGTCTCGGTCGAGGCGTACGAACTGGGTTCGCTGCTTGACGCATTCGGCGTGTACTCGAACTACCGCGATGAAGAATCGAAAATGGCGGAGGTCGGGACCGAGGCGGTTGCCGGCAGCACCCAGGTCATGTTTTACCAGGACCGGTTTTTCGTAAAGGCCAGGACGAACAAGACCGACCGCCAGGATAAGCTGCTGGAATTTGCCCGCAAGTTGTCCGAGGTGCTGCCGCAACATAAGGCGGCGCCGCCCGAGCCGGCCTTGCTGGATATCAAGGGCGCGATCCCGATGACGCGCCAGTACCTTGCGCAGAGCGTCCTTGGCTACGAATTCTTCAAAAAAGGGCTGGTGGCAAAAGCCTTTCTTGGAGAAGCTCCGCAAACGGACGTCAAGCCGCTTCGCGTGTTCGTGTTGATGGAGAAGACGCCCGGCGAGGCCGCTCAAACCATCTCACACTACATTGCCTACCTGGACAAAAACCAAGCGGCCCACGAATGGCTAGCCCTGGGCGGCGCCCAGGTATTAAAAGGCGAGGATCCGCTCCACAAAGGCGTGTTGCTCAAGCAACACGGGCCGTACGTTCTCGGTGTGGCCAAGCTTGCGCCCGATATGGACGGGACGGCGCTGCTCGATCGGCTTGACAAGAAGGTGGCTGGGGCGAAGTAGCCCGCAACGTTGCCCGCCTTACTTCTTCAGGCTGTCGATGTGGTCGTTTAATTCCTTGATGGCGAGCTTGAGTTCGAGGTGTTGTCCTTCGAGCCGCGCCTGATACCTGGAGAGGCCCGCGCCCAGCAGCAGGAGGCTCGCGACAACAATCATGAGGGCCATCATGGTGGCGTTGTGCATGCCTTCCGCAGGAGTCCCCACTCCCCAAACCAGTTCAATGTAGAAATGGAGTGCGAGCGCCAGCAGCAACACCACAATCAAGATGTTGAGGTACCAGCTCAAGTGATACAGCTTCCACGTCCGTTCCCCGCGGCTGACGGTCAGGCGTTCCATCACGTTTTCTCCCCAGTTGTTACCCCTCGGCAGCCATTAGGATCTTTGTTCGCGACATCTGCGCACGACACGTAGATGTTGGTTCAAAGTCGCGAACATAGATTGTGAATGCGGTTTCTTAGCCGCCAGTTGGCTCCCTTCCAGCCGTTTACTATAAAACGATGCATTGACAGTGTCAATGGATGTATGTGGCGCGGCAATCCTCAGGCTTTTTGGGATGCAGCCAGAACACATCGGAAGCCCAGAACGGTTGTGCGGGCCTCGGGGAAAAAGCCTTTGCGATGGGTGCATCTCAAACTATGCGCGCCCGAACCCCAGCACCCGCCCCGGGCGACAAATAACGGGGCTTCCTCGGCGTTGGCCGGGACGGACTGCCCATAAGGGACAAAAGGGTTGCGTGTCCACTCATAGACGTTGCCGGCAAGATCGTACACGCCCTCGGGCGTCCGGCCGTCGCCGTGCATCGTAATAATTGACGGCATCCCGAGGTAATCGCCGAAGTTGCAGCGGTTGAAGTCAGGTTCGGCGTCGCCCCATGGATAGGCGCGGTTATCTTTGCCGCGGGCCGCGAATTCCCATTGGGCTTCGGTGGGCAGTTCCTTGCCCGCCCAAGCCGCATAGGCGGCCGCTTCCTTCCATGACACCCCGATCACCGGCTGGTCGCCCCCGGAAAACTGGGCGTCTCCCCAGAACTTGGGGGGCGTTGCGCCGCTGGTTTCCAGGAATTTGGCGTACTGCGCGACGGTCACGGGGTGCTTGTCGATATAAAAAGGCTCGACGTAGATTTCGCGTTCGGGGGCTTCTTCCTGGACGTCCTCGCATCCCATCAAGAAACTGCCCCCTTCCTCGTATATCATCCCTTCGGTGGAGACCGTCTTCCCGCCCGTCGATATGGGGCTGACGAAAATCTTGCGGTATGACTTCTCGAACGCCTCCGCCAGCTTGATCCGGAACTCTCGGGCCGAGGCCCAGCGTTCTTCACGATCTTCGGCAAGGGCCGTCTTGAGCACGGACAGCACCGAGGGGGAGATGTCTTCCCGGACCGATTCGACGGGCACCTGGGGGTCGACGGGGGTGCGCAGCGAGAACAGTTCGCGCAGAATCAGGCCCACCGTGTAAATGTCGGTTCGGATATCGATGGCCCACCGGCGCTTCTGTTCCGGCGATGCGTAGGCCCATGTCCCCGCCATCCGCTTTCCTTCCTGCGGGCCGCCGCCGGCGGCATTTTCCTCGTCAACGGCTTTTGCCAGGCCGAAATCGAGCACTTTTACGTGCTCGCCCGGCAGGAGCATGACGTTTTCAGGTTTCAGGTCGCGGTGAATGACGGTGCGGTGGGCGTACTCGAGCGCGGCCAGGACTTGGCCCACCAGGCTCACTGCGACCCGCACGCCGATGAGGCGGCGATCCTGGCGGGATTTCCGCAGCATCGCACGCAGCGATTGGCCCCGCAGAAACTCCATCGTCAGGTATAACACCCCCTCCTCAGTCCAACCGATGTCATGTACCGCCACAATGTTGTCATGCCGCAACCGCCGGGCAATCTGGGCCTCCTTGATAAAGTCCATCTGGCCCTTCTGCGTCCGCAACAGGCGTGGCTTCATAAACTTGAGGGCGATTTCCTCGTTCACCAGGCTGTCCAACGCCCGGTAAACGACCCCCATGCCGCCTTCGCCCAGCCGCTCATAAATGCTGTACCGCCCGGCTATCCGCGTCCCCGGGCTGAATGAGAGATCGATCAGTTCGTTCGCATTCGCCAGCCCCGGAATCGACAGGGGCGCCCCACAACCGAAACAGATACCCGCTCTCCCTTGTACTGTGGTTGGAACCAGAATGCGGATCCCGCAGTTTGTACAGGAAACTTGAATCATGAATTTAAACCTACCATAGGCTTTGATGGGGGCGCAATGTGCTAGTGTCATGAGTTTGAAATTCCTTCGCAAAGACGGGCGATTTTTCCGAAGATTTCTTCGGCGGTAGCAGTCCATACGAAAGGCTTTGGGTCTTGATTGTGTGTCTGTAAATAGGTATCGATGG
>Ga0307379_10004536_pt1 | contig 19783 bp, 11 predicted proteins | sample UN2MG_FD_202237 | JGI IMG/M metagenome (GOLD analysis project Ga0307379, IMG submission 202237) | Soil microbial communities from Risofladan, Vaasa, Finland - UN-2 | ecosystem: Environmental > Terrestrial > Soil > Coastal area > Acid sulfate soil | place: Finland: Risofladan, Vaasa | collected... | reverse complement strand
TTGCAAGCATGTAGTGCGAGGCAATGTAGTACAGGGCTTTAGCCCTGCCACTTCAGCCATCCCCGCGGCCTTAAAAGACCACACTACATCTGAGCTGGGTTCAAAAATAAACATGTGAGGTTGAAAATGGAAACCCAAAATTTGCTTCGCCAGGCTGAGAGTCAGAGAGCTTCAGATTTACACCTGATAGCTTCTTGTAAGCCACTGTTGCGTATTGATGGGGCGCTGCAACCGATGGATGATGCCCCAAAACTCACCGCTGAAGACATAAGCCAGGCCTTTCTTCAGGTGACTACACCGCAGCAGAGGGAGATTTTCAGCCGTGATTTAGAGCTGGACTTTGCCTACTCCATGCCCGGCGGCGGGCACTTGAGATGCAACGCCTGCCAGCAACAAGGGTCTATTAGCCTGGCTTTTCGACTGCTCCCGCCAACCATACCAACTGTAGACGAATTAGGCTTGCCCCGGATATGTAAAGACTTGATTACCCGACCCAGGGGACTGATTATTGTTACCGGGCCTACCGGATCGGGTAAATCTACGACACTAGCCGCCATGATTCAGCACTTGAATGAGACGGAGCACCGCTACATAATCACTATTGAAGACCCGGTAGAGTATATCCACCCAAATAATAAGTGCGCCATGTCCCAGCGGGAGCTAGTCAGAGATACCCACTCCTTTGCCAGTGCTCTGAAATATGTGCTGAGGCAAGACCCTGATGTTATCCTGGTGGGAGAAATGAGGGACCTGGAGACTGCCGACGCAGTGCTAACCGTAGCTGAGACAGGGCACCTGATTTTGTCCACTGGCCATGCCCCCAGCGCTGCCCAATCGATAGAAAGGGTTGTTGACCTTTTCCCACCTCATGAACGAGCTATGACTCAGGCACGGATAGCTTCGGTGCTCCTGGGTGTGTTGTGCCAGGCCCTGGTGCCACGAACCAATGGCGGCAGGACAGCAGCAGTAGAAATCATGCTGGCCAATCCACCAGTAAAAAACCTGATTCGCGAGGGCAAGACCCATCTCCTACCCAACACCATCCGCACTCACGGTCAGCTAGGAATGCAGACCCTGGATGATGCACTGGTGAGCCTTTACCGCAAAGGGGGAATTGACTGGGCAACTGTGCTAGCCTACTGCCAGGATACTGAAGAAGTAGAAAAACTTATCGGCAAAATCGAGCCAAAATAAAGAGTTTGGACAGCAAACCACTCCAAGATCACAACACTCCTCTTAATTCGTGAGTGCAAATTTCTATTCGTCATTGCGAGCCCTTTCCTTTATGTCATTGCGAGCGGAGCGAAGCAATCTCCATTCCTTAGCCTGCCACCGAGATTGCCGCGGCACTTCGTGCCTCGCAATGACAGAAGGAAAAATCGCCAGAGGAGAAAAGCACAGCCGACCAATCTTAATTTTTAAGTCACCTGTCTACAGGTGAAGGGCGAGTCACCCACGGGTGACTCGCCCGGAAACAGAAAAGGCCTAGCAGCAAGGTAAAACAACCCTGCCCCTAGGCCTTGCTCATCCGCTTTGATTCAGCTAAACCTCTCTGCTAGCAGCAGCAACGCTGAGGAATACTATTTCCTTTATTCTCCTGAGCAGTCTTTTGTCACCAGGCCACTGGTACTAATATCGGCATCCGCAATGTATTTTGGGTCATCCATCAAAAGCTCCGCAGTTATCATCTCTGCGATGGTTGGCACAGCTCCGTCGTTGTCTGCCATGTAAGCCACAACAGCTGCCTGGACAATATCTGTTTCAGTCTGGCACGCTTGTACTCCACCCCTCCCTACGAAGCCAGAGACGTTAAGGGCAACTACACCCGCTAGGGTGCCAAGGATGGCGATTACAACCAGCAGCTCGACGAGGGTGAAGCCCTTCTCCCCAGCCCTAAAAGTTTTGCGTAACGTTTTCATAAACCTCTGCATTTTTATTACCTCCTTCTCATTACTATTCAATGCATTCAGCGGTGAGCTAGCTGAACGAAGTCTAGCTTTAGTATCCTACAGTTCATAGCTATAGTAAATAGCTCATTAGTACCTTTTCATATAGCAAAAAGGTACTAGGATAGTGCACCGGCAAGGTAACATGTAGTGCAACCTTTTAAGACCACCCTGTCATTGCGAGCCCCCCTTTTTGTCATTGCAAGCGCTTCTCCCCCCTTTGTCATTGTGAGGCACGGAGTGCCGTGGCAATCTCGGTGGGGTTTTGGGGGGGGCTTTGTTTCCTCTCACCCCCTCGTCCGCCGAGATTGCTTCGCTTCGCTCGCAATGCCCGTATAGGGTTGGCGCGGCTGACATTAGCCACCAGGAAAGTTTATAATGACATCACAATGCATAATGGATATACAAAAGCCATCGATTATAAGCAGGTGCTTGAATTATCCTGGCTGGCAGTCATCTTCTTAATCCCTCTCTTCTTTAACCCTCTAGGGCACCAGGCTTTCTATTTAAACAAAGCTTTGCTGCTTCAGTTTCTGGTTATCACTATGCTAGCATTTTGGGTAGCTGACTGGATACACAGCCGAGCTAGCCATCAAGGGCTGAAGTGGAAAAGCATTCTCACCTCCCCACTCCACCTCTCCATATTAGCCTTCGGGCTGCTGGCAATCGTGGCCACTGCGGCTTCTATCACACCGGCTATAAGCTTCTGGGGAAGCTATTTCAGAAAGTCTGGGCTGCTCACCCTGATATGCTGGATTCTCTTTTTCCTCATTGTTGCCCATCACCTCCGCTCCAGGCAGCAGCTATACAGGGCTATATATGCACTGCTGTTGTCATCAGGCATAGTATCCGTGCTGGGCATCCTACAACAGTTCTTCCCCAATATCTTGCTCGTTAAGGAATGTACTGGCAGAGTATTCGCTACTTCAGGCAACGCGCTCTCCCTTAGCATTTTCCTCGCCATGGTGATTCCGCTCAACCTAGCCCTCATAGTCAATTCATGGAACAAAAGAAATGAGGGGAAGAACACTAGGATACTGGGGGGATTAATCATTTTACTCAGTCTGCAGTTCTGGTGTCTCTGGCTGGCACAATACTCCATCACTATTCTGATATTCATTATTGCCCCTGTTATCTTCATAACACTGCTGGGAATAGTCAAGCGTAAAAGGTTGCTTCTAAGCTTCGGTACAATGTCTCTGCTCATACTGGGGATAATAGCCGTCCTGCTTCTAGCACCGCTGATATCTCCAGGTACTACCAATGAACCCCCGGAAATCGAGGAATCTGAATTCACTGTTAGTGCCGAAGACTTCGAACTCGTTACTCTGGCCTGGAGGGTACAATACTGGCGCAGCGCTATTGATATTGTATTTGAGTCACCAGAAATCCCATTTTCTAATGACAGGCTGCATTCTTTACGAACTTTCATTGGTTATGGCCCAGAAACATTCATTGTTACCTACCAGCGTTTCTTCCCCGAAGAAATGGAGGATTTCCACTCCCTTTTATCCGTTCCACTAACCCGGCCTCATAACCACTATCTATATCTGGCTGCCACAATAGGCCTGCTTGGGTTAGCCAGCTTCCTATCAATTCTGGCCATTTTCTTCTATCTCTGTTTCCGATATCTCCGTATGTCAACATCAGACATCTATAAGCTGCTGCTGATTGCGCTGATGGCTAGTATGGCTCAATATATGGCTGACAGCCTGTTCAACCCATCTACAATATCACCGGAGCTTGTGTTCTGGCTACTACTGAGCTTGGTCTTTGCGATTGGCAGGCTAGCCACAAGCAATGAGCCTACTGAGGCTACATCGAAGGAAGTGGCTCAGCATAGAAACAGTGACGCACCTTATATAACCAGAACAAGGTCGCACCTATCTATAGGATGCGCTATTCTTTTAATAGTTGTTGGTATTAGCATCACTATCAGGCCGTTCCTGGCCGATATGTACTTGCAAAAGGGGCTAAGTCTTCAAGCAGTTAACAGCGAACAGGCTATCTTTGCGTTTGACAAAGCGGTAAAAATAGAACCGGGAGAGGCGGTCTATTGGAGCGGGCTAGGAGGATACAGCTACTACATGGCTCGCCGTGTCACTGACGAGTCTTTGAAGACAGAGTTGCTAGAGTTGAGTACTGCTGCCTTTAAGAAGACACGAGAACTAGAGCCTTATATTGCCTACCGGTGCTATTTCCTGGCCGATGTATACGTATATTGGGCACAGGAAGGAGCCGTAGATAAATGGCCCACGGCTTTATCCTTGTATAACAAAGCAGCACAGCTAATTCCCCACAACGCCGTCATATTGAATAAGTGGTCACTGGCGTTAATCATTAAAGGAGATTTCAATGAAGCGCAATCAAAGCTTGCTTATGCAGCATCTATTGACCCTGATTGGGCAGAGACCTCTTTCTTATCCGGCCTTCTTCTAGCCAGGGAAGGAAAATATGATGAAGCGGCGCATGAGATTATTGCGCCAATCAAGGAAAGGCTAAATACTAAGGAAAGAGCAAACAATCTTGTTTACTTTATTGACCTATGCCACCGCTTGACTAGGTATGGCATGGTATACCCGTTAGGAGATGCTCTGAAAGCCTCTACACAAAAGGTGCCCGGCGAATGGATTCCTCATGCCATGCTGGGGGTCACCAGTTTGTTCGCTGGCAGCCCCAATGAGAGCCTTGATGAATTCAACACTGCAATGCTCCTAGCGCCGGACGAAGATGTTGGAGGCCTTTTCAACGCCATCTTAAAGCTTTCTGGACAAAGTCCATACTTCAGGACACGGCTTCCCGGGGTAGCTCCCGAATGGCGAGTGAAGCTGTCTCGATGTGAGCATCCAGATGTATTGCTCCAAGAGCTTGACAAGCTGCTGGACAACCCCACCGGGCAATAGAGGCTTAAGCCCTTTACCCTTGCGAGCCTCCCTTTGCCATTGCGCGGCACTCCGTGCCTCGGCAATCTCGGTGGGGCTATGTTGCCTTTCCCCTTCCCTCCACCGAGATTGCTTCGCTCCGCTCGCAATGACAGAATAGGTTTGCTAGGATGACAAAATCTTAGAACACTAACAAAGAGCCTCCCAAGGTTTGACCAAGCAGGTCTTTTTTGCTAAACTTCCGAACCAGTTATGTAAGCTTATGGTGGACATAGTGCAAGGCGAATTAGCCGAGATATTGGCTGAATATGAAGGGGAAAAAGGGGCATTAATTCCCATCCTGCAAAAGGTCCAGGAGAAGTTCGGGTACCTCTCCGAGAAGGCAGTCTCAGAGATAGCTAAATTTTCTCGCATATCGGAAAGTGAGACCTTTGGAGTTGCCTCTTTTTATGCCCAGTTCTACTTCGCTCGTCGTGGTAAGCATACCGTAAAGGTCTGCTTAGGTACTGCATGTCATGTTCGTGGCGGTGAGCGTATTCTGGACGAGGTAAAGAGAGAGCTGAGTGTTGAGTCTGGAGGTACAACCGAAGATTATAAATTCACCCTGGAGAGAGTAGCTTGCTTCGGTTCTTGTGCCCTGGCTCCAGTAATGGTCATCGATAAAAATGTTTATGGTCGGATGACTATTACCAAGACAAAGGATATCCTGACTGAGTATCGCTGAGACAAATAATTATGGCTTTCGAAGAAATCCACAGTCGAGCGATTTCAGAATGGGAATCGTTGCAATCTAGTAGCAAGCCACGGATATTGGTTGGTGCAGGTACCTGCGGCAGAGCTGCCGGAGCTCTTGATGTTCTCGAAGCCATTAATAGGGAACTTACGCAGAGAAAACTTGAAGCTATCATTACACAGGTTGGCTGTTTGGGCCTTTGTTATGCCGAACCGATGATTGGCATAATAAAACCAGGATGCCCACAAATCATCTATGGCAACTTGACCCCAAAGCTGGCTGCTCAGCTCGTCAGCGATTACCTAGTCAATGATAATCCACAGCCTGATTTGGCTTTAGGTTATATCGGGGATAGTAAAATTAACGGCATCCCCAATTTGTTCGAGCTGCCTGCGCTCAAACCGCAAGTTCGCATAATCCTACGTAACTGCGGTTTTATCGACCCCGAAAACATCGATCATTACATTGCCAATAAAGGCTACAGCAGTTTGGTCAAGGCATTAAAGATGACGCCAGAAGCAATCATTGAGGAGATTAAGAAATCAGGTTTGCGAGGCAGGGGAGGCGCTGGTTTTTCAACCGGACAAAAATGGGATTTCTGCCGCAAAGCGCCAGGGGAAGAGAAATACATTATTTGCAACGCTGATGAGGGCGACCCCGGCGCCTTTATGAACCGGGCATTACTCGAGGGTGACCCCCATTCAGTTTTAGAGGGGATAGTTATCGGCGCTTACGCTATAGGGGCAAGCCAAGGTTATATTTATTGTCGTGCTGAGTACCCTCTGGCTTTGGAGAGATTGAGATTAGCTCTTCACCAAATGGAGGAATACGGTCTCATCGGAGATGATATCCTTGGTTCCGGTTTCAATTTCCACGTAAAGATTAAGGAAGGTGCTGGAGCTTTTGTTTGCGGCGAGGAGACAGCTTTAATGGCTTCTATCGAGGGCAGACGAGGAATGCCTCGGCCACGCCCCCCATTTCCAGCGATTTCCGGATTATGGGGCAAGCCAACAAACATCAACAATGTAGAAACATGGGCAAGCGCAGCAGTTATTTTACAAAGAACCAGTGAATGGTATAACCAGTACGGTTCGGAGAGAAGCAAAGGAACGAAGACGTTTGCCTTGGTAGGTAAGGTAGAGCGCACCGGGCTTATCGAAGTGCCCCTAGGCATCACCTTAGGTGAAATCATCTATGGCATCGGCGGCGGTATCCTTAAAGGGAAAGGGTTCAAAGCAGTGCAAACTGGGGGTCCTTCGGGAGGTTGTCTGCCATCATCCATGCTCGATTCGCCTGTTGATTACGAATCGCTGACCGCCGCTGGCTCGATTATGGGCTCCGGTGGCATGATTGTGGCTGATGAGGATACCTGCATGGTTGACCTGACAAAGTACTTTCTCTCTTTCACTCAAGCTGAGTCCTGTGGCAAGTGCCCCCCCTGTCGAGTTGGCACACGACAAATGCTAGGCATTTTAGAACGAATAACCCAAGGTGAAGGCAAGCCTGGAGATATAGAGCAACTTGAGAGATTAGCCAAGACAGTCAAGCAGAGCGCCCTCTGCGGCTTAGGACAAACAGCTCCCAACCCGGTACTGACTACTATCCGCTACTTCCGTGATGAATATGAAGCCCATATTAACGAAAAGCGTTGCCCTGCCCTGGTATGTAAAGATTTGGTCTCCTTTTACATTTTGCCAGACAAATGCCAGGGTTGCATGATTTGTCTGCGAAATTGCCCGGTTGAAGCAATCTCTGGCGGTAAAAGATTAGTACACGTTATCGACCAGGATAAATGTGTCAAGTGTGGGACATGCCTTGATGTTTGCCCACCCCGTTTTGCTGCAGTAGCCAAGGTTTCAGGGAAACAAATTGAAGTCCCTCAACAACCCACACACATTGGCAAGTCAGCTTAAAACAGGATTCATGTATACTAGCAGGAATCAATTAAGTATGGTTATCAGCCAAGAGACTAAAATCATCAATCTGGCTATCGATGGGCAGCAGGTCAAAACGAAAGAGGGAACTACGGTACTTAAAGCCGCCCAAGACGCGGGTATTTATATTCCCACTTTATGTTCCCATCCCAGCTTGACTCCATCAGGAAGTTGCCGCATGTGCATGGTCGAGATTGAAGGTATGCGTGGTTTCCCTACCGCCTGCACTACACCAGCATCTGAAGGAATGGTTGCTAAGACCAATACTCCACAGCTTCAAGAGCTGAGGCATGATACCCTCGAGTTAATCCTTAGCGAACACCCCTATGCCTGCCTCGTTTGTGACCGTAAGGAGAATTGTGAATCTTACCACATTACATTGCGAAAACAAGCAGAAACTACCGGATGCACAATGTGCCCCAAGAATGGGCGCTGTGAACTGCAAAAGGTAGTTGACTATATTGGTCTCACAGAAGTCAGGTTAACTCCTAGCCGTCGGGAAGTACCAATCTTAAGAGATTCGCCCTTTTTCGACCGTGATTACAACCTGTGTATTTTGTGCGGGCGCTGTATTCAGGTATGCCAGGAAGTAAGAGGAATAGGGGCAATTGCCTTTACCTACCGGGGCAGCCGAACCCTCCCTGGTACTGCTTTCGATAAGTCGTTACAAGATTCAGGATGTCAATTCTGCGGGGCTTGTGTTGATATCTGTCCAACAGCTGCCTTAACAGAGCGCTCTGGCAGATGGCGAGGCCTGCCTGAACGTTCAGTAATTACAACTTGCCCTTATTGTGGAGTTGGCTGTCAACTAAGTCTTGAGATAAAAGGAAATAGAATTCTTCGAACAGTGCCAGTCCTGGAGAATTCGGTCAATTCTGGTCAAGCCTGTGTCAAAGGTCGCTTTGGCATCGCCGAGTTTGTCCATCATCCCAAGCGTTTGACTATGCCCCTGATACGAAAAAATGGAGAATTAGTTGAGGCAAGCTGGGAGGAAGCGTTAGATTTAGTGACAGGGAAACTGGTAAGCTACAAAGGTGACCAATTCGCTTTCATTGCCTCAGGCAAGTGCACCAATGAGGAAAATTATCTTGCCCAAAAATTCACGCGTACGGTGATGGCTACGAATAATATAGACACTAGCGCCCGCCTATGTCATGCGCCCACGGTAGCTGGCTTAGCTCAAGCTTTTGGTAGCAGTGCTATGACCAATTCTATTAATGAAATCAGGATGGCTGCCTGTATCTTGGTTATCGGCAGCAATACCAGCTCAACACACCCTGTTATCGCCCTGGAGATAAAGAGGGCAGTACAAAATGGAGGAAAGCTCATCGTAGCTGACCCTCAAGATATCGAGCTTTGCCGCTATGCTGATATCTGGTTAAGTCATTCCCCAGGCAGTGATGTTGCCTTGCTCATGGGCATGATGAGAGTCATTTTTGATGAAGGGCTGGCCGATTTAGCTTTTATCAAAGAACAGTGTGAGAATTTTGATGCTTTCAAGAAATCGCTAAAGGATTTCAATCTGGACTTTGTAGAGAAGGTCACTTGCGTGCCTGGCGCTAAAATAGCTAAGGCAGCTCGACTGTACGCTGCCTATAAACCATCATCCATCATCTATGGCACGGGCATCACCCAGCATAGCCATGGCACAGATAATGTACTGGCTTTGGCTAACCTGGCCATGCTGACCGGTAACATCGGTAGGCCATCAGCGGGGGTGAATCCACTAAGTGGGCAAAATAATGTCCAGGGTGCCTGTGACATGGGTGCCTTGCCCGATGTCTATAGCGGCTACCAAAGGGTTGACAATCCTGATATTCAAAGGAAATTCGAGATTGCCTGGGGATGCAGTTTGAGCAACAGCCCGGGGTTGGCTGTAACCGAAATTCACGATGCTATCTACAAGGGGGAAGTTAAGGCAATTTATTTAATGGGTGGAAACCCGGTACTGAGCGAGCCTGATGCCAAACATGCTCAAGAGGCATTAAATAAACTCGAATTCCTAGTCGTTCAAGATATTTTCCTCAGCGAAACCGCTCAGCTAGCTGATGTAGTTTTGCCAGCAGCTAGTTTTGCTGAAAAGGATGGCACTTTTACCAATACCGAACGGTGCATACAGCGGGTGCGAAAGGCAATTGAGCCTGTAGGTAATTCCAAGCCTGATTGGTGGATTATTTGCCAGATAGCCAGGAGATTGGGAAACAAAGGTTTTGATTTTGAACATCCTTCACAGATAATGAGCGAGATTGCCAGCCTGACTCCCGACTATGGAGGCGTTAGTTACCAGCGGCTGGAAGAGGATGTAATACAGTGGCCTTGCCCAGAGAACAACCACCCGGGAACACCTATTCTGTATGTAGACAAATTCGCTCGCGGCAAGGGCAAATTCTCGCCACTAATATATAAGCCACCAGATGAGCTGCCTGATAAGGAATATCCACTGCTCCTTACCACTGGGAACAGTCTCTACCATTTTCATACCGGAACTATGACACGAAAAGTAACCGGGCTCAACGCAATTGAACCCGAGGGAATAATTGAGATAAATCCAGTTGATGCCCATCCATTGAAAATTAGTGATGGTAGCAAAGTTAAGGTGGTCTCACGTCGTGGCGAAGTAATAGCTAGGGCGAAGGTGACTGAGAAATCACCGCCAAAGGTGGTATTTATGACCTTTCATTTTGCCGAGAGTGCAGTCAATATTCTGACTAACCCAGCTTTAGACCCTCTATCTAAAACCCCGGAACTAAAAGTATGCGCTGTAAGAATTGAGGAGGTCCAAGAAATATGACCAAACTTACTTTAACTATCGACGGGCACCAGATAGCAGCAAGGAAAGGGATGACCATATTCGAAGCGGCTGCAGAGGCAGATATATACATTCCCAGCCTCTGTGCTCATCCAGACCTGCCGCCTTCAGGAGAATGCGGGCTATGTTTAGTAGAAATTGAAGGCGAGTCCGAGTTTGTCCTTTCGTGTACCACAAAAGTTGCCGAAAGCATGGTGGTTCATACTGATACACCAGAACTTCGGCAGAAACAGCGCCAGGTCTTAAAGAAGATACTATCTGAGCATCCCAATGCCTGTCTTACCTGCTGGCGCAAAGAGCGCTGCCAACCATTTGATATATGTTTGCGGAATGTAGCAGTGAACGAGCGCTGTGTTACTTGCCCTGAAAACGGGCGCTGTGAACTGCAAAAGGTGGTCGACTACCTGGATATCGGGGACACGCCTATTCCCTACGAGCATAGGAGACTCCCGATAAATCGAGATAATCCCTTCTTCGACCTGGATTACAATCTGTGCATTGCCTGTGGGCGGTGTGTTAGTGCCTGTCGAGATTTGAGAGGGGTAAAAGCCCTTGATTTCATTGAATTGAATGGCTATCGAGTGGCTGGCCCAGTTCAAGACAGCCATAAGGATTCAGGGTGCAAGTTTTGCTTTACCTGCGTCGAAGTTTGCCCCACTGGAGCATTAGTAGATAGGGAGGCAAGATATTACCCTCCTTCTGATTGGGAAGGCTATGTCGTTCCATGCCGCCAAGCCTGCCCGGCTCATATAGACATACCCCGCTATATTAATCTTATCGCCCAGGGAAAATACAGCGAGGCTTTAGCCGTAATACGAGAGAAGGTCCCGTTCCCCGGAGTACTCGGGCGTGTTTGCATACATCCTTGTGAGCAGGCATGTCGACACAGCCAGTTAAATGACCCGATTTGTATAAAGTTTCTCAAGCGGTTTGCTGCCGACCACGACACTGGACTATGGAAACAAAATTCTAAGGTGGCACCGCCAACCGGCAAGCGAGTAGCTGTGGTCGGCTCAGGACCAGCCGGTTTAACTGCAGCTTACTACCTGGCTAAACTCGGCCATTCGGTAACGGTTTTTGAGGCTTTACCACAGACAGGAGGCATGATGCGGGTGGGTATCCCAGATTACCGCTTGCCGCGAGAAATTGTAGACGCTGAAATTAAAGAGATTGAAGAGGCAGGCGTTGAGATAAAAACTAATACAAAAATCGAGTCACTGGATAGCCTCTTCGAGCAAGGCTACGGTGCTGTATTTTTAGGCCTGGGAGCTCACCAGGGAACCAAGATGCGTGTTGGCGGCGAAGATAGTCCCGGTGTAATAGACGGTGTGACCTTCCTTCGACAAGTAAGCTTAGGCGAAGAAGTAAAGATAGGGAAGAGGATAGCCATAATTGGCGGTGGCAATGCAGCCATAGACTGCTCACGAACTTCACTTCGCCTGGGAGCCAAAAAGGTAACCATAGTCTACCGCCGTACTCGAACTGAGATGCCAGCCGCTGCCGAAGAGGTTGAAGAGGCACTGCACGAAGGGGTAGAAATTATATTCCTGGCAGTGCCTAACCAGATAAGCGTCAAAGACGGACATATTGAGCTGGAATGCCTGCGGATGAAACTGGGTGAACCTGACGCTAGCGGGAGACGCCGCCCAGTGCCAATCGAGGGAAGTGAATTCACTACAGAATTCGACAACGTTATAGCTAGCATTGGACAGGTTCCTGAAATTCCGACACAGTTTGAGATAGAGTTGGGTCGGGGCAACGTCATTAACGTGAATAGCCAAACTTTAGCTACTAACCAGCAGGGTGTGTTCGCCGGTGGTGATGTTGTCACTGGTCCAGCATCGGTCATCGGAGCTATTGCTCAAGGCAGACAAGCAGCCAGCTCCATGGATAAATATCTGGGCGGTAGCGGCGTCATTGACGAGTCTCTAATCTCTCTCGAGGAGCCTGACTCCTGGCTGGGAAGCGATGCTGGTTTTGCCGATAGACGCCAACCTGCTATGCCCTGCCTGGGTATCGACCAGCGTTTGGCTAACTTTGCAGAAGTAGAGTTTGGCTACGATGAAACAGCAGCTATAGAAGAAGCAAAGCGCTGTTTAAGATGCGACCTTAGACTTCATCTGTCTTCACCCATGTTGCCACCGGTAAAGGTCAAATCCGCCTGACTTTGGAAGTAGTATGTTTAAAATCGTGGCGAAAGAGAAACTTACCCCGGTGATAACCATGCTGAAAGTTGAAGCACCGGGGATAGCCCGAAAGGTCCAGCCGGGACAGTTCGTCGTTGTCCGCGTCGACGAGGTTGGTGAACGCTTCCCGATTAGCTTAGCTGACTGGGACAAAGAAGAAGGGAATATCACTATAGTAATTATGGAAGTGGGGACTTCTACCCGCAAGCTAACCTGTCTCAGCGAAGGCGACTATATACTAAATCTAGCAGGCCCACTAGGTCTGCCAGCCCATATCGAGAATTTTGGTAGGGTTGTTTGTGCTGGTGGGTGCTACGGCATTGGAGCTATCCTTCCTATAGCTCGTGCCCTTAAAGAATTAGGCAATGAGGTTATTTCCATTATAGAAGGGCGGAGTAAAAACCTGCTTTACTGGCAGGAGCCTCTGCGTCAAGCCAGCAATGAGCTTATCATAACCACAGGCGATGGCTCCTGCGGCTATAAAGGTTGGGTTTATGACCCATTAAAGGAAATGCTCGAAAAAGGTGAAAAAATCGACCGTGTATTCGCCCATGGCTGCAATTATATGATGCAGCTCTGCTCCGAAACCACGAAGCATTTCGGCGTCAAAACCATGGTTAGCCTTAACCCGATTATGGTTGACGGCACAGGTATGTGCGGAGTATGTCGCGTCTCTGTAGGTGGCATCACCAGGTTTGCCTGCGTCGATGGCCCGGAGTTTGATGGACACGAAGTCGACTGGGAATTGCTAGCCGTTCGGCGCCAAAGCTACATTGAAGAGGAAATAAGTTCGCTGGAATGGTGGGAATCCCAGCGATGGTGTATGACAAGAACTACGTGTGTGGAGACTAAGGGTGGAGCAAAAACCAAAGCCGAAGATTAATTTAAATAGAGTGCCCATGCCCAGGCAAGACCCAAAGGTCAGGGCAAGGAATTATAATGAAGTAGCTCTGGGTTATACTGAGGAAATGGCGCTTGAGGAAGCAAAGCGCTGTATTCAGTGCCCCAAGCGCCCATGCGTTGATGGCTGTCCTGTAAATGTGGATATCCCTGACTTTATTAAGGCAATACGAGAGGACAATATGGCTGAGGCAGTTAAAATACTTAAGACTAAAAATAGTCTCCCCGGCGTTTGCGGTCGTGTCTGTCCGCAAGAAGTTCAATGCGAAAACTTGTGCACTTTAGGTAAAAGGGGAGCACCTATAGCCATCGGCCGCCTGGAACGATATGTAACTGACTGGGGGCAAAGCCATGGCTCGAAACACAAGTCCTCACCCGGTTTGCCACCATCAACAGGTAGAAAGGTGGCTGTAATCGGCTCAGGCCCGGCTGGCTTAACCTGCGCCGCTGCTTTAGCCAGGTTGGGGCATGAAGTGACTATTTTTGAAGCACTCCATGTCGCTGGCGGGGTATTAATGTACGGCATTCCTGAGTTCAGGCTACCTAAGCACATCGTCCAGGCTGAAGTTGATTATGTCAAGTCCCTGGGGGTAGGCATCAACCTTGACTCAGTAATGGGCAAATTGGCTACTGTTGACGAGTTATTGAAAAATGGTCATGACGCTGTCTTCCTGGGCACTGGTGCTGGACTACCGATGTTTATGGATATACCCGGCGAGAATCTCAACGGCATTTATTCAGCTAACGAGTTCCTCACCAGGGTCAATTTAATGAAAGCTTATCTCTTCCCTGAATACGACACACCGATAAAGGTGGGAAAGAGAGTAGCCGTCATCGGTGGCGGCAATGTGGCCATGGATTCAGCCCGCTGTGCTCTACGGCTTGGAGCTGACAAAGTCTATATCATCTACCGGCGGTCTCGAGCTGAGATGCCAGCCCGGCATGAAGAGGCAGAAAACGCTGAGGAAGAAGGTATCATCTTCAAGCTCCTCACCAATCCAAAGCGGTTCATAGGAAACGACCAAGGTTGGATAACAACTATGGAATGCTATGAAATGGAGCTAGGTGAACCAGACTCCAGCGGCAGGCGTCGCCCCATTGTCAAGGAAGATAGCGAATTTATCATCGATATCGATGTAGCAATTGTAGCTCTGGGCACTACTCCTAACCCCTTAATCTCATCAACTACGAAGGGTTTAGAGACTACAAGATTTGGTACCGTAGTGGCTGATGAAGAAACTGGCAAAACTACGAAGGACAGGGTTTGGGCAGGAGGCGACATCGTAACCGGGGCAGCTACAGTTATCAGCGCTATGGGTGCCGGGAAACGAGCTGCTGCCTCAATCGACACCTCTCTCAAGGAAAAAAGTTAAAATGGTAAATCAAAATGTAAAGATTGCCCTTTGCTCTTTAGAGCTACCCTACCTGCATTCTTTTTATGTCATTACGAGCCCTTCCTTAATATGTCATCGCGAGTCCTCCTCTTTCTGCCATTGCGAGGAGCGTTAGCGACGAAGCAATCCCGGCGGGGTGGACCACAAAAAACTTGACAAATCTGAAAAAGTTGCTTAGAATTGCAACCTACAATTGAATATAGCAAAGGCTGAGAGCAGGGATAGTATGCCTTAAGCGAGGCTACAGAGAGTCAGGGGAGGTGAAAACTGATGCTGGCGCAAAGGTTGAATGGACCTGGGAGCTGCAAACCGAAAGGCTGGTTGAACCAGACACGAGTAGGCTTTGACGCAAGGGTAGCGTTATCACAACCCAGGGTATCGCTCTAGTAACTTAGAGCTGTATCTGAAAGAGATGGTCTGAAAGACCAACAAGGGTGGCACCGCGAAGGTTAAGCCTCTCGCCCCTTAGGCGAGAGGCTTACTATTTTAGGAGGTTGAAATGTTAATAAAATATCAGATGTGGCCCGGGAGGGCCAGAAAGTAAATCTTGAAAACCTGATTGCCAGTATTAAACATAAACAAAAAATTATAAAGGAGGATTAAAAAAGACAAAATGGAAAGAACAAAGTTTATTCTTGATGAAAAGGAAATGCCTACGCAATGGTACAACATCCAGGCTGATTTGCCTGAGCCATTGCCACCGATGCTTCATCCTGTTACCAAGGAACCCACACGCCTGCCTCCTCCGCTCTTCCCCGAGGCCTGTAATGAGCAGGAGTTCAGCAAAGAGCGCTGGATTGAAATCCCTGAAGAGGTGCAAGAGGCTTACCGCACCTGGAGACCTACAGTGTTGCATCGGGCGCGTCGGCTTGAGAAAGCTTTAGACACACCAGCCAAAATATTCTTTAAATATGAAGGCACCAGCCAGGCTGGTAGTCACAAACCCAACACTGCTATAGCTCAAGCCTATTATGCTAAGAAACAGGGTGCTAAACGCATGGCCACAGAGACCGGTGCTGGACAATGGGGAAGTGCCCTCTCAATGGGTTGCGCATTCTTTGGTCTCGAATTAAAGGTCTATATGGTCAAAGTCAGTTACAATCAGAAACCTTATCGCCGCATCATGATGGAGACCTGGGGAGCTAAATGTGTACCCAGCCCTAGCCAAGATACTCAAGTGGGACGGGATATGCTGGCCAAAGACCCGGATTGTCCTGGCAGCTTGGGTCTTGCCATCAGTGAGGCGATAGAGGATGCTCTTAACCGTGATGATACCTTCTATTCTATAGGCAGCGTAGCAAATCATGTTCTGCTCCACCAGACTATCATCGGGCTAGAAGCCAAAAAGCAGATGGAGAAGGCAGATGCCTATCCTGATATCATCGTTGGCTGCATCGGTGGCGGCTCAAACTTCGCCGGGATGTATTTGCCCTTTGTCAAAGATAAAATTGACGGGACAAAACCAGACCTGCGCATCATCAATGTCGAGCCGGCAAGCTGCCCTAGCCTGACCAAAGGGCCGTACGCCTACGATTTTGGCGATGTAGCTGGGTTAGCCCCGTTGCTTAAGATGTACACCCTGGGCCATGGTTTTATCCCACCGCCAGTCCACGCTGGCGGTTTGCGCTACCATGGAATGGCGCCAATCATCTGCCATCTACACAGGTTGGGGCTAGTTGAAGCTAGAGCTGAACACCAGCTTGCTACTTTCCAGGCTGGGGTAACCTTTGCCCGCACTGAAGGTATTATCAGTGCTCCAGAGCCGAACCATGCCATCAAGGTAGTTATCGACGAAGCTCTCAGGTGCAAGGAATCCGGTGAGTCGAAGACCATACTGCTGGCCCACAGCGGGCATGGACATGTAGATATGGCTGCCTATGACGCCTACCTTTCAGGCAAACTCCAGGATTATGAATATCCCAAAGAGAAAGTAGACGAAGCGTTAGCTCAGTTACCAAAAGTTGGCTGATTAGAGACATAAGCTAAAGTGAAGTACAAAAGGAAAGCTTGAGCACCCTGATTCCGGCATGGACGCCTGAAACTACAGGCCTCCATGCCGGAAATGCAAACTTCCCCTCCGATTAAGAATTCTGAAATTGATACCTTGTCCCCAGATAGACTTTTATGTTAAAATCGGGTTATTCTTAGCTATATAGTGAAACAATAATGAAACACCTCATTACCACCATACTATTGCTGAGCCTGGGACTAAGCATGGCTGGTTGCCTTCTAGTAGTACCTCAAACACCAGCATCACCAACAACCACTGAGACACCAGCTAGTTATACTACCCCGACACCGATAGACCCAGCTTGGTCACCACCTCCTGTAGAAAGCAGTGCCCCGACACTACCAAGTATCGCTGATGTAGTAGAAGAAGTTTATCCATCAGTGGTAACCATAAGCACCGAGGTAGTGACTTTGGATTTCTTTCTCAGACCACAAACGCAAACGGGCGCAGGCTCAGGATGGATCATAGACGGAAATGGCATCATCGCGACCAACAACCACGTGGTTGAGGGGGCCAAAAAGGTAACTGTCAAGCTCGCTGACGGCAGAACCTTTCAGGCAGGCCCGGACAACGTATACCGGGACCCGTGGACAGACTTAGCCGTCATCGAAATCGATGCTACTGACCTACCAGCAGCCAGCCTCGGTGATTCGACACAATTGAGAGTCGGTGATTGGGTAGTAGCTATCGGCAACCCCTTAGGCCACGGGCTGAGAGCTAAAGAGGGCACCATCAGTGGCCTGAAAGTATCCATACCTGTAGGGCAAGGTCAAACGTTGGATGACCTTATAGAAGTCTCGGCAGCCATTAACCCGGGTAACAGCGGTGGACCTTTAGCGAATATGAGGGGGCAGGTTGTTGGCATTACCAGTGCTAAAATCGCCGCAGTCGGCGTTGAAGGTATGGGCTACGCCATAAGTACCAAAATAGCCAAACCAATCATCGAGCAGTTGATTACCAGGGGCTATGTGGTCCGACCTTACCTTGGAATCCAATTGTACACCGTTGACGAATATGTTGCTGCGGTTAACCACCTACCTGTAGATAAAGGAGCAGTTATTACATACATGACACCAGGCAGCCCAGCAGACAAGGCAGGCCTGAAAGAGCTCGACATAATTGTTCGTTTCCAAGATGAAGAGATAACTACGGCTGAGGAATTAATACAGGCTATTCACTCTTCCCAAGTCGGAGAGGAAGTCAAAATAACTTTCGTCAGGGGCGAAGAAACAAAGACAACTCATGCCCGCCTGATACAAAGTCCACCCCCAGGCAAGTGAGGCAATTCAATTCAGTTCACCTCACTAGCCAGCTTCTTAACTTACCTCTTTTTTAACGATGCCAAACAAGACATCAGAATTTGAAATGCGATATTTCTCAGCATAACTTCCATCCGGCGGCGGTCCTAAGATCAACTCCCGCGATAGCGTTTCCTGTTTAATATAATCAGCAAATTTCGTCATCACCTGCTGAATCGAAGTTTCACCCTGGTAATAGGTAGTAATGTAGTCAGCGATATCTAGGCCTGCCGAGCGACGCATAGTCTGCAAGCGCCGCACTAGTTCACGGGCTATTCCCTCAGCCACCAACTCCGGTGATAGCTCTGTAGCTACTGCCACCCAATAGTCCCCCTCCACAGCCAAAGCATAACCAGGTTTACCATCAGTAACTTCTTCCTCAGTGAACTCGACTTCTTTAACATTAACTTCGTCTAATATATGCTGGGTTGATTTCTGCAAAGCTCCTTTTTCAGATGCTGAATTTACTTTAACCAGCATTCTGGACAGAGGCTGACGCACTTTTACCCCAGCTTTAGCTCGAGCGGCACGACCGAGACTGCACGCCATCATAACCAGGCGAGTGGCATCAACTAGCTTCTCATCTATCTGAGTTCGGTCGGCAACAGGGAAGTCAGTCAGGTGCACACTTTCCACAGCTTCAGGATCAACAGAGCAAACTAAGTTCCGGTAAATCTCTTCAGCAACAAATGGTGCAAAAGGAGCCAGGAGCTTAGACAAGGTAACCAAGCAATTATATAGCGTGGTGTAGGCTGCCAGTTTATCGGCATCATTCTGGCTCTTCCAAAAGCGGCGTCGGCTTCGTCTCACATACCAGTTGGAAAGCTCGTTGACAAAGGTTTCAATCCTCCGTCCAGCTGTAGTAGGGTCATAATTGTCCAAAGCTTCATCGACATCAGCTATAAGCTGATTAAGCCTGGATAGAACCCAGTTATCTAAATCGGAAAGAGACGGTGCTACCGCTGGCTTAGGCTCAAAATGGTCAATGTTGGCATAGATTACAAAGAAGCTATAGGTATTCCACAGGGTCAGCAGAAAATTACGCAACACTTCAACCACCATATCACTAGAAAAGCGGCGCACATTCCCCGGCGGCGAAGATGTAATCAAATACCAGCGTAAAGCATCGGCCCCATGGCTCTCAAGTACTGCCCATGGGTCAACCACATTCCCCTTAGCCTTACTCATCTTTTCACTCCGAGCATCAAGGATATGCCCCAGACAGATGACATTCTTAAAACAAGGCCGCTCAAAAATCAAGGTGGATAGGGCATGCAAGCTATAAAACCAACCGCGAGTCTGGTCAACAGCTTCAGAAATATAATCAGCGGGGAAACTCTGCTCAAACTTATCATGATTCTCAAAAGGATAATGCCACTGGGCAAAAGGCATAGCCCCAGAGTCAAACCAGCAATCAATAACCTCAGTCCGCCGCTTCATTTCCCCGCCACATTTAGAGCAAGCAAATGTAATATCATCGACAAAAGGACGATGCAAGTCTAACGGCTCAATCAAAGCTTTGAGATTTGGCTTTGCCTTCAATTCTTCAATGCCACCGATACACTCATAATTGCCACAGCTTGAGCAACTCCAGATATTCAGAGGCGTTCCCCAGTAACGCTCTCGGGAAAAAGCCCAGTCAACATTATTCTCCAACCAATCACCGAACCGACCATGCTTGATATATTCT
>Ga0307379_10004535_pt1 | contig 19783 bp, 23 predicted proteins | sample UN2MG_FD_202237 | JGI IMG/M metagenome (GOLD analysis project Ga0307379, IMG submission 202237) | Soil microbial communities from Risofladan, Vaasa, Finland - UN-2 | ecosystem: Environmental > Terrestrial > Soil > Coastal area > Acid sulfate soil | place: Finland: Risofladan, Vaasa | collected... | reverse complement strand
CGAGGAACTGTACATGCTGGCCACGCGATCGAACATCCGGCTCATGCTGGACATCGGGGCATCGTCCGGCGAGGGGTCTACCGCTGCGCTGGTCAAGGGTACGCTGGACAAGCGGCGTGGGGAGACCGGTGAAATCTTCGCCATTGAACTCGCGCCCGCTCGGTACTCGGCTCTCGTGAAGCGGTACGAGAAGTGTCCGTTCGTGCATCCGATCTGGGGGATGGCGGCGGCTGAAGAGTTGTTTGCGAGCGAGGAAGAGATCAGGGCGTTCAAGGGCCACCGATTCCCGCTGGAACAGATTCTTGGGTGGCGACGGGCTGACCGTTCGCATGTTGCGGATGCGCCTACGCGGATGATCGAACGGATCATGGCGTTCGCGGCGATCGACACGTGGGATCTGGTTGTGATCGACGGGTGCGAGTTTAGCGCGTCTGCCGAATTGGATCTGGTGTACGGGGCACGATACATCGCGCTGGACGACATCTGCGCATTCAAGAACGCCCGCAACTATGCGCGGCTGCTGGATAATCAGGACTACGGGTTGCGCCACGCTCGGCTGGACGTGCGCAACGGTTGGGCCATTTTCTACCACAGGGGTAAAGAGTGAAGATCCTGCTGATCGGCGGTACCGGATTCATCGGCCACAACCTTGAGCGGTATTGGGCGCCCAAGCATGTGGTGCATACGACTGGCTGCGTCAAGAAGGGCGCAACATTCGAGGTTGACGTACTGGACAGAAGAGGCTCTTGCCCGATCGGCAGACTATGCGAAGAGAACAAATATGACGCCGTTGTTTATGCGGCTGGGGTCAAGGATGCTGAGTGGTGCGAGCAGCATGTATCCGATGCGCGTGACATCAACGCGACTGGTGTGCGCAACGCTGCGCATGCTTCTGCGGTGCGCCAGTTTGTCTATATCTCCGACTCCTACGTGTTCGATGGCCATGATCGCTCTTCTGGGAAAGGCAACTTCACCGAGAAGGACACGCCCACGCCGAAGTCCGTTTACGCAGTAACGAAGCGCCTTGGCGAGGTCTATGCGCTGAAGCATCATCCAAGCCCGCTGATCGTCCGCACAAGCTCCGTCTACGGTCATGGTGCTGGTATTCTTCCGTGGCTGCGGACGGTCGCGAGTCCGGGTATGCGCGTCCCCCTGTGGCATGACCGGACGATCTCGCCGACCTACGTTGACGATGTGGCGCGTGCGATCGAATCGCTGCTGATGCGCAAGGCGACCGGCACGTTCCATGTTGCCGGCGTCTCGCAGAACCGCGCTCAGTGGCTTCTGCGGATGGCCGTGAACTTCAATATCAACACGGCGCAGATGGAGTCCACGTCGGCACCGGATGACTGTCGCGTGCCGAAGAACCTGAGCCTTTGGTGCGAGAAACTGAAGACGCATGAGATGCCACGTTCGCATACGTCGAACCTGGCGCAATGGGTGAAGCTGGAGGAGGTGTCCAATGGGTGAGTGTCGTGGGTGGGAGATGCCGACGCGTCGGGATGACCGCGGCGAGCAGAACGTGCTGTTTACGCGTGCCGGTTTCAGCCGGGGCGGGCATTTCCATCGGAACATGACCGAGACGATCACCGTGCTGACGGGGGTGGTGCGTTTCGAGATCAAGAACACGTTCGGTCGCCTGCACTGGTTCATTGCGAACAAGGGGTCAACGGTGGTCATCGCCCGTGCGCATGGGCACGTGTTTTACGCGCTGCATGACGCGCTGGTGCTTCAGGAGTTCGACAAGCCGTACGACCAGAAAGACGAGATCCCGTGCAAGATCAGCGACCATGACGGGGGGATCGACCGTGACCATTGAGCTTCCGTTCTGGGGCATCTTTGTGCTGGGGCTGCTCACGGCGCTTTGTCTGCCGCTGGCGATGGTCGGCGCTGTGCTGATCTGGGACGCGTGGCAGATGGCTCGGACGAGGTCGAAGCTGGCCGCGAGCCAGAAGGAAATGGCGGCGATCACGCAGTCGTTTCGAGAAGTTGAGGAAGCGAACATCAAGGCGGCGGTGTCATCGTTGAGGCTGGGGCGCGATCCAAGACACAACTGAGGGCGAACGCCAATGCGCTGCAGAGTGCCAGGTTGCAGTTCCGAGATGCGCGGGGTTGGTCTGTGCCGCCGGCATTACGACATGGCGCGGAAGAAGGACTTGTGCGGGTACCACAATCCGTTCGCGAAGTACATGGTCCGGATGCGCGGTGCGTACGTCAAGGGTCCGGTCAAGAAGGCTGCTCGGTTTGCGCTCGTTCGGTGTCTGTGCGGTGAGTTGCATGTGAAGGAACTTGGGTGCGGTGCCTGCCGAGTGCGTAGGCGCCGCGTTTGGTTTGCAGAAAGGTCGCTCAGACAGGCCCTTTAGAGAACGAAAGGTCGAACGATGCCTAACGTGAATTTGATCGTGCTGTGCGGGAACCTGACGAAAGACTGGGAGATCCAGTACACGCCGTCAGGGGTAGCGGTTGGCAAGGGCGGCATGGCGGTCAACAAGAAGTGGAAGGACGGGTCCGGTCAGCCGCGAGAGAAGGTCTGCTTCGTGGACCTGGTTGCGTTCAAGAAGACCGCCGAGGTGCTGGCCGAGCACACGAAAAAGGGGTCCTGCATTCACGTGGTCGGCGAGTTGGATTTCGACCAGTGGGAGGACAAGCAGACTGGGGCGAAGCGGTCGAAGCACAAGGTGACCGTGCAGAGCTTCCAGTTCATGGACCGTGCGCCTGCGCAGGCTGATGGGCAGGCATCGGCACCTCGCCAGGCTGCACCGGCAGCGCAGAGGCCCGCTACAACGCAGCGTCAGGCCCCGCCGACACAGCAAGCCCGACCCGCAACTCAGCCTCCTCCGATGACCGGAGAAGACCTTGGAATCCCTGATGAAGAGATTCCGTTCTAAGGAGAACGACGTGAGCGAAGAACTACCCCTGCGAATTTTGACGATTGTTTTGAACGGCATGCGTCATCTTCCGCAGCAATACGCCACGTTCAAGAAACTCAGCATCCCGTGGGCCTGGGACATCGTTGAAGGGCTGGCCGATCTGCAGGGGTGTACCTCATGGTCGGTCGGGCGCGGGGGGCATCTGCCCGAGGGCTTGCACAAGAACGGTCGCAGCACGGACGGGACGTATGAGTGGCTGATGAACATGGAAGATCCTCGGGTGTCCATCTGGGAGCCGCCCGTGCTGGATGTCGAGAAGAAGACGCGCCGGCTGTGGAATGGCAAGAACGAGATGGTCAACAAGCCGCTCTTCCTGATCCACCGCGAGTCCATCCTGATGCAGATCGACGTGGACGAGGTGTGGACGGTCGAACAGTTGGAACGAATTCATGCCATGTTTTCTTCCAATCCGGATCGCACCGCCATGTGGTTCTGGTGCAGGTTCTTCGTGGGTCCGAACCTGATCTTGGACAACCGCGGGAAGTACGCGAACAATCCGGCGGTCGAGTGGGTACGGGCGTGGAGGTTCCAGCCTGGATACTTCTTCTGGCGTCACGAACCTCCAGTGCTCTGCTCTCCGAAGGTCGAGGGCAATCTGGCTCACGTGAAGCCGTTCCGCCATGACGAGACCGCGGCGGCGGGCCTGATCTTCGACCACTACGCGTACGCGCACAGGGAGAGCGTCGAGTTCAAAGAGCACTACTACGGGTACGGCGGCGCGGTTGCTGCGTGGGAACGTCTACAGGCGAACCAGACATTCCCAGTCGAGGCCAGAAAGTTCCTTCCTTGGGTTCCAGACGACAGCAAGGTGATCCGCGCATGAGCATGACCAAAGAACAGAAGTATGAACTCTACCTGTCTGCGATTAAGCGGATCAATCCGGTTGAGTTTTACGACTCCAAGGATGCGGAGTTTACGGGCAATCGCTATGGCGTCGATTCTGTTGCGATCGTGCGGTTCCCCGGCTATGGCGAGCGTAAGATAGCGATCAACGAGAAGACCGGCGAGTGGAAGGACCTTCATCCGGAAAGCCCCATCCAGGATGAACTGGGTCTGGACCGCTGGCTGACGATGCTCGACTATATCGAACTGAAGTACATGCAGGCCCGCCCGCCCGACAGGCGCCAGGATTACGCGCTGCAGTCGCTGTGCGAATTCGCGCACATGAACGATGCGATCGAGGTGACTCGACTCCTGGAGGTCCCCCGCGGCGAGATCGACAAGATGCAGGCGGCGCTTCCAAAGTCGAACATCGAGGTGCTGAAGCGGACGAAGGGGGTAAACGCCGAGACGCTGGGCCGGTACATGGTGGGCTGGTGGAAGGGTCAGTACACGATTCCGGTTCCGGACCTTGATGGGCGCGTGCTGGCTATCCGGTACGCGAAGCCGTACACGAACTTCAAGTGGATTGGCGTGCTTGCCGGCGTCGGAAAACTTGAGTCGTCGCCGCGATGCTTCGGTCTGGATGAACTTGTTCGCGGAAAGTGGCATCATGTGCTGGTCGTCGAGACCGAATGGACCAGGATGCTCCTACAGCAGGAACTGCCCGAAGACTGGGGCGCGGTACTCCCGATCGGCGAGTTCCAGAGCGACTGGCTATCGCATTTTGAGGACAAGTTTGTCGTCTTGTTGCCAGAGACTCCGATCGGCCTGCAGACCATGCGCCGTGCAACTGGGCCGATGATTGAACGTGCCAAGCCATGCACGCTGAAGCTGCTGGATACGATGGAGTGGCGCCCGTGGCTGCTCAACCGACCTGTCGCTGAGTTCCTGTCCAAGATTTCTGATGCGCCGAACTATGCGCTGCCCACCGAGGACGCAGATGTCGAGCCGCTGATCCTGAAGAAGCTGCAGCAGATCGAGGACCCCGCGAACACGGACAAGCGCGTGCAGGTTCCGCTGGCGATCGCCTGCGAGTTGAGCACCGCGTTTGCTTCCCCGTCAAAGTTCAAGATCGCGTACTGCCCGAAGATAAAGTCTGGCGAGTGCTCGATCTGCCTGGACAAGGAGATGACGATCGGTCCTGGTGACGTTGCCCACATTGACTCGTGCGGCGCGAACAAGCAGAAGATCGACGCTTCATTGGCGCGGCGAGCCTGCAAGTACGGGGCACGTTGCCAGCCAGAGGTTGTCGAGAAGGCGACGTATCGCGAGTGCCTGATTAAACAACACCATAATCAGATGATCGTCCGCGATGACGGGCGACCGGACATGGTGCAGATCGACGGACAGTACGAGAAGGAAGCGTCGTACAAGGCATACGTCAAGGTGCCGGACACCTCGTGCGAATCGTTCAAGCCGCGGGGGTACAGGGCGACCGGCTGGATACGCACACACCCCGGAAACTCGATGCAGACGCTGGTGGTCGAGCACATTGACCCGATCCCAGAGCCGTATGAGCACTTCACGATGGACGCGGCCAATGAGTGGCGGCTGAAGCATTTGGCGTCGTTGGGCTGGGAGAACATCGTCAAAGACCTGATCGAGCACCGGACGCGCATCTACGACCGACCGGACCTGATGCTGGTGACGCTGCTGTCCTACGTGTCGCCGCTGCATCTGCAGTTCAACGGCGAGGTGATTCGAGGATGGCTCACGGCGGCGGTTGTGGGCGACACCGCGGTCGGCAAGTCGCGCACGTTCGAGGTGCTGTCAGGGCTGGTCGGGTTCGGCGACATCTTCTCCTGCCAGACGGGCAAGCGGACGGGCCTGTCCCATGCGATGCTGAAGGGTGAGGGCGGCGAGTGGCGCGTCCAGCCTGGGATGCAGCCGATGAACACGCGCAAGATCCTGTGCGTAGAGGAGGCTCAGGCGCTGGAGCACGAGGAGGTTCGCAGCCTGGCCGAGTCGATGGAACGCGGTGTCCTGAGCGTGCGCAAGGCGGGGGCGGGCACGTTCGAGACGCGGACGCGCATGATCTTCAACGCGAACCCGCTGGGCGACCGTCCGCTCGACACATACCCCTACGGAATCCTCGCCCTGCGTGACCTGTTTACCCCGCCGTTCATCCGGCGTCTGGACATCGCTATGTGCATCAGACGGACCGAGACGAACGAGGCTGGGTTCAACCGCGAGCCATCGGAAGAGGAATCGCAGGTCCATCCGGAGCATCTTCGGACGCTGATCGTCTGGGCGTGGAACCTGCGGCCCGACCAGGTGGTGTTCGACCGCGATGTGACCAACGCGATCCTTGACGCAGCGACTGGGCTGTCATCCAGATTCGGCCAGTCCGATGACATCCCCCTGTGTCTGGCGACCGTGGCGCGATTCACGATCGCTCGTATCGCCGCCGCATTCGCCGTTCTCGATGTGTCCGGTTTCCCAACGGTAAACGTGCAGAAAAAGCATGTGGATGCGGCGCGTGCGTTCCTGACCCGCCTCTACACGCATCCCGACTGTGGGCTTGACCGCTGGTCGTTCGAGGCGCGTCGGCGTGTGGCGCTGGACGATTACGATCTGCTGTTGAACCAGTTCCTCGCCCGCCTTGACCTGAAGAACCCTGATTCTGTCGAGGGGAACAACAAGTTCGCCTTCGTGGTCAACGCGTTGCGGCGCGGGGACGAATGTGACGTTCGCGGGTATGCGGAAATGTTGAACATGCGGACCGACGTGGTTGACGAGATCGTGTCCGTGCTCATTGGCATGGGGCTGGTCAGGAAGCTCGCAGGAACCGTATCCATCACGCCGCGGTTCACACGGTTCCTTGAACGGCTGGAGAAGGAGAACGTTCTGGCGATCGGGGTTCTTGATGCCGCGGCAGGGAAAATGGGGAAATGAGCGTTGACAACGTAAACGTTTCGTTTATGGTGTGCGCTGGTTAGACTAAGAGGAACGGACATGGACGAAGTGAAGATCAATGAGATTCCGGAAGAGCCGTCGAGCAAGATCAACGACGAGGCTGTTTTCCACGTCGCCCGCATTCTGAACGGCGCGGCGTTGAGCGAACCGGAAGGGCCAGATGGTGAGACGGTGAGCCTGCTTCACGGTGGCGCTCGGATCACCATGAAGCGCAAGACGTACGCGCTTTATAAGCTGTTGGCCGATCGCGTTGGTGCCGACCTTGCCAAAGAGGGGATCAGGGCCAACATAAACCCGTCTGAGCTTGAGGCGCTATTCTATACGCAGTATCGGATTGGCAAGCAGGCGTTTGCGGAGTTCAAGACCGATCCAGCGATGTTGCGCGTGCTGTGGATTCGTTCTGGAGACGGTGGATGCACGTACTACCGGACTGTGCAGCCTGTGGCGTATATGCAGAAGCTGCCAAAGGAATCGCCGGTCAAGGTCGAAGAGCACGGAACGCTATCTGTTGACTTCGGACTCCAGTACGACGTGATTGTCGCCCCGCGTGTGCAGGAGCGCGGCTGGGTGACCATCCTGAACGAGTTGCGCGAGCACGGGCGCATTGTCATCTATGAGACGGACGATCTGCTTGAGGCGATTCCAGAATGGAATCCTGCCGCGAAGCAGACGCAGATGAGCAAGACGCACCGCGAGATCCTCCGCAACACGGCGGACGCAATCATCGTGTCCACGCCAGAGTTGAAGAACGATCTTGGTCGATCAGAGGTTACGTGGGTGTGCAAGAACGGCATCCATCCGCAGTGCTGGCCCATGCGCGTTGCGGAGCAGGAAGAGGGCGACGAGATCAGGATTCTGTGGGCCGGCGGCTCCTCGCACGAGAACGACCTGCAGTTGATCGTTCCGGCGATTACCCGGCTGTCGCACCGGTTCACGAAGAAGCGGCTCAAGTGGGTGTTCGTCGGGTACTCGCCGAAGGTCATCCGCAAGACCGTGTTTCAGGACGATCACCCCAAGTGGATCATCAAGCCTGAGTACGACCCGCTTGTCGAGGTGGTCAACGGCTGTCCCGTCTACGAGTGGGGGAAGCTGCTCGCAAGCCTGCGGTGTCACATGGCGATCGCCCCGTTGGTCGAGCACCGATTCAACGAGTCAAAGTCTGAGATCAAATGCCTTGAGGCGTGGGCGTTGGGTTTGCCGATCATCGCATCGAAGTCGGCGCCATACAGTCGGGCCATCCAGAACGAGACGCAGGGCGTTCTTGTTGGACCGGATGAGCGCCAGTGGGAGACCGAGATTGAGCGCCTTGCCCGATCGCGGGAGAAGCGTCTTGAGCTTGCAGCCGGCGGGCTTGAGCGCCTGAAGTCCGGGTACCTGATGGAGAACATCGTGTTCGATTACGAATGCGCTCTGTTGGAGATTGCGGACCGCAGCGGGAAGCTGACGCGGCCTGAGTGCGTGACCGCTGTGAAGAAGAGGCTGGAGGTGTACCGATGAACTCTTTTGAGAAAGTTGTAAGCGCCGTGATGGTTATTTTTCTGTTATCCCTAAGTGGGTTTCTTGGGTTTGCATTAGGCCGACAGAATATGGTGGAGCAGAGTAGCGTGCAAGTAGAAACAGTGAAGTGCACGCGTTGTGGCTCAACGTGCGACAAGGCTTCGATGGTTGTGTACGCGGTAGACGGGAAGACCGACATCCTGCTTTGCAAGAAGTGTGTGTACGCGCAGGCTGAGTCGTTTCTGAAGTTCTGTCCGATGGAAGAGTGAAGGCTGGATGAAGTACCTTGCGAGGTGATACGTGATCCAGTGCAATAAGCGGTGCCCGTTTTGCGGCTCTAAAGCCACGCTGAAATGCCGCGATGAATACATCGAGACTGAGTTTTGCACCATTTCAACTTCTTACTATAGAGTCGTTTGCGACAATGAGAAGTGCGGAGTGCGGACGCAGGAGTTTGATAGGTGCGACGTAGCCTTGGCTGTGTGGAACAAACGAGTAAAGCTAAAGGCAAAGTGAGTTACGTTTCAAGGAGACCAAGATGAGATTCCTGTCCGTAGACATCGAAACAACTGGCCTTGATCCGAACTCAGACCAGATACTCCAATTCGCGGCCTGCCTTGGCGACACGAATATGCAGCGCCTTGAGCACGCGAAGGAGTACATCAACATCTACGTGCTGCCGAAGGACCCTGTGACTGTTCCGCTCAGGGTTGCGGCGATGCACTCCGATTTGTGGAAGGTGCTGGATAAGTACGCTGGCGAGATGAAGGACAAGCAGGTTATCAAGATCGACGAGCACCGGTATGTTGTGAAGCCGGAAAAGCTGTTCCAGATATTCAGGGCATGGATGAAGAACATCTACCCGAACAACGAGAAGGCAAACGTGGCGGGCAAGAACTTCGCAGGGTTCGACATGAAGTTTCTTGAACGTAACTCGCCTGACTGGGACCACTGCTTCTTGCACAGGGTGATCGACCCTGGCGTGCTGTACTGGCAGGCCGAGGACCAGAAGGTTCCTTCGACGGAAACGTGCCTCAACAGACTGTGTGATCTGTACGAAGACAAGCCAGAGTGCATATTCAAGGCGCACGATGCTCTTGAGGACGCAAAGCTGGTCATGTGGCTTGTTTGCGCGAAGTTGAAGGGTTGACCACATGCCTGTCGAGATCATTACAGACCGAGACGAGTTGATGAAGCTGCTCCGCGGAGGTGGCGGAAAACTGAACGGTCCGCGAGGCCACAAGTACAACGCGAAGAAGTTCAAAGTCGGCAAGCGCACGTTCGACTCGAAACTTGAGGCCGCTCGATACTGTGAACTTCGCGTGCTGGAATCGCGTGGTGAGATCAAGGACTTGCAGTGCCAGGTGATGTGGGCGCTGGTCGATCCGGCGGATGGTGACCGCGGGGTCCACACGAGACTGGACTTCCAGTACCAACGCGGTGGCAAGCTGGTGGTCGAGGATACCAAGGGGATGCAGACGCAGGATTCCAAGAACAAGATGAAGGTGTTCAAGGATCGCTACGGGTTCGCGCCGCGCATCATCCAGAAGAGTTCAAACGATGTGAGCCAGGTACTTGCCCTTTGGTCTGGGATTGTGGAGAACCTTGATGCCAGTCAACCCGTTTGATGCTCCGCAGAAGAAGAAACGCGGACGGCCAGCACGGCAAGAGACTGAGGCCGCGCAGCCTGAGCCAGAGCCGGTCATGCCCACTGAGCGCATGGACATCCCGTCGTTTCTGCAGACGACCGAGCCGAAATTGCCGCCGCCTGAACCGCCGCCGGTTCCTCCGTCGCAGCGCGGAGATCCGAAAGAGCGTGTGATCGGCAAGGCGGCTGATACGTTCACGGTGGACGAAGTTGAGTATGCCAAGGCGCAGTTGAAACAGTTCGCCCGCGATACGGACGGTGATCCACGGGCGCTGGCGATCATTCACAGCGCCATTTACACGGACATCCTCGTCCAGCGGATTGACGTTGATATTGAGCGACTGGAACGCACTCGACCGACCGACCCGTGGGTGAACAAGAAGATCGAACCGCTGTATAAGCGCCGGTCTACCCTGTGGGACGACTACTGCAGCAACCTTGAGAAACTGGGCGCTATGCCCAAGGACCGCAAGAAGGACAAGCTCGGTGACGACGTGCTGTCCGCGCTCTACGCCAAATACCTTGAGGAGTTGAACCGAAGGCGGGCCAATAAGTGGCCCATCGGACAGCCTTCTGCTGCTGCGTTCAAGCTGGCTGCAAGGGTTGGAGAAAGTGGGCCTGCACGGGTACCAGTGCGCCCTGAGATCCTGAAGTTGGATGTGCTTCCAGACGAACAACGCAAAGACTTTGTGGAGACGACAGATGAGCCTGCCGGACGAGAAGGCGAGAGCGTTGAACCAGACGCGTGAGTGGTTGGTTCTGTTGCTGGACCGAGAATACAAGCCGAAGATGAGCGAGATACGCGCTGAAGCATGTGCTCTGTTGCGTCACTATCCATGGACGATGGATGCCGAGGTCATGGAGAAGGCGTTGATCGCGCAGCACAATCGCGCCATGAAGCGGATGATGCTCGGTACGCAGCGGTTGATCCGTGATGTCAACCGTGCGCACAAAGCGACGAAGAAGAGCAAGTTGAGGTTCCCGTAGATGGACAACCGCCTGACCGCCATGATGCTGGACGACTTCATCCACGACCCCGTGCTGGCCGTGCGCGTGATCTGGGGCGCTCGCATGCCCCCGCATGAAGAACTACGCCTGTGGGGCATGTGGATGCAACCGTTCTTCATGGATCATTCGGGCGCCGGCACGGGAAAGTCGCTGGAGATGGCATGGGTCGCCGCCATGCGCTCGATGTTCTTCGGAGAGCGTACATCAGGGTTCATCAGCCGAACGTTCCGCCAAGGCAAGATGGTGTGCCGCCAGTATTTCGACCGGTGGGCCGAGACCGTTCCGATCTTCCGCAACTCGCTCCAGTTCAACATCCGCGGCGAACCGTCCATCATCCACAGTTCGGACGAGTGGGTGTACCAGTTCAAGAACGGGTCACAGATCAGGATGATCCCTCCGGGGTTCCAGACGGAAGGCGAAGGCGCGTACTCTGAAGACTGGACGGACGGGTACTTCGATGAGTTCAGCCGCATGGAGCACGAGGTGTTGAGCAAGGTTTATATCGGTCGCGTTAGAAAACCGGTGCCCGAGTGCTATCCGATGGACAACATCTGCACGCACCACATCATGTTCTTGGGTACGTCCAACTACACGTGGAATCCGGCGTACAAGCGGGTCCAGCAGTTCAGGAAAGAGATCGCAGCCGGCAATCCCAAGTTCGGTCTGCAGTCGTGGAACTACAAGCACATCCCCGACAGCTTCGACCGGTTGAAGAACGAAGACCTTATCAACCTGCGTCTGGGGGACATGCGCGACGACCAGATTCAGACCGAGGTGATGGGCGAGTGGGCTGAGGATTCGCTGGGGTACTACTCGGCGCGGGACATCGACGCGACGAGGCATAGCCCGTGTGACATCGTGTTCGGCGCAACCGGACAGGCGGCAAGCTGATGGCAGCACCTTGGATCTACTTCCTTGGCGTGGACTATGCACCTGGCGGCGTGGAGGGTGCCGGCGGTGCGATGGGCGACTCCACCAACGATCCTGACGACTTTGCGTGCGCGGTCCTGCGTGCGCGAGAGTCCACGAAGTCGATTCAACTGGTCTACTTGTTCCGGCAGACGGGTATAGAGCAGGCACAGGCCAGCGCGATCATCCACCGGCTGCACAAGGCGTACCGGTTCTACCGGATCATGCTTGACCCAGGCGGCGGCGGGCTGGGCGTCCGGTCAGAGATGCGCAAGATCGAGCAGAACACGGGGACCGAGCGGTTCAATGTGATCCCGATCTGCACGAACGATGACATGACGCTGGCGGGGGTGGCCGACCAGTGCCTGTCGTTCTTCCGCCGCGGTGACCCGTGGATCGACTACCTGAAGCTGGACTGGCAGTCTGAGTCGGCGCTGGTCAACAAGGCGCACCAGGAGTTGAAGACCACGCTCGCGAACGGGAACATGCAGACACCGGCCCCGTGGTCCCAGTGGGATAAGTCGGGGATCAAGGACGACGTGAAGCTGATGCGCGAGTACCTGAACCACATGCAGGGAATGTCGGATGCGGACAGGGTGCGGGCCGAGATCGACCTGTGTCTGGCCGAACTGCTTCACGTGGATCGCGAGAAGACTCCGGACGGGCAGTTCAAGCTGATGAAGGGGAATTTCTTCAGCTTCAAATCGCGTTACAAGAAGGACGCTGCATACGCGCTGCTCTACGCACACTTCGGCGTCTGGGTGTGGCGTCAGATCGACATCCTGGCGAAGCAGCGCGGCGACGATGCGGAATCGCAGGTTGTTGTCTCGACGCAGGAGTTCTGAGTCATGGTCGCCAAACGCAAACGGAGATACTGGTGCCCATCATGCAAGCGCGTCATTATCCGTTGCGGGCGCACGACATATCGCTCGTTCTGCGATAAGACAGGGCGTAGCGTGCTGATGCGCGTGGCTAAGTGATTGGCGGGCGGATGCTTTACGATCGACCGATTGGGTTCTGAGCTACTGAAACACGCTCCCCGGCGGCACATCGTTTAGATGCGACATCCGCCCGCCATGTTTATAATCTCAACAAATTGTTAAGATTGTTCTTGACTTCGTTACGCGACTTGATCCACAAGTACAGCCCGTGAGTAGGGCATCTGCACCAAAGCGTCGTACCGCCCCCCGTGACCTCGTTGTCGCGTCCATGTCAGACTCTGCTACCGCTACGGCCATCAAGAAGCAGATCGCTGAGGCGGCAGGTTCGCTGAAGGCTTTCATCGAAAGATCAAGCCCGCGCAACCTGACCGATAAAATCGCACTCGCTCTGGAATTTTCCAATGGTGAATGCGACCTCATTCAAGACATCGTTCGGACCAAGCGTACGTTCTACGCGGCTGGATTCTCGGCGACGTTCGCCAATCCGGATGGGTCCGAGATGGAAGATGAATGGATTCTCGCGTTCACCAACTTGGTCAATCAACATCAACTTCAGAAGGTTGCACAGGATCTCGTGTTCGACTTCTGCGCGTGCCAGAACTGCATCCTGCATTGGAACGTTCAGGGTTCGGAACTGAAGTACGTGCAGACGTTGGACATGCGCGACATCGACTGGGGCAAGACGGTCGGCACCGCGCTTATGACGGTCAAGATCGCCTCTGCCACCGTTGAGAAGATCAACTGGGCGCTCGGTCCAGGCAAGATCCCGAAAGAAAAGCTGCTCGACACGTACAGCGAAAAGATCATCGACGCGGTTGCGAACAAGAAGAGTGTCATCGAGTTACGCCAGGAAGAAGGCGACTACTGGATGGTCTACTCGGATGGCCGGAAGTTCAGCGGCCTGGTCGCGCCGACAATGCAGTCGATCTTCGCCGACGCTTCCCTTCGTGAACTTCTGGTCGCGGGCGACTTCTCCGTCGCGTTCCTGCTGAAGGCCGCGATCTTCCACGTGACTGCCGGCGAGTCGATCAGTCAGGGGCCGCGGGCTGGCACGAAGGACTACTGGCTCAAGGAAGGCGACCGCAAGAAACTGCAGACGGCGCTGACCAATCTCGGCAAGGCCATGATCCTCATCACCGATCACACGGTGAAGCTCAACCATGTGGCCCCAGACGCGAAGCTCTTCGATCCCATCAAATACCTGAAAGTGGAAGAACGCATTCGCCGTTGGGGGTCCACGCCTGAGCAGCTTCTGACCGGTGAGGGTGAAGGGTTCGCGCAGGGCAGTCAGGGTGGCAAGCGGTTCTCTTCCGAGGGCGTCGAGGTCCGGAAGCACATCGGCTGGATGCTCTCCCAGTTCCTTACCCATGAGTCCATGCGGTCTGTGGTCAACATCCAAGAGGGTGCCGTGTGCACCGTCGATTGGGACTGGAACAACCTGAAGGAATGGAAGCAGGCGCTGGATGAACTGAACAGCGCCTGGTCGCAGGGCATGTGCTCCAACGAGACGTACCAAGAGCGCGTGGGCCTGTCCCGTGCGGTCGAGAAGAAGCGCAAGGAGCGCGAGCAGTCCGAGGCCGAACTGTGGCGCCCGTTGTTCGAGGCGAAGCAGGGGATGCTGACGCCAGACGAGAAGGGCGGTCGCCCAGACGACGGCGGCGGCAAGTCGGCGAACGATGGCCCGCGCCCGAGCAGAGGTGAATGAAGATGCCGAAAATGGAACGCGTACGCGCATCGTTTGAATGCGCCCGAGCGAAGGTGCTGGAGTCCGAGATCGAGTTCGCGGGCAAGAAGTGGAAGCCCGACCAGGCGCGTGCGTACATCGTCGCCACCCTGTGTCACAGCTTCCCCGCCCGCAACGCGAATGGTCACGGTCTCACCGCGGCGACACTGGCGAACAGCGTTGCCGATGCGGTGAACCGCCATTTCGACTTTGAACACCAACTCAAATACTACAGCGACATGTTCGCCAAGGACAAGAGCAAGGCGAACGAGGTCAAGGACCGGATCTGCGGGTGCATCGCCGCCGTCGAATTCCCGTCGAAGGCCGATGCGGTCGCCGCGGCAGAGAAGGGCGAGAAGGTCCCGTTCTGCATCCTGGTCGCGCTGTGGCGTCACGCTGAAGGCGTCGATGCCGCGCTGGCCGACATGATTAAGGACGAGGACGAGAAGCCCACTTGGCGCACGTCGATGGAGTGGGAGTTCAACAAGGCTGATTCCGCGTTCGCGTTCAAGGACGACGCAGGTTCGACCAAGATCGTTGCCTGGGACGCGGCGCCGGAAAAGTATCGCACTTCGGTACGCGGGGGTGTGGTCGCCGACGAAAGCCTCACGCTGCTGACCGGCGGCGTTGACGGGCGCGTGCTCATCACGGGCGGCGCACTGGTCAAGGTGCCGGCGGACAAAGAGGCCACCGTTGACAGGCTCGCCGCGAACGACCGGTCGAATCAGGGCATCACGATTCTGAACGGCTGGCGCTCGCAGACCGATTGGGCCGATGCGGTCGCGTCCCAGTATTCGGCGGAAACGCTGAAGACGGGAACGGTCTCCATCAAGAAGGCGAAGGCGGGCAAGGCTCAGGCGAAGAAGGCCCCCGATCTAGTGGTCGGTTCGACCGAAGAGATCGGCGGGCACAAGCACGAGATCCTGAAAGACCTGACGGTGATCGGCGCCGAAGGTGATGGTCACGGACACTGGCTGCGCCCGATCGAGTACGACCCCGCGAGCGGCGTGCTTCAGGGCGTCACGAGTCCGCATCTCGTTCTCGACGAAAACTACAACGTTGTCTCCGAGCATTCACACAAGTTCCGACTGGGTACGAAAGTAGGGGCGAGTAACCCCACACCCGCGGCCGGACATTCACGAAAGGGGGATTCGGAAATGAATCCTAAAGAAGTCGCCGCGTTTCTGCGGAAGCAGGCCCAGGAACTGGATGAAGCAAGTCCCGTCCGCGCTGCGATGCTGAAACAGGCGGACGAACTCGATCAGTCTGGTGTCGCTCAGGACGCCGAAGGCTTGATCGAGGCGCGTATCAAGGCCGGTGACCTGATTCCGAAGGCGAAGTTCGCCCAGGAAGTCGCCGACGCCGAGAAGCGCGGGGAGGCCAAGGTTCGAGACGAGATCACGGCCAAGGAAAAGGCGGAAGCCGAGGCGAAGGCTGCGTTCGAGAAACGCGCCGAGGCGGTCAAGGCCGCTCAGTTGGACCTCGCGTTCCAGATCCGCAAGGACAAGACGCTCGAACAGGTCGTCCGAGAGATCCCCGTTGGCGAAGCGGGCGACAAAGCCTTCGCCGAGCGGTTGGAAGAGTGGCAGTGCCTGAAGGCCCAGACGGGTCAGGCGGTTGCCTCTACCCAGCCCAAGACTGTCACCAAGCCGGCGGGGGGCGTTCCCAGCACCGGTAGTTCCAATGAAAAACCGATCAACTGGCTCGGTGTCTAACCGAGACCTGAAAGCGAAAAGGAGGCCATCACAATGGCTCGCTTCGGTTCAAACAATTTCCAGGTCCGGTACGGCGAACCCGAACACCTGATCGGCGAATACGCCGTGACTGGGTACCCGTATCCGCTGGGCCTGGCAATGGACAGAGAGGACGACGTTGCTGACACCGATGGTCAGGCCGTCCCGACGTGCAAGACCGCTGGTCCGAATGGGTACCTTGGGTTCCTGTCCGAGAAGGTCGTGTCGGCTCGCGATCTGGCGGACATGATGCTCGAAAGCCCGAATCTCGGCACGCAGGTCAACAACAAGGTCACGCTGGAGCGTTATCCGGCTGGCTCGCAGCTTGAGGTCGAGAGTCCTCCGAGCATCGCGGCAAGTACCGCTCAAGGTGGCACGTCCACCACGGAATACCTGCTCGTCACGTCGGGAACTGGCGATGTTACGTCGCTGACTGCCCTGAGTGCTGACCTGGGATTCGTGGCTGGTTGCTGGCGTGCTGCACAGTCAGGAGACCGCGTGTGCGGTCGATTCCTCAAGAAGTTGACCCCGGTGACGACGGATAACGTTCGTATCCTCATCGAGATCGTCGAAGGGGCCGTCCACGCCTAAGGCTGCGGACTGAGAAAAGGAGCTTCAACCATGCAGTTGACTCGTGACGAAGCCTATCGGTCTCTCTTTCAGCCGAAGGCCGCAGAACATGTGATCGCCGCTATGAAGGCTGTTGACGAAGCGGCGAAGAGCATGACCGACGAAGAGCGGAAGGCTCTTCACATCAAGGCGCAGACCGATCCGGAAGCCGCGAAAGCGATTGCCGGCGCTCAGGTCAAGCGCATCGAAGAGTACGTCCTGGCCAATACGTGGGCCTTGGCGTTCTTTGAACTGGAAACGCTGGCTCCCGAAGACGTTCCGGTGGAAATCACCAGGACTCGCGATCGGTCCAGCATCTGCCACTGGATCAGCCAGAGCGGCAAGCCGAAGAAACGGCAGATCACCGACAGCGACAGCCGAAGCGTGTACGAGATGGCCAAGATCACCACTGGCCGCATCGAGTACCCGACCGGCGACATCAATCTGGGCTTCGCGCCGTTCCAGAAGTACCGGGCCGAGGTCGAGCAGCAGGCGATGCACCGGCTTGACATCAAGCTGGACGCGTACTGCAAGGCTCTGCTGGACGCTGCCGATCTGTCATCCGGGTTGCTCTCGACGCTGAATTTCGAGGCCGAAGTCGTTCAGGCGAACCTGCCGAGCGCCAACTTCCTCGATCTGTCGAGCACGGCCACGTACGGCACGTCCGGTGCGATCAACCTACCGCGGTGCAAAGCGATCATGTCGTACCTGAATCGCTGGACTGCGGACAGCACTCCGGACCGTGTCCCGCTGAAGATGACGAATGTCTTCTGCGGCGCCCCGGCTCTGGAAACTCTTTGGGATCTGCCTGCGCAGGTGGCTGGTTACGCACATGCGACGGCAGAGTTGGACCCGAAGAACATCATCCCGGAATCGACTCGCGTCGAGTTGTTCCGGACCGGCAAGTTGATGGACATGTTTGGGTACTCGTTCAACTGGGTTCCTCGGAACACGTTGAGCGCCCGGTACCTCTACATCTCCACGAACAAGCCCGTGGGCACGATGTGGCACAAGCCCGCGTTCGACAAGGCGAAGACCATTACCGGCGAGATGGATGAGGATCTTGATCGCCGCATGATGGAGGCGTTCTGGATGGAGAAGGTCATCCAGTTCACGCTGCCGAGCCGCAATACGTACAAGTTCATCACCGTGGACCTCGGCGCGTAGTCCGAGAGACACATAGAGTTGCCTGGGAGCGTGCGTTAAGCAAAGGGGGTTCAACCAGATGGCTACGACTTTTTCAAGCCTTTACCCTTACGCACGCACGCTCCTGGGCGATTTCGGGCCGACGACGTACGTCTACTCGAACGATCATCTTGATCTTGGTTTCAGGCGTGCACTTCTTGAGGAATCCGACTTCGATGAATCGCCGACGAGTTCGATCACGCCGGCTGTGACCGCGAAGGCTGACATTCTCAGGATCGTCTTGCGCGTTGCGGTCGCTCTGCTGTCACCGTCCTCGAATGCTCTTTCGTACCGAGGCCCGGTGTTGAGCGTGTCGCGTGAGAACGCACGCAAGGGGCATCTGGGTTACCTGGAAGGGCTGCTGGACGCGACGGTGAATGGCGGGACGCCGGACATCGGGACGTACACGGACCTCCAGCAATACTACGACGCTCCGGATGAGGTTGCGGAAACATTGACCGATCTGCTGTCATAGGGAGTACGGACATGGACAGGAACGATCTCAGGGCATTGGCGAAGAAGGTTGAGGACGAAGTGAGCCGCTTGCAGTTCCAGGTGTTGAACAATCTGGATGAGCGGTTCAAGAACGCCAGTCCTGCTGAGAAGTCGGAGTTGGACAAGTACGTGAAGCGTCCACTGATGCTTACCGTGACATCCCTCCGCAAAAACGTGAAGGCGCCACTGGAAGCGGCTGCTGAGGCGCTGAGTGAATCTCCAGTAGGAGAGGCGAAAGCAAATGGCTAACCGAGACGGACTTTCCGACTCCACCCGAAAGGTCGGGGTCGAACAGTATTACGCCTACTGCCTCACGGATGCGGATAAGGTCGGCGATGTGCCGATTACTGCTGCCGGTACGGGCACGTGGGCTGCTGATGCGGGCTTTACGTTTGACACGGTTGACGGCGATGACCTGGTGGTCCGTGCGAACTGCGCGATCAAGTCCACCGATGACATCGTCATCACCGTGGTTGGTACGAAGTTTGGCGGGGCTGCGAACACGGCGACCGTGACGATCCCCGCGCTGTCCCCCGAAGGCGCATCGTTCGATCTGCGAGATGCGACCGAGGCCAAGTGGGCGAGCATCACCAGCGTCTCGTTCACGGGCGGCGTGAATGGCGACGGGTTCGACATCTACTCGTTCCCCACCGATGCGTCGTTCACGGACATGGACTTCGTCGAGTCGGCCAAGTTCGATGTGGGCGGCACGGTGAAGGCCGTTCCGAAACACTACGAACCGGTCGATCACAACAAGCGAATCCGAGGCGAGAACTCGCTGACGATGACCGAGTTGTATGGCAACAACGAGTCTGGTCTGTCGAAGATCAAGAACCGCGACGTGCTGTTGCGCGTGCGCGTGCATGCGGACGGCGCGGCTGTCGCGAGCGAAACCCGCTACTACAGCACGTGTCGTACGACCGTCCCGATCAACATGCCGTCGAACGATGAGTTCGTTACGGTGGAAGCTCAGGGTCGGTTCGGCAAGGAGTTCGTGTTCAGCTAAACGCGGGGCACGAGAGAGGTCTAGGTCTGGTGGACTCTAATCGGGTCCACCAGATCCTTTGGAAGAGGTGAACGATGGAATCGACTGCTGAACTCCCCCTTGACATTAACTCCGTTCCGATCCAGGTCGGGCGTCCCGAGCCTGGTTCTACGAAGACGGTTGCCGCCGGAGCTTCGACCGCGCAATCCGCTGCGGTCGGAATTATCGGCGTGTACTCGGTCGTGAGCACCGTCGATGCGTACATTGAGATTGGTACCGCTCCGGTGGCGACGACCACGACTTTGTTCCTCGCCGCGGGCAT
>Ga0307379_10004534_pt1 | contig 19785 bp, 17 predicted proteins | sample UN2MG_FD_202237 | JGI IMG/M metagenome (GOLD analysis project Ga0307379, IMG submission 202237) | Soil microbial communities from Risofladan, Vaasa, Finland - UN-2 | ecosystem: Environmental > Terrestrial > Soil > Coastal area > Acid sulfate soil | place: Finland: Risofladan, Vaasa | collected... | reverse complement strand
CGCCAAGGATTATTTTTTAACAAGATTTTAAGAGGGCTTGGGTGCGAATGTTTCTTGCTTGGCGCTCCCGTCGGCCGGTCCGCCAAGCCGGTTGGGGCCAACGCTCCGGAGCTGTTATTTGCCGGGCCGCAAAGAAACATCATGATTTACTTGGCGATCCTTGGCGCTCTTGGCGTCTTGGCGGTTTTCTTACGGCCTATTTTGGACAAGAGTGACATCGCTTCTATTTTTTAATAACGGCGACGGCGTTGCGGACGGGGTGGGTGGATTTAATTTCGAGCTGCAATTGCGGGAGCTTCAGGTACAGAGCGGAGGAGGTCCCGCCGTCGAGGTTGAGAACGGTGTCGAGGCCGAGGCCGCCATGGCGCGCGGGCAGCCGCGCGATCTCCATGAGCTCGTAAAGGTCGAGGCCGGAAAGGTCCAGCTCCTCCTGTCCCTGGCGGAAGGTGCAGAGCAGGATGACGTGGCCCTTCGGGTCCAGGCCGATGGCGGTCCGGCTGCGATACTTTTGCCGGTCCTGGTAAATCCCCGGCTCGCCCTTCGGCTCGACGATTAGAGGGCCGGCCTGGATGGCGAGCTCTTTTTGTTCCCACGCATCCCGATACTCCTTGGCCCATTCGATGGCCGCGCTGGAGTGGTCATACCAGAAGATGCCCGACCCCGCGGCCTGGTGCCAGGGATGGATGACCTTGCCGCGGGCCACCAGAAGCCCGATCGGCTCATAGGTCTCGGGCAGGTAAAAGCTCGCGTTGACCGCGGCCACGGCGCCGGCCTTTTTCGCCAGGTCGCTGACCCAGGCGGATGGCTGGCCCTGGATTTCCGGCGCGTTCAGGAGCGAGAACCTGAATTTCTTGGGGTCCACGGAAAGGACGGCGGCCATGACGTTCTGGCCGTCGGCCTGGCGCGTGAATTCGAGGCGCGTGTATTGCAGCCCTTTCTCCAGCTCGGTCCACTGCAGGGGCACGGCATGGACGATGACCAGATCGCCCACTATCAGGGGCTTTTTTTCTTCGCAGCCGGGAATGTTGACGGCCAGGGCCGTCGCCGCGAGCGCGGCCAGGAAGAGACGCGGGAGCACTGATATGACGGCGGCGGCCGTTACGGCTTGCGGGCGGGCGGCCCCGCCGTGATGATGTCGCCTCGGCGCGGGAAACATGTTCTGAATTGTACCCGCCGACCGGCCGCAGCGTCAAATTACAGACGTTTGTGATCACGGTTTTTCTTGACAAGGATTCCGTGTTCAAATAGGCTTGGCAATTGGCGGGCGGACGGCGGTCCCGGACGCGCCATGATGTAACGCCCGCACGGCCAGCTATAACATTCAGCAAGGGGGTATGGGGATGGGAATGCTTGACGGCAAGGTCGCGGTAATCACGGGTTCGGGCCGGGGCATCGGCCGGGAGATCGCGCTGCTGATGGCGAAGGAAGGGGCCAAGGTGGTGGTGAACGACCCCGGGGTCTCGGCGGCGGGGGAAGGGAGCGAGGACGCGAAGGTCGCGGACGAGGTGGTGCGCGAGATCAAGGCGGCGGGCGGAGAGGCGGCGGCCAACTATGATTCCGTGGCCGGCTCGGAGGGCGCGGGCAAGATCATCAAGACCGCGCTGGACGCGTTCGGCCGGATTGACGTCGTGGTCAACAACGCGGGGATCCTGCGCGACCGCATCCTGTTCAAGATGAGCGACGAGGAGTGGGACGGCGTGCTCAAGACGCACCTCTACGGCTCGTTCTATTGCTCGCGCGCGGCGGCGGTGCATTTCCGCGAGCAGAAGTCGGGGCGGCTCATCCATTTCACGTCCACCGCCGGGCTCATCGGCAACGTGGGCCAGGCCAACTACGCCGCGGCCAAGCTCGGCATCGTCGCGCTCTCGCGCGTGTGCGCCCTTGACCTCCAACGCTATAACGTGACCTCCAACTGCATCGCGCCGTTCGCCTGGACCCGGCTCATCGCCACCATCCCCACCGACGACCCGGAGCAGGCCAAGAAGGTGGAGAAGATCAAGAAGATGACCCCGGCCGACGTGGCGCCGCTCGCGGTGTTCCTGGCCACCGACCAGGCCCAGAAAATCACCAGCCAGGTGTTCGGGGTGCGGGGCAAGGAGATCTACCTGTTCTCGCAGCCGCGCATCCTGCGCTCGATCCACGACAGCGAGGGCTGGACGCCCCAGAAGCTCGCGGGCATGCTCGAACCGACCATGGCCTCCCACTTCCATCCGCTCGACTACTCGGGCAAGTACATAAGCTGGGACCCGCTGGTGTGACCGAGCCTCTTCCCCGCGCGCTGCTGGTGAACCCGTGGATCGAGGATTTCGCGGCGTATGATTTCTGGGCGCGGCCGGTGGGGCTTTTGCATCTGGGGTCGGCGCTCCGGGCGGCGGGGTATGAGGTCGGGCTGATTGACTGCCTGGACGTTCATTATCCTGGGCGGAGCTCTGTGCTGCCGCGGCGGCGGGGCGACGGTTCGGGCCGGTTCGACCAGGTCGAGATCGAGAAGCCCGCGCCGCTCAAGGGCATCATCCCGCGGCGCTTCAAGCGCTACGGCATGCCGGTAGAGTCCTTCCGCAAAATCCTCTCCGGCCTGGCCCGGCCCGACGTGGTCATGATGACTTCGGTCATGACCTATTGGTACACGGGGGTGGCGGCCGCGGCCGCGGAGCTGAAGAGCGCGTGGCCCGAGGTCCCGATCATCGTGGGCGGAGTGTATGCCACGCTCATGCCGGACCACGCCCGGCGCTCGTCCGGGGCCGACCTGGTCGCGGCCGGCGATTACCGCGCTTGCCTGCCTCCCCTTCTCGCGGGCCTGGGCCTGCCGTCGCAAATCCCCGGCGAATACCTGTTCCCGGCGTGGGACCTGTACCCGCGGCTCGAGGGCGCGGCGATCATCACGGGCCGGGGCTGCCCTTACCGCTGCGCCTACTGCGCGGTGCACGTGCTGCGTCCGCGGCTTGAGGCGCGCGAGCCCGGGGCGGTGGTGGATGAGATCGAGAGACTGGCCCGGGACTACAGCGTGCGCGACGTGGCGCTGTTCGACGACTCGATCCGGGCGGGCGGCGACGGCCGGCTCACGGAGCTACTGGAGGCGGTGGTGGAGAGGCGTCCAGCCGTCAGGTTCCACGCGATCAACGCCATGCACCTCTGCGGCCTTTCCAACGGGCTTGCCCGGCTGCTCAAGCGCGCGGGCTTTATCACGCTCCGGTTCGGCCTGGAGACCACGGACCCGGCGCGGGCGGCGGCACTGGGCGGCAAGGCGAGCCTGGACGATTTCCACGGCGCGCTCGCGAGCCTTAAAGAAGCGGGATACGGCGGACGCGAGATCGGGGTGTATCTGTTGGCGGGGCTGCCGGGCCAGGGCCCGGCGGAGATCGAGGCCGGGGTGCGCGAGGTGCTGCGGGCGGGGGCGCGTCCTTTCCTCACCGAATACTCTCCGGTGCCGGGCAGCCCGATGTGGGAGGAGGCGGTGCGGTCGGCGCGGCTCGCCATCGCTTCCGAGCCGCTGTTCCACAACAACACCCTGGTCCCGTGCGCCCGGCCCGACCTGGATTATGATGAGCTGGACCGGCTGAAAAACATCGCGCGCGGCCCCTTCCGGACCGCGCGCGATGAGCGTCAATAATTTTGGTCAGCGGTTGGGCACCTTGAGCTTGATCGCCTCTCCCAGGATGGTGGAGCCGCCGTTCTTCCTCATTTCTTCCAGCTCGGAGCGCTTGAACAGGCCGCGGTTGGCGGACATGATGGTGACCCAGGCCTCGGGGTTGCCGTAGACCTTCCGGGCCACGTCGCGGAGGCTCTCGCCGGCGCCGGTGGTGTAGTACTGGCAATCCACTCCACCGGGCACGTATCCGGCCTTGAACACGGTGATGGAGACGCCGGACTCGGTGCGCTTCACGGAGTATGCTGGCATCTTGCCGCGGAAATCCACGACCACGCGGGCCATGCCCGGATGCTTGCCCAACCGGACCTGGCTCACCCCGCCCCATGACACGGGGTAAGTGTACTTGGGAGTGGCCACGGTCATCCCCTGGAAGTCCACCACCAGGCGCGGCGGGTTCGGGACGTCGTAATCGGCGAAGCGGGCGACCGATCCGTTGGTGACGATCAGGATCTGCACGCCGTCATCGGTGGTGCGGTACAGGATGTCTCCGACGGCGTTGGCGCTGCCGTCGCCGTTTGGCGGCGGCATCATGCGGAGCTTGGCCTGGGGCACGTTTTCGGCCATGGCGGGCCGGGCGCCGGAATAGGCGGGGGACGGCGACATGGGCGGCGGCGGCGCTCCGGAGAGCATGCGCTCCAGCTCCTTTTTGGTCTCATCGTAGGGCAGGATCTTGGAGGCATCCGGCTGTTCCTCGGCCACCGGCCCCTCCTTGGGTTCGAGCACGAGGACGAGGCTCATGCCGCGGTTCTTGAGCTCATAGGTTACGTTCTGGTTCACGGTGGCGATGACCCTGACCACGGGCGGCTCCAGGTTGGGCAGCGACTTGACCTCGATATTGGTGATCACGCCGGAGCCGCTGATCTGGGAGGGCAGGTCGAGGGCGGCCTGGGCGTCCTTGACGTCCACCCCGATGCGGAGCGGGTCCGGGATCAGGAAGGGGTATCCTTCCAGCAGGCTGGAGCCTTTGATCTCGACCTGGTTGGCCTCGGGCATGCTCACCTCGGTCACCGTGGTCGCTCCCTTCTTCTTGGGGCCCGCTTCCACGCCGGTCTTCTGCTTGGGACATGCCGCCCCCAGCAGGGCCGCGCACAACAGCGGCAGACCAAGAGCCACGCTCAATCTCATTTTTCTTTTCATTGCCATGCCCCTCTCCTCGCCTATTGCAAGATTTTGAACTCAACGCGGCGGTTGTACTGGCGGCCGACGTCGGTGGAATTGGTGGCGATGGGCATCCGCTCGCCGTAGCCGTGGGCCTGGAGCCGCGACGGATTGATCCCGTTCTGCACCAGGTAATCATAGACCGACTTGGCCCGGTTCTGGGAGAGCTTGATGTTGTAAGTGTCGCTGCCCTTGGCGTCGGTGTGTCCGCCGATCTCGATGATCGCGTTCGGGTTGGAGTTGAGCCAGCGGATGGCGTTGTTGAGCTCGTTCTTGGACTCGGGCCGCAGCGTGGACTTGTCAAAGTCGAAGTAGAGGTTGTTGATGATGAATATAGTGCCCACCTTGGCCGGATCGAGCAGGATGTTTTTCTCGATCACCTGGTAGGGCTGGGTCCGGGCCACGTTGAAGCGCTCGGTATGGAAGCTGTATTGCGGAGCGGTGGCGGTGATGGAGTAGTCATTGCCCGCGGGGATCGCGACCTGGTAGAACCCGGACGGCCCGGTGACGCTCTCCTTGATGGGGATGTCGGTCATGACGTCGGCGAGGCGCACGCTGGCCTTGTTGATGGGCGTGCAGGAATGGATGTCATAGACCTTGGTCTGGGTGGCGGGGTCAATGGTTGACGAGGTGCAGGTGGTGCGGTCGGCCACGATGCCCTTGACGATGATCACGCCCTTGCCTCCGAGCTCGGGCGGGATGGGCACGGAGTAGATGTCTTCGAGGCCCGCGGTGCCGGCGCGGTTGGAGGCGAAATAGGCGAGGTCGCCGGAGGCCGGGATGGTGAAGTACATGTCGTTTTCCGGGGTGTTGATCAGGGGTCCCAGGTTCTGGGGCTCGCCGAAGGCGCCGTTGGTTATACGGGAGACGAAGATGTCGGCGCCGCCGAACCCGCCGTGTCCGTCGGAGCTGAAGTAGAGGGTCTGGTTGTCCTGGTGGATCATGACGTGGAACTCGTCGCCTTGGGTGTTGATGGGCGGTCCCACGCGCTCGGCCTGGCCCCAGTCGCTGCCCTGCTTGTGGGCGACGAAGATGTCCCAGCTCTTGAACTTCTTGTCGTCGGTGGGACGGTCGGAAACGAAATAAAGGGTCGAGGCGTCATAGGACAGGGAGGCGTTGGCGTCGTTGTAGCGGGAGTTGACGCCGTTGCCCAGCATGGCCGCTCCGGCCCAGCCATTGGCCGCCTCGTCCCACGAGGTCATGTAGATGTCGCAGGTGCCGGGGTTGCCCTTGTTCTTCTCCTTGTCGCAGCGGGTGAAGAACATGATGCGCTCGTCCACGGACAAGGTGTCGGGCCCCTCGTTGTACTTGGTGTTGATCTGGTCGCCCAGGTTGGCGGGCCGAGTCCATTCGCCGTTTTGGCGGCGGGAGACCCAGATGTCCTGGCCGCCGAAGCCCCCCTCCCGGTCGGAGGTGAAATAAAGCGCGTTACCGTCGGCGGTAACGATGGGGCCGAAATCCGAGTCGGGGCTGTTGACCACCGGCCCCAGGTTGGTGGCCTCATCCTGGCCGGTCACCGGCACGGGCCCGGACATGATCATCAATCCCGACAGAACCATTACCGCCGCCGCAATCTTCATCCATCGCATCGGGTCGCCCCTCCTTGGCATGAAATCTAACATCCAGAGTTGACATCACTTAACGGAGATTTCCACCCTCCGGTTCAGGGGATTTCCCTTGGCCGGGTCGTTGGGTTCGGCCGGCTTGGTCTCGCCGTAGAAGCTCTCGTCAATCCGGTCGGGGTTGATCTTGTTATTCATCAGGTAATTCGCCACCGCGTCGGCGCGCCTTTTGGACAGGATGAGGTTGTAGTCATCGGCTCCCACCGAGTCGGCGTGGCCTTGGAATTCGACCCTGGCGCCCAGGTTCTGGTTCAGGAAGTCCACGACCTTTTCGAGCTTGGCGGTTTCCGAGGCCCGGAGCGCGGATTTGTCGAACTCGAAATAAATGGTCTCGATGTGGCCGGCGCCGGGCCCGCGCGCCACTCTGGCCGCCGGCATCATCATGGTGCGCTGGGCCAGGATCTCCGGGGAGAGGATGATGTCGAGAGGCGCCATGTAGATGTCTTCCTCTCCCAGGCCCCCGTCCATGATGGAGCTGAAGTAGGCCACGTCGCCGGCCGCCGGGATGGAGAAATACATGTCGTTGTCGGCCGTGTTCACCACATTGACCGGCTCGGGCTCGCTCCAGGTCCCGTCGGTATTGTGGACGGAGCGGAAGATGTCGGCGCCGCCCATTCCGCCGTGTCCGTCCGAGCTGAAATAGAGGCTCTGGTCCGCGGCCAGGTAGAAGGCCACGCCTTCCCATCCCGGCGTGTTGACGGGAGCGCCCAGGTTGGCCGGCTGGCCCCAGGTCCCGTCGTCACCCAGCCTGCTGCTCCAGATGTCATAGCTGGATTCCCGGGGCAGCCGCTTGGGGCCTTCGCCGGACATGCCGCCCGGACGGGTGGAAACGAAATACAATACCTTGTTGACGTAGTCCCAGCTCGCGTTGGCCTCCGAGTAGTCGGTGTTGATGGGCGCGCCCAGGCTTTTCGGCTTCCCCCACAACCCGTCGCCGCCCTTCTCGCCGATGTAAATGTCGCACATCCCTTCGGAGGCCTGGTTGCAATAAGTGATGAAGAGGTACTGCTTGCCGTTGTTGGCGTAGAAGCAGTCCGGCCCCTGGTTGAACTGGTCATTGACCGGCGCCCCCAAGTTCCGGGGCGCGCTCCATTCCCCGTTCTTGCGCTCCGACACCCAGATGTCCTGGCCCCCGAGACCGCCGGCGCGGTCGGACGCGAAAAACAACGAGTTGCCGTCCGGTGATACCACCGGCGCGAAATCCGAGGCCGCGGAGTTGACGGTCTGGCCCAAGTCTCTAACCTCAGGAGACAAGGCCCCCGCCAGCGCCGGCAGAACCGCCAAGCAAAGGCCCAGCCCACAAATGATCATGACCTTTCTGGCCCCAGACATTTGAATTCTCCCCCTTCTCAAGCCATGGCCTATCTGAAATCAGGCCTTTCCGCAATTTATAGCATTCCGGGCATTACATGTCAATAATATAAATTGAGAAAATTCATCAACCGTGCCAAGCCCCTTCCGGGGCCATAAAACAGGCCCGGCAAGGGACTGAATCCGGCCGGCGCGGCCCAGGCCCGGCCTCACCCGCCGGTCCGCATGACCTCGCTCTTCAGGTTCAGCCAACTCATATAGTTTACAACCATTGTGGTCCGCCACCAAAACGCGAACCGGCCCATGACCGGCAGGCCGGCGATCCCCAGCCGCTGTGCGAGCTCCCGGCCGCCCATCCGCTCCAGCAGGCGCTCCCACTTCTCCCGCTGCTCTTGTTGCACCAGCACGGGCGTAAAACCCAGCCGCAGGTAATGCTTGATGGCCGGGATGCGGTAATCCTCGGTCTGGAGCATGGCCGACGTAAAACCCTCCTCCCGGAGCCGGTTAAGGCACGCCAGCGTGAGCCAGTAGCCGAGCCCGCGGCCGCAATGCTCCCGCAGCACGCCCACCATGTGGATGTAGCCGCGGTCGCGCGGTATGCCCGGCCATTGGAACGCGCTGGCCGAACCCACCGGCCGTCCCTCATGGCACACGAAGATCACCCGCTCCGGCTTAAAACCGAAATGGGGCAGGAAGGAGCGCTGGAACCGGTCCGTGTTCCAATAAGGCGTAAAGGCCTCGCTCATGATCCGGCCCCAAACCTCGGCGTCGCCTTCCCGGTAATGCCGAAGCGTGTAGCCGGGCCCAAGCTCGATGGCGGGAAGGCCGGCGAGGTCAGGCCGCGCCATTTCCAGCTGCGGAAACTGGAAATCGCTCCGGCCGTGCACCTCTTCGTGAACGACCTGATTGAACGGCATGGCCTCGCCCGGGCTGTGTGTCTTTTCCATTTTTTCACGACGCCATATAAGAGTTTGTGGTTTGTCGTTTGTGGTTTATGGTTTCCAGACCGGCCCTTCAACCGTAAACAACAAACTGCAACCTGCGAACCACAAACTACGAACCACAAACTTCAAACCACAAACGATCTATACCTTGACCACCTTCCACTTGCCCGAGGCCAGCCGGAGGGCCATCAGCGCGATCCGCAGGGTCAGGTCCGGGAACATGGAGCACCACACCAGGATGATCGGGGGCTGATGGAGCAGGTAATACACGGCGAACGCGGACAGGATCCTGCCCCCGTAAACTCCGACGGTCGAGGCAATGAGGGGCGGCACGGTGTCGCCCGCGCCGCGCAGTCCGCCGGCGATGGTGAAGGACACCCCCATCAGCGGCATCACGAAGATGAGGAGGATGGTATAGGTGCGCGCATAGGCGATGGAGGCCGGGCTCAGCTTGTCGAACAGCATGGACAGCAGGCCGGGGGTCGCGATGAAATACAGGAGCGCCCCGATCTCCGCCATCAGCATGAAGGCCATGAACACGCAGTGCCGAAACGCGCTCTCGGCCTTGCGGAAATCCCTTGCCCCCACCATCTGCCCGACCAGGGTGGTGGACGCGGTCTGGAACCCGAAGGCCGGGGTCTGGGCGAAGCCCAGGATGGCGACGCCGGTGAAATACCCGGCCGCCGCGTCCTTGCCGTAGCGGTAAATAACATAGATATAGACGATGATGCCGAGCTGGATCAACACCCACTCCGCCGCCGACGGGATCCCGATCCGGAAGATCGAGACCCCCATCTTGAAATCCGGGCGCCACCCGTGACGCGGGATTTTCAGGATCACCTTGTTGCCGATGAACAGCACGGCCAGGATCAGGGTGAAGGCGAAAAAAGCGCCGTCAATGGCCAGGGCCGCGCCCAGCGTCTCCAGCCGCGGCATCCCGAGCTTGCCCAGGATCAGGCCGTAGGAGAGGAACAGCGAGAGCCCGCCCATGATGATACCGATGATCATCGGCGTCCGGGTGTCGCCCGCGCCCCGGAGCGCCGCGGCCAGGAAGAACCCCGGCGCCATGACGGGGATGGCGACGAAGAGCACGGAGAGGAAGCGGGTGCCCAGCGCCACCGTCTCCGGGTCCGCGCCGATCAGGTTATAAATGACCCGGGCGAGCGGCGGCCCGATGGCGGCGATGATCACGGTCAGGGCGAACCCGAAGAGCAGGCTCTGTTGCAGGACGTGGCCGGCCTTTTTCTTGTCGCCGGAGCCCCAGGCCTGCGCCACCAGGGCGGTGGTGCCCACCCCCACCGCCGCCACCACCGTGATGATCACGAAGAACACCATGATCCCGACGTTCACGCCGTTGTAGGCCTCCTCGCCGAGCTGGCCCACGATCACCCGCGTGATGACCATGACCGCCGCGTTGATGCCCTGCCCCATGAACGCCGGCCAGGCCAGGCGCCAGATCTCCTGGTAAATGTCCCGGCGCTCCGGCCCGGCGAGCCCGTCGTGGAACAGGTCCATGCGCTGAATATGTGCCGAATCCGGTTGCGACATCATCAATCCCGTTGCGGTCAGGGGAGAATCATAACAGATGAGGCCGGGCCTTGCCAGCAGGCCGCGGCCCTTACGCCGCCCAGGACTGGAGAGTGAGGAACGCGGCGTTGGCGAGGGCGTGGGCCGCGACCGGCGCCGCCACCGATCCCGATCGCTCCCGGAGATAACCGAACAAAAGGCCCGGGAAAAAAACCAGAAGACGCGCCGGATCCGGACGCGTCAGATAATGCGCCAGCGCGAATGCCGCGGCGGTGATGAAAAGGCCGGGGCCGATCAAGCTGCCCGGAAATTTCCAGCTCCGCCCCAGTAACCGGTTCAGCCGCCCCTGCAAATAGCCCCGGAAAAAAACCTCCTCCGGAAGCGAGACGCCCAGCAACTGCCACAAGACCAGCGTGGCCGGGCCCTCCGGAGCACGCGGATGAAAGGACGTCCCGAACCCGTAGTGAAACAAAGCCCACCACGAAACCAGAAAAACCGGCAGCACCACCGCCGCGAAAAGCCCCAGGTCCAGCGCCGCCTTGCTCCACTCCGGAAGAGCAAGCCCCACGGCCGCGAAGTCCTTGTCCCCGGCCCAAGCCGCGAGCACGGGCGCATACAGGAATACCAGCGGCACGATCCAGAACTGGATCGCCGCGAACCGGCCGGACGCCGGGTGACGCAGCATCAGCAGGGCGAACGCCCCGGCCCCGGCGACGATGAGCAACTCCAGCCAGGACCGGGACCGGGCGCCCATTATTCCAGTCCTCTCGTCAGCTCCCCTTCACCGAACTAATGAACTTGGAGATGAACCCCTTCGCCTTTCTCCCCTCCAGCAGGAGCTCGAGCTCGCCCGCGTCGAGGTAGATGCCCTTGCAGCCCTGGCACTGGTCTATCAGCACGTCTTCATATGATTTCTCTTCGAGGTCCTGGCCGCACTTCGGACATTTCATCCAGTGGGTGTTCTTCGCGCCCTCGGCCTTCTGTTGGTCCCGGCGCCGGCTCAGTTCCTCCCGGAGCTTCCGGCGTTTTAATTGTTCCTGCTCCGCAAAGTACTGCTCTTCCTTTTCGCGCTTGCTCTTGGATTCCATCTGTGCCCCCTTGAATTATTGATACTGCCCCGCGGGCGGAAAAAATATATCACAGCCCGCCGCATCCGTCCAATCCCCATTCCCCTCAATCCAGCGGCTCAAGCTTCACGAACCGGGCCAGGAATTTCTTCGTGCCGTGCGCGAAACGCACCACCACCTTGAGCTTTTCCCCGGAGTCCTCGAACCGCCGGATCACGCCCTCCCCGTGCTCCCGGTGGTACACCCGGTCGCCAGGATGGAACACCGAGCCCGACTCGCTGGTGAACGAGCTGCCCGGAGACGGCGTGTCGTACACGATCTCCGAGTCCCCGAAATCCTTGCGGATGGGCTCGCCCCGGCCCGCCCGGCGGCCGCTTTTCAGAGGAGGACGCCGGAGCGCCGAGAGCGGCCCTACCTGCTGCAGGAAACGGCCCGGGATTTCCGCGAGGAAGCGCGACGGGTCCGTGGGCTGCCGGAGACCCCGGATGCTTCGCTCGCGCGCATACGACAGGCAGAGAAGCTCCTTGGCCCGCGTCATGCCCACGTAGCACAGCCGCCGCTCCTCCTCCACCGCCCCCGAATCCTCGCCGGCCATCCCGTCCGCCAGCGACCGCTGGTGCGGGAAAATCCCTTCCTCCAGCCCCACGATGAACACCACCGGGAACTCCAGCCCCTTGGCGCTGTGCAACGTCATCAGCGTGAGCTTGCCCGAGGCCGGGTCGAACCCGTCAATGTCCGTGGCCAGCGACACCTTCTCCAAAAAACCGCGCAGGCTCGGCGCGCTCTCGGTTTTCTCGTAATCCGACACCGCGTTGATCAACTCCTCCAGGTTCTCCAGCCGCGCCGCCGCCTCGATCGAACCCTCCTCCTCCAGCATCGCCCTATAACCGCTCTTCTCAATCACCGCCTCCACCACCGCCGCCACGGAAGCAGCGCCATCACTGGCAGGGGTGCTGCCGACAGGGACGCGGGCATCAGTGGCGCCGGTCAAAGGGGCGGCGCCGGACAAAGGGGCGGCGCCGGACAAAGGGGCGGCGCCGGACAAAGGGGCGCGGGTGCCCTCACCCGCGCCTACACCCGCGCTTACGCCCGCCATCCCCCTCAACTCCTCCATCAGCTTCGTAAACGCCGCGAGCCCCGCCCGCGACTTCGCGCCCACCATCCCCGCGCCCGCGCATTTCCGCGCCGCCGCGATCCAGTCGCCTTCTCCCTCACGCTTCACCCGCTCCACCGCCTCCACCGTCTTGTCGCCGATCCCCCGGCCGGGCACATTGATGATCCGCGTCAGGCTCACCTCGTCGGACGGATTATCAATCAGCTTGAGATACGCGATGATGGCCTTGATCTCCTTGCGGTCGTAGAACCGGGTGCCGCCGTAAACCGAATAGGCCAGGTTCAGGGAGCGCAGCGCGTCTTCGAGCACCCGCGACTGCGCGTGCGTCCGGTAGAACACCGCCGCGTCGTCCAGGCTCCGCCCCATGCCCTTTTCCCGCAGCGCCTCCTCCACCACCCATCGCGCCTCCCCCTGCTCGTCCGCCGCCCGGAACAGGCGGATCTTCACCCCCTCCGGGTTTTCCGTCCACAGCTTCTTGGGCTTGCGCTCCTGGTTGATGCCGATCAGCGCCGACGCCGCCTCGATGATCGTGCCCGTGCTCCGGTAGTTCTGCTCCAGCAGCACCACCTTGGCCCCCGGATAATCGCGCTCGAAATTCAGGATGTTCGTGATGTCCGCGCCGCGCCAACCGTAAATGCTCTGGTCCTCGTCACCCACCACGCAGATGTTCCCCGACTCGCCCGCCAACTGCCGCACCAAAAGGTACTGCACCCGGTTCGTGTCCTGGTACTCGTCAACCATCACGTACTTGAACCGCTCGCGGTACTCCGCAAGTGCCTCCGGGAAACGCGCGAACAGGCGGTAGGTGAGAAGCAACAGGTCCCCGAAATCCAGCGCGTTCGCCTCCCGGAGCCGCTCCTGGTACTTCCGGATCACCCCAAGGTGCAAATGAAGGGCCGGGTCCGGATGATCATCCAGAGCGGAATCGTCCAGCGCCTCGCGCTTCACCTGGTCTATCAGCCACCGGATCAGCTTGGCGTTCACCTGCTTCGGGTCAAACCCCAGCTCCCGGATCACCTTCTTCAACAGGCTCAACTGGTCCGCGTCGTCGTAGATCACGAACGACCGCGAGTAACCCAGCCGGTCAATCTGCGAGCGCAATATCTGCGCGCCCAAGGAGTGGAACGTGCTCACCCACAGCCGCCCGGCGTCAGGACCCAGGAGCCGCACGACCCGCACCTGCATCTCCTGGGCCGCCTTGTTCGTGAACGTCACCGCCAGGATGTGGTAAGGGTCAACGCCCCGCGACCCGATCAAATGCGCGATCCGGTGCACGATCACCCGTGTCTTCCCCGAACCCGCCCCCGCCAGGATCAACAGCTGGCCGTCACCGAACTCCGCCGCCTCCCGCTGCCGAGGGTTCAAGCCCTCTAACCACAACTCCGCCAATTTCTTTCCTCTCTGCAAATGGAATCGCAAAGGCTTGAGGCTTGAGGCGTGAGGCTTGAGGAAATGGCCGCCGACCCACCACACCCTTCAAGCTCCAAGCCTCAAGCCCCAAGCCTCAAACCACAAGCCTCACTTCCCCGTATGCCCGAACCCGCCCTCCGACCGCCTCGTACCATCGAGCTCCGCCACTTCCTCCCACTCGGCCTCCGCCACCTTCCCCACCACGAGCTGAGCGATCCGGTCGCCCGCCCGCACCATGAACGGCTCATCGCCCAGGTTCATCAGGATCACCTTGAGCTCGCCCCGGTAGTCCGAGTCAATCGTCCCCGGCGAGTTGGGAAGGATGATACCGTGCTTCAAGGCCAGGCCCGAGCGCGGCCGCACCTGCACCTCGTGGCCCGGCGGGATCGAGAGCGAGAGACCCGTCGGCACCGCCGCCCGCCCGCCCGGCATCAGCATGAGCGGTTCCGGGTTCGCCGCCCGAACGTCAAAACCAGCCGATCCCTCCGTCTGCCGCTCCGGAAGACCCACGCCATCCGCATATCCCGCGAGCCTCTTCACCTTGATCACTACCATTCCATCTTCCCCGCCATCTCCTCGTACAAATCCTCCTGCCGCCGCACCATCAGATCAATGTCGAACTCATCGAGCTTCCGCCTCCCCGCATCCCCCATTGCCCGCGCCCGCTCCGGATTTTTTAAAAGCTCCGCGATCCGCGCCGCGATCCCGGGAACGTCATGCGGCTTAAGCAGCCAGCCGCTCTCGCCGTCCGCCACCGCCTCCGCCGCCCCGTCCACCCGCGTGCCCACGATGGGCAGACCAGCGGCCATGGCCTGCGGGTAAACCCGCGGCAGGCCCTCCCACAAGCTGGTCAGCACCAGCGCGTCCGCGCTCCACATCAGCTCCGCCACGTCCCGCCTCCACCCCAGCAGCTTGAACCGCTCCGCGAGCCCCGCCTCCGCGACCGCCCGCTCCATCTCCGGCCGGAGCTCGCCGTCGCCCGCCGCCGCGAACTGCGCATCCGGCGCCGCTCTCAGCGCCAGCGCCGCCGCCCTCACAAAATCCACCGGGCTCTTCTGCGGCTTGAAGCAAGCGACCATCAGCGCCAGCGGCCTCTCCGGGTCAAGACCCAGCTCCATCTTCTTGGCCCTCGCGTCGAACGCCCGCCGCTCGAACTCCGCGATCTTGATCCCGCTCCGGATCACCCGGATCCGATCCCGCCGCGCGATCCCCAGTCCCACCGCCGTGTCCAGGTTCGCCCGGCTCACCGCGATGAATTGGCCCGTCACCCGGCCCGCCACCCGCTCCGCCATGATGTACGCCCGCCGCACCGGCCACGCCTGGAAATCGTTGAACCCGAAGCCGTGGAACGTATGCACGATCGCCGGGACCCCCGCCCGCCACGCCGCCAGCCGCCCAATGACCCCGGCCTTCGAGCTGTGAGTGTGCACGACCACCGGCGCGCCGCTCCGCTTCACCTCGTCCTTCAGCATCGTGTAAAGCTGATGGTACGCCATGAAGTCGCGGTCAGGCTTGATCTCCCGCACCAGCTCCGGCACGATCACGAATTCAATGTCCGCGATCCTTTCCGCGTCGCTGTTCAGTATCCCCCCGTCACCCGACCACAGCGCCACCGAAAACCGCGACCGGTCCAGGTGCTCCACCGTATAAAGCGTGTTCTGCTGCGCACCCCCCAGCTCCAGCTTCGTAATAATATGTATGACTCGCGCCTTCATCCATGCCACATAAAACAAGAATTCATTCACAAGGATTTTCAGGATGTCAAGGATAAGAATTTCTTATCCTTAATATCCTGTACATCCTTGTTCGCTAATTCTTCAAAAAGGTGAAAAAATTGATGCATTCCGCATCGTAGCAATGGGGGCGCGGGTGCCCTCACCCGCGCATCAACCCCTCCGCCGCCTCCCTCCCCTCCCGGATCGCCTCTTCCATCGTCGAGTACTCCCACCGCCCATACCGGCCCACCGGCTCGATCCCCTGATCCCGAAGATACGCCATGATCCCGGGCAGCCGCTCCCGGCGCGCACGGTTATACACCACGTACCCGTGCTCGATCAGCAGCGGCTCCATCTCCTCGATCTTGTGCTCCTGGTCCCGGTACAGCGGCAGGCTCCGGAACTCCGACGCCGCCCGCGTGGCGAAATATTTTATGTCCGTCAGCTCCGCATCGCTCATCGGGCCCGGCAGCGTGATCTCCAGGTATAGCGCGCTCCGGCCCGGGCCCAGCTCCGTGAAGTTCGAGTAAAAGCCGATGCGGTGAAAGTTGATGCCCGGCTCCGGCACGTAAAGCCAGTGCAGGTCCGAGACCGCCGGCCCCGTGATCCCCAGGTTCACGCACAGCACCGACAGCACGCTCAGTCCCCCGGCCGCCTCCGCGATCTCGGAGGGAGCGCCCCGCAGTATCGAGATCAGCCGGTCCAGCGGAAGGCTCGAGACCAGATGCTCGTATCTCACCTCCTCACCGCTCGACAGCACCGCCCGCTTCTCGGCCGGAATCACCTCGACCAGTTCCGTCCCGCCCTCGACCGGGCGAGCGAGCGCCGCCGCCAACGCCCGCGGCAGCTCCTCGATCCCGCCCCGCGGATAATAAAACTCCGCGTTGTACCCGAACTCCCGCTCCCGGATGCCCAGCGCCCCGTTCACCACGTCGCGCAGCTCCGGCCGCGGAATACTCCAGCCCGCCCACTCCGTGGTCAGGTTCCGAAGGTCGGTCTTGAAAAATTTTTCGTTGAACGGCAAAAAGAAATGCTCGGCGAACCCGGCGCCGAAGGTATGGAAGATCCAGTCGTGGAAATTTTCCGGCGCCTCCCGCCCCCGCGCCGCTACCATCGCCTCCACGAACCCGGCCAGGCAGTCACGCACCACCTCCCGCGGAAGACCGTAAGTGTTCACCTGGAACGGGTACGGCGTGGTCACGCCCTTGCTGAAGATCGCCGCCTTGCGCTCGAACCGCATGAGCTTCTCGCCCAGCAGCTCCCGCGCCAGGCCGCGCACGTCGTCGCCCCGAATGTGCAGCAGATGCCCGCCGTAGTCGAACGCGTACGCCCCCCGCCGCTCCGTGCGGCAAAGACCGCCCGGACGCGCCGCCCTCTCGATCAGCCGATACTCCCGGTCCTGGAGATGGAAAGCCGTGGACAGCCCGGCCAGGCCCGCTCCCGCGATCAGGATCATCTATCTCTCACTCCGCGCGGCACGGGTCCGCGGCCCGCGCCTGCGCGCTGTTTCTTTTTCCATCATTGCCGCGTCTCACACGTTGAATTTGAAATGCACCACGTCCCCGTCACGCACCTCGTATTCCCGGCCCTCCTGCCGGAGCAGGCCGTGCTTCCTGGCCTCGGCCTCCGAACCCGCCTTCACGAAATCATCGTGCCCCACCACCTCCGCCTTGATGAACCCCCGCTCGAAATCGGTGTGGATGGCCCCCGCCGCCTGCGGCGCCGCCGTCCCCGCAGGGACCGTCCACGCCCGCAGCTCCGGGCCCACCTTCGTGTAAAACGTCACCAGCTTGAGCGCCTCGTACCCGGCCCGCACTATCGCCGCGATCCCGTCATCAACCAGTCCCAGCTCCTTCCTGAACTCGTCCCGCTCGTCATCGCCCAGCTCCCGGACCTCCGCCTCCAGCTTCGCGTAAAACCCAACCGCGGCCCTGCCCTTCTTCGCCGCATGATCCCCGAGCGCGCTCAAGCATGGGGCCTCGCTGCCGCCCACCGACTCCTCCCCCAGGTTCGCCACGTAAAACATCGGCTTCAGCGTAAGCGGGCCCATCGCCTTGAGAATAGGCCCGTCCTCCTCCACCAACTCCATCTCCGCGAGCGGACGCTCCTGGTTCAACCACTTGATCATCCGCTCGTAAAGCTCGACCTCGTGCTTCACCGACTTCTCACCCGTGCGCAAAAGCTTGCCGGCCTTCTCCAGCCGCCGCTGGGCCCATTGCAGGTCCTTCTGCAACAGCTCGAACTCGATGATCTCCGCGTCCCGCGCCGGGTCAACCCCCGTAACCGATTCGTGGAAGCTCACCGCCGCGTCCGCGAAACAACGCACCACGTGCGCGATCGCCTCCACGTTCCGGATGTGGTCTAAAAACTCGTTCCCCATGCCCTGACCCGCGCTCGCGCCCTTCACCAGACCCGCGATGTCAACGAACTCCAATACCGCCGGCACCACCTTCTCCGGCTTCAGCATCTTCGTGAGCGAGGAAAGCCGCGGATCAGGCACCGCCATCGTGCCCACGTGCGGCTCCGTCGTACAGAACGGGTAATTCTCCGCCGGAACTCCCGCCGCCGTTAGAGCGTTGAACAGCGTGGACTTGCCCACGTTGGGCAGGCCGACTATCCCGCACTTGAACCCCACGCGCCTATCATAACATACCATCCTCATCCGGGAAATCGCCCGGCCCTAGACGTTTATTAGATAGGCGGGACACTCTTGTCCCGCGCCCGGCCCACAACTGGTGGGTGGGACTCCCCGGTCCCGCTCCGCTTCCTGCGAGGCCGATTAGCGGCCGATTGACCGCGATATGTAAAACCGCTATATTGAGGCAAAGAAGGCAGGAGGAAAAAACATGGCTCAAGAAGGATTTATCGCACGCCTGATCAACCTGTGGCGCGGCATGCTGGGCCGCTGGATCGGCCATAAGGAAGAGACCAATCCCGAGGCCGTCTACGAGGCCGCCATCCAGGAGCGCATCGAGCAGTACGACCGCCTTAAAAAAGCCGTCTACGGCATCGTCTATCTGCGCAACAAGCTCGCCAGCGAGCTCGAGCAAAAAGCCGGCGAGCAAAACGGCATCCAGGACCAGATCCTCCTGGCCGTGGACAAGAATGAGGACGAGGTCGCCCTCCACCTCATCCAGAAAAAGAACGACCTGGAGGCCGAGGTCAAGCGCATCAAGGAAGAAATGGCCCAGACCGCCGAGGAAGCCGAGGAGGCCAAGCGCAGCCTCACCAACTTCCAGAGCGAGATCGAGCGGCTCCGCCGCGAAAAGGACCGCGCCATGGCCCGCCTTGCCACCCTCGAAGCCAGGCGCTCCATCCAGCGCCAGCTCGACCACCTCTCGCCGGAGGCGGACATGCGCGCGCTCGAATCAGTACGCGAGCGCATTGACCGCCTCTCCGCCGAGATCGACGCCTCCCGCGAGCTCCAGGACCGCACCCTCTCCGAAAAACTCCGCGAGATCAGGAAGGACGCGTCGCTCACCTCGGCCAAGGCCCAGCTCGACGAGCTGAAAAAGGCCCGTGAGGAGCGCCGCGAGGGCGCGAAAGTGGAGAAGACAATATGACTCGCAAAAACCGGGGCCGGAAAAGAGGCCCACAAATACTTCAACACCGCGCGGCAGTGATGTTCATCATCATGGCCGCGTCGCTCCCGGCATGTACTCCCAAGCCCCGCGACGTCGTCACCGAGCGCTTCCCCGAGTGCTTCGCCGGGCCCATGATCGGTGCCGGCTCCGGCGTCCGCTGCGAGCACGACGCGGCCAGGGACGAGTGGCATATCACCTTCTGGAACGGATGGGGCGATTGTCCGGCCGGATGCATCAACAAGGAGGACACCGCCTGGTACCTGGTGGACAAGGACGGCAGGGTATTCAAGACCGATAAAAATTTTAATCCTCTCTCCGAGATCAAGCCCGACCAGAACCTCGAAGGCAAGAGCAATAAAATTGACATCCAGCCCGAACGGCCCGGTGGGCAATTCTTTGGTGAACCACAAGCCGGCGCGAGCGGGACCGGCGGAGGCCGGCGCTGATAATTGATCCGTATTGCAATTGCGAAAACCGGGGGCGGGATGGACCCGCCCCCGGTTTTTTATGGCTGGAGGAGTTATCGCCCGGGGTAAACTCCGTTAGTGGTTATGACTGGGATGTCATGGCGCGGTCATGGCGGGTCAACCGCGTTCAGGGTGAATGCCGGCAACAGGTCAACGTCATCCATCCATCGGCCTTTTTCTTCGGCGAGCAAGAGCCCGCAATGGGGGATTTGAGCGT
>Ga0307379_10004533_pt1 | contig 19786 bp, 17 predicted proteins | sample UN2MG_FD_202237 | JGI IMG/M metagenome (GOLD analysis project Ga0307379, IMG submission 202237) | Soil microbial communities from Risofladan, Vaasa, Finland - UN-2 | ecosystem: Environmental > Terrestrial > Soil > Coastal area > Acid sulfate soil | place: Finland: Risofladan, Vaasa | collected... | reverse complement strand
AAGGACTTCGAAAAATATCCCTCAACCGAACAGGCATGGATCTACATCGCCGCCGTCCAGCTCCTCATACGACAACTGGCAAGAGCCTGATAACATGCAATTAGTTTCGGGCCAGACTCTGAGGTGCCCGCGATAGCGGGCCTCGAAGGACGCAAACCGGCGCCGCCCTCGTCCACTAAAACCTCAATATTTCCACTCTACTCGGCCGCTTCGCTTTTGCCTTCCAGGCCGATCAGCATCGCCTCGTTGGCGCCGGGGATGACCATCTCGAAGACGCTCTCGATCGAGGTGTAGTCGTAGTAGCCGAGCCGCGCGATGGGGCGGGCCTTCAGCACGTCGATGCGGCCGTCGGGCGTGATGAAATCATCGGCGATATGGATGCCGATGACGCGGCCGATCACGATATCGGCCGTGCCCATGGCGCCGTTGCCGGGCAGGCGCACCGTCTGGTGGTACTTGCATTCGAAATGAACCGGGGCGCCCTTGATGCGCCAGGGCTTGACCAGCTTCGCCGCCAGCTTCTCCAGCTTGGCAAGGTCGAACTCGTCGACGCCCGGCTCGACCTCCATGGCGGAAATATTGACCGCCTCGCGCTGGGCGTAGGTTGCCATGTTCCAGACGAATTCGCCCGTCGCCTCGGCGTTGACCACCGAATCCTTGCGTGCGCCGGTGGTGCGCTGGTTGGCGGCGAACATGACGTAGGGCGGATCGAAGGAGAGGTTCTGGAACTGGCTGAACGGCGCCAGGTTGGGCGCGCCGTCCGCCGACAACGTCGAGATCCAGCCAATCGGGCGGGGAATACAGCACGACTTGAAGGGGTTGTGCGGCAGGCCGTGGTCGTTCTTGTCAGGTTCGTAGAACATTGGCGGCTGTCCGGTGCTGGGAACGTTCTCGCAAGCCTAGTCGGCGGAAACGCCGCGGTCCAGGGCGCTCGGCAAAGGCGTGTCTCGCGGCGGTACGGGCGGGATTTCAACCCGCCCGGCAGGCGTCGCCGCTTCGCGCCGTGCCATTTCGCGGCTAGGACGCCTTCGGCGTAAGCCCGCTTCGCGGCTAAAACGCCTCCGGCGTTTTAGTCCTCGAACGGATCGCGCACCAGGATCGTGTCGTCGCGTTGGGGGCTGGTCGACAGCATGGCGACGGGCGCTTCGATCAGCTCTTCGATATGGCGGATGTATTTGATCGCATTGGCCGGCAGATCGACCCAGGAGCGGGCGCCGGCGGTGCTCTCCTGCCAGCCTTCGAGGGTCTCGTAGACCGGCTCGACATTGTCCATCGACCAGGCCGAAGGCGGGAAATAATCGAGCGATTTGCTGCCCTGCTTATAGCCGACACAGACCTTGAGCTCGTCCATGCCGTCGAGCACGTCGAGCTTGGTGAGCGCGATGCCGTCGATGCCGGCGACCGTGACCGCCTGGCGCACCATCGCCGCGTCGAACCAGCCGCAGCGGCGTTTGCGGCCGGTGACGGTGCCGAACTCGCGGCCGCGCTCGCCCAGATGGTTGCCGATATCGTTGTCCTGTTCGGTCGGGAAGGGGCCGGCGCCGACCCGCGTCGTGTAGGCCTTGGTGATGCCGAGCACGTAGTCGACCGCGCCGGGGCCGAGCCCCGAGCCGACGGCCGCCGCCCCGGCGACGGTGTTGGAAGAGGTAACGTAAGGGTAGGTGCCGTGGTCGATGTCGAGCATTGCGCCTTGCGCGCCCTCGAAGAGGATGCGCTTGCCCTGGCGGCGCAAGGCCGACAGCCGGCGCCAGACATTGCCCGAAAAACGCGTGATTTCAGGGCCGATCTGAAGAAGCTGCTCGAGCAGCACCGCGCCGTCGATCTCCTCGGCGCCGAGCCCGCGGCGCAGCGCGTTGTGGTGGAACAGCAGCTGGCCGATCTTGTCTTCCAGCACGCTCTTGTCGGTGAGATCGCAAACCCGGATCGCGCGCCGCGCCACCTTGTCCTCATAGGCCGGGCCGATGCCGCGGCCGGTTGTGCCGATCTTGGCGTCGCCGCGCGCCTCCTCGCGGATGCGGTCGAGCTCGCCGTGGAGCGGCAGGATGAGGCAGGCATTGGCGGCGATGTTGAGGCGCTCGGGCGTGACGTCGATGCCCTGTTCCTTGAGGCCCGCCATCTCCTTCACCAGCGCCCAGGGATCGATGACGACACCGTTGCCGATCATCGAGAGCTTGCCCTCGCGCACGATGCCCGATGGCAGCAGGCTCAGCTTGTAGACCGCATCGCCGATCACCAGGGTGTGCCCGGCATTGTGGCCACCCTGGAAGCGCACCACGACATCGGCGCGTTCCGACAGCCAGTCGACGATCTTGCCCTTGCCTTCGTCGCCCCATTGGGAGCCGACGACCGCGACATTCGCCATCTTTCAAGCGCCTTTCTTGGCCGGTTTGCGGCGTTTCGTGCCGAGGGCGACAGGCTTGCCGCCGGAGAGAATGTGCGTGCAGCCGAGGCGTTCGGCCTCTGCGCGCGGGGCCGCCCCGGGGTCGAGGCAGGCGAGCGTCGTCCAGCCATTGTCGCGCAGGGTGCGTGCCTGGCCGAGCGTGGTGCCGGCGGGCAGGAAGAGCCGCTTGCCGGGTTCGGGGTCGGGCAGGGCGCGGATAATGGTTTCCAGATAGAGCGTGGCGCCGGTGGCGGGCTCGCCCGCGCCGTCGTCATCTGCGTGGTAGCGCCCGCCGCTGCCGAGCTCGCCGCGCACTCTTGGCGCGAAGAGGGTAAACCCAACGCCGGTGTGATACTCAAATCCCCGGTGCTCGGTCGGATCGGCGGTGATCCTGAGCGCCGGGTCGGCCTCGGCCACCCGGGTTGCAACCTCCGCCAGCCGCTCGGCATCCGCCGCCGCCTCGCCATCGAGATCGAGCGCCATAATGGCCTTGATCGCCTTGGCCGCGGGGCCGGCGGCGGCCAGGAGCTTGCCAAAGAGGCTGCCATGGGCGCCAGCAGCCTTCGCAACAGCGGCCGCGTCCTTGCGGTCGAGCGCGTCGCGCAGCGCCCCGCCATCGTCGATACCGAGGGTTCGGCACAGCGCCGGCACCAGGGTGGGGACGTTGAGGTCAACCGAGATGGTCGCGATACCGGTCGCGCGCAAAGCCTCGGTGGCGAGCAGGATCGCCTCGACATCGGCCGCCGCGGTCGGCGCGCCGATGAGCTCGAAGCCGATCTGCATGAACTGGCGCTCGGGCCGGAGCTGAGCGCCGCGCACCCGGAAAACGTCGCCCGCATAGGCAAGGCGCAGCGGCCGCGGCGCCTTGGCCAGACGCGTGGTGGCGATGCGCGCGACCTGCATGGTGATGTCGGCGCGCAGGCCCATCATGCGCTGGGAAATCGGGTCCATGAGGCGGAAGGTCTGCTCGGCCAGCGGGGCGGCGGGGCCGGTGAGCAATGTGTCCTCGAATTCGATCATCGGCGGCTTGACCCGCTCATAGCCGTGGCCGGTGAAGCAGGCGAGCAGACGCTCGACGATCTCCGCGGCGTGGGCGGCGTCGGGCGGCAAATGGTCGATCAGTCCCGCCGGCAGCAGGGCGCGGGTGGTTGCGCGGCTCATATCGTCGCTTTAGGGCTCGCTCGGCGTTGGCGATGGGGGCGGCGCATGGGGTTTAGCCGCTCGGAGCCGGTTGGGCAAATGGAAACCGGCCAAATTTATGGGCGATTTTCCGGGGCAGGCGTGACGGCCGTCACTTCCAGGCGAAGCCATTTTGCGATAGCGTCTGCCATATCGCGTGGGGATGGGCCCGACGCGAGCGACCTATTCACGCGAAGGACTTAGGCTATCATGGCGGAAGAGCGCCATCAAAACGCGTTGCCAAACGGCTATCAGTTCGAGGGCTACCGGGTCGAGGGTGTCCTCGGAGCGGGCTCGTTCGGGGTGACCTATAAGGCGCGCGAGCTGGCCATCGACCGGCTTGTCGCGATCAAGGAATACATGCCTGCGGGCATTGCCCACCGCAACCCCGATGACAGCTCGGTGCGGCCGATCAGCTCGGCCGATGCGGAGGAGTTCGAGTGGGGCCTCGACCGGTTTCAGAAGGAAGCCTCAACCCTGGTCAGCTTCCACCACCCCAACATCGTGCCGGTTTATCGCTTCTTCGCCGTCAACGGCACCGCCTACATGGTGATGGAGTACCAGCAGGGCGAAAGCCTGGCCGAATTCCTGATCGCCGGCGGTAAGCTCGACGAGCGACAGATTTACGACATCATCGACCCGCTGCTGGAGGGCCTGGAGCGCGTGCACGCGACCGGCTTCCTGCATCGCGACATAAAGCCCGGCAACATCTATATCCGCGACGACGGCTCGCCCGTGCTGATCGATTTCGGCGCGGCCCGCCAGGCGCTGGGCGGGCGCAGCCAGAACCTGACCCGCATTTTCACCCCCGGCTATGCGCCGCACGAACAGTACGAGACCAGCGGCCATCAGGGGCCGTGGACCGATATCTATGCGCTGGGCGCGGTGATGTACCTGTTGGTCACCGACGCGCCGCCGATCGACGCGCCGACGCGCCTTTCCTCGCAAGCGCGCGGCAACCCCGATCCGCTGAAGCCGGCGGCCGAGGCCGCACGCAGCGGCTTCTCAAGCCAGCTTTTGGACGCCATCGACCGCTCGCTCTCGGTCATGGAGACCGACCGGCCGCAGACCATCGCCGAGTTACGCGGCGACATGCTCGGGCGCCCGGGCGAGGAAGTGCCGAGCGCCCGCATCCAGCGGACGGTGACGCCGGTCGCCCAGCAGCCGGGCTCGCGCCCGACGCAGGGCGGAACGATCGGGCCGCGCTACACGCCCCCTCCATCGGCGCATTCGGTGGGATCGGCGCGACCGTCCAGTGCTTTGGGCCGGCCGCAGTCGGTGGAAGACCGCTCGGGCGGACGCCGGCCTGCGCGGACGCTCATCTATGCCGCGCTCGGCGTGGTCATGCTGGGCGGTGTCGGCGTGGCAAGCTATGTCGCGACCGACGGCTTCGGCACCGGCGAGACGACCCGCCAGGAGGAAATCGCCAAGCGCAAGGCCGCCGAAGCGCGCCGCCACGTGGAAATCGCCCGCCAGGCAGAGGAGCAGCGCAAGGCCGAAGAAGCGCGCAAGGCCGAAGAGGCGCGCCGTCAGGGCGAGCAAGGCCGCACAGCTGAAGAAGCCCGCAAGGCCGAAGAAGCCCGCAAGGCTGCCGAGGCCAAGCGTCAGCAGGCCGCCGAGGCCAAACGCCGAGGCGCCGAAGAGGCCAAGCGCCGGGCGGAGGAGGCCAAGCGCCGCCGTGCCGAAGAGGCCAAGCGCCGCCAGGTCGAGGAGGCCAAGCGCCGTCAGGGCGAGGCTGGCCGTCGGGCCGAAGAGGCGCGAAAGGCCGAGGAAGCACGCCGCCAGGCCGAGGCGGCCCGCCGGGCCGTAGAGGCGCGGAAGGCTGAGGAAGCGCGAAAGGCCCAAGAAGCCCGCCGGCGCGGCGAGGGCGTGAGCGGTGAGGAAGCCCGCCGCCGTGCTGCCGAGGAGGCCCGCCGCCGGGCCGAGGAAACTCGTCGCCGCCAGGCCGAGGAAGCGCGCCGTCGTCAGACTGAAGAAGCCCGTCGCCGGGCGGAAGAAACGCGTCGCCGCACCGCCGAGGAAACCCGCCGGCGCCAGATCGAGGCTGCGCGCGGTCGCCGCGCCGCCGAGGTGGCCCGTCGCCGCCAGGCCGAGGAAGCGCGCCGTCAGGCCGAGGAGGCCCGCCGCAAACAAAATCAAATCGCCGGCTTGTCGAGCGAGCGAATTCGGGCCGCAATTGGCCGCAAGACGCTCGATTTCACCCGCCCCTATGGCCCAGCCGATCGGCTGTTCCGCCTCCGCTTCATGCCGGGCGGCCGGCTTGGCGGTGCCTATACCGAGGAGCGGACGAGCGTTGCGTCTTCGACCGAATCGGGCAATGACACAGGAAGCTGGACACTCAATGGCAACCGTTTATGCCTGCGCTGGCGGACCTGGTCGCACCTGAACGGGTGCTACACGCTCAGCGAACGCAATGGCGGCGTCTTGGCCAGCGGTGGCGGCGGTCTGCTGCCCCGGAGTTTCCGCCTGCGATAGGTTCCGCGAATTGGCGGGACCGGGCGGGTTGAAATCCCGCCCCTACAAATATGCATGCCAGGTTGAAAACCCGTCCCTGGAGATAATCATCGCGGGATTGTCGCCCGCCCCCACGCGCTGAAATGACGGTCCACGCCTTTGGGCGCTAAAACTTCAGCGCCTTGGCCTGGGTGATGTGGGGCAGGGCGGCGACCTTCGTCAGGACGTTTTCGCCGACCGCATCATCCACGGCAATAAGCGCGATGGCGTTGCCGCCCGGCTTGTCGCGGCCGAGGTTGAAGGTGGCGATATTCAGCCCCGCCTCGCCGATCGCCGAGCCCAGCGCGCCGATCAGACCGGGCAAGTCGTCGTTGCGCGTGAACAGCATGTGGGGGCTGAGCTCGGCTTCAAGCTCGATGCCCTCGATGTCGATGATGCGCGGCTTGTCGCCGCCGAAGAGCGTCCCGCAGACTGAGCGCACGCGCTTTTCGGTGGTCACGGTGAGCTTGATCCGGGTCTGGTAGTCGACCGCCTTGGCGTGCTTGATCTCGGTGACCTCGATGTCGCGTTCGCGGGCGATGACCGGCGCGTTGACCATATTCACGGTCTCCAGCACCGGCGAGAGCAGGCCCTCCAGCAAGGTGGCGGTCAGCGGCGTGTGGTTGAGGTCGGCGGCTTCGCCCTGATACTCGATCGCGACTTTCAAAAGACCCGATTCGGTGAGCTGGCCGGCAAAGCTGCCGAGTAGATGCGCAAGGCGCATATAAGGCGCCAGCTTCGTCGCCTCGTCGGCCGACATGGAGGGCATATTAATGGCATTGACGACGGCGCCTTCGAGCAGGAAATCGGAGATCTGCTCGGCCACCTGAACAGCGACGTTCTCCTGCGCCTCTTCGGTCGATGCGCCCAGATGCGGTGTGGCGACGAAATTCTCCGAGCCGAAGAGTGCGTTTTCCGTGGCGGGTTCGCTCTCGAAAACATCAAGCGCCGCGCCGGCGACATGGCCCGACTTGATCGCCGCCTGCAAATCCGCCTCGACGACGAGGCCGCCGCGGGCGCAGTTGATGATGCGCACGCCCGGTTTCATCTTGGCGATCGCCGCGGCGTCGATCATGTGGCGGGTGGCGTCGGTGAGCGGCGTATGAAGCGTGAGGAAATCGGCGCGGCGCAGGAGCTCATCGAGCTCGACCTTTTCCACGCCGAGCTCGCGCGCGCGGTCGGGCGCCAGGAACGGGTCGAACGCGATGACCTTCATCTTGAGGCCGATACCGCGCTCGGCCACGATCGCGCCGATATTGCCGCAGCCGATGATGCCGAGCGTCTTGCCGGTCAGCTCCACTCCCATGAAGCGCGACTTCTCCCACTTGCCGGCCTGGGTCGAGCGGTCGGCCTCGGGGAGTTGCCGCGCGAGCGCGAACATGAGCGCCACGGCGTGCTCGGCGGTGGTGATCGAATTGCCGAAGGGCGTGTTCATGACGACGATGCCCTTGGCCGTGGCCGTCGGCAGGTCGATATTGTCGACGCCGATCCCGGCGCGGCCGATCACCTTGAGCTTGCCCGCGGCCTCGATGATCTCGGGCGTCACCTTGGTCGCCGAGCGGATGGCGAGGCCGTCATAGTCGCCGATCGCGGCCTTGAGCTCGTCCGGGCTCATGCCGGTCTTCACATCGACATCGATGCCGCGCGCCTTGAAGATTTCGGTCGCGCGCTCGCTCATCTTGTCGGAAATCAAAACTTTCGGCATTGGCTTGCTCGGAGCTCTTTCAGGGCTGGCAAAAGGCGCGGATCGGTCAGGTCAGGCGGCGTTGGCCTGGGAGCCCTTTACGCGGGCATAGGCCCAATCGAGCCAGGGCATCAGCGCCTCGATGTCGGCGGTCTCGACCGTCGCGCCGCCCCAGATGCGCAAGCCCGGCGGGGCGTCGCGGTATCCGCCAATGTCATAGGCCACGCCCTCGAGATCGAGATGGGTGGCGATCGCCTTGGCGGCATCTGCTTGCCGGTTGGCGTTGAGGCCGCGGAACCAGGGGTCGGTAATGGCAAGGCAGATCGAGGTGCAAGAGCGGGTGGCCGGATCGGTGGCAAGGAAACCGGCCCAGGGGCTCGCCTCGGCCCACGCCGCAACGGCAGCGAGATTGGCCTGCGAACGGGCGATAAGACCGTCCAGCCCGCCAACCGTCTCGGCCCATTTGAGCGCGTCGAGCGCGTCTTCGACCGCGAGCATCGAGGGGGTGTTGATGGTCTCGCCCTTGAAGATGCCTTCATTGAGCTTGCCCGATTTGGTCATGCGGAAGAGCTTGGGCATCGGCCAGGTTGGCGTATGGCTTTCGAGGCGCTCCACCGCGCGCGGGGACAGCGCCAGCATGCCGTGCTGGGCCTCGCCGCCCAGCACCTTCTGCCAGGACCAGGTGACGACGTCGAGTTTGGCCCAGTCGAGTTGCATGGCGAAGACCGCCGAGGTTGCATCGCAAATGGTGAGGCCGGCGCGGTCGGCCGCGATCCAGTCGGCGCCGGGTACGCGGACGCCGGACGTCGTGCCGTTCCAGGTAAAGACGACATCGCGCGTGAAATCGACCTGGGCGAGATCGGGCAGGCGGCCGTACTCGGCCTCGATGACGCGGGTGTCTTCCAGCTTCAACTGCCTGGTGATGTCGCTGACCCAGCCCTTGCCGAAACTTTCCCAGGCCAGCACGTCGATGCCGCGAGGACCCAGGAGTGACCACAAGGCCATCTCAACGGCGCCGGTGTCGGAGGCGGGCATGATGGCGAGGCGGTAATCCTCCGGCATGCCGAGGACGGCGCGGCTGCGGTCGATGACCTCGGCGAGCTTGGCCCGGCCGGGCTTGGCGCGGTGCGAGCGGCCGATCAGTGCATCCTCGAGTGCGGCGACGCTCCAGCCCGGGCGCTTGGCGCAGGGCCCGGAGGAGAAGTTGGGATTGCGCGGCCGTGTGGTCGGCTTCATGGCGCCTTGTTCCTGGGAATCGGGCTCGGGATGGCGGGCTGGCGCAACCGAATTTGTCAGCCTGGACAGGTCAGTGGAGCCCGGACTTTATGCGTCATGTTGCACTGCGTCAATTGCGACGGGGTGAGGTGGGCGGCCGTGGGTTCGGGCCGGCTCAGTTGAACCCGTAATACCACGGCGCGAAGAGCGAGAAGACGATCCAGAGGACGAAGATGAGCGGCAGGCCGGCGCGGGCGAAGTCGAGGAAGCGATAATGCCCCGGCGCCATCACCAGCAGATTTGTCTGGTAGCCGATCGGCGAGGCAAACGAGCAGTTGGCGGCGAACACGACGGCGACGGCGAAGGGCAGGGGGTCGACGCCGAGCCCCTTGGCGATGCCGACGGCGATCGGCGTGAAAAGCACCGCCGCGGCTTTGGTCGAGATCAGGTTTGAGAGCAGCGCCACCATCAGGAAAAAGGCCGATAAGACATAGGCCGGCGAGGCCTCGCCCATCAGGCCGGTCAGCGCATCGGCCAGGAAGGTGGCGCCGCCGGTGGCCTGCATCGCCGCTCCCAGCGCCAGCGCCATGGCGATCGTGAGCATGATCGAGCGGTCGAGCGCGGCGGCGGCCTGGCGGATGTTGAGGCAGCCCACCGCGATCATCGCGGCAACCCCGGCCACCGTGGCGACGACGATGGGGGCGAGGCCGCTGGCCGCCGCGCCGACCGTCAGGGCAAAGATGAGAATGGCGCGGCGGCTGTGATGGAAGCGCGGCAGGTCCGATGCCGACCATTCCATCAGCAAGGCGTGGGGATTGCGCCGCAGCGCGCGCACATCGGCGCGGCGGCCCTGGATCAGCAGTACATCGCCGGCCTCCAGGCGGATTTCGTTGACCTGGGCGCGGATCATTCGCGAGCGGCGCTGGATGCCAAGCACGACGCAGCCGAAGCGTTTGCGGAAGCCGGCCTGCTCCACGCTCTGGCCGATGAGCCGCGACGACGGCGTCACCATCACCTCGCCCAGCATCTGAACCGATGTCTTGCGGGGGGCGTCGTCGGTCTCGTCCTCCTCCAACCCCTCCAATCCCGTAAGGCCGGGATCGCGATGCAGCGCCGTGGTCAGCGCCTTGCGGGTGGCGGCGACCAGGAGCACGTCGCCGGGCGCAATCGCAAAGTCCTCATCGAAGGGCGGCAGCTCGCTTTGCTCGCCGCGCAGGATCATCCGCACGGTGACGTCGGGCAGCTCTGAGAAAAAGCCGCCGATGGCGCTGGCGCCGACGAGCTTGGCATCGGGCTGTACGGTGAGCTGGGCGATGAACTGCTTGCCCGCGCCGTCGATCATCTCCCCGGCCATCGAGCCGCGGTCGGGAAGCAGCCGCGGCGCGACGAGTTGGGCGTAGAAAAAGCCCACACTTGCCAGCACGACGCCGGGCACGGTGAAATCGAAGAAGCCGAAGGGCTTGAGGCCAAGTTCGCCGAGCTCGCCCGAGACAAGCAAATTTGTCGACGAGCCGATCAGCGTGCCCATGCCGCCGAGCACGGCGACGAACGAAAGCGGGATCATCACCGAGCTGGGCGAGCGGCCGACGCGGGCGGCCAGCGCCTGCATGATCGGGATGAACATCACCACCACGGGGATGTTGTTGAGAAAGGCGCTGATCACCATGACCAGGACGAGCACGATCGCGATCGAGCGGGCCGCATTGCCGCCGATGGCGAAGACAACTTGCGCTGCTTGATCGAGCACGCCGGTTTGCTTCAAGCCCTCGCCAATGACCAGGAGGGCGAGGACCGTGATCAAAGCGGGGCTCGCGAAACCCGCCAGCAGACGTGTGGACGCGAGCAGGTTGCGGCCGTCCACGCCGGGGACCGGGAAGACATAGAAGAACACAAGCAGGGCTGCGATCACGGAAAGCGCGGTGAGCTCCAATGGCCAGCGCTCGCGCGCGAAGGCCACAAGGGCCGCCAGGATGAGCGCGAAGATCGCCCACATCTGGATTTCGGCATCGATCACGAACATGGTTTGGCAGACCCGATCCGCGCGGGGCACGACATTTGCGGCCTGGGCGGCTGGCCGGCCGTCGCGCGGGCGTCACGGTCGCTCCCTGATTGCCTCTGCCCGAGCGCCAGACCCTAGCACAGGGTGAAAGCCCCGCGAAGCGGCGGTGCTCGCCGCTGGCGAGGACCGAGCGGTGGCGCTAGGATCGTCGCCGGTATCATCTGACGAAAGGGGCGACACCCAAATGGCGCGGAAACTCTATGATCTGTTGGGCGTCGACGACCGCCGGTTCAGCCCGTTTTGCTGGCGAGCCCGCATGGCGCTGGCCCATAAAGGCCTCGAGGCCGAAGACGTGCCCTGCGGTTACAACGAGATGGAGAACGTCGCCTTCGCGGATAGCAAGACCGTGCCGGTGCTGGTGGATGGTGACAACACCGTTGCCGATTCCTGGTCCATCGCGATGTATCTGGAGGAGGCTTATCCTGATGGCCCCAGCCTGTTCGGCGGAGAGCAAGGCGAGGCGTTGGCGCGCTTTGCCGCGCATTGGTGCGACACTGCATTGCACCCTGCGGTTTTCCGCCTCGTCATCGCCGACCTCTTCAACGTGGTGCGGCCAGAGGATCAGGCCTATTTCCGCGCGTCGCGCGAAAAGCGCCTCGGCATGACGATCGAAGAAGCCGCGGCCAAGCGCGACGATTGGGCGCCCCGGCTCACCGCCGCCCTTGCGCCGTTGCGCGCGCAGCTTGGCGAGCGCGATTTCGTCAGCGGCGGGGCACCGGCGTACGCCGATTATGTCGTCTTCGGTGCCTTTCAGTGGGGGCGCGTCGCCAGCGCCTTTCCGCTTCTGGCCGGCGAACCCGCGATAGCTGCCTGGCGCGAACGCATGCTCGATCTTTTCGGCAAACTGGCCCGCGCCGCTCCCGCGATCGACGAAGCCGCGTAATGGCCATCTCCGATCCAGCAGCTCAACCGGCCATCGCTTCGGGGCCCTTGGCGACCATCAAGAAGAAATCGAGGCCCATCACCGGCTCGTCGCGCTGATTGAAGGAGCGGTATTTCCAGCCCACCACGCCGCGATCCGGCTTTGATCCGCTAAGGCGCTTTTCGATGACCTCTCCGTGCACCTGCAGCCGGTCGCCGGGTTCGACCGGGACCATAAAGCGTAGCTTGTCGAAACCGAGCCCGGCGGTGATCGCGATCCCGGGTTCGGCGGCCAGCCGCAGCTTGTTGAACACCGAAAACGTGTGCAGGCCCGACGCCACCAGGCGGCCGAAGGCAGACGCCGCGCCGCCCTCATCGGTCAGGTGAAAGGGTTGCGGGTCGAAGTCTTGCGCGAACGCAATGATCGCCGCGCGCGTCATCTCGTGCCAGTCGGTTTCGACACGGCGGCCGATCTGCAGATCGCCGAAATAGATGGGGGCTGCTGACATGGGTGGCACAGTATCCGTGTTGTTACGCTCAGCCGCCGGTCTTCGGCCTTTTGGTGATGCTGCCGCCGGTCTTCGGCCTTTTGGTGATGATGCCACCGGCCTCCGGCCTTTTGGTGATGATGCCACCGGCCTCCGGCCTTTTGGTGATGATGCCACCGGCCTTCGGCCTTTTGGTGATGATATGAGTGCACTCGCAGTCGACCACGACCTCGTCCTTCTGATTGTAGGCGGTGTGCGACATCTTGAGCGCGCCAAGGCCCGGACGCGATTTGAAGGCGCGCAGCTCGATCACTTCGAATTCGCAGCGGATCGTGTCGCCGGCAAAAACGGGTTTCAGCCATTTCACCTGCAAATCGCCACCGGCGAAGGTGCACTTGGCGATGATGCCTTCCTGGGCGAACAGGCGGAACATGATCGAGACGGTGTGAAAGCCGCTGGCGAATATCTGGCCCATGGGATGGGCCGCGGCCGCCTCGCGCGAGACATGATAGGTCTGCGGGTCCCATTGCAGCGCGAAGTCGATGATCGCCGATTCCGTAACCGTGACGCCGCCCGTCGCAAAGCGGTCGCCTAGGCTGAAATCGTCGAAATAGAGATCGTGCTTCATGGTTCCCACACAGCAGCCATGGCGGCTAAAGATCCGAAGCCGGATGCTCTAGCGCATATCCAGGCGTTTCGCGAGGGGCAGGCTGTCGCGGCGGGCTCAGGGTGGGCTCAAGGCGAGCTCGCAATAGCGCGCGCCGGGGATCGGGTTTGCGTAATAGGGCGGGATATCGCGGAAGCCGAGTGTCTGGTAGAGCGCCTGGGCTGGGCCCATGTCGGGCAGCGTGTCGAGGCGCATGGCGCGGTAGCCGATGGCGCGGGCCTCGTCGATGAGGGCCACGGCGAGCGCGCGGCCGGCCTTGAGGGCGCGGTGGCCGGGGCGGACATAGAGACGCTTCATCTCGCAAATGTCGGCTTCGAGAGGGCGCAGGCCGACGCCGCCGATCACGGCGCCTTCCGCACGGGCAAGCAGGAGCCGTCCGCCCGGCGGGGCATAGGCGCCGGGCAGGCCGGCCAGCTCCTCGTCGAAGCCCTGGAAGCAGAGATTGAAGTCGAGCGACCGGCCGTACTCGAGAAAAAGCGCGCGGATTTCCTCGATCTCGGCAGTCGTTGTCGCCGGAGCGATGGCGACGCTTGCCTGCCGGGCCGTGCTCACAGGTTGATGGCTCCGGTCATGTAGGTGACGGCGCCGCCGCCGATGCGCACGCGCGCGCCGTCATGGCCGCAATGGATCGTGCCGCCGCGCGCCGATATCTGGCGGGCCAGCATCTCGGTCTTGCCCAGACGCCCGCCCCAATAAGGGATCAGCGTACAATGCGCCGAGCCGGTCACCGGGTCCTCGGGCACGCCCATCTTGGGTGCGAAGAAGCGTGAGACGAAGTCGCATTGCTCGCCCGGCGCGGTGGCGATCAGCCCCATGCAGTCGAGCGCGGCGACGGCGGCCATGTCGGGCGCAAGCGCCGCCACCTCGGCCTCGCTTGCAAAGACGGCAAGGCCGTCGCGGGCGGCGAGGACTTCGGCCGGCTCTGCGCCGAGCGCGGCGGCGACATCGCCGAGCGCATCATTGGGTTCCGGCGGGCGTGCGGGGAAATCCATCGTCAGCCGGTCGCCATTACGGGTCACCAAAAGCGTGTCACCGAGACGGGTGGAGAAGGTGACGGCGTCGCGCGCGGGCTCAAGCACGCTGAAAATGACATGCACGGTCGCCAACGTTGGGTGGCCCGCAAGGTCGATCTCGTCGACCGGAGTGAACCAGCGGATCGCGAAGTCCGCGCTTCCTTGGCCATCGGGCACGAAGAAAGCGGTTTCCGACAGATTGTTCTCGGTCGCGATCGCCTGCATGACGCCCGCGTCGATCCAGGCGTCCAGCGGGCAGACGGCGGCGGGGTTGCCGGCGAAGACGCGGTCGGTGAAGGCGTCGACCTGGTAGATCGGGATCGCCCCAGTTTCCATAGCTCAGACCTCGATCGTGCCCTGGGCGTAGAGCACGGCGTTCCCGCCGATGGTGACGCGCGCACCGTGGTCCTCGCAGATGAGCGTGCCGCCGCGCGCCGAAAGCTGGCGGGCCTCAAGGCGCGGCTTGCCGAGGCGCCGGGCCCAGTAAGGCGTCATCATGCAATGCGCCGAGCCAGTCACCTGGTCCTCGGGCAGCCCGGCGCCGGGGGCGAAAAAGCGCGAGACGAAATCGCAGTCCCCGCCGGGCGCCGTCGCCATCAGGCCGCGGCAGTCGAGAGCCGCGATGGCGGCCATGTCGGGGGCAAGCGCCCGGATGTCGTCCTCGTGTGCGAAAACCGCCATCCAGTCGAGGCCGGTAAAAAGTGATTGCGGAGGATTTCCGAGCGCCGCGGCGACGCTTTCCAACGGGCCATCGGCTTCGGCGGGCAGCGCGGGAAAATCGAGCACCAGGAGATCGCTTTGGCGGCTGACCCGAAGATGCCCGCTCTGGCCGTCGAAGGTGACCGTATCGCCGGCAAAGCCAAGCGCGGTGAAGAGGACGAAGGCAGCCGACAGGGTGGTGTGGCCGGAGATGCTGACTTCCTGCGTCGGGGTGAAGACGCGCAGGTCGAAATCGGCTTCGCCGGTCGCCGGCGCAAAGAAAGCGTTGCCCGGCTTGGCGTTCTCGCTTGCGATGGCGAGCAGCGTTTGGTCCGGCGGCCAGGTTTCCAACGGGCAGACGCCGGCTGGGTTGCCGCCAAAGAGCCGGTCGGTGAACGCGTCGACTTGGTAGTAGGGAATTTTCATGGTCTAGCCCTACCGCGTTATGCAACAGGTCAAACGGCATGTCTCTGATTTTATTGCACTCTTACAATAGGTTAAGGCAACGAGTTAGGAGCGCCAACCCGCAGGCAAGACAGCGGTAATCCGCGCTCGTCACCCCCGCGCAGGCGGGGGTCCAGAAGTGGCTTGGCCTCACCTCGTCAGACGATCCATGGATTCCCGCTTTCGCGGGAATGACCGGCAATGTTGCGCTGATGAAGCGGCTACTAAGACGTGGTCATTTCACGATGCAGGCAGCTCGACCTTGTAGATCATGCAGGTCGACTGGCCGCGGGCATAGATCTTGCCGTTGGCCTCGCCCTTGACCTCGGCGGCGGAGATGGCGATGCGGCTGCCGCGATGAACCACCGTGCTCTCCACGCGAAGCAGGCCAGTCGTGTCGGTGACCGGACGCAGCATGTCGACCGACAGGTTGACCGTCGCGTAGAGCTCGCCCTTGGCTAATGTCGTGTGGACCGCTGTTCCAGTGGCGCTGTCGATCAAGGTCGAGACGAGGCCGCCATGGACGATGCCGATGGGGTTGTAGTGATGCTCGCCCGGCAAGCAGGTGAAGACCGTGCGGCCCTCATCAGCCTCGACGAGGTCAAAGCCGAGCGTGACGGCGATCGGCGGCGCGGGAATGGTGCCGTCGCGATAGCCGCGCAGGAACTCAAGCCCCGTCATCCCCGCGGCGGCCTTGGCGGACGGCCGGGGATCCTCCCAGGCGGTCTCGCGCCTGCGCGTGGTCGGTTTCTCGTTGGGCATTGATGTTCTCCGGTGATGGCTCGAGGGCGCGGCCGCGACGTCGTAGCGCTCAAGGATAGTAGCCGAGCAGGCGGCCCCAGAAGTACTGGATCGGCAAGAGGACCAGCACCGTGACCAGGAGGTAGGGAAAAAGGAACCGCAGCGCCTGCGATACGCTGACCCCGCCAAGCGCCGTTGCGGCGACAAGCGGCGGGGCCAGATGCGGGAAGGGGATCGCCATCCAGGCCGGAACCTGCGCCAACAATACGCTCTTCAGCGGCCAGCCGCTGGCGCTGGCGATGCCCTCGGCGAGCGGCGACATAACCGCAGGCGCGGCCGGCAGCGTCGTCACCGTGCCGACCCCCATGCCCAGGCCGACGATCGCGGCGTAATTGACGAAGCCACGCCCCGGTTCGAGCGCGAGCAGGCCCAACAGGTGCTCGGCGATCAGCTTGCCGAGCCCCGCCTCGGTTGCCACCGCGCCCATGCTGATGATGCCGGCGACCATGAACCAGGGCCCCAGATTGAGCTTTTCGACGATCACGCTCGGCGGCAGGATACCGATGCGCGGCAAGAGGAGGAAAACCGCGGCACCGAGGGCGACCCAGGCGGGCGAGGTCCCGTGCAGGAAATCGGTTGCCCAGAGCGCGATCGCCGCGAGGACCACCAACAGCAGCACGCGCTCGGCCCGTGTCCAGGCGGCTGCAGCCTCGCTGTCTGTGGCAGGTTGCGGCTGGTCGGCGAAGCGCAGGGTGATAATCGCCGGGATCAGCGCCAGGCCGAGCAATCCCATCACCGGGAAGTTGAGCGCCAGATATTCACCATAGGCGAAGCTGACGCCGTAGATGCTCTCGGCCGCGCCGATCAGGCCCATATTGGGCACGTTGGCGGGCAGGATGCCGAAGGCGGGAATGGTGGTGCCGGCAGCGGCGGCAAGCACCAGGCCGTTGCGCCCGCGCGATCGCGGCGCAAAGCCGATCTGTTCGGCCAGCGCCAGGACGATCGGCACCAAAAGCGTGACCCGCCCGACCGCCGAGGGAATGACGAAGCTCATCACCGCGCCGACATAAGTGACCGCCGCGACGGTGCCAAAATACGAGCGCGGGAAATAGGCCAGCATGGCCCGCACGGCGCGCGCGCCCAGGCCCGACTGGCGCACCCCCAGCCCGATCACCAGGCCGCCGAAGACGAGCCACACGGCGCTCGAATGAAAGCCGGAAAAGACTACGCTCGGCGGCGCCACGGCAGCCAGGATGGCCAGGAACATGAAGACGATCGAGGTGAAGAATTCCGGGATCGCGCCCGTCGCATAAAGGCCGAGGGCGAAGACCGTGACGGCCGCCGCGCGCATTGTGGTCTCGCTTATCCCCGTGGGGGCGGGCAGCACGAAGATCACGATCGCCGCCAGCGCGGTGAGGCCGGCGATCAGATGTCGTGGGCCGAGCGGTGTTCGGCCGGTGGCGGCATCCGCCATGGGAACAGCGTCCTGTCGCGGTTGGTAAAGTGCGTCCTAGCCGATGGGCGGGCGGGGTGGAAGCGCCGGGGCTGGCGGGACCGCCATGCCGACGACGCATGGCGCAGCGATCGCGGCCATTCGGCGGCGCTATCGCTCGAGCGCGATGCCGAAGGCGTTCTTGAACCGGCGCAGGCCGATCTTGGGATAATAGTCCATCGCGGCGGGAGCGGAGATCAGCAGCAGCATAACCTCCTCGCCGCCGGCGGCTTCCTGGGTCTGGCGGACAAGTTCGCGGCCGATGCCGGTGCGCTGCAGGCTCTCATCGACGGCGAGGTCGGAAAGATAGCAGCAGAGCGCAAAGTCGGTGAGCGAGCGCGAAAGCCCCATCAGCTTGCCGGTCTCGTCGCGCGCGGTGACGATGAGATTGGCGTGGCGGCACATCCGCACCACGCGCTTGCGGTCGTCGAGCGGCCGGCGCTCGGCCAGGGTCGAACGCTCCAGAATGTCCACGAACTCGTCCGGATCGAGGACCTTCTCGACCGCGTATTTTATTTTCATGTTGGATTGGCTCCGTTTTCGGAAGTCGCTGCCGCGCCTTCCTAGCGTTCCCTCAAGCGCCAGGCGCTCGCGTCCGCTCGCTTGGCACTATTTGCCCTCACGCGCCGGCGCGGGCGTCCGCCCGCTTGGCTGGCGCCGCATAAGGCGGCAGCCCGCGGTCGCGGGCATCGAAAGAAAAAACCCGTTGTCATTTTGTCTTTCGTCTCAGTCAGCGAAAACCAAATTAACGCGGCGGTTCTGGCGGCCCTTGTTCTCTATCTTGCCGACGCGGATGGCGCCGATCTCGCCGGTGCGCGCGACGTGGGTGCCGCCGCAGGGCTGCAAGTCGACGCCGGCGATCTCCATCAGCCGCACAGTGCCCGCGCCGGTCGGCGGCTTGACCGACATGGTGCGGATGAGTTCGGGCTGGGCGGCCAGCTCTGCGTCGGTGATCCAGCGCGCCTCGGTCGGATGATCCGCTTCGATCAAACGGTTGAGCGCGGCGTCGATCGCCTCCTTGTCGAGCTTGGTATCAGGCAGGTTGAAATCGACCCGGCCCTTGCCGTCGCCGATCTGGCCGCCGGTCACATCGCCGTCGATTACCGACAGCAGCAGATGCATGCAGGTGTGCATGCGCATGAAGCGGTACCGGCGCTCCCAGTCGATCGCCGCGGTCACCGTGTCGCCGACGGTCAGGCCATGGCCGTCATCCTCGGCGAGGTGGAGCTGGGCGCCGCTCGCCTTGTCCTTGCGTGTATCGACGATGGGAATGGTGCCGCCATCGCCTGTCGTCAGCGTGCCGGTGTCGGCGGGCTGGCCGCCGCCGACCGGGTAGAAGACCGTGCGGTCGAGCGCGATGCCGGCGCCGTCGATCGCCGTCACTGTGGCCTCGCAGGATTTGAGATAGGCGTCTTGACGGAAGAGTTCCTCGGTCATCGTGTCGTCTCGCTGGGTGTCGTCTCGCTGGGATCGCTGATCAGGGGTCGGCAAAGTTAGCCGATGCGCGCCCGAAGTGCGACAGGGTCGGCAGCGAAAAGGTTGCCATCCTTCGAAGCTCGCTCGCGCTCGCACCTCAGGATGAGCATAGAGCGCTGGTAAAAATACAGATACTCATCCTGAGGTGCCCGCGAAGCGGGCCTCGAAGGATGGCTGTTGGGCTCAGTCGGCGTCGTTGGCGAGCACGCGGCGGTAGACCGCCGCGTCGACATTGCCGCCGGTGAGGACGACGCCGACACGCTTGCCGAGCATGCGGCCGCGCTCCTTGAGCAGTGCCGCAAGACCCGCCGCGCCCGCGCCCTCGGCCACGTTATGCGTATCGGTGTAGTAGTGCCGCATCGCGGCCTCGAATTCAGCTTCCTCGAGCTCGACGATGCGTTCCACGCCTTTGTTGATCAGTTCGACCGCCTGCGCCACCGGAACCCGGCAGGCGACGCCGTCGGCCATGGTATCGGCCGAGTTGGTGGAGACCGGCTTGCCGGCGCGGAAGGACAGCGCGTAAGTCGGCGCGTTTGCGGCGACCACGCCGACGATCTTTGTCTTCAGATTGAGCGCGTCGCGGGCGGCGATCACGGCGCAGATGCCTGAGCCCAGGCCGATCGGCACATAAACCGTGTCGAGCTCCGGTGCGCCTTGGAAAAACTCCAACCCGTATGACGCAACGCCGCGCACGAGGACGTCATGGAAGGAGGGGAACATGTGGAGCTTTTGTTCGGCGGCCAACGCCTGGGCATGTTCGAGCGCGGCCTGGAAGTCGCTGCCATGCTCGATCAGCTCGCCGCCCTGGGCGGTCATGGCGGCGTTCTTTTCCACGCTGTTGCCCTCGGGCACGACGATCACGGCGCGCAGGCCGAACCGGCCCGCGGCGGTGGCG
>Ga0307379_10004532_pt1 | contig 19799 bp, 19 predicted proteins | sample UN2MG_FD_202237 | JGI IMG/M metagenome (GOLD analysis project Ga0307379, IMG submission 202237) | Soil microbial communities from Risofladan, Vaasa, Finland - UN-2 | ecosystem: Environmental > Terrestrial > Soil > Coastal area > Acid sulfate soil | place: Finland: Risofladan, Vaasa | collected... | reverse complement strand
GAGAGGATGACTTCCGTGAAATGAATCTTTTCTGAGACAAGATCTTGCAGTCTTCCCGAGTTTATGATCTCTCCGTTGACAATAATGGCGACTCTATCACAGATCATTTCAATATCCTGGAGGATATGCGAGGATAGAAAGACGGTTTTCCCTTCATCACGCAACCGGATGATGATATCTCTGATCTCTTTCCTTCCCAATGGATCGAGACCTCCGAGAGGCTCATCCAAGAAAACGATAGAAGGCTCATTGAGGAGAGCCTGCGCCAGGCCGATCCTCTGAAGCATTCCCCGGGAGAATTTCCTCAGCTGGAGGTGGGCGGACTTCTCCAAACCGACAATGCGGAGAAGATCCTGGATTCTGTCTTCCCTTTCAGTTTTGTTTATTTGGAACAGCTGGCTGTAAAATTCGAGAAATTCCGATGCCGTGAGATAATCATAGAAGTATGGATTCTCCGGCAGGAAACCGATCCGCTCTTTGGCCGAAAGAGAGAGGTAGGGCTGGCCAAGAATGCGGATCTCTCCTCTTTCTGGAAAGATCAAGCCCAGTAAACATTTGATGGTTGTGGTTTTTCCAGCTCCATTCGGGCCGAGATAGCCAAAAATCTCGCCCTGTCCAACCTCCAGGGAGATCCCTTTGAGGATTTTCTTTTTTTTGAGAAGGAAACCTGTTTTGAATGATTTGTGGAGGCCGGTGATCTTGAGCGCTTCTACCATGAAGTTCTCTCCGATTATACCAATTCCATTTTCAATTTCAAAGACTTTTCAAAAAAGATCAAGGATGCGCTTGGGATTATTTGAGCCCGGTGATTTTTTGGGCGTTATTCAACAGCCAGTGCTGAGTGAAAACATGCTCTCTATTCAAGCCCAGATGTATTCCCAATTGCTCCTTGATCTCGCCGTCTGGTATCATGGGGATCAGGGCCTCGTAAGCGCTGATGAGCTTTTCTTCAGCGGGAATGAGAGTTTCCAATGTACTCATCCGGTCATCTCCGGGATATACAGAGGGCATGGGATTCATGCTCGTTTCCACTCCATCGGCATCTTTCTCCGCGTTTTCTATTTTGACGACATCTCCCAGCTTGATGAGTATGCCGGAATTCTTATCCCAGCTCCTCATGAGGTCAATGGAATTTTTGAATAATCGTTGGCTCAGATCTTGGTGTTCACTGAACAAGATCGTGTAATAGAGATATCGATGGAGAAGTTCATTTTCCAGCCTCATGATCTCGTGCAGAAGCTGCACTTCTTCTTTGTGGGCATTTTCCGGGTTAGCCTGGAAACACAGGTCATCTTTGGCGCCTGTGGCCTTCATGGCTTCCATCATGGCGACGAATTGATCTGAATGCCGGACTTCATCGTATGAGATATTTAAGATCATGTTTTGGATCTTCGGGAAAACTCCCTCTTCGAATTCTGCTGATTGATACAGGTTGGTCACCATATCCTCAGTCTCTTGGTCTCTTTTTAAGTTATCCATGATTTTGGGATACCGGATGACTTTATCCGTTTTAAAAGAGGGCTCTCCTCCCATCTGTTTGATGATAATGCCCAGCTGCAGAGAATGATACATCTCATCGATCCCGATCTGGATGGTCTGCGCCCGAACGTCCGTTGTTTTTTGCATGATGGGGTCTTGGTAGAGGAATTTTCCCTTAGGCATTGAGTATGCGTGGATGGTGTACTCAAAACTTACGGCCCACTCATGTTCTAATGCAATGTTCAAGAGATGTATGGCTTCTTCTTTTGACTGGATCGGCTTATTCTGTTCCATTGCTCCTCCTAACATAGATTATTCGTAAAAACTGCCGATACTATCCTTCCAAAAACTCCCAATTCTTATTATCGGCATTTTTTACCCTTCGGGCGAACCAATCTCACAGCATCGGCTTCATTGTAGCTCACGTCAGGTGGTAGTTCACTACAACTTCATGAGCCACTTCTTCGCCGCTACTGCAACCTTGGTCCGCGAATAATCTATCTTGAATCTGAATTATTCGTAAAAACTGCCGATGCAGCAACCTCAACTCGTGAATAATCCAACTTTCTTTTTAATTATTCATAAAAGCTGCTGATACTTTCTTAATAACAGGTATACTAATATAAAATAAAGGATTAATCAAAATCAACAGGTTCTCCCACTCGCAAGATCATCTCCAAATGCTTGAGAATGAACAAAATCACCCCCAGAATCACCTTTAGAGGGGATTGACCGAGAACAGGGCCTGTGAGAACATGGGACCATTCAAACGGCCTTTGCGCAATCGTTCACCTCATCCAAGGCAGCGCGTCGAGGTTAAGAAAAGGGAGGGGAAGGACGATTCCTCTCCCGCCCTCCTTTCATCCCCTAATAAGAAACTTAGGGGATGTTTTTACACAAGCATCTCCAAAACCGTGATGAATTACGTTTCGAGTGTTCCAATTGATGATTGCGAAAACACGCTCAGTTTCCCCAGCGAGGAAACTTCGCTCGGATCCGGGCTTCCCTCACATCTCCCTATGGGAGATGTACCATGCCCGTCCAGCCCTTCTCACGGTTTTCTCCACCACACAATTGGAACACTCAATAACGCACTGTGGATTCATACCATCACGGTTTTGGGGATACGAACTGTTTTTTACACATTCCTTGATTGAACGAATCCTTGAGAATATAATTGGATGTCCCGATAACACCGGTGTTACAGAATGATGTCCACAGAATCTCGGATACCAAAACTCAGAACCGACCTGGAGATTTTTTCCACCTATTACCAGGGCCAAAAGGCCTTGGTCGTGAAGGATGCGTTAGGCTTGATAAAGAAACCTGTTGTACTCCAGGGCCAGATCCTTGACTTCATCGGCCTCATCGACGGGAGGCATACTCCCCGCGACATTCAACTCGAGCTCATCCGTCAGCGAAATGGTGTTTTTGTGAGTGTCGAAGATATCCAGTCACTTCTTTCCGAATTGGATTCTCTATTCCTCTTGGACAGTGATCATTACAGGGACACGATAAACAAGATTTTTACTGACTACAACCAGCAGCCAGTTCGGGCAGCTGTGCTTGCCGGTCAAGCTTATCCAGACTCTATCGAGGCTCTTGAGAAATACTTGGACTCTTTTTTTCCAGAGAGGCCAGGAGTATCCGTCGATAAAAGTGACAAGAAGGTATCTGCTCTCATCGCTCCGCATATCGATCTAAGTGTAGGAAAAAAGGTCTACGCTCAAGCGTACGCTGCTGTTAAGGAGGCATTCCCCAAGACTGTTGTACTCCTCGGCACTGGACACAGCCTCCATCACTCCTATTTTTCACTGACCGAGAAAGATTTTGAGACTCCCCTTGGGTTGGTTAAGACAGAAAAACCGTTCGTCCGGAAACTCAGAGAGGCCGATGAAGAAGTCGTAACGCCCCACGACATCGACCACCGCAACGAACACTCCATCGAGTTTCAGCTGATCTTTCTCCAACATCTATTTGGTTCTGATTTCTCTCTCGTCCCTGTGCTCTGTGGATCATTGCACAATGCCCTGGCTACTTTTTCCCGCGCTTCGGATATTCCTGGAGTGAATGGTTTTTTGAGCGAGTTGAGAACACTTGTGGAAGAAAAGGGATCAGACGTACTTGTTGTTGCAGGTGTGGATTTTTCTCATATCGGTCCAAAGTTCGGACATTCCTTTCAGGCGTCTAGTTTGATCTCAGAAGCAAGAGATCATGACACGCGCTTGATCGATGCCATATGTCGTGGGGATCCTATGGATTTTTGGGCTGAGGCAAAAAGAGTCGACAACAGGTATAATGTCTGTGGATTCTCCAGCATCGCCTGTTTGCTGGAGGTTTTGCCCGAATCTGTCGGGCAGTGTCTCGGGTATGATTTTTGGGAGGAAGAAGAAACTCAATCCGCCGTGAGTTATGCTGCCATCACACTGTCTGCGGCGAACTAAAGGAGCACGGAGTGAAACCTGATTAGGAGAAAAGGTGAATACCGATGAGTGATTTTGGAGGGGCTGTTAAAGAGAGCAACACATTCGACATTGCCATTTTGGGTGTCCCCTATGATGGAAAATCCTCTTATCTCAAGGGGCCGTCCAAAGGCCCTCAGGCCATTCGGGCAGCTTCAACAGGTGAGGCTATAAATGCCTGGACTGAGCTGGACATCAACCTGGAGGATGCTGTGACGATCGTGGACTTGGGAGATGTGGATGTGGCAGGAAATTTCTCCGATATCTCTGTTAGAATTGAGGAAAGAGTGCGGGAAATCTTGGAGAGAAATGGGCTGCCCATTGTGCTTGGTGGAGACCATTCCATAAGTCTTCCCGTTGTCAGAGCAATGGCCAAGAAGTATTCCATTCTGGATATTCTCCATTTCGATGCGCACCCCGACCTTTATGAAGAGCTATATGGAGATCGCTTTTCCCATGCCTGCCCTTTTGCGAGGATATTGGATGAGGGTTTGGCAGAAAATCTGGTCCAGGTCGGCATACGCGCCGGCACAGGGGACCACAGACAAAAAGCCGCCGCTTTTGGTGTGCGGACGATCACGATGAAGGATTGGCAAGATGACCTCACGCTCGCTTTTTCCAATCCTCTGTACATCTCCTTCGATGTGGATGTCCTCGACCCTGCGTTCGCTCCGGGCGTTTCCCACCATGAGCCGGGCGGTCTCTCTACACGGCAGGTCATCAACTTGCTCCATGCCCTGGAGGCCGATATCGTGGGAATGGACTTGGTAGAAGTCAACCCTGCCCGGGATATTTCTGGGATAACTGCTGCTGCGGCTGTAAAGATCATCATGGAAGCTGCAGCCAAGATGACCCTTACGATTCAAGCAAAGCAAAAGGAGGCAAAATGAAAAAGACTCATTTCGTGATTGCTCTGGTCCTGCTGCTGTCAGGGATTCTGTTTGCTCAAGAAAAGCCGGTTTTCGAGGATTATTTTGTCGATAGGACCATGCGTGTGGATTACTTTCACGTCGGTGATGCCAAGGAGGAGACGATAACCATCGATCGGGTATATGAACAGGGCATCTGGGCTGGGAGCAAACAAAACATTATCGATCGCCTCAACTATGGCCGGTATAACATCAAGATTTATGACTCTTCATCCGGAAAACTCATTTTTTCCAAAGGATTTGACAGCTATTTCGGTGAATATAAAACAACCGACAGGGCTCTTAAGGGGATCAAGCGCTCTTACCATGAGAGCTTTCTCCTTCCCTATCCGAAGAGAAAAATTCAATTCTCCTTTGAAGCGAGGGACAGGAAGAATGTCCTCCACTCCCTATTTACACAGGAGATAGACCCTTCCTCTGTGGATATCTTGAAGGAGCACTTGGATGATGGGGTTAAAGTGTTTAAGCTCTGGAATGGAGGGGACCCTCATGTGAAAGTGGACCTGGCGTTTATCGCAGAAGGATATACTCGAGATGAGGAAGCAAAATTCAAAGCGGACCTCCAACGATTCATGGAGGTATTTTTCAAACAGGAGCCCTACAAAAGCCTTAAGAAAAAATTCAATCTTTATGGCGTCTTCAAGCCATCACAGGAGAGCGGGTGTGATGAACCGCGGCACGGCGTTTTCAAGAATACATCGGTCAACGCCACTTTCAATTCGCTGGGATCGGAACGATATCTTCTGACTGAGGACAACAAGTCTCTTCGCGATATAGCGGCGCATGTGCCCTATGACACGCTCGCCATCATGATCAACCAGGACCGCTACGGCGGAGGCGGTATTTACAACCTATTTTGCACATTCACTGTTGATAATCAGTGGCATGAATACCTCTTTGTGCATGAGTTTGGCCATTCATTCTCCGGTCTTGCTGACGAGTATTACACCTCATCTGTGGCATACAATGAATTCTATCCTCGGGGGATCGAGCCCTTAGAGCCAAACATCACGGCACTGCTCGACCCAAAAAAGCTCAAATGGAATCAATTTGTAACGTCCGGAATTGCCATCCCCACACCCTGGGAAAAAGAAGAATTCGACAGGATGGACAATGAATACCAGAATATCCGTCATCAAATCAACGAAAAGATCGCCAAGATGAAAAGAGAAGGGGCACCAGAGGAAGATATCCATAAGGCAGAGGCGGAATCAGAGCGGCTCTCCAAGCAGCATGCCGACAAGATGGATGACTACCTTAGAAAAAGTGTGTTCACGGACAAGGTGGGAGCCTTCGAGGGTGCCGGCTATTCCTCACGGGGACTGTATCGTCCGATGCTGGATTGTCTCATGTTCACAAAGGGAGCCAAACCCTATTGCAAGGTCTGTGAACAGGCCATCATCAACGTCATAAAACAGCACACCCAATAGTTATGATCGAAATTAGTTTTCCTGGCCATGAAACAGATCCTGCTTCTTTTGATCTGCTTGGAATAAAACTCAGAGCAGCCCCACGATTTTTTCAAGCCAGTGTTGGTCGACAAGGGAGAACGCGTTACGCGTTTTACTGTCCACATCCAGTACTCCCCAAACCTGCCCTTTATCGTCAAGCAGGGGAACTGCGATCTCAGCATTGGACCGGGTGTCACACGCGATGTGACCCGGAAACTTTTGAACATCCGGAACGATTATCGTTTCTTTGTTGAGAAAACCGGCCCAACAGACACCTTTCTCACGCTCCAGGACTTGACAGGCTAGAGGACCTTGATATGGTCCCACGGTCAGATCATTGTTTGTGTGGATGTAGAAACCGGTCCAGAAATAATGGGGCATTTTGTGGTGAAGGATCGATGCGACGGTGGCCATACGTGCAATCCTGTTATCTGTTCTCTGGAGAAGCTCTTCCAGTTGGTTAAATATTCGTTCGTATCTCTTGGTGAGAGTTCTTGGGTCGAGCACAACATACCTCCATTTTCTCCGGCTTTAAGGAAAACTCAGTCGAAAATGTAACACTGCCCCCTCACATGAGTCAATGTTTTATTCTGGATTGGGAGCATCTCCAAAACCGTGATGAATGACGTTTCGAGTGTTCTAATTGGTGATTTCGAAAACACGCTTAGTTTCTCCAGCGAGGAAACTTCGCTCGGAACCGGGCTTCCCTCACATCTCCCCTAGGGAGATGTGCCATGCCCGTCCAGCCCTTCTCACGGTTTTCTCCACCACACAATTGGAACACTCAATGACGAACTGTGTATTCATGCCATCACGGTTTTGGGGATGTTTTATTCTGGAGCGAAAACATTCTGTAACGCTTTCTGCTTTTATGAAGGGATGCCGGATTGACATTTAATAGTGCTTTCATTGTTGTCACTATGATGGGGAAGGAGATCCATAGAATGCAACAGAGAACTTTTAAACTTTGTGTATTTCTGTCTCTGCTTTCTTTTATCGCGGTGGCTGCAACAGGAGATGCGAGGGGCAATATTTACCAACTAATAATCCCTGGGATCATCTCGTAGATGTTCCCTATGAAACCCTCGAGAGGATGGAAGAAGGGCCCGTCCTAGACCTCAGTTTCGAAGGAGAACTCGTCAAAGAGCTCAGCACACGGCCCAACAGGCCAGTCTGTCTCATCGAACGCGGAAAAAAAAGAGGAGTCACATCACCGAAAGTTCTCCAGCGCTTAGGGGGCTGGGAGAATGTCTATGAGATTCCTGCAGAGATCATCAACTCCTATCCGGTAGTTAATAGGAGGGGTTTGAGTGCGGGCTGATGTCAGCAAAAGGGGGGTTGATGATGGGAACCAAAAAAGGTGGGGGCTCTCCCCAGCCCGCAAAAAAGAGCCAATATCATTATAACAAAAAAAATGCTGTTGTAAAGAAAAAAATAAAAAAAAATTGAATTTCTATAATTTTATGAATTTATCCCAATAAAGTGTTCCCCATTTTCTCTTTTAAGTTTCAAACTATTCATTCTCTCGGGAAAACAATTTGTAGAGTTTGAGATCGTGGATCTGCCGCATTTTTTGTAGGCTTGAGGACGCTTAGCAAGTGAGTTTTGAGGATTTGGGGATGTCTACCCTGTATAGGTGGCGTTCTACAGGGAAGGATTTTTTCGAAATATATCTTGACATTATCCCTGTTTTTTTATAAAAATTTTGACAAGACCAGTAAAATTGGTTCAAAGTTCTTTTTAGAAGCGGATTCCATGCTAGATAAAGCATTAAATTTTACTTGGAGGTAAAATAAATGGCATACGAATTCACAAATTCAAAAGGTGTAAAGTATTATCTCCATTTTAAGGATGTAAACCTAAAAGGGGGGAGACAACAACGAATTTACTTTTTTGCACGGGATGTCAGAGACGGTTCCCTGAATGCGGTTCCTGACGCTTACAAAGTCATTGAAACCGAAAGAACGGGGATGCCCATCCTGAAAAAGAAATAAGCTTCTCCCGATAGGAGGGAGTGGCCTTACGATCTGGCCACTCCCTTTTGTCATTATTTCTTTTCTGAATTCTTTCCGCGCTTTTTACGCTACATCTTTACTTCTGGACTAATACAGTATGTAGTCCTATTGTGTATGCGTTTTCCTTCCGTGTGATCGTTTCTGTTTTACTGCATATTCGGCAGTTTCTCTGCCGTTTTCCTAACGTTTTGGTGTGTTATGGGGCCAGTTGTCCTTTAATTGTGACAGAAGGGGCCTTTGTCTTTCTCTTTTTTCTGGGTGAGCGGCCTGGCATATTTTTTGCAATATTGATTAGCAGAAAGGAGGAAGCATGAGAAAACTTCTGATAATTACCGTAGGCTTTTTGCTTTGTCTTCCCCTCTTCGTTTATTCGGATAATGGTGATGAATACTATGACTATAGTTTTGCGCGGATGAGCTATGTGACAGGCGATGTGTTTATTGAGAGAGCTGCTGATATGGGATATGAGCAGGGAATAGTCAATCTCCCTATAGTCGAGAATGACAAGCTTGGAACCAGAGATGGCCGAGCAGAAATTCATTTTGGTAAAAAAAATTATCTCAGGATCGATAGATACACGCATGTTGATTTCGCCGAGCTTCCCAGGAAAGGATATGACCAGGTCAAGCTCAACTTGCTCTCTGGGAACATCTACTTGAGAGTGAATTTTTTAGGTCAAGAGAAGGATTTTGAAGTTCATACACCGGATGCCTCTTTTTACATTCTCGAAGAGGGACTTTACCTAGTTAAAGTTGTGGAAAACAGTGAGACAGAGATCCATGTTGTGGATGGGGCTGTCGAAGCAGCGGGTGAAGAGGGATCTGTTCTTGTCAAGTCTGAAGAAAGACTGGTGGCTTCCAATGGCACTTTTCGTTCTGACCCGGAATATTTATATGCCAGTTACAGCGATAGTTTTTCCGAGTGGAACAACTCGCGAGATGTTCTCCATTTCCGGACCGTTCAAAAAACGTATCTCCCCTCCGAACTCTATGAATATGAATCGGAACTTGCCACCAACGGTCGTTGGGCTTATGAGGCCTCATACGGTTATGTCTGGGTCCCTAATGTTTATCACCACACCTGGCGGCCTTATCATGATGGAAGATGGCTGTGGTATCCGGTTTGTGGTTGGACCTGGGTACCCTATGCGAGCTGGGGATGGTGTGTCAGCCATTATGGCAGGTGGCACTGGCGGTTCGGTTTGGGGTGGTACTGGATCCCGACGAATTCCTGGGGTCCTGCATGGGTGCACTGGCATCACGGATACGACTATTTCGGTTGGTGTCCTGTAAGCTATTGGGGCTACCCTGTTGTCGTTCAGAACAACTACTTTTACGGGCGTTGGAACGACCGGTATTATCCCGTAAATTCAAGAGCTCTGACTGTCATTCACAAGAATCAGCTTCAAGCTCCTCGAATATCTAAGGTTGCTCTTTCACAGAGTCAAACGAATCGATTGGGAAAAATCTCTCTTGCTGCTAACCAGCCAAGAGTAAAAGGCACTCCCCAAAAGAATAGTTTGGCGAGTCAAAAGGCTTCCAAAGTTCTGGAGAGGTCAAATATCCGGAAGGTCGGCAAGAGTTATGCCACCACCCAAGCCCTGCGCTCCACGTCTCAATCACGATCGGCTAATATCACAGGCAAAACCAAATCCGAACGTTCGGCAGTGACAAGATCAGAGCAGGCCCAAGTACCAAAAAATTCTGTTTCTCGTTCATCGTCGCGGACTTCCACAACAACCCTTTCCTCCGAGCCAGTGAAATGGGGGTCTTCAAAATCGGGGGATTCGGCCACGTCTCAGCGAACGCGAGCACGGACTGCCATAAAGACCTACCCCTCGCGGGCAATGTCCTCTGTGCGTTCCAGATCTTCTGTGGCGACAGGTCGCGTATCCGGGTCTACTGTGACTTATTCTTCTCGCACGACCTCACCTGCTGTAAAAATTTATCCCTCTCGGAATTCATATTCATCCCCCCAAGGTTCATCTAAAAGCAATAGCAACGAATATTCGTCCACTCCTCGAACGAGCACCAAAGACACATCCTCTTATAGCGATACGTCACGATACAGCCGTCCGTCGCGTTATGGTTCCTCCTCAATGACATCGCGATTTTCCTCCTCTTCTTACAGGTCCTCCCCCTCGGTCAAGTCGTCCTCATCGTACGGGTCATCGTCCTCATCCAGGTCATCTCCACGGGACACATCACGAGGAAACGTATCATCCCGCAGTTTTTCATCGCCAACAAGGAGTTCGCAGAGCTACACAAAAAGCAGCCGTTCTTCGTCCTCCTACAAGTCGTCTTCAGGCAAGGCCTCTTCATCACGAAGTTCTTCCCAAAGTCGTGGTCGAACCTCGGTCGGCTCAAAGTCGGTCAAGAGCGGCTCAAAGGATTCCACAAGAGTCAATAGGAAATAAGCGAGCAGGTTAATTTTCTGCTTTACATTTCATGCCTTCAATGGTATAAAGTATCCTGTTTTAAGGAACGAGAAGTGTCTCTTTTTCCAGCGCTTTGAAGAAAAGATATCTTGACATTTCTTTCGAGCGAGAGATTTAAATTGGAGGTATGACTCATGGCTATTCGATTATTGAATCCCGCAAATGGACAAAGCATCTTGGATAGGGCACCCGCCTTTCTTGGCATAACGTTTTTGGCTTTTTTTCTGGTAATGGGCACGGTATCCTGTGGAACAACAGAAGAGAGTGTGGGAGAGGAAACCTTTGCTGTTAAGGAAGGGATCATTGAATTTGAAGGAACAGTTAAAGTGGCCGTAGGGAGATATGTTTTTATCCCTGAAGCCCGCGGATTTGATATTATCCTTCAAGGCGATATTGAAGGCGGAATAGAAGGACTTGTGGGTAAAGAGGTCAAAGGAGAGGGAGAATATTCCCCAGAGATCCCCTCCATTTTAATAGCAAATAGTCTTATTGAGAAGGATGCCGGCGGTGAAGGGATGAATATCTTCACAAGACGCGGGGATGTGATGGTCGCAGAGTGGATGACTCAACAGGGAAGGGATGAAGTTTTCGCTGCTTTAGTGGACCTGGAATATGATAAGAAAGAAGGATGGGAAGGAAAAGAAAAGGCGAAAGTCTTTGGCAAGTTGGAGCAGAATGAAGACGTGCTTAACATCGTTGTCCTGGATGACAAAGACAGAGAAATCGGCCGAATCATCGTCGATAGTATGGATAACCTTGCAGACTTCTATATCAAGAAATTGAATCTTTTCGATAAATTCTGGTTCTACATGGATGTGAAAGAAACAGTGGAGTGGAACACACGGCGAAGGAGCCGGGAGTTGTTCCATGCGGATGTACTCTTCGCCGGTCTTTACTAACCTGAATTATTCATAAAAAATATCGATCCTTGTTACAAATATATTAATATCAGAACATTACGCTGTTTTTGCGGGAATTTTCTGACAATTCCGTTTTTATTTCTCCTTTTTCTTTCTCAATTTGGCGATAAATCCAGACAGCGCTGTAGCCAGTAGGAAAGCAGCACCGATCCATATCACTTTGATCTGATTCTCTTCAAAATGAACGAGCAGATTGATGACAAAACCGATCAAGAGAAGTAGTACAAAGACAGCGAGCGCGATAAGAAAGTGTACTGTAAAAATCGAAAGACAGCCTTGATCCTCTTCCTCGTCTTCATAGCCCGCATCTCGACCGGTGTCATCCGATTCCCAGTATAGCGCGCCACAAGACGGACACCTCCTCTGGTTATGCGGAATCTCGGAGTCACAGTGTGGACAGATTTTCATGAGTGCTCATCCAGGGATGATTTTCACAAAGACTTTCCTGTTTCGCGGACCATCAAATTCACAAAAGAAGATTCCCTGCCATGTGCCTAGAGATAGGCTGTCATTGTTTATCAATATGCTGGCTGAACAACCGACAAGGGTTGACTTCACGTGACCCGGTGAATTGCCCTCCATGTGTCTATATGGGAGGGAATCGGGAACGATGTTGCGAAGCGCCATTAGGATGTCTGATTTGACAGATGGGTCTGCATTTTCGTTGATCGTGACACCCGCAGTTGTGTGGGGGACATAGATTAAACAGACACCATTATTGACTTGAGAATTTGTGATGATGTTTTTGACAGAAGACGTGATGTCGATGAGCTCATCTTTGGCATGGGTCTTTACATCAAATACCGTCATTTTTCGTCCCTTACTTAGTGAAATTTTGTTGGGTCATTTTAACACAAATCCGGTTTGGTGGGCGAATTTTGATGTGTTTTTTAGCAGCTGAAATAAAAAATTGCACAAATATAGAATAAAAGCAGAAAAAGCTTGACAAGGGGAGAACGCATGTATTAAATTATTTGAGCTGATACAATATTTAGTACACTTCCTGGAGGCAATACACAACATATGGATGAGTGCCGATGTTCTTATTTTTGTTTTCCGGAAGGATGGACAGAAGCAATTGTACCGAGTGAAAAGTTCTAAAACAAACGGCACTTACTGCCAACGGACAAGGAGGCTCTAAATGGTGAGATCGATCTCGAGGATCAAAAAACGCGACGGATTAATCGCAGATTTTGTGCAAGACAAGATCACACATGCCGTGTTCAAGGCCATGGAATCCAATGGCATGGCCGATCAGCAGTCAGCCCAGAAGATCTCGGATATTGTTACGTTTGTACTGGAAGATAAATTTGGAGGTTACACCATACCATCGGTAGAACAAATTCAGGACATTGTTGAAATGGTTCTGATGAACCAGGGCTACCATGAAATTTCCAAGTCCTACATCCTCTACCGTGAAAGACATAAAGACATTCGTGAAGCTCGAAAGATCGGGCTCAATCTTGAAAGACTCATCAAAGACTACATCAATGACCTGGATTGGAAGATCAGGGAAAACAGCAACGAAGGTGTCATGAGCTTTTCGGGGTTGAATGCCAGGATCGCGGGAGAGGTGCTTGCCAATTTTGCTCTAAACCAACTCTATTCAGAGCAGATCAAGAGGGCTCATCTGGATGGCGATCTTCACATTCATGACCTGTCCTATCCGATTGTAGGCTACTGTGCCGGCTGGTCTCTGGAAAATCTGTTGAGGAAGGGATTTGGGCACGTGCCCAATCAGATCCATTCCTATCCCGCCAAACATCTGGAGACAGCAACGCTCCACATGGTCAATTTTATTGGCACAATGCAGGGGGAATTTGCTGGCGCTCAGGCTTTCTCCAGTGTTGATACACTCCTGGCTCCTTTTGTCAGAGCCGATAACCTGGATTATACGAGCGTGAAACAGGACCTTCAGAAGCTCATCTTCGGTCTGAATGTCCCCTCACGGTGGGGATGGCAAACGCCTTTTTCAAACTTAACTTTTGACCTGACAGTCCCGGATGACATGAAAGACAAGCGTGTGATCGTCGGTGGTGAGGAACTGGATTCGACCTACGCTGAATATCAAGAAGAGATGAACATGATAAACAAGGCCTTCCTGGAGTTGATGATCGCAGGCGACCAGAGCGGCCGTGTCTTCACTTTCCCCATCCCTACATATAATCTGTCCAAAGATTTCGATTGGGATTCTCCCATCTCCGACCTTCTATTTGAGGTAACCGCTAAGTATGGGATCCCTTATTTTCAGAATTACCTGGGAACCAATCTTGACCCAGGGGATATCAGAGCCATGTGTTGCCGTTTGAACCTGGATCAGAGAGAGTTACTGCGCCGGCCTGGAAACATTTGGGGCCCGGGTGATTCCACGGGTTCCATCGGAGTCGTAACCCTTAACATGAACAGGATCGGGTATGAAGCGACTACAAAGGAAGAATTCTTTGTTCAGTTGAAGAGCAAAATGGTCCTGGCGAAAAAAGCGCTGGAAACCAAACGCGAGGTCGTGAACAATATGTTGAGCAAAGGGCTCATGCCCTACACACTGGTGTATCTCGGCCATTTCGATAACCATTTTTCGACCATCGGGTTGTTGGGGCTGCACGAAGCATGTTTAAATTTTCTTGACAGAGGAGTGGGCACTCCTGAAGGGAAAGAATTCGCCATAGAAGTCCTGGAATTCATGCGCCGGACTATCCAGGAATTTCAGGAAGAGACCGGGAATCTGTACAACCTCGAAGCGACTCCCGCAGAGTCCACTTCCTACCGACTTGCCCGGCTGGACAGGCAAAAATACAACAGTATCATCACGTCAGGCACGGACAAGTATCCTTTCCTCACTAACTCCTCTCAACTGAATGTGGATGCGACCCGGGATGTTTTCGAGGCGATCGATCACCAGAAGGACCTCCAACCTATGTACACAGGAGGGACTATTTTTCACGCGTTCTTGCCCGAACCCATCGATCCCGCCACATGCAAGAAACTGGTCCAGAAGATCTCCCAGACAAAGTTGCCCTATTTTAGCATTACACCCACCTTCAGTGTCTGTAAGAACCATGGCTATATCGGGGGAGAGGTCAAAGAATGTCCGGAATGTGAAGAGCCTACAGAGGTGTATTCCAGAATAGTCGGGTATCTCCGACCAGTGGCAACTTGGAATGATGGGAAAAAACAGGAATTTAAAGAACGAATCACCTATACAGAATTAGTCTAAAGCGGGGAGTAAAATGCAATATATCTTGTTCACCTATCCCAATTGCTCTCAATGCGAGACGCTTAAGTCATACCTGAATGGGAACAGCTATAAAGCCCAGGAATACAATTTGACGCAGAAAGACAGCAAGATGAAGATCAGGGAATTCTTGGATGTGTTGAAGAGGGATGAAAAAGGGGGAATACTTATCCCGACATTGATCATCCTGAATGATGGGGATACCGAGGCTGTCCTGAACACACGTGAGGAGTTTGAAGCTTGGTCGAGATCAAAGGACTAGAAAAGTTCGCCCCAAGGGATTTCCCAGGATTCATAGCTGCCACGGCTTTTTTGGGCGGATGCAATTTTAAATGCCCCTTCTGCCACAATGCGGACCTTGTATTGCGGCCGGAATCCCTGCCGACTTTCCCATTGGATTATTTTTTGGGTTTTCTGGATATGCGAAAAGACTGGCTTGAGGGAGTCTGCATCACGGGTGGGGAGCCTCTTTTGCATGATGATCTAGACGTGCTCTTGACAATTATTAAGGAGAGAAATCTCTTAGTGAAGATCGACACGAACGGCGCTTTTCCAGAACGCCTTGATTCTCTGATCAAAAAGGGGCTTCTTGATCACGTGGCTATGGATGTGAAAACATCCTTCGAAAAGTATCCCAAGGCCGCTGGCGGTCCCGTTAACATCGAGGACATCAAAAAGAGCATTGCTATTATCAAAGAGTCAAACCTGGATTATGCATTTCGCACGACTGCAGTTCCGGGTCTGGTCGACCGTGAGGATATTGAAAAAATTTCTTTGGCATTGCAGGGATCAAAGATGTTTCATATCCAGCAGTATGTGCCCAACAATACCCTGGAGGGCGATTATGAAAATATCAAGCCCTACCCTGCAGAAGAGTTGAAGAGTTGGGTAAAAATCGCAGAGCCTAATTTTACAGAAGTCCAATTGGAAGGTGTGTGAGACATGGAGATTAAAGTCAAGCGAATTCATAATGATGCCAAGCTTCCCTGTTATGGGCATGTTGAAGATGCAGGACTCGACCTTTTCTCAGTGATGGAGTGTGTTCTCAAGGGCGGAGAAGCCCGGGCCATCTCCACGGGCATCCAAGTGGCCATTCCCGATGGCTATGTGGGTTTGATCTGGGATAAAAGCGGTATTTCACTTAAAAATATACACCGGTTGGCGGGTGTTGTGGATTCCGGTTATCGAGGCGAAATAAAGATCGTCATGACCAATCTGAGTACCGAAGCTTTTTCCATCGAAAAAGGAATGAAGATTGCCCAGATGCTCATCCAGCCTGTTATTAAAGTCAAAGTGGTCGATTCTGAGGTGCTGGATGAAACGACCCGGGGAGAGAATGGCTTTGGGAGCACAGGAAAATACTGAGCCCTTCACACGGCTTTCTCCACCACACAATTGGAACACTCAATAACGCAGTGTGATTTATAGCATCACAGTTTTGGGGACGTTTACCTGCAACCAAAACTGTTTGACTGCCTCTATGCCCTTTGGTATAGTGACCCCCTGTGAAAGTGAGCAAGAAAAAGATGATCCAAATCGTTATAGGTGCTGTCATTGGCGGAGTTATCGGTTTTCTTTTTTATCGTTTTGTCGGTTGCAAAAGCGGTTCTTGTATGATCGCCAGCAATCCCTACCTATCCACGATTTATTGGGCTTTCCTGGGCGGCCTACTTGCCAACCTCTTTTAAGATGGATTCTACGGAATACACAATCCTGCAGAATAAATTTGCTGTCATTCTTTGTCGACCCGAGATCCCAGAAAATATAGGCCTTGTCGCACGCAACATGAAAAATACAGGATTTAACGATCTGAGGTTGGTGGGGATCTCGAGCCTCGAAAAAAAAACAATCGTGACGGCTGTGCATGCGCGGGAGATCCTGGAGAATGCCCGATTTTACGACAGTGTGGCAGATGCGATTGAAAACCTTAATGTCATTTTTGCCGCGACAGCAAAGGCAAGAAAGCGTTTTTCCCTTTTGCCCATGGAGGAGGCGCTGAATAAGATGTCTAATTTTACTGGGACAACCAGGATAGGACTCCTCTTCGGGAATGAAAGGACAGGATTGACCTCTGAGGAACTTCTGCATTCGAATTTTCGCTTTAAGATCCCACAGGCCGGGAATCAACCCTCATATAACCTGGCATCTGCAGTTCTTGTCACTCTTTTTAGTATATTCTCGAGTGAGGCATCGATATCGAAGGCCTTCTATGGCCAACCCCTTTCTCGAGACGATCAGGAGGCGTGCTTACACAGGATTCTTTTAAACCTGGAGAAAAAAGGCTTCATCCACGAGACAAATAAAAATCATGTGGAGGAGAAGTTCTATGATCTGTTCGGACGGTTGACGATGACTGCAGAAGACAGAAACCTGCTCCTCGCCCTTTTTTCTAAAGGAACAAAATAACTCAGTTCCAAAGGAGTGTTGATATGGCACAAGATATGAAGGTCACTTTCCCGGGTGGAAAACGGGTGGATGCTTTTTACAAGGGATTTCACATCGAGACCGACCAGCCGGTCTATCAAGGAGGCGAGGGATCAGCCCCGGCGCCCTTTGATCTTTTCATGGTCTCTATTGGTACATGTTCTGGGATTTATGTCCTCTCTTTCTGCCAGAATAGAAACATCCCTACTGAAGATCTCACGCTTACAATGCGGAGTGAAAGGAATCCGGAGACAAAAAGGATCGAACGGATCTTTATCGACATTCACCTGCCTGCTGAGTTTCCTGAAAAGTACACCAATGCCGTCATCAAGTCGGTCAATGGCTGTGCTGTTAAAATCCACATGCAGCATGCTCCCGTTTTCGAAGTGAGTGCTCACATTCCATAAGCATTTTTTTCAAATTCAATTTGACCGAAAAATTTTCAGATATTAATTCGCGGCCTGAGGAAGCCATAGATAGTAAAATCCACTCTTGAGCGATTTGAACACATCCTTGAAGTCTTCGCCTTCAAAAACTGATGGTGCGTCTAAGCTTTTGGCATAGAGGTTTGTCTTTTTCTTCGGGTAATACGTATAGGTGATCACCTTGACGTCTCTAACTCTAGCCAAGGTTTTAACCTTCTCTAGCGCAGCATCGAAGTATCCGATCTCGTCGATCAGCTTGAGCTTATGTGCCTGTTGTGCCGTGTAAATGCGTCCATCTGCGATGGTTTTGAGCTCATCCAGCGAGAGCGCGTTCTCTCTACCATGAAGCACGACATCCAGGAATTTTTGGTAGAGCTCGTCAATGATGGCTTGAAAAAGGTCCCTCTCCTTGTCTGTCATATCCCGGAAGGCGCTGCCCGAGTCTTTCATCTCTCCCGATTTGATCACGTTCACTTCGACGCCGATCTTGGAAAAAAGCTCTTTGAGGTTGGGAAAGATCGAGATGACACCTATACTCCCCGTGATCGTCGAAGGATGGGCGATGATGTGGTCACTGGCTGAGGCCACGTAGTAGCCTCCTGACGTTGCCAAACCCATCATAAGCGTGACGACGGGTTTCGTAGTTCTTTCCCTGAATTTGACTATTTCGTTGTAGAGGATATCACTGGCTGTCACTTCTCCGCCCGGTGTATCCACACGGAGAATGATCCCTTTGACATACGGATCTTCTGCAGCCAGCTGCAGTCGGTGATATACCTGTGAGAGGATATCCCCTTCTCTTTCGAGCAAACCGTATCTTAAAGTGGTTCCCAGTATTCCTGAGACATCTACGATCAGGATTTTGTCCTTGGCTTTGCTCTTGACCAGGACCACTTCTTTGATCTCCTTTTCTCCCAAAAGGTCGAGATTCCACGTACAACTGCTGAGGAAAAGGATTATGATAACTGTAAGGATCATAAGTTTTTTCATCGTTCCTCCTGGACTCTATGCGACTAACCTGGATTATTCACGAGTTGAGATCGCTGCATCGGCAAGACAGCGGCCCACGAAGCTGTAGTGAACTACTGCGAGCCGTCCCAACCTAACCCGGGCTGCAACGATGCCGAGGTAGTGAGATCAGTTCGCCCGAAGGGTAAAAAATGTCGATCATAAATAGAATCAACATGGAGAACGTGATGATCATTGATATAATCAGCCAAGTCAAGGTAATATACAGATAGCATAAGTTATATTAAGTATCGACATTTTTTATGAATAGCCCAGGCTAAAGGATTATACCATATTTACTTTTAAAGGTGCCCAAGGTGTTCGGACTAACATTGCTTGATGACAATTCCCTCTCTGCCTGTGTTTTTGTTGACTTGTCGGACAACAGGTGATATATATTTTTTAAGACCATTCAAAGCAACATGATTTATGATCTTGTTTCAAGACAACCGCAAGGGGAAAGTCACTCGAAACCCCCAAGTTCCTGGAGACAGTCATGAAGACCATCAAGAAATTTTTTCTCACGCACTTTGAAGGTTCTCTGATTTTACTCATAATATTGGGCATCCTCGCCATCGCCTTCCTCGTTCACTTTAAATTCGCTTTTCTCAATTTCTTTTTTCTCCCTGTCATTTTGGCGGGGTATTTCCTCGGGAAGAAAGAGGCTGTCTTGATAAGCATTTTGAGCATCCTCCTTGTTTTGTTTTATCTTCTTTTTTCCAAAATACTTGCGGGTGCCAGAGTCGGATTAAGTCTCGATGAGGGGATAACGCTCGTGACCTGGTCGAGCTTTTTGATATTGGTCGCCGCTGTGATAGGAACGCTCTGGGAACAACGAGAGAATCGGATGAAGAACCTCTACGGCGCTTATATAGGAGTCCTGGAAATCCTGCTCAAGTATCTTGAAGTTGCTGATGAAAAAAAGCCCAGGTCAGTGCGGATCGCACACATGGCTGGGAAGATGGCGGGAGTTGCAGGCCTGGATAGACGCCAGGTGGAAAACATCAAATCTGCCGC
>Ga0307379_10004530_pt1 | contig 19800 bp, 17 predicted proteins | sample UN2MG_FD_202237 | JGI IMG/M metagenome (GOLD analysis project Ga0307379, IMG submission 202237) | Soil microbial communities from Risofladan, Vaasa, Finland - UN-2 | ecosystem: Environmental > Terrestrial > Soil > Coastal area > Acid sulfate soil | place: Finland: Risofladan, Vaasa | collected... | reverse complement strand
GCCTGTAACTGTTCTTGTCGGTCAGTATCAGCTTGTTCCTCTGGGCTTATAGGTATAGCCGTTATCGTAGATGTTCCCCCAGATTGCACAGGAAGGCCTCCAGCATCGCCCACAGTCGATTTTCTCGCATCTTGTGGTAAATTACTCCGTCTTGCTTTTTCCGCAAGAAGTTCACGACGCCTTTTTTCATTCTGAAGTTGTTCTTTTGTATAAGGCATTATTTCATTCTCATAAGTTCTGCGTCAATTTCTTCGTCTGACATATCTTCAATGTTGATAGTTTGCTCACCCGGCGCTTGTAATCCTGATTGTCTCAATATTTCAATTCTGCGCTTTTGTAACATTTCGAGATTCTTTTTGCTCTGCCGCCATTTAGCTTCCCATCTTGTTGGCGGGTCGGTTTCTTGTGGGACTTGTTTCAAGATTCGTGTGGCTTCGACCTCTGACATTTGTGCGCCGGTAATCTCTTTGATTATCTGGTTTCTGAATGCCGAAGTCGCAGCCATGAAATCTTCTTGTTCATCAGTTGTCCATCCAAAAGTGCCCAATATCGGGTCTATTCTTCCTGCGACTGGCCCTGTTCGCGTCTTTGCATTATCATATAATGTTTTCAGATTATCCAACGTATCAATGCTTGCCCGCGTTTCTGCAATACTCGTTCTTTCGGTCGGCGATGCTTTGCCTAAGTTTATTTGAACTAATGCCTGACCAAGTTCATATTTTTCCACGACTGCTTGCTGATGCTTAGTCCGTTCTGGTATTGGTACGGCTTTTGCCGTATTGTAAGCGTCTAATTTAGCCTGTGCAGCTTTTTGTGTCGGAAGCATAGGTTCGGGAGTTAATGCTTCTATCGTTTGAGCCTGTTGAAGTCCAGCCTTTGACCTTTGCACACCGAATGGGTCGCCGAATATGCCCCCTAATTGTGATTGCAAGACCGATTGCTCAATTCCCTGCCCTTGCCGACTTTGCATTTGAGGGAATTGCTGCGGCGGGCCTGTAAACCCAGGTTGCTGTTCTGCGGCATAACTTTGAAGGAAGTTCTGCAAGGCCGATTGGTCTTGCTGCCAGAGTTGGTTTTGTTTTCTTTGGCCTAAATACGCACCGAGAGCCTGACCAAGACCCTGCATCGACTGCATTTGTATCTGGCCTGCTAATGCACTACCCGATGGAGCGGGTACGTTTATGATTCCACCCGGACTGCCAAATGGTTGTCCGAGATTTCTAAGTTGCGCCATTATTTATCCTACCTTTCTTGCTAACTCGTTTACGGCGTTTACGAGCAGAGCTATCACAGCTTCGTACTTGACGTACTTAATTCCATCTACCTCGACAACAGCTTCCGGCAATACCTTTTCGAGTTCCTGTGCTATTACGCCGCCATCCCGCTCTGTGTCTTTGAATTTGAACTTGTAAACCTTGCCGTCAATTCTACCAACTTTCTCAAGAGCATTATCAATATGCTCGATGTGTTCTTTGAGACGTTCATCAGATGCGCCAAGAAATCCGCCTAAGAAGGAACTACCTGCACCAAGTAATTGAGTACCAAGTCCGGGCGACATAAATCCCTGTTGTACGGCGGTATCGTAAGCAGAAGTAAACGCCGGGCCTATGAATCCTAATCGCGGGTCGGCTTCCGGAGCGCCCATCATAAATCTATTAAGACCATATTGGGTCTGCTGTTCACCTATACCTCGCTGCTGTTCGCCCAAACCAGCCATCATACCCGGTTGCTGGAATTGCATCGGTGCGAATTGGGCTGCCATACCCATACCGAGATTCCGGCCTTCTCTACCGAGTATATTCGCAGCCCCGCTACTACGAGCCATACCGCCAGCACCCAAAGACGACATAATAGATGGTATAGTTTCCTGTTGAAACATATTCTGCGCAAAGTCGGATACAGGTCTCATCATTTGACTAATATCCTGACCTGCCATACCGTATGCCTGCTGTTGTAATCCCGAAGGCCCGCCGGGCGCAAACTCCATACCGGGAATGGTAGCCCCACCAACACCACTAATTGCCGGTGCAGCCTTTTGGGTTAGCAAGGCCACTAACCGCTGTTGTTCCGGCGTTAATTTCTCTACCTGCTGAACACTCTGTCCTTTGACGTCTCCACTAAAACAACCCATTTTTATACCTCACTAATATAAGAAGTCTCAAATTTCTTCATTTCGCTTTTTTCGTAAAAATTACAGATTTTATCGTGCATATCCGAAGCCAAGTTGCTTGCAGTTAAAATGATGTGCGAGCAACCTTTCATCTTTGCCAATACCTTTGCATTTTTGATTAACCTCATACTGGCTAATCCTCGTTTTTCCGGTATGACATAAAAGTAATGTTCTTCGGCCATCATCTGACTACCTAACGGACTACTAAAGTATCTCAGACCTATATACCCAATTGGTGTTTCTCCGTCATAGAGAACGATTAAATCCGCATCCGGGCGTAAAACCATATTGCCAAGTTCGGTTAGATACTTGTCAATATCATCGGCAATAATGCCAAAATCGTTGTCCTGTACGTTCTCCTGCCAACTCTCTACGATTGGCCTTAACGTCTCTATGTCATCATGGAATATTTTGATTTCCATTTTCTAAACACCGGAGAAATTGCGATTAAAATTATTACGGATAACGGTATCGCCGTCATTTGAATCATAATAAATTGGCTTGATGGGGCCGGTGGAGCGCCGCTATAATCGTACATTTGAGCTACTGTTAAATCGCCCTCGAACATACAAAATGGCTCTCGGTAGAGTTGGGCTATTTCAGTGGATGTGAGGGCACGGTTGTAAACTAAAGCATTGTCAACCTGCCCATCTAAGTCGCCAAAACCATCAGCATCAACCCCTATTGTATAATTTACAGAACTGCTTGCAGCTAATACAGTATGCAATCCTGCAAAAGCTCCACAGTTAATTCCATTAAGGTAAAAATTACCTACGCCAGCATTATAAACATATGCCATTTGATACCATGTATTAGCAGAAATTGCGGGCATAGTGACATCAGAGTCTAACGCCGAAACACCATTGCCTGTAAGTAATCGTGCTGTTGTTGAATCGACAATCCGACATGCTATTACTCTTTTTACAACTCCATCTCCCCATCTCCCCATTAAGTGAACTTGAACAGCACCACCGGTCGGCAAGGTATCAAATTTAATCCAGATTATCTGTGTTAATGCTGTAGCCCCTAAAGTTCCGACTTTATTGCCACAATCTAATTTATCATCACTACCACCACCCGTAAAATCCAATGCAGAACCAAATTTACCAGCCAGCCAAAAAGTACCAGTGCCCGCCCCCGTATTATTATTCCCACTCGAATCCTGAACGATGTTCCCTGAGCCTTCATTGAATGGCCAGAAAGCAACAGGGTCGCCCAAGGGATGAGCTTTGTTGATTTGTAGGCCGTGCATAGGCTTCTGCCGAAGTTGACCGAAAGCCGAAGTTGTTATACATAACAATAATATGAATATTAGTTTTTTCATTTTAGTTCAACGAGGTTACTTTAGAGCAATATGACCGCCAATGAATAGTGGCATCGGCATCAGTGTTATTAATAATCACTCTTACATAAGAAGCTGCTAATGGTATAGCTACCGACCATTCATCCACTCTATCCCAGACAACTTGAGCGTCGGCGTGTGCTGTCATCAAATCCTGAGTAAGAGTTATTACATTGCCGGAAATGCTCGCAGTCCTGACCGATTCCGAGTTGGCTACAGTACCGTCTAAAATAAACCATCTGCGACCAATAACATCGAAGTCGTCCGTTGTGGCGTCCGTTAAAGTGATTGTTGGGTCTCCGGGGTCTGCTCCAGCCCCCTCATCTAAATCATCTGCCCCCGGCGTTTCCGCAGTACCTTTGACCGGCCCCCAGAAATTCCTCCAGTCATCATCGGCATACGATATTTCAATTTCTACATCAACGCCTGCCTGAGCATTAGCATTAGTTAAAGCAACTTCGATATAAACAATAGTAGAAAAACTTAAATGAATATCCTCTGCGTTCCCTACCGCCATCGTTGCCACCGCCAAAGACTGCCAAACATCAATGGTATCGAAGGTTGTTGTCTTTGTAAGTGCCGCCTGTGCATCGTGACCAGGCATCACGCATATCATCGCCAATATGACGCAAGCCAGAGATACCAACGTCCATTGCATTATTTTGCCTACAAATCTTCTGTTCATAATTGCTCCTTATTTATATAGTTCCATATTGACCGGCCCAGGAATCACAATCCCCTGCTTTTTCAATTCCTGCCATCGCCTTTGTTGAGGCCGAGGCCACGTTTGTAATAACAAAGCTCTTTCCATATCTATTCAGGCCGCTGGCTCATAATAATAAATTTCAAAATGTATCCAGTCCACGTCAGTCGCCGGAATACTTACCATTATTATCTGTCCCGCTCCTATCGTTGCATAAGTAGGTGTCGTGTCGATAATCTCGCCCGTAGTATCGGCGGAATAAGTCACAGTATCAATCGTCGGATTAGCTCCATTGATTGTGTCGAAATCGTCAAAGTTCTGAACAGTCAGTACATAGCCATCATCAGACGATACGCCAAGATAAACGGCTGTTATAACTATACCGTGCGGAAACTCGATTGAGTTGATTGCCTTGACGGTCATTACATCATTAACGCCATCGGGAGCAAAGATAGTTGCTCCAAAAGAACGTATCAACTTACCTACCACTACGTCCGTTGCTGCTCCCAATTCTGCGTGTGCTGAACCGTGCTGAATGACTACCGTGCCATCAGTAAAGTCAAGCTCTATCTGACCATCCACATCAGGGACGGCTGGAGAAGCCTGCGGAAGCTCAAGGTCAACATTAGCCGAACCGAAATCATAATCACCCGCCGTTGCTACATCCCCGCCCAACAGGATAAAGAGGTCGTCTATCGTAGGGGTTGCCCACGTACCGCCAAGTGAACCACCTGGAACCTCCGTTGAATTATAGACGGCATTGCCACCTTCAGTTAAAACTGTTGAGGATAATGTCCCACTTGTTGCATCATAAGTTAAGCCCGCATCTGTATAAAATGGTTCGTTATTTCCCGTAGCAGCTTGATATAGTCCTACATAACACGAAGCATAAACCGTATCTACTAAGGTCGCAGCCTGGACATAAGCCACGCCCGCTGCCCATTGCACGTCACCGTGGTCGGCATCAGCCATTTCTGCCGCTGCTACCCAATCTGTTTCGTCAACATTTGGAACGGCAACTCCACCTTCAGTAATTGACCCGCCTACAGTTAGTCCTCCATCCATTGATGTTGCACCATCAGCAGCTATTTCAAAGACAGTGTTCGGTGTAGTATCTACATCATCACGACATCTCATAAAAAAAAGGTTAGCGTCACCATCATCATAAGTAGATAGTTCCAGTATCCACTGGTTATTATCGGTGTCAGCGTCTATGGAACTAAAATTCATAAAGACTTCATTGGCAGCATCATTCTCCCACGTCCAGAGATGCTCATTAGCACCACTGACGACAGTTCCAGCCCCAGTAGCATCGCCTATATCATTTAGTGCGGTCACTCCACCTCCTGCGTTTGCTACCCAAGTTAAAGTGCCAGTACCGTTTGTTTGTAAGACTTCTGTGTTGTCGCCATCGTCGGGCGGTAAAGTATAGACTGTGTTGGCTGCAAGAGCAGGAACCATAAATGATGCAAAATGCGCACCGTCATCATCGTCCTCAAGAAGTGTTAAAACTCCTGCTGTAGTATCGGCATTGCCTACTGACAAGTTCCCATTGGCGATAACATTGCCGGTAAATGTCCCACCATCCTCTAAGTTTACTAATGACTTATCAACCACAATAGCATCTATTTCAGCAAAAGAGTCTATTTCGTCATCATTATAAACAGCAACTCCGCCTTCCGTAAGTGTAGCACCTTCAATATTGCCTGTGCTGGCAGTATCCCCGTTCTGTTGGATGCTGAAAACTACTCCGCCAGAGTCTTGGCATTGAAAGTAATCGGCATCAACATCGTCATCATCACCACTGTAATCAAGGTTAAGAAGGTACATATTGCCGCCAGTATGGTCTGCATCACTGTTCACGATATTGAAGAATGATACTGCTGAATCGTTTGCGCTCGTATAGGTAGCGGTTTCGGCGTTATCAAAGGATATTGAACCTGATGCTCCTGGGTCGCCTATGTTGTTATAAAGAACCGATAAACCTGTTATCCCTGCTCCGCCGCCAACATATTCGGTAGCTGTTACTGTGCCGGTCGAAGGATTGTAATAGAAATCGCCAATATCGGCTTCCAAATTCACCGGGCCAGCGGCGTCTGTCGTAAACACAATATCCTGGTTGTCGTTAGTGGCGTCGTCATCTGCCAACGTAACCGTAGTCGCCAACGTCGCTAAGTTGATAGTGATAGTATCCGGTACATCAGCATCCGCTAAAACTCTAAAAGCCGGATTAGCGGCAGCGCCGTTTGATTCAAGGAATGTACCATCGGCACCGAGGGTTATTTCAATAACATCACCGGCGGCGTCGCTATGCCACATCTTCCAAGCGGTTTCAAAATCGAAGTCTGCAAATGTTACGTCCGCAAAGTCAATAGAATCATCGTCAATCGTATCATCTTGTATGTTCTCTCCGTTCAAAGCTGTTAATGCCGTACCCACACCCGAAGTAATCGTGCCAAGAATAGGTGTAACTAAGGTAGGTGATGTCGCAAAACATAAAAAACCTGTACCCGTCTCATCCGTCAGGATTGCAAGTAATTCAGCAGATGTATCTATTAGATCGAAAAGACCCAATGCTGGAATCTTACGTGATAAAGGTGCTCCAGCAGGATCGTCCACTACATAAAGAATATCAGTACCAGTAATAGCCACCAACTCGGCTAAATCCTGCAACTCGGTATCTGCGGCCTGAATAGCTGTTGATAAAATCAATATGATTAGCAATAGTATTTTTTTCATATTCGTATCAGCAAAAAGCTGGCTCCATCGTCTAATAAAAGTTTGCTGGCTCCATCATCCAATAAGAGAACGTCGGTAACTGGTGTCAACATTGGGTCTCCCAACTGGTTCATCGTATAACGGATATGTACCGATATTAGTTCGGCATCTTCAGTTAAATCATCCGTACCGTCATCGCCGTTCCGCCATAACTTCAATCCTAAATCATCCATTCTCTCAAGGTTGGCAGCTAACATCTTCGTAGCAAAAGTCGTAACTAATATTTCGTCTTGAGGATGATTACCGGCAGATAATTGAGATATTAACGTCCCTGCACTGGCAGGGTCTTCACCTTCCTTTGCGCCAATATAATTGAGGTTCCATAAGACATTGCCATCATCAGTATCGTCATCCTGCTGCCAATGTACTGATACCGTCATATCTGTAGTATCGTCCCACTGGTAAGGAACGTGCGTTGCGTAGTGCGCTTCATCATCCACGCCATCGGCAAAGAGAAGAGTAGGAAAGATATTCTCATAACTCGCCGTTGGCGCGGTAGCCCCTATTTTCCATGAAGCAGCGCCAATGACCAAGTTTCTATATACCCTCGCGTCACCGTGCATTTCCATTGCGCCACGGTTGGTAAACAAAGTATAATCAACCGTATCAGCTCCAAGTTGGGTATCGCCAACAACCTGAAGTCTCGCGTCTGGAGTTACAGTGTTAATACCGATATAGCCAGTAACTAAATCAATAATCTGTGCATCTAACCAAACAAATGCCACTCCCTGAGCAATTCCAGTATTGTATCTAAAACGTAATCTATCATTATATTTCTGAATACGGGCATTACTGCCAACGTCAGAACTTTTATGTACCCCATCATAATAAGCATCAAAAGTAAGAGACATATTATCATGTATGTAGTTGACAAACTGCATCGTAGGATAAATGTCTGCGTCTGTTTCAAAAACTACGTGCGGCCCTGCCGTTGATGAATCAGTTCCTTTGATTTGTAATTTAGCCGCGCCAACAGCGCCAGGCGTCACTGTTCCTATGCCAACCTTATCCGTATAGCCTGCAAGATTCGCTATAAGAGTATCGGTATCAACTATGAGTACGCCGGTATCCACCGTGCCAACTGTCGTAAATCCCGCAGCAGTTACTGTCCCTGTGGTAGTATCGTCACCGTCATTTATCAGGAAAGCATCGTCAACATTAAGGGTTATAGAACCCGCTCCATTTACCGTTGTTAGATTAGTGCCGCCAGTTATAGTTGCAAGCACGGGGTCAGTAACACCATCCCCAATTGGTATCTGGCCGTTAGCGGCCACACCTAACGCTGTAATAGTCCCTACACCCGAACCTAACAATAATCCCCCACTCGTTAGAGTTGTTGCCCCTGTGCCGCCATACGGCACTGTAATCGTATCTCCGTGCCACGTACCAGCCGTAACAATACCACCTGTGGCTATAAAAGTACCATCGGTTAAAACAACACCCTCAAGAGTCCCTGAAAACGTACCGTCAACCGCCGAAGTGATTGAACCACCAGTTATACTTAACATCGTATCGGTAAGAATAACCCCCGATATACTGGTAAAACCAGATAGCTCACTATCAGCCCACAATGCTGTGCCATCGGTAAAGGCATCGCCGTATATGTACCGCCACAGCAAGATTGCAGAACCTATATCAAGCGAGCTATCTGCTATGGGTATTTGGTGGGACGTATATACATCAGCATAAGTTGTGCTGTAGCAGGTAAAAGCTAACAATAAAATTATAAGTAATTTTCTCATACAGGTAATCCGAAATAGCCAGCGAATGTCCACGTACCAAGAACTAATTGTACTTGACGTTCCCAATTATCCCCGACTTGTATCAGTCTCCATGTCCCTAATGGATAACTGCCATCTGCATTTTTGAGTTTTGAATAAATCGCTTCACCATCAACCAAATCTAAAGCATAATTTGCTGCTACCGTTATCTTCTCCAAAAGCTCTTGTAAGGTCTTAACCAGCTCTCGCCATTCGTCTGCAATTTTAGTAGGATCGCCACTTAGCAGGGCATCTTCGTCGTATGGTATTTTTACATCAGTATCAATTCGTTCAAGTGTCATAAGCCCAACCTCCCCGCCGCCTCGAAGTACGGCTTCATCGCATGGATTCTGGGAGTATTACCTTTCTCCGTGTGTGTTATTTCTAACTTGTGAAAATCTCCTACTTCACCATCGCAGAACATCCAAGCCCAGAACTTATCGTTAGAACCATCGCAGGATATTGTTTTCGTCTTATAGGCGGTCGTTGAGGTGTTCTTGTATATAGAGACTAAGAACGAAGCACTACTGTCGTTATCTACAAAGAACCCTATCTTCTCACAGGCTACCTTGAACCCCTTATCTATATAAGGGTTCAGGTTGATTGAACCTGCCTTAATTGCAATCTTGCCGTTATCATCGTTAGTGCCGTCATATTCGCCATCCGCCCACTTATAGACCCTACTATTCCGGCATCCTATTAGAGTGTAAGGTTTGGGAGTTCCAAGTACAGCCCTTGAATCAACGGTAATCGCGCTTATTAAAGCACCGTCAGCAACCACGACATCATCAAGCTCGGCCATCGTAGGTACTTTCTGGCCAGTGAATCCACCGATACAATTCAAGAAAAATGTCTGTGTGGATTTGTGTATCGTCCAGTTGTTCTCATTCATATTGTAATCGAGAATCCTGTCGATAGTTGAAGAGGCTGAATCCGCAAACGTAAGTAACAAATGCCGTTCTTCCTTCTGGACGTAGCCATAAACAGAACGAATATAGACATCGTTAAACTCGTCGAGAATGTCTCTGATGTTCGGAATGTCTAAGTCTTTTATCTTAAAACCATCATAAAATACGATGTTCGTAGCACCGACCGCTGCCAGACCATCCTTCATCTCCGTTCCTGAGTACGGCGACCTAATAAGTTCGGTCGTAGTTACTCTGTCCCACTTAAAGGGAATATCAGAATTGCCGGTTGATTTGATTTCCCATAACGTACCCGAATCACCACCCTGCGTATAGACCGCTATGTTCTTGCCGACCATACCAGCCGCACATATTCGTTCTTGTGTCCAGGCATCAACGTTACCGCCACCAGAAGCGGAAAAATCTGTTTGCAAAACAGGACTGTATCGACATCGTTGCGGAAACCAATCGCCATGTTCTACAGTATCCAGAAGCACCATCCTATCGTCTTTGATAAACATGAATCTGCAAGTATTGATGTGATTAACTGCAAGGTCAGCATCTATCCGGACATTGAACGGAACAACTGGAAAAGTCCTGCCCGGCCATTGATATATCTGGTCAACATTATTGACCATATACCCGACACCCAGCCAGTTACAAAAGCTAAAGAAATCCGATGGCGAACCAGTAAAAATATCCACCGGAGCGCCCAAGACACTCGATATGTCCGTCATAGTAGCATCAACAGGATTGTAGAAGTTACACCTTCCGGTATATGCCCCAGCAACACCCTTACTGTCCATTATCAACAAGCAGGGCATACCATTCTTGACGTATGTTTTAATCCCTACAATAGACGTAGCCGTTTGTGCTACGGCTCCGTGCTTCATCTGGGCGAACGGACTGAATCCAAGACGTTTCTCCAATACCCCTTTATTGACGTGCATATTCTCAAGAGTAGGAAAAGCGTCGGGGGGACTAAGCCAAGGTTCTAATCCAATCGACTTGGCTGTTTTGAATCCAGAGATAAGAAATGGCTGATACATTAGTTATTATCCGCACTTGCGTCCAAGTTAGAGATTAAATGCCACGTTGTGCCATTCTCGCACAACCACACCAATACATCGCCGGTATCAACAGATATGTTCACAGAGCTTCCGTCAAGGTTATGGTCTGCATCCTGGGCGGTTGTTGTATCAAATGTCAAACTGTGCTTGCATAAGACAGTTATTATCTGGCCTATATGACCATCATCGAAATCGGTAATATTTGTTGTGCCACCAGTTTTCCAAAGCAGACGGCCTTTAGCCGATGGCGTAGCTTCATCAGCTAAAGCGGGTATCGCATAGTCATCTTCATTTTGTTCAACTATCGTGGTAGCAGGCGCATCGGTCAAATCCATTAAGGTTCCATTTATATATTCATTTTCGCGAATGAAAAATTTTCCCTGTGCCCCAGCTTCAAAACTAATTCCTGTCTGTGTTTCAGCGGCTTGTAGTGTGAAATGATTGCTCGAAACGGTCGCTCCTTTGTAGGCTGCATCGCCATCCAATAGTACGCCGTATTGGTCTCCTGCCACTTCTTCTCTTCCGAAATCTCTAAATATATTATTTGTAATTCTTGTCTGGCTGGAATTTATCGTCTTAATTGCAGATAATCGAATCTCCTGAAAAGAACAATTGGTAATAAGAACATCGGTACAGCTGGCGTTTAGTAATATTCCCGCTCCATCGGTCGTTTGGCCAATATCGTGAATTTGCATCCCATTGATAGTTATTTCTGAACATGCGCCAGTCAGTTGAATACCATAATCTGCGAGGTATCGAATATTCCCCCCGGTTATGTTTACATGATTTGAACTATCAATATAAATACCTACATTTGTGCTGTAGTCTGCCGAACCAATTGTAAAACCGCTAATCTCAACATTATCTCGTGAGTAAATAGTAAGAGCATAGACTTCACTTTCAACATCGCTGCAATTCACAAGAGAAATTGGAAGGTCGGGGTATGCAGGGGCATCCGTATATCTAAGAATATATCCATACCCGTTTTGATAAGAAATACAATTTGTGGCTGTTATGTGTTTATCTAAATCAAAACCATAAACGCTATTTAATTCAGAAGCACAATTGAGCAAATGTGTATCCGAACCAACTATATTGAATCCATTTTTGAAACCGCCGACCCATACATTTTCAAAGAAAACTCCATTCATAGCCGTACAGGAAATACCATCTACGGTATAATTACCCCCCACGGCAGTCTCAATGCCAAGATTTTGTACCCCGGAAGGATTAGCAATACAATCCCAAATAAGCAAATCACCTGTTCCTGTAGTAGTCTTGACAATCCGAGCGGAGTGCATTCCTGCACCAATAAACCAGATTGAACGATTACCACCATTATTTACCGTTATAGAACCGTCATCAACCGAATATATTCCAGGAGGAAAATATACTACTCCCCCAGTTGTAGAAGCAATACAGGCATCAACAGCGGCTTGTATAGCTATCAAATCATCGGTAACTCCATCTCCAGTTGCGCCATAAGCGACATTTTTGACATTATAAACATTAGGAGTACCACCGGGCGATATAGATACATTAGCGAAATCAACGCCAAAAACAGCCTCAAGAGCATCCCAGTTATTCCGTATGTATCCAGCAGCAACGTTCCAAACAGTATTATCCGCCGGAAGAGTATTGTCCCAGCCAGCAAAGCAAAGACTTGAACTCATTAACACAAGCAGGATTATAATGATAATCAATTCAATCAATTTTGTTTTCATCTCTGGTATCTCCATTTTGTAACTTCGTAAATATTTCTTACTTCAATAGCCGAAAGCTCTTTCTTCCAGATAGTCACATCGTCGATAAGACCATCAGAATAAGCAGTAGCAGCCGCGCCGTATCTGCCTATCCATACATTGTGGTCCTGGGGCGATGCCCTAACAAAAGTGGCAATATTATTACCAGCATCGCCAGCATCGGCACCATTCAGATATACAGCCATTCCTGTATAACTTGTCCCACCGTCGTATGTTGCAGCTACGTGAAGCCATTGATTTTCGTGTGCTGTGCGGAGGTCTGTTGTATCCCTTCGTCGAATATAGCAATCAACAACCCAATTGTCGTAAATAATAAGGCTCAACTCGCCATCGCTATTGGTATTAAATAGCCATTCAGCATCCACATTCAGAAGACCCTTTGAGGCTATGTGGAATCTGTCAGCATCGTGCATATAAACCCAGGCAGAGATACTAAATGGAGTAACAAGCGCAACGGAAACGTCGTCAAAGGTTACATCGCAGGCAGCAACTCCCTGCCTTGCAATCATAATGTTCGGGTTAGTGATGGTTGCAGTAAAATCAAAAGTTTTAATGCCCGTAGTCGAGTATGATACTGGGTCCCATACTACATCCCCCCGACCATCGGTAATAGTTATTCCGCCTGCCGTGACCTTGTTTATGTTAATTCTAATCCTGTACGTCTGACCTATAACAGTCGTAATAGTTTGATACATATCGATAACAGCACCAGTAGAAGTATAGATATTACAATATCCAGTTCCCGCTCCGCCTTGTCCCTGTCCAGCCCCTACCTCATTTACCATAGGGTCGGCAGCAACCTCACCAGTTACAATCCAATCATCAGGATTATCAGCAGTCCAGTGACCGAAATCACCGTTAGTAACCAAATCAGTACCGGCAGGTGTTAAATCTGCATGGTCGATTATCGAAATATAATCGTCAGTACCGTCAAAATCAAAGCCCGGATACGTAGGGACTAAAGTAGTGCCTCCGTCTTGAAGTGCGCCATTGTGACCACGACAGGTATAATCAAAAACCTCATCCGTCGTCATCAAACCATCCCATAACTTCCAGTGACCTACCAGACCGACCGTGTTTATCTGTGGGTGCAAGGGACGTACAAATGTTACTCCTGCCCCTATATAAACGGCATAGACAGTAATGGTTATTGATAAAACCAATAAGACTATTAGAACCTTTTTCATATCAAATACCTCGTAAAGTGACTACAATCTCTCCACCGCCGACTCCAAATGGTATAGATGGCCCCATCCAAACTTTTATGTTTTCTGTTACAGGCTCGAAAATGCTGTAAGTGCAAGTCCCGCCCGCAGCCTGGTCGCCGGAATCGAATATTACATGTTCGGCGCTATCACCTATTTCAACCTCGGCAGAAGCGCCGGATTTGCTTTGTGGTATTTCAAGGATTACTGTTATTATCACCCCGTTTACAGGAATCGTTATCTTCGTATCGGCATCATCCGCAGCAGTCCACGTACCTGTAATCACAAATTCCCAGACTGGTTTTATTAACGGCTCCTGGTTCCTTCGCTCTACCCAGCTTGTTAAAACAGCCGACTCGTTACCGGCTGCATATAAAAGAGAACAAGCAGCCAATATAATTAGAACCGTTGTTTTCTTCATATCAGATACCTCGAAGAGTAACAATTTTTTCAGTCACATCATCGCCAGAAAAGGTAGAAGGCTCCAAGATAATGTCAATGGTTCCAGTCAAAGGTTCGTAAACATCAAAAACATGCGTAGCGTTTTCCGCTACCTCCGTTGAATCAAAGATTGTGTTATCGCCATTGTCTAATATTAACAACTGCTCCGTAGTTCCGGTAGTAGTAGTGAGTGGAATTTCCAGTATCACTTTTAACAAAATGCAGTTGATTGGAAGCGCTTCCGTTTTCGCTAAAGTATCATCAGCATCGTATGTAAATGTAATAACACGCTCCCAGGCCGGTTTTATCAGCGGCTCTTGGTTTCTTCTTTCTACCCAGCTTGTTAAAACAGATGTTTCAGTCGCCCACAAAACCGCACCGATACACAGTAGAATCAGTATTGCAATTAGTGACTTTCTCATAATAATTCTCCTAAAAAGATGGTTCAGCTACGCGCCCGCGCATAGACAGCCGTTTCTTTGTTTGTATTGATTTTAACATATAATCCGCAAGGCTAAAGTTTGGTGTGCCTGTAAGCTCGGCTATCCTTGCCTGCCCGCCCCTTGCTGCCAGATACATAATTGCAGCGCCCATAGCAATCGCCGGCCCCCACTTCATATCAGCAGGAACGGAAGCATCAGCTGCTAACGCAATTGGCCTGTTCATCTCCGAGGCGGCCTTAAACTGGTAAGTGTCATCTGCTTTCGGACGTAGGAATAACTTGTTATGGATAACCAAAGCACCAGACGGTTCTCCCCTTTTGGCAGGGTCGCCGTCAGTATAAGTAGCCGTTACCGTACCCCCTGTAGCAAGGTCTGTTGTGCCAGGTATGAATCCAGCCGCAGCCGTTTCTATCACGGTAACAAAACCCATATAAGCCGTATCACTACCGGCATTGGGTAGTCCGGCAATCGCCAGCCCTGGCGAATCGTAGCCAGTTGCATTATCATCGGCCTCGTTGATTGTGATTGTGCCGTCAGATTCTATCGTTAGAGAGAAGGCACCATATTTGTTCTGGGGAACCGTGCTAAGACCGACAAAGGTATTCTCGGCACTGGCCTTGGCATAAGACTGGCCTTGTATATCAAAACTAAAAGCTGCGTTCAAGACCTTAGTAGAATCAACGGAACCTATGGCAATTCCTGGGGCAGTGATGTATTGTTCGTCATCAGGATAACTTTGAAAGAAGTAATTTTTGTCTTGATAAAACGTAATCTCCGCGCCGTTTATCGTCATAGGCTCCATTAGTTTTACTATCGTCTGAGCCAGATTATATTCGCCGTTGTCCGTTGCTATCGCTGCCTGTGTGAACCAGTCGTCAAAGTTGGTGACGAGAGCATCTTCGGGGAAGTAGTTTACGTAGTAGTCGTTTATCAGAGCATCAACGTCAATATCAGCAATATCGGATACCTGTGTTCTGCCGGTCAGTTGCCGCCAGCGAGTCCTTATCTCGGAACGCTTCCAAGTTAAATCAGCCATAACTCTTACCTCGTTAAAGGCAAGCGGTAGCCATTTTGGAGAAAAAGATGACTACCGCTGCCTATATAAATTATGGTGTTACTACTGGCGGTGCGGCATTACCAGACGTACCAAGTATTGCCCATCCAACAGTATTAACAAAAATGCACGAAACTGTATCACCAGCATCAGCAAGGTCGATACTTGTCCAGCCCGCTGCAGTAGCAGGAGTCAATACACCGTTACCGCCATCTACAACGTGGTTGATAACTATAACCTGACCATCCTGACCATCGGCCAGAGTTAAGGCTTCGGCACCGCCAACGCTTGTGTATGCAACGTAAACGTGAGTGACAGGTATAGCACCGGCACCGGCACCGTAAGTCGTACCGCCTGCGGGCGCATATACAACATCTCCGTCATCATTAGGTAATGTCAGAGTTTTGTCGGCCACTGTAGCATCATTAGCTGTAAGGATTGTCTCAAAGGCATCCGCAGTTCCCTCGAAGATAAGCGAATTTGAAGCACCTGTTACTGAGTTTACAACTTCGGGGTAGTTAGTCTCCAGTGTAGAACCCATAACAGCAAGACTGTCCGCCCCACCATCCGGCAGTATCCAGATAATGTCTGCTGTAGGGTCGGTCGCTGTAATAATTGCTTCGTGGGCATCTACTCCGGCACCTTCAAAGATGAGTTGGTTCGTGCCACCTGTAACAGAATTGGCTATATCTGGATAATTAGTCGCAAGGGTCGAACCCATAATCGCAAGAATATCAGTACCACCATCAGGAAACGTCCAGGTAATATCTGCTGTAGCATCAGTGAAGGAAATTATATGCTCAAATCCACCCGCTGCCGTACCTGTGATATTCCACAATTCAGTAGCCGCACCATCAAAGACTTTGGTATCAACAGAGGTAAAAGTCATAACATCAGCCGCCACTAACGTAATATCGCCGTTATCCGCATTGGCAGCGGTAAGGACTATGGGTCCGTTGGTAGTATCGACATCAACGCCTGAAATAGCGCCAGTAACGTCAAGATTGAAAGCATCGAGAGCAGCGGCCTCTGTAGCTACAATCTGAACTGAACCGCCGGTATTGGTGATTACAATATCCTGTCCGGCCTCACCGACGGCATCAATATCAATACCGCCAGCCGTAGAATCAATGTTAATAGCGTCTGTTGCATCCTCTGATGCTGAAAGTCCTATGGAGCCTAAAGCAGAAGTAAGAACAATATCACTTGCGGCTCCGGCGTTATCAATTGTAATACCTAAGGCGGCATCAATATCTATTCCACCGGCTGTACTAACAACTGTAATAGAATCTGCACCTTCTCCCTGTGTGTTGGTGACTACAATCGTTTCGGTTGTGCCGCCATTCGTTGTCAATGTAATGGCAGCCGCAGCGTCTTCTGTAGCTGCAATATTGACCGAACCGCCCGTATTAGTAATATCAATATCCTCGGCGGCACCGGCAGCATCAGCCCGAATATCAATACCACCTAAAGTGGATTGTATCACTATGGAATCAGCGGTGTTTTCTACTGACGTTATAACTATCGACTTAACAGCGTCAACGTCAATACCACCGGCAGTAGCCCTTGCTATAATCGCATCATCGCCAGTACCGGCAGAACGCAAATCGAGAGTTGCGTTAAGAGCGCCTGTAACCTGAACGAGAAGGTCGTCAGCGTCTTGGTTGGCAGCAAGGGTGATTTGTGAAGCGGCGGAATCAAAATAGATATTGCCAAGACCATTAGCATCGTCAACCACACCATACTCAAGAGTGTCTATGCCCGTATCTGTGGCTAATGTGAGTGTGTTACCATTAAAGGCAAAGCTGAACTCCTCGGCGTTCTCGATAAATTCAATCTCGTTATCTGTGGTGTTGTTAATTACACCGCCGTTTTCCAGTGTAATATCGGTAGCACCAACAGCAAGACCAACATACGTACCAACGCCAAGATAAGACACATACCAAGTATCAGCAGTGCCTCGAATATCATAACCGGTAACGCTATCAATCTGGACAGCAGTAACAGTTGCGAGGTCGGAATTTTGGTCAATAACCAAAACGTCAGGGTCGGAAGTGGTATCATTGCTAACAAGAATCAATGCTGGATTAGCAGCAGCAAGAGGAACGGTCAATGTGACCGCTGTGGCATCTACGGTTATTGCCTCGCTGAGATTGTAAGCTGCATCAAGGCTATTACCACCAGCAGCAGCTATGGTCGTCCACGCCAAACCGTCAACAGATAACATCAAGGCATTAGCAGTGGTATCGTACCAAACCCTGCCCTCCGCAAGCGGTGGTGCATTTGCCGGCAAAGTAGGAGTGAACAGGTATGAGTCGCTAATCATTGTACCCGTAACGTCTCTCAGGTATGTCGCCAATAATTCGGGGTTGTCTGCAATCTCGAAGGTAATGTCAGTCGGTATATAGGCAGCGTACACAGCACTCGTATAACACAAGCCCGCTATAGCCGCCACTAACATCAAAACTGCAAGAACTCTTGTGAGTGCAAATCCTTTCTTCATAGTACGTCCTTTCTTTTTCGGTTTTGCCATTATTACGTCTTCCACTTTGGGAACCACTATGGGTTCCAGAGCTTCTACCCTTTTTGAAAGTTGAAGTATCTTTCCTTCCATTTGTTCCTGATTGGCAAAAACCTTGTTAAACAGTCCACAGATTTCCTCTGTAGAGTCGCATTGGTCGAATGTTACATTTCTCATTTTATACTCCCTTTATCTGTTCATATTGATTACTTGCTCCTTGGTTACAACCAACTGTAGGAGAAATCTCGGCTTGATAATAGGAATGTTACCTCCTATCATGCCGGTTACAGGGTCGTGTACCGCTTTGTGCGTTACGTATGTCAACTTCTCAAGATGCTCGTACACACTAAACGGCAACTTCACAGCTTCGCCGGGGAAAAGGTGATACTTTGGACACTTTCTAAAACCGTTGGGATTACCATACTTCTTGCCGTCCTTGGTAAATGCTGGCCCGTACATGCCCCGCTTGCCTGAATATGCAAACTCAATATCCGTTTCTGGACTTTCCAGATTGAAGAACTTGACCTCTATCATCGGGTCATCTTTGCTGATAGTCATAGCAAGGGATTCCGCATTTCTTTGTTTCGCATTACTTTTTTGTTCGGCAACTCTCTTGAGGATACTCTCCCTGATGGTTTTTTCGCCTACTCTACCGTCAACCTGATAGCCCAACTCGTCCATTTTTTTAACCAATTGAGTCCTGTTCATACTCTCAAGTTGTTTTTCCAGAGGCAACGATTCTGTTAGGTCGCTCTGTACTGGTTCCATTATTTCTTGTTCCATAATATCCATAGTCCTTTTCTCCATTAAAGTTAAAGTATGGGGCGAACAACAAAGCCCGCCCCGTTAAGTTAATAGTTAAATCAACGCATGTGTTCACCGAAGGTCACAGGATTCTCTACATCGGCATCGCCCATGTAGTTAAACCTATCATGCTTTTGAGCATCGAAGACCCAGTATTCGCCATCAACGCTAAGAGTTGCGCCAATCGTAAAGCCTTTGACTCCACGCCTTACGGTTCTTTCCTCGCGGCAAATCCATTCGTCGCCACTGGCCGCTACTGTTCTGCCACCTAAAGTTGTTCCCCACGTCGGTTCTGCGCCTGAAGCTCCACCTGAAGCAACAACGCATTCGTAAACAAAACCGTTATGGGTAGTAGGTCTGACACAACTACCCAATATCTCTACGCCTGCCGATAAATCTCTGGCTACATAGGTTGTAAGAACATTGTAGTCAAGACATGTCGGAGCCGGAACAACACCATCGGCATCAGGAGCGGGAAGCAAAACCGAATCGATTGCTGTGTTATAGGGTATGAATCCCGCAGCAGCACTCGCAAGAGGGACTGGGGCAATATCAATACAATACCCATACTTCCCGGTTGCGGCCACAGCGTGTTCATAAAGAACCCTATGCCATTTATAGTGTTTTTCCGTTCCACCTAAAGCCTTGATTGACTGAACGAGGTCTGGAATGAAACCACACTCTACATTTGTAGCAACGGCGTTGGCCGCCACAAGTTTTCCGCTTACTATTTCAACTGACATAATTTATCCTTTCTGGCAGTTAGCCGTTAAAAGTTCGTGCATTGCAGAACGTGGATGAATAAATCGTTGAGGATTCTGGCTACCTGCCACATTTTCCA
>Ga0307379_10004528_pt1 | contig 19801 bp, 21 predicted proteins | sample UN2MG_FD_202237 | JGI IMG/M metagenome (GOLD analysis project Ga0307379, IMG submission 202237) | Soil microbial communities from Risofladan, Vaasa, Finland - UN-2 | ecosystem: Environmental > Terrestrial > Soil > Coastal area > Acid sulfate soil | place: Finland: Risofladan, Vaasa | collected... | reverse complement strand
CAGACCGCTGGTGTCTACGAGATGTCGACCCTCGGGATGACCTTCGCCGAGGTGGGGTTCGTGCACGCGTCGTTCGCGCACCAGGTGAAGGCCACGGCCGACCGCTTCTACGTGGGTCGCGACGACGTGGTCCTGCTGTCGATCGACCCCGCTCGGCTGCCCTCTCATCCGGTCGTCGAGGCGATGGAGGGTTCTGATGAGGGCTTTCCGCACCTCTTCATGCCGCTCGCAACCGACGCTGTCGTCGACGTCGCGGCGGTCGCGCCGGCATCTGATGGTCGCCTCGACCTGCCCGACTTCGATCCGCCGACCGAGGTGTCGTTCGAGATGGGGCGCCTCACCGTCGACGATGCTGTGGCCGCGGCGGCAGTGAATTCGAGGTCGTCGGTGGCGGGATTCGGCCATGTGTTTCCGGCGGACGCTGCACCCCCTGCGCTCGGTCTCCTCGTCGAGTTGTGGCGCGGCTGGCTCGATGACTCCGGGCAGGTCGGCCATGCGGCACGGACGCTCGAAGGACGGCTGATCGGCATCGGGATCTCACGGACCGACGTGACCGACCCGAGGACCGGCCACGTGGCCAAGATCTACGTCGAGCCCTGGTTCTGGCGTCTCGGCGTGGCCAGAGCGATCTCCGGCGCCTGTCTCGGTGACCTCCGTGGTCGAGGATTCGAGCGCGCGACGCTCCACGTGCTCGCTCGAAACCTCCGAGCCCGTACCTGGTACGAGCGCCTCGGCTGGGTCGAATCCGTCCACCCGCTCGAGCAGGTGGACGGTCACCTCCTCGAAGTCGAATACGGGTTGGCTCTCTGAAGATTCCACTGGCGTGCGAACAGGTGTTCGACTAACATCGAACACCCCATGGGGTTCAACAATCCTGGTGTCCCGTGGTCCGAGATCGAGCGCACGCTGTCGGACCGACGTCTGCCGAACGGCCGCGCCGACAACGTGCCACCGAAAGCCGACGGGGGTGACAGCCCGGCGTGGTCGCGCAAGCGGATGCCGTTCGAGACCACGGTTGCCCGCCGTACGGCCGAGGTCGCCTATGCCGAGTTGCACTGTCACACGAACTTCAGCTTTCTCGACGGTGCGTCGCATCCTGAGGAGCTGGCCGAAGAAGCCGCTCGTCTCGGGCTCGAGGCCTTGGCGGTCACCGACCACGACAACTTCGCCGGGGTGGTGCGCTTCGCCGAGGCAGCCCGCGAGGTCGGGATCCCCACCGTGTTCGGTGCCGAGCTCAGTCTCGGGCTGACCCGACCCCAGAACGGCATCGCCGATCCCGAGGGTTCGCACCTTCTGGTCCTTGCCCGTGGCCCCGAGGGATATGCCCGTCTGGCCGATGCTCTCAGCCGGGGTCTGCTCCGTGGTCGACAGAAGGGCAAGCCCGTCTACGAGTGGGCCGATCTCGCCGACGGTCACGGCGGCCACTGGCAGGTGCTCACCGGCTGTCGAAAGGGGGCCGTCCCCAAGGCCTTGGTCGATCATGGGCCGGCGGCCGCCCGGCGCGAGCTCGATCTGCTGATCGACACCTTCGGTCGTGAGCAGGTGGTGGTCGAGTTGTGGGACCACGGAGCGCCACTCGATTCGGCCCGCAACGACGCGCTGGCCGAACTGGCGGCTCGGGCCGGGGTCGACGTGATCGCCACCAACAACGTCCACTACGCCACGCCGGCCCGCCGTCGGCTTGCCACTGCCATCGCAGCGGTTCGTTCGCGACGCAGCCTCGACGACATCGAGGGCTGGTTGCCGGCCGCCTCGACCGCCCACTTGCGTTCGGGTGCCGAGCAGGCCCGCCGGTTCGCTCGCTATCCGGGAGTCATCGAACGTGCTGCCGAGTTGGGCGGCGAGCTGGCGTTCGACCTCAAGCTCATCGCTCCGTCGCTCCCACCGTTCCCATGTCCCGACGGCCTCGACGAGATGGGCTACCTGCGTTGGCTGGTGGCCGAGGGTGCCACCCGGCGTTACGGCACCCGCGACCGTGAGCGCATCCCCGGGGCATGGGAGCAGCTCGCCCACGAGCTGGACCTCATCGAATCACTCGGGTTCGCGGGCTATTTCCTGGTGGTCTGGGATCTCGTCGACTTCTGCCGGCACGCCGACATCTATTGCCAGGGGCGAGGGAGCGCGGCCAACTCGGCGGTCTGTTATGCGCTCGGCATCACCAACGCGGACGCGGTGGCGCTCGGGCTGCTGTTCGAGCGCTTCCTGTCGCCCGAGCGTGACGGCCCTCCCGACATCGACATCGACATCGAATCCAACCGTCGCGAAGAGGTGATCCAGTACGTCTACGAAAAGCACGGTCGGCGGCACGCGGCCCAGGTGGCCAACGTCATCACCTACCGGGCCAAGTCGGCGATCCGCGACATGGCAAAGGCGCTCGGCTACGCCACCGGCCAGCAGGATGCCTGGAGCAGGAACCTCGATCGGTGGTCGGGCCTCGATGAACAAGGATCGTCGGCCGGGGAGAAGCGCCAGCGCCCGGCCGACCAGGGAGACGCCGCGAAGCAAGTCGACCGCAGCAGCACGGACCCCAACAGTCACTCGACCGGTGACATCTCGGAGATTCCCGACGACGTGCTCGACCTCGCCCGCCAGGTCGAGCACTTCCCCCGACATCTCGGGGTGCATTCGGGCGGCATGGTGATGTGTGACCGGCCGATCGTCGAGGTCTGCCCGGTCGAGTGGTCGAGTTTCACCGGTCGCCCCAACGCCTCGCTCAAGTCGTTCGATGGTCAGCCCATCCGCAGCGTGCTCCAGTGGGACAAGGACGACTGTGCCGCAGCGGGGCTGGTGAAGTTCGACCTCCTCGGCTTGGGAATGCTCACCGTGCTGCACGAGGCGATCGACTTCGTCGCTGACGTACACGGCGCCGACGTCGACTTGGCGGCCATGCCGCAGGACGACGAGGTCTACGACATGTTGTGCCGGGCCGACACCATCGGGGTGTTCCAGATCGAGTCACGGGCTCAGATGGCCACCCTGCCCCGCTTGAAGCCCCGGAGCTTCTACGACCTGGTGGTCGAGGTCGCCCTCATCCGTCCTGGCCCCATCCAGGGCGGCTCGGTGCACCCCTACATCCGCCGGCGCAACGGGCTGGAAGAGATCACCTACCTGCACCCGCTCCTCGAGAACGCGTTGAGCAAGACCCTCGGCATCCCGCTGTTCCAGGAGCAACTGATGCAGATGGCCATCGACGTGGCCGGCTTCACCCCGGCCGAGGCCGACCAGTTGCGCCAGGCCATGGGTTCCAAGCGCAGCCGTGAGCGCATGGAGCGCATCCAGGCCCGGTTGTACGACGGCATGGCCGAGCGGGGCATCACCGGCGAGACGGCGGATGTCATCTGGACCAAGTTGGCCGCGTTCGCCAACTACGGCTTCCCCGAGAGCCACTCGGTGAGCTTCGCCCATCTCGTCTACGCCAGTTCGTGGCTCAAGCGGTTCTACCCGGCGGCGTTCTGCGCGGCGCTCCTCAACGCCCAGCCCATGGGCTTCTACTCGACCCACTCGCTCGTGCAGGACGCCCGACGTCACGGGGTCGAGGTGCGCACCCCCGATCTCAACGCCTCGGCTGCCGAGGCCGTGCTCGAAGCCGATGTTCCCGATCTCGATCTCGGTCCGGCCGCCCGCGGGTCCGATCCGGTGACCTGGGGTGTTGGTCAGCCCGCCGTCCGTCTCGGGGTCGGCGAGGTGCGAGGGATCAGCGACGACCAAGCCGTGCGCATCGCTGAGGGCCGGCCCTATGTGTCGATGGAAGACCTCCACCGGCGAGCCGGGCTCACCCTTCCCCAACTCGAAGCGATGGCGACCGCCGGAGCCTTCGGGTGCTTCGGGCTCGAGCGGCGCGAGGCCATCTGGCAGGCCGGCGCCGTCGCCCAGAGCGGTGCTGACCGCCTCGAAGGCATCGTCACCGGGGCCGTGGCACCAACGCTCCCGGGTATGGAACCTCCCGAGCAGGCCCGGGCCGATCTCTGGTCGACCGGGGTCTCGCCCGACGGCCACCCGACCAAGTTCCTGCGCGACGATCTCACCCGCATGGGAGTGGTCCCGGCCTCGGGCCTGGCGGCCCACGACCAGCCGAAGGTGTTGGTGGCCGGCATCGTCACTCACCGCCAACGTCCGGCCACTGCCGGCGGCACACTGTTCATGAACCTCGAGGACGAGACCGGCCTCATCAACATCGTGGTGTCGAAGGGGTGCTGGAAGCACCATGCCCGGGTGGCCCGCCAAGCTCCGGCGTTGCTCATCCGCGGCCGCGTGGAGAAGAGCGAGGGCGTCATCAACGTGGTCGCCGAGACCATGGAACCCCTTCGCGTGCAGGCCCACACCAAGAGCCGCGACTTCCGCTGACCACACGGGTCTACGGTGCGGGCATGATCCCAGTTCGCCCCTTTGGTTCGACCGGCCATGCCAGCACTCGCGTGATCTTCGGGGCGGCGGCGCTCGGCGGCATGAGCCAGGATCGTGCTGACACCACGCTCGAAGCAGTCGGATCAGCCGGCGTGAACCACATCGACACTGCGGCGAGCTACGGCGAATCCGAGCTCCGTCTGGCTCCCTGGCTCGAGGACCATCGCGACGAGGTGTTTCTCGCCACCAAGACCGGCGAGCGCAACGGCGCCGGCGCTCGTGCCGAACTCGAGCGCTCGCTCGATCGACTCGGCGTCGACCACGTCGACCTCATCCAACTGCACAACCTGGTCGAGGAGGACGAGTGGCACGTGGCGTTCGACACCGGGGGAGTGGTCGAGGCCGTGGCCCAGGCGCGGGAGGAAGGGCTGGCGCGATTCATCGGTGTCACGGGCCACGGGCTGCGGATCGCCGGGATGCACCAGCGCAGCCTCGACGAGTTCGCGTTCGACTCGGTGCTGCTGCCCTACAGCCCGGTCCTGATGGCGGACGCCGGGTACCGCGCTGATGTCGATCTCCTCCGAGCGACGTGCCGCGACCGGGGTGTCGCCGTGCAGACCATCAAGGCCATCGCCCGGCGGCGTTGGCGCGACGACGACCCCTCGAAGAAGTTCTCGTGGTACGAGCCGATCCGCGATCCTGCCGCCATCGAGCGAGCGGTCCGGTTCGTGCTGGCCGAGGACGACCTCTTCTTCAACACCAGCAGCGACGCCACGCTGCTGGGCGCCGTCCTCGAGATCGCTGGAAGGCTCGGCGATCCGGTGGTGGCCCCCTCTGCGGATGACCTCGCAGCCGACGCGGAAGTGCACCAGATCGAACCGATCTTCGACGGCGGCAGCCTCGAACGCATCTGAACGACGGGCATCTCCGGGTCAGAATCGACGGGATCTGGTCGATTTCACCCCACGTGAACGAAAGCCGGCGAGCAGGACGCCGGCAGTTCGGATGTATCGCGAGCTGACCTGGGTCAGTCCTTCTCGTCGGGGTCAGGATCGGGGAGCACGGCGTCGAGCTTCTCCTCAGCCTTCTCCGGGGCGACGTCGAGAGACAGCGCGAGCTCAGCGATCAGCAGGCCCCGAGCGTGCTCGTACATCGTCGTCTCCGACGGCGAGAGGTGGCGCTTGTGAAGGCGAATGGCCAGGTTGCGAACGACCTCGGCGAGCTGCCAGACGTCGCCCTCGTTGAGTCGGCGCTGGTTGTTCTTGAAGCGGCGTGAGAAGTTCTGGGGGATCCGCACGTCGTGATCGCCCAGGAGCTCGAAGAGGTCTTCGATCTCGGACTCGGGAACGGGCTTGCGCAGTCCGACCTCGTCGGCCTTGTGCAGCGGCACGCGGACACGCATGTCGTCCAGCTCGAGTTCGATGACGAGGTAGATGACGTCCTCGAAGCCGTCTTCTTCGTTGCCGTAGGATCGCTTCTCGGTCTCGATGATCCGTCCTGCCCCGTGCTGCGGATAGATCACTGCGTCACCGACTCCGAAGTCGGACTCGTCCACCATGCTCATCGATGCGTCTTGCCTCTCCTGTACGGAACTGATGCTGGATCGTATCGGTGCCAGCTCCGAATCGACGACACGCCGGGTCGTCGCAGTGCGAACTCAGCGGCCGACGCGTCCTAACTTTGTGCCATGGCGAAGCAGCGACCCTCGAAGGACAAGCGCCAGGCGCAGAACCGAGCCCGCCGCGAAGCCAACGCGGCCCGTGCCGAAGTCGCACGTGCCCGCGCCGAAGCCGAGGGGCCCGGGTCCGGCGACGACAAGCCGCCCAAACAAGGGTTCTTCTCGCGGATGATCAGCCCCGGGCGGGTCGATGCGCCCAGTTCCGGGTCGAAGGAATCGAGCGCCCGGTCATCGACAACCGGCAAGGGCCGTGGAGAACGTCCGGCGCCCATCCGCGGTCGACCCGACGGCCCGATCCCCCGGAACGACCGGGGCCAGGTGCCGGGCTACCGGGCTGCGTTGTTCGCCATGGTGTTCGCGGCGGCTGCGGTCACCTTGCTGTTGTTCATCCCCATCCCGATCGAACGCACCATCGATTCGCCGGCCGACGCCCCAGCGGGGTGCGTCGTGGAGACGACCACGACCACCACCACATCCGCGACCGACGGCGAGGACGAACCTGTTGACGATGTGCAGCTCACGTGTCGGGACTCGGTCACGATCCCCGACGAGTTGGGCTTCGTGGCCTACCTGATCCTGCTGCTCCCCTTGCTCATCACCGGTGTCGGATTCTGGGCCACCACGCGGGACCGTCAGTCGCGCATCTGGACGTTCTGCCTGGTCGCACTCGCGGTCTACCTCATCTTGTTCACCATCGGCGGGCTGCTCTTCGTCCCGTCGATGATCGCGTTGACCGTGGCTTCTTTCCAGAGTCGCCGAGCCGAGCAGAAGTTGCTGGTGGTCCAGCGGATCGCCGGGGGTGGCGAGGTGATCGAAACGACCGCCGATGACATCGGCGACGACGAGGTCGACGATGACGACATCGACGACGACGACATCGACGACGACGAGGTCGACTAGCGGAGCATCTGGGCCAATGCCCCGAGGTGTGCCGCCATGTCCTGGTAGTGGGTGCCGTCGGTGCCACGGCCGGCATCACTGATCTGCTCGCCGAGGCGCCGCAGCGTGAGTGCCACGGTCTCGGCCTCCGAGCGGGTGACGTCGTTGCGGTCGCTGCGGAGCAGATCGCCGATCTGTTGGCGCTGCAGTCCGAGGACCTGAGCTCCGACTGACGGCTCGAGCTCGTCTCGCAACACGGCGCGCGCGGTCTGGGTGACGATCCGGACCCGCTCGGCCGGGTTCACGGTCCGAAGCCAGGGAACGGTGAACGGCCCGAACCGGGGTGCTGTCGACATGAGGTGCGCTGCATGACGTGCGTGACGCTAGCCAAAGTGGCCGCTACCAGAGGCCAAGGGCGCCGGCGACGAACAGTGGCAGGACGAACCCGATGATGATCAAGCCGTTGTAGGCAGTGTGGGCGCAGGTGCTCTCGTGAAGACCGTGCTGGGGTCCGCCCCGTGCCACCCCTCGCAGGTAGTGGGCGGTGAAGGCTGCTCCGGCCAGCGACAGCCCCAGGGCCACCCCGATCGGGATGCCGATGAGCGTGTGGACGAGTCCGAATTCCACGTTTCGGCGCCATCGACCCCAGAGAGTCCGGCGCTCTGCACCGAGTCGGAAGATCTGCTCTTCGCGTTCGGCGAACAGCGGCAGAGCAGGGAGGAGCGCGATGAGAAAGACGATGGGAACCAGCCATTCCAGCGCCGTGCCGGCGGTCCGGTCAGTCGAGCCGGTGACCGGGTTGCCCGTACCCCCGAGGGCCGACCACCACCCCCATGAGAGCACGGGGAGGCTCACCAGGACGATCGCCGCGGTCACGACGGCCATGAGCGTCGGCAAGGCCCAGAGGACGTGGCGGACCCGGATGCCTCGAAGGATCCGGATGACGTCGCTTCGACGCGACCGGATCGCGATGTCGGCTCCGATGGCGACTCGGTAGCCGACGAAACCGAGGACACCGACGGTGACCACGTCGACAGCGAGGTCGTTCACCCGCCTGCCGGACCGTAGGTCCCGGTTGTGCTGATGGCCTGGATCGTTGCCGACTCGATGAGCCCGACTGCGACGTCGGCGTCGAGGTCCGGCGCCATGCCGAGCGGTTCGGGGAGGAGGTGCAGGCTGAAGAGGTACGTGTGGTTTGCCGGCGGGCAAGGGCCGGCCCATCCGACGGTGCCGAAGGTGTTGCGTGATTCGACCGCACCTCGGGGCACCTCGCCGGCGGCGATCCCGGTGCTGTCGGGCGACAGTCCCGTGATGACCCAGTGGGTGAAGAAGTCGGCCTCCGGGTCCGAGACGACGATGGCGAGTTCGGCTGCGCCGAAGGGAACTCCGCTCCAGGTCAGCTCGGGCGACAGGTCCTCGCCGTCGCACGTGTTGGCAACGGGAATCGGACCTCCGTCTGCGAAAGCAGGGGCCGAGAACACGAACTCGCCCCGAGTCGATTCGGTCTCGGACCCGGCGGCGGGTTGATCGGCGCCGTTCGCCGCGGGCGGATCGGCCACCGGGTCTCTCAGTTCACGCCCGTCGTTCGCACACCCCGCGATGGCGATCGCCCCGGCGACCAGCGCAGCGGTCACTCGTGACGTCATGGTGCCCAGTGAAGCAGGTTCGGCCGACGCGACCGTGTCGCCGGCGTGCTCAGGCGGGAGGAGGTGGCGGGGGCGCCAGCGTGGCGCCGTCGTCGGCACCATTCGAGCTGAACAGCTCGGCGATCCCGGCGACCGAGCCGGCCAGTCCTGCCATCTCGGTCGGGACGATGATCTTGGTCGATCGGCCGTCGGCCATGCGCTGGAGAGTCTCGAGGTACTTGATGGCGATCAGGTCGGCGCTGGGTCCGCCGTCGTGGATCGCCTGATACACGCTGCGGATGGCATCTGCCTCACCCTCGGCGACGGTCGTCTGCCGGAACTGTTCGGCGGCGGCCACGGTTCTCACGGCCTCGGCCTGACCCTCGGCCTCGAGCACGTTCTGGGCCTTCACGCCCTCGGCTTCGAGGATGGCCGACGCCTTCTGGCCCTCGGCGGTCGTGATGGCGGCTTCGCGCCGGCCCTGTGCCTCGGTCACGACGGCACGGCGAGTCCGTTCGGCCTTCATCTGCTCGTGCATCGCCGACATGACGTCCGGTGGTGGGTCGATGCGCTGGATCTCGACTCGGACGACCCGCACCCCCCACTTGTCGGTCGCATCGTCGAGGATCTCGCGGAGCGCGACGTTGATCTTGTCGCGGGAGGTGAGTGACTCGTCGAGCTGGAGATCACCGATCACGTTTCGAAGGTTCGTCTGCGCCAGCTTGGTGACCGCCAGGATGAAGTTGGCGACGTTGTAGACGAGCCGCTGCGGATCGGTCGGCTCGTAATAGATCACGGCATCGACCGAGACGGCGACGTTGTCGGCGGTGATGACCTCTTGCGGTGGCACGTCCACCACCTGCTCACGCATGTCGACGGTCCGCAGCGTCTGGATGAAGGGGATGATGATGCGCAGGCCCGGGTCGACGGTCTCTTTGTACTTGCCCAGCTGTTCGACGATGCCGCGCTGATACGGCCGCACGATGCGGACACCCATCGCGGCGGTGACGAACAGCAGCAACGCAAGGAACGCAAGGACGATGACGGCGGCGGTCATGGGGGGTCTCTTCTCTCAGGCTTCGCGGGCAGGGGGTTGGAGCGGTGCGGGCGATCCCTCGGGCCAGACGACGACGGCGGTCCCCTTGACCTCGATCACCTTGATGTTGGCGCCAACAGGCACGGCCGTGCCGTCGACGCTCTCGGCGCGCCATTCCTCGCGGCCGACACGAACGAGGCCCACGGCCTGTGGTCCGGCGGGGATCTGGTCGAGCACGACGCCGGATTCGCCGATGAGGCGCCGAGCTCCGATGCCTCGGGCCGGTTCGACCTGATCGAGTCGGCGGGCCAGGGGTCGAAGCGCTGCGAAAGATGCGCCGCTGACCAGCAGGAACGTCAGCCACTGGAGGCCGACGTTCACGTCGAGGAAGCCCAGGACTGCCGCAGCGCCTGCGCCGACTGCGAAGGGTGCGAGGAAGAAGGATCCGGGCGAGGCGAGTTCGCCGATGGCGAACAGGAACGCACAGCCGAGCCAGATCCACTGCCATGTCTCGGGAGAGTCCACGCGCTCAGCGTACCGGGACACACCGCCGGCGATAGCGTGACCGGCGATGGCTGGCGATCTGTGTCTGTTGACCGTGCACGCTCACCCCGACGACGAGGCGAGCAAGGGTGCGTGCACGCTTGCGAAGTACGGCGCCGAGGGGGTGCGGACCGTCCTGGTGTGCTGCACCGGTGGCGAGGAGGGCGACATCCTCAACCCGGCGATGGACCGACCTGAGGTGCGCGACAACCTGGCCGAGGTCCGTCTCGCGGAGTTGATGAAGTCGGCCGCGGCCATCGGGTTCGACGAGGTCGTGATGCTCGGGTACCGCGACTCCGGCATGCCCGATTCCGACTCCAATCACCACGACGACTGCTTCGCAGCAGCCGACCTCGACGAAGCCGTCGGCCGTCTGGTCGAGGTCATCCGGAGGGAACGGCCGCAGGTGATCATCACCTACGGCGATGACCAGCAGGGATATCCGCATCCCGACCACCTCCGCGTCCACGACATCTCGCTGCCTGCGTTCGAGAAGGCGGGTGACCCCGACGCCTATCCCGGCCTCGGCGAGCCGTGGACGCCGCTCAAGCTCTACTACTCGACCTGGTCGCATCGCCGGATCGAGGCGATGCACGAGAAGTTCCTCGAGCTCGGCCTCGAATCTCCATTCGACGAGCGTTGGCTCGATCGTCCTTCACAGGATCATCGCATCACGTCGACGATCGACGTGGCCGAGCATGCCGATGTCCGCCACGAGGCTCTGACGGCGCACGCGACCCAGGTCGACCCCGAGTCGAAGTACTGGTTCGGGCTCCCGCGCGATGTTGCCAGGACCGTGCACCCCTACGACGACTTCGAGCTGGCACGTTCACTGGTCGAGTCGACATTGCCCGAGGACGATCTGTTCGCCGGGGTCCGCGAGCCCGCTGCTCGGACGTGAGCCCGTTTCTCAGCGACGACTGGTTCGACCGGCTGAGAGAGGAGGCTGCGGAGCTTCCCGAGGTCACGGGTGCCTCCGCCGAGGTGGTCGTGGTGGTGTCCGATGCCCCGACGGGGCAGGTGCGGGTACACCTCGTCGTCGAGGACGGAAGGCTGGTCTCGATCGACCCGACGACCGACGGCGACGATCCCCTCGAGCTGGGCTGCCCGTACGAGCTGGCTGAGGCCATCGTGCGCGGTGACACGTCGGTCTCCGTCGAGTTCATGCGGGGCGCTCTGAAGGTGAACGGTGACATTGGCGCGCTGCACCGGATTCTCCCGCTCACTGATGACCAGCGGTTCGTCGGGCTGCTTCGCACGCTGGCGGCCCAGACCGAGTTCTGAGCTTCAGCTCGCCGGGGTCACCTCGATGTCGAGGGTGGCCTCGGGGCGCTCGGCGTCGTGTGCCTGCACGGTGCCAGGGGTGGTGAGCACGATCACGCTCGACTCGCCCGGAAACAGTGGCCCGGTGTCGATGATCGGGTCGTCGATGACGAAGGAATGGGGATCGTCGCCTTTGTTCACGACCTCGAACGCCTCACCCGCCTCGACCGAGAGCGTCGTGGGGTCGAATCCGTCGTCGCTCACCTCGACCGTGACGGCCGGTTGTACGTCGACCTCGTCGAGGAGGTCGGGCCCGGGGTCGCGCCGGCCCGAGTCGCAAGATGCGCCGAGCAGCGCCGTCACCACCAGGATGCCGGCGAGTCGGGAGGAGACGGCCATGTGCGAAGTGGTCTACCACGAGCGAACATGACGGTCATGGAGGCCTGGCACCCCGAGCGACTGACCGAACTCGCCGATCTCTGGAACGAGGCGGCTCCGGATGAGCCCCTGGTGGAGGACGAGCTCGAGGCCTGCTGGCGCCCGGGGAACACCGTGATCGGCGACGACCATGGCGCGGTGGTCACGCATCGGACAGGCAGCACCGTATCGCTCGATCTGCTTGCGGTCCGCCCCGAGGCGAGGCGTCGCGGGGCCGGAACCCGCCTCGTGGTTGCGGCGATCGAGGCCGTGGGGGGCGACCGGGTGCAGTGGGGTGCGTCGGCGCCCTGGTACCTCTGGCCCGGCATCGAGTCGACCCGGACCGAAGCGTTGGCCTTCGCCGAGTCGATGGGATTCGAGCATCGCTCGCCCGCGATCCAGAACATGGCGATCGACACCCACTGGCAGGTCGGGGGTGCGCCGCCGGCCGGCTTGATCGTGCGTCGGGCTGATCCGGAGACGGCAGGATCGATGCTCGATCTCGTCGCGAACGAGTTCCCTGTCTGGGTGGACGAACTGACCCGGGCCGTCGAGCACGGCACGGCGCACATCGTGTTCGACGACTCGTCCGACCATGCGGTTCCGTTGGGGGTCGGAGCTCACTCGGTCAATCGCCTCGGCTGGATCGGGCCGATGGCGACCTTCGCGTCGGCCCGTGGACACGGGGTCGGGACCGAGGCACTGCGCGCCGTGTGCGCTGACCTGGCGTCGGCGGGCTATGCCAGGGCCGAGATCGCGTGGGTCGGCCCGATCAGGTTCTATGCCAAGGTCGGCGGTGCGACCATCGGGCGGACCTTCCTGCCCTTGAGCAGGCGCCTCAGGCCGCCCGCATCAGGTCTCTGATCTCACGAAACCCGATCAGATGCGCGCCGGCACGCTCGAGCATGGTGCGGAGCTCGTGGTCATTGGTCACCAGGTCCAGGTCGTCGACCCTCGCCGGCCAGTCGTTGCACGCCGCCCGGAGCTCGGGCGTGTCGGCGGCAGGGTGGACGTAGACCTCGGTGACGCCAGGACGGAGATCGTGCACCGCCTTGTTGATCGCTCGGCGTGACCCGACGCCGTTGACGTACACGAACGAGTCGGGGAACAGCACACCCTCTTCGGCGGCGAGTCGGCGGAAGGGGAAGCCGATCCGGCGCTCGGTCGATGCGCCGCTCAGGCGGAGCGGGAGGGAGAAGTCGATCGCGAGTTCGAGGTACACGTCGAAGAACTCGGGCCGCAGTTGGAGGGTTCCCATGTGTGAATCGAGGTGACTGATGTCGAAGCCCCAAAGGATCGCCCGCTCGATCTGTGCGCGGCACTCGCGACGCACCTCGTCGAGATCTGCGTGGTCCCAGACATCGGCGACGGTCCGCGGGAAGCCCCCGTCGCCGTCGAGCAGCGAGGGCGATGTCGTGATCGGCCCCCACCGGTAACGCTCGTACTCGGCGTTCAGCGTCAGGTGGACGCCGACGTCCTCGCCCCGGTAACGGTCGGCTGCGTCACGGCTCCACGGACACGGGACCATGAGGGTGGCGCTCGTTGCGATGCCGTCACGCAGCGCGTCGTAGACCCCGACGTTCGCCGCGTGACTCATGCCGAGGTCGTCGCAGTTCAAGATGACGAGGCGGTCGTCGTCGGTGTACCCGAGTCGTTCGGCGAGCGTGCTCACGACGACCGACGCTACCGGGGTCCTACCTCAGCAGACCGCCCAGAGTCCGAGGTCGTCGCGCCGAGCGAGTGCGACGGCATCGGAGATCGTGCCGGCGTGGGTGTCGTTGGGTGCGATCGTCAGTGGGTAGGCGAAGCCATCGGTGGCCATCTGGAGGTTGACGAACTGGCCGTCCGAAGAGCGGTAGATGTAGCCGAGGAGGCGATCGAACTTGTCGCGTGCCTCGGCGTCGCGCTCGATGAGGATGTCGGTGCCAGGTGGAATGAGCGATTCGAGATGGTCGCTTGCCTCGGGCCCGAAGCACTCCGGCGGCGTGTCGGGGATGACCGATTCGGGGGTGTCGATGCCGATCAGGCGGATCCGCTCGTCGCGCCCGTCGAGGTCGGCGATGATCGTGTCGCCGTCGACGATACGAACCACCGAAGCGTTGGGCTCGAACCCGGGCAGGTCCCCGTCGGTGGGCACAGGGTCGGCTGCTGCGCCGGTGTCGCTGTCAGTCGTGCATGCGGCTGTCGCGAGCCCGAGGGCCGATGCGACGAGACACGCAGTGGTCAGCGAGCGGCGCAATCAGATGCGTTCGAGGATCGTGCCGGTGCCGAGGCCTCCGCCACAGCACATCGTGACGAGGCCGAGGTTCTTGTCGGTCCGCTCGAGTTCGTGCAGCGCCTTGGTCAGCAGCACAGCCCCGGTGCCACCGAGGGGGTGACCGAGCGCGATGGCTCCGCCGTTGGGGTTGACGGTTGCCGGATCGACGTCGAGTTCCTTCTGCCACGCGAGCGCAACCGACGCGAACGCCTCGTTGATCTCGGTCACGTCGATGTCGTTCATCGAGAGTCCGGTGCGGTCGAGGAGGTGCTGGGTGGCGTCGATCGGACCGGTGAGCATCAGGACCGGGTCGACTCCGACGAGGCAGGTGTCGACGATGCGGGCCTTCGGGGTCAGTCCGAGCTCGGACGCCTTGTCGGCGGTCATCATCAACACGGCCGCAGCCCCGTCGCTGATCTGCGACGAACTCCCGGCCGTGTGCACACCGTCTTCGCGGGCCACCGGCTTCAGGCCCTGCAATGCCTCGAGCGTCGTGTCGCGCAAGCCGCCGTCGCGGGTGACGGTGAAGGTCTCGCCAGTCGGCTTTCCGTCGTCGTCGAGCACAGGGGCCTCGACCGGGACGATCTGCGTGGCAAATCGCTCCTCGGCCCAGGCCTGCGCGGCGAGCTGCTGGCTGCGGAGCCCGAACGCATCGGTGTCGTCGCGGGTGATGTGCCACTTCTCGGCGATCCGCTCGGCTCCCTCGAACTGCGAGGTCATCTCGTACTGCGGGAAGTAGGACCGGGGGATCGGGATGCCGAGGCCGAAGTCCTTGCGTCCGCTCGATCCGATCGGGACCCGGCTCATGACCTCGACGCCGCACGCGACGGCGACGTCGACAGCCCCGGATCCGACGAGGCTCGCCGCCAGGTTGGTGGCCTGCTGCGACGAACCGCACTGTGTGTCGACGGTCGTCGCCGCGACCGACAGGGGAAGGCCAGCAGAGAGCCACGCCGTCCGGGCGATGTTGAACGCCTGTGCCCCGACCTGGCTCACGCAACCGCCGACCACCTGACCGACCTCGGCCGGGTCGATGCCGCTGCGGTCGATGACTGCCTTCTGAGCCGCGGCGAGCAGATCGGCGGGGTGCATCGTCGAGAGCTCGCCCCCGCGGCGGCCGACGGGGGTACGGACAGCGTCAATGATCACGACTTCGGTCATGGGATCATCTTGACCGGTGGGTCAAGCGGCCGCCAGCCCACCTCAGGCTGCCCTTTCCGCCTCGTGCTGCGTGTCGTCGCCGGCGAGGTGGCGCCGGGCATCGAGCAGTGCAGCGCGTGCCCGCTCGACGCCGCGACGTCCGGCTTCGCGGGTCGAATGGTCGAGCTGCCAGTCCTCGCGGCCGCCGATGAATTCGAGCTGTCCGGTCATGTCGTCACCATGCAGAAGAACACCGACAGGCATCGTTCGAATCCCGATGTTCGCGTGACGGATGTCACACTGACACCGCCTCGGTCGTCGTGTGTCACGATGCGGTGATGGCGCGCTACGGCATGACGATTCCTTTCGATGGCATCCCGCTTCACGAGCAACGTGAATGGATCGTCGAACTCGAAGACCTCGGGTACACCGACGTGTGGTCGTCGGAGGCCAACGGCGCTGATGCCTTCACCCCCCTGACCCTCGCCTCGCAGTGGGCGCCGTCGCTCCGCCTCGGGACCGCGATCGTGCCCGCGTACACCCGGGGTCCTGCGTGTATGGCCCAATCGGTGGGCTCGCTCGCCGACGCAGCACCGGGGCGATTCGCCTTCGGCATCGGTACCTCGTCGAACGTGATCGTCGAGGGCTGGAACGACATCGCCTTCGAGGAGCCCTACAAGAAGACCCGCGACATGGTTCGGTTCCTCCGCAAGGCGCTCAGCGGCGAGAAGGTCTCCGAGGAGTACGAGACGTTCAAGGTCCGAAGCTTCAAGCTCGGGCAGGTGCCCGAACAGGTGCCGCCCATTCTCATCGCCGCGCTTCGCAAAGGGATGCTGCGCCTCGCCGGCGCCGAGGGGGACGGCGCGATCATCAACTGGCTGAGTGCCGACGACGTGCGCACGGTCGTGCCCTACGTGCACGAGGGCGGTGACGACAAGGAGGTCGTCGCCCGCATCTTCTGTGCCCCCAACAACGATGCCGAGACCGTGCGCAACATGGGCAGGTACGCCATCGCCGCCTATCTGAACGTCGAGGTGTATGCGAAGTTCCACGAGTGGGTGGGGCGCGGCGAGCGCCTCGCTCCCATGTGGAAGGCCTGGAAGGACGGCGACCGCAAGGCGGCGCTCGAGGCCATCCCCGACGAGGTCGTCGACGAGCTCATCGTGCACGGTTCACCCGAGGAGTGTCGCGAGCACCTCCAGCGCTATGTCGACAACGGCGTGACCACCCCAGCCATCGCCTTGTTGCCGTTCGGCATCGATCAGCGCCAGGCCATCCGCGACCTCGCGCCTCGCTGAGGAGCGGCCGTGGCACCCGACCCGATGAGTCAGGATTGGCTCGATCTGATCAACGAGCCCATCGTCGACCCCGACCTCGAGATCGTCGACCCGCACCATCACCTCTGGCATGACCTCGGGGTGATGGGGCAGTACCTGCTCGACGAGCTGCGCGCGGACACGGGCTCGGGTCACCGCGTCACCAAGACGGTGTTCGTCGAGTGCGGCTCCGAGTACCGCACCGAGGGTCCCGAGCACCTCCGGCCGGTCGGTGAGACCGAGTTCGTCGCCGACGTCGCCGAGGCGAGCCGGGACGGCGGAGGCGCCGTCATCTCGGGCATCGTCGCCCATGCTGACCTCCGCGACGACCGACTCGACGAGGTGCTCGACGCCCACGAGGCGGCCGGCCGTGGTCTGTTCCGGGGCATCCGTCACGCGTTGTCGAGCGCTCGTCATCCCGACGAGTTGCTGATCCCGGGTGGCGCGCCGCCCGACCTGTCGACCAGCGCCGACTTCCGCCGCGGGGTCGCGGCTCTCGGCGACCGTGGCCTCAGCTACGACACGTGGCACTACCACCACCAGATGGCCGACTTCATCGAGCTGGCTCGCGCGGTACCAGGAACGACGATGGTGCTCGACCACTTCGGCACCCCTCTCGGCGTCGGGAGCTTCGCCGGTCAGCGCGACGAGATCTTCGAGCACTGGTGCGACGACATCGATGAGGTCGCGGCCTGCCCGAATGTGGTTCTGAAGGCCGGCGGGATGGCCATGCCCGACAACGGTTACGGCTGGCACGAGCGGGACCGTCCGCCCGACTCCGACGAGTTCGTCGAAGTCCAGGGCGACTGGTATCGGCACGCCATCGACGCGTTCGGCCCCGACCGGGTGATGTTCGAGAGCAACTTCCCCGTCGACCGCTTGTCGCTGCCCTATGCCGTCTACTGGAACGCCGTCAAGAAGATCACTGCATCCTTCGACGACGATGCCCGGGCCCAGATGTTCCGCGGGACCGCCAGCCGCGTGTACCGACTCTGAGAGGAACGACGATGACCGAAGTCACCTCCGCCTGGCCCAGCCATCCGGACTACGAGATCGACTGGCAGCAGATCGACTCGACCGTGCGTGTATGGCAGGGCGACACCCTGCTGGCCGAGAGCGAGCGGGCGCTGCTCGTGACCGAGACCGACCACGCCGACGTGATCTACCTGCCCCTCGTCGATCTGAACCTTGCGTTGCTCACCGCCACCGATCACCACACGATCTGCCCCTTCAAGGGCGAGGCCAGCTACTACTCGCTGACCGGCACCGACGAGCTGCTCGAGAACGTCGTGTGGTGGTACCCGACACCGATGGAAGAGGTGGTCGGGATCGCCGAGCACGCCGCGTTCTACGCCCATCGGGTGCGCATCGAGCTCGTCGGCTGAGGTGGCCGACGAGCGGTTCCGGCCGTGGGGCGACGTCTCCGACCTGCTTCGTCTCATCGACGTCGAACCCGTCGCCGAGGACCGCTGGCGTGCTCCGCCGTCTCCTGGCTCGCAACGTGGCGTCGTGGACGGCCAGCAGATCCTGGCCGCGACCGTGGTCGCCGCGGGCAAGGCCGAGCCGTCGAAGCGGGTCGCGAACGCGCACGCGGTGTTCTGCCGAATCGCGTCGGTCGACGTTCCGCTCGACTTCGTGGTGCGCAGGGTTCACTCGGGCCGAACCTTCGCCACGCTCTCGATCGAGGCACGCCAGGTCGACCGGGTGTGCGCCGCGGCCCTGGTGCTCCTCGACAACGCCGCCGATGACATGATCACGTCGTCTCTCAGGCCCCCGGAGATCGGGGGGCCTGACGACGCCACGCCGATCGACATGGGGATCACGGGTCGCGATCTGCGGATCGTCGACGACACCTACTCGCCGGATCCCGAGCTGATCGGATCACCCGAGATCCACGCCTGGATGCGCTACGACCGCGTCGGCGACCGGGCGGACCTCCATCGAGGCCTCATCGCTCAGCTGAGTGGCCACTTCCACGTGGCGGCGGCGATGCGACCCCATGCCGGCGTCGGCGAAGCCCAAGCCCACCGCACCCTCTCGACGGGCAACCTGGCCATCACCATCACCTTCCACCGCGACGCGAGCCCGGGTGAGTGGCTCCTGTTCACCAACCGGAACACGAACGCCGGTCGCGGCCTCACCTTCGGGACCAGCGAGGTCTTCACCCAGCTCGGCACCCACGTGGCCAGCTTCTCGGTCCAGGCGATGGTGCGGGCCTTCGAACCGCATGCCCGTGACTCCGGCCGCGACGAGGCAACCACGATGTGACCGAGGTCAGGTGTCGTTGCCGCCCACGGCACACGTCACCAGCGCGACCGGTTGACCACCCGAGAGGGCGAATTGCGATGACCGCAGGAGCTGTGCGGGGCGGGCTGTCGCGAACGCGTCCGCGTGTTCGCGATGTGCACGGGAAGCAGGAGAGCCGGCGCGCCCGGAATTCGGCCCGTGCCACGAGGGCCCGTGCCCCTCACCCGATGACGTCTGGCATCCAGTTGCCGTGGAACCCGAAGGGGACCCTGCGGGGGAGGTCGATGCGGGCAACCGGGCCGGCCTCGATGTCTCGGGCGTCGAGGATGACGAACTCGGACTGGTCGGTTGTCAGGTCGGTGCTGAAGTTGAGGAGCCAGCCGTCGTCTTCGGCGCTACCGTCGGGGTCAGCCGCGAACACGGCTTCGCCCGACGATGCGTGCTCGCCGTAGTGATGGGTCGTGGTCGACCCTGTCGTGAGGTCGTACTTCACGACCCGGTCGAAGTTCGCGATCTCGGGACCGAAGGCGCCTTCGGCGACGTAGCCGAACCGGTTCGGTCGTCCGACCACCGAGTCGGCCGTGCGCGGGAAGTCGACCGTTCGGTCGTCGAGTTGCTCGACGGTGGCCGAACCACCGTCGATCCGCCAGCGATGCAGGCTGGGCGGGCACGGTTCGGTGAGGGGCTCGTCGCCGAAGTTGGCCATCAGCCGCGAAGAACGGCAACCGTCGACGACGATGGCTCCGTCCTCCTCCCAGGCGTTCACGAAGTGGAAGACGTAGCACGGCTCGATCTCGGCCCACCGCACATCGCCCTTCTCGCCGTCGAGGGGCAGGACACCGATGCGGGCGCCCTGCTCGGGCTGCCAGGTGATCGCGGGCTCGCCGGTGATGGCCGCGTCGAGATCGAAGACGGCGGGCAGGTCGAAGAAGATCGCGAAGTTCTCCGTGATGACGAAGTCGTGCATCATCACGGGCTTCGGGATGTCGATCTCGACGCTCCGGGTGAGCACGCCGTGCGCGTCGACCGTGCTGTAGCGCAGGTAGGGCGGAAAGG
>Ga0307379_10004525_pt1 | contig 19806 bp, 16 predicted proteins | sample UN2MG_FD_202237 | JGI IMG/M metagenome (GOLD analysis project Ga0307379, IMG submission 202237) | Soil microbial communities from Risofladan, Vaasa, Finland - UN-2 | ecosystem: Environmental > Terrestrial > Soil > Coastal area > Acid sulfate soil | place: Finland: Risofladan, Vaasa | collected... | reverse complement strand
ACTTTCGTCCCGGCCGACATGATCCGCGGCCAGGAGACACAATAGTCAAAGACCTCGGCAACGGACACAAACGCCAACCTCACAAACTGACCCATTGAAACTTAGTGCCGTTGGGGCTTGCCCTGACCTACGGGGCTTCATCGCTTTCCGGGCCAATCCCAAGTCTCCAGATCGTCGCTCCACGCGATGCCCAGCGAGCAGTTCGCGTCCACGTTCTCTTGCGTCTTGTTCCTCCCCGGTCCCCCGCCGTGAAAGAACATGAGGTACTTTCCCAGGCGCGGGTCGCTGCGCAGGTCCAACACGAAACCGGCGGTCAGACGCGTCTCGGCCCAGGGCCACTGTGCTTGTCCCAACGTAATGAGTTCGCCCACATCGCGCCAGTTTTCGAGATCCTCCGAGCGTTTGATCCCCACGCCGTTCCCGGGAGAGTGGATGAGGATGTACTGGTCGCGATCGACCAGCACGCAGACGTTCTCGCCGCTGTCGGTCCGCCCGAAGTAGTTCCAGCGCTTCAGATCGCGCGACCACGACATGCTCACGCCGGCCTGCTTGTAGAAGCACCACCACTTGCCCGGCTCGTCTTTGTCCTCGATCAGGTAGGGATCGATCATCCGGCCCATGTCCTCCACGGCGACATCGGGTCCTTTGACTCGCAGCAGTTCGGGCTGGCCCCAGTGGATCAGGTCCCGGCTCCGCATGATGAAGATCCGGGCGGTCTGATCGGCCCAACGCACGGGGCCGCCGCGCTGGTAGTCGGGCCGCGGGTAAGTTTGCAGGCAGAGAATCCACTCGTCGCCGTAGCGGATCACGTTGCCCGGGCTGCAGTAGTTGAGCTTCTGTCCCTTGGGTGTGATCACCAGCGGGTCCGACCAGTCGCGGAGATTCGAGGAGCGGCTCAGCACCGTGTACGAGTAGATGCGGTCCTCTTCCTCGGTTCGCACCATGGTGGCATAGAGATAGAAGACGCCTTCGTGATAAACGGCCGTAGGATCGCGATAGGCGGCGGTCCGGTCGCCGCGAATCAGGATCGGCGATGGCAGGGCGGTCAAGTCGATGCGGTCCTCGTCCGCGAGGCAAACCGGCGTGCAAGTCAAGAACAACGCAGTTAGAAGCAAGGAGCGGGCACGACGAGAAGTTGCAGTCACGACAGGTTCCTCCTCAGTTCGGCGACGCGGACGAGCGTTCCAACCGGCGCCCGACCCGAGACGTTTGACATCACCAAGGCAGTATTCTACCATAGTACGCGACTCGCGTCATCGCGAGCCGCGAGCCGCGGGGCTTGTCCCCGCGCGTATCCGCGCGCAAGGAATCCCAACGACCGTTTCCGGAGATACGAAAATGCCCCGCGCGATCCTGACTGCCGCCATCCTGCTGTCATTCTGTCCTTCACTCGGCGCGCTGGCCGAGCCACCCAACGTCCTGGTGATCCTCGTCGACGACCTCGGCTACGGCGACCTGAGCAGCTACGGGGCGAAGGATCTCGAGACCCCGCATATCGACCGGCTGGCCGCGCAAGGCATGCGGTTCTCCCACTTCTACGCCAACTGCACGGTCTGCTCGCCCACCCGGGCGGCCTTGCTCGCCGGCCGCTATCCCGACGCGGTCGGCGTGCCCGGGGTGATCCGCACGAATTCGAGCAGCTCCTGGGGGCTGCTGAGCCGAGACGCCGTGCTGCTGCCGGCCGTGTTGAAGAAGGCCGGCTATCGGACCGCCATGTTCGGCAAGTGGCATCTGGGCCTGGGCGAACCGAACCTGCCCAACACGCGGGGCTTCGAGTTCTTCCACGGCTTCCTCGGCGACATGATGGACGACTACTACCACCACCGCCGCGAGGGGCAGAACTACATGCGGTTGAACGACGAAACGATCGATCCGGAGGGCCACGCCACCGACCTGTTCACCGAGTGGACCTGCCGGTGGCTGGAAGAACACGACCGGCAACGGCCGTTCTTCATCTACCTGGCCTACAACGCCCCGCACTTCCCCATCCAGCCGCCGGAGGACTGGCTGGCTCGCTACCGGGCGGAACATCCCGACGTGCCGGAGAAACGGGCGCGCAACGCCGCGCTGATCGAACACCTCGACGACGGGATCGGCCGCGTGCTGGCGACGTTGCAGCAGACGGGCCGCGCGGAGAACACGCTGGTGATCTTCACCAGCGACAACGGCGGCTCGCTACCCCATGCCCAGAGCAACGGCCCGCTGGCCGGCGGCAAACAGGACATGCTCGAGGGCGGCCTCCGCGTGCCGGCGTGCGCCGTCTGGCCGGGCAGGATCGCGCCGGGCTCGCAGAGCGACCGCGTGGCCTTGACGATGGACCTCTTCCCGACGATCTGCGAAGCGGCCGGAGTGAAGCACGAAGGCAAGCTCGACGGCCGTTCGATCCTGTCCACGCTCTTCGGGCAATCCCAACCGCCGGAGAATCGCTATCTCTTCTGGGTCCGCCTGGAAGGCGGCGGCCGCTATCACGGCACGCCCTACTACTGCGTCCGCAAGGGTGACTGGAAGCTCCTGCAAAACGGTCCCGACGAACCGAAGCGGCTGTATAACCTCCAGGACGATCCCCAGGAGACGACCGACCTGACCGAAGAGCACGTCCAAATTCGCGCCGATCTGACCGAGGCCCTCCACGCCCACGTGGATCGGTATCGCGCGGTCCCCTATCGCCTGCCCGACGGCACGGGCCCGGGCGAGATCGGCGAGCCGAGGAAGAGCCCGTAGGTCAGGGCTCGCCCTGACGAATGGACGTAGGTCAGGGCTTGCCCTGACGAATGGAGAGGTTGACGGCGTTCCCGTCAGGGCAAGCCCTGACCTACATCTACAAATGTGGGGTGAACCGCCACGGCGCATGTCCCCCTTGTGGAGGATTCCCGCGGGGTCTACAATTAGCTTCGGTTTGTCGTGTGTTCCTTGAAATCCTCAAAGAAAGGCCCCCGATGTCGCGTCGTTACGCCAATCAACTCGGCCACAAAGAACCCGTCGACGAGGTGTTCATGGCCTCGGGAAAGCAGCTTCGCCCGAATCGCAACGGGAACCTGTATCTCCAAATCGACCTCTCCGACCGTTCCGGGACGATCGCCGCCCGAATGTGGAACGCGAATGAGACCGTGTACAAGTCGTTCGACAACGGCGACTACGTCCGGATCGAGGGCACGGCACAGTTGTTTCAGGGGGCCATGCAGGTCATCGTCACCGGGCTGACCAGGGTCGATGCGGACGAAGTGAACGAGGACGACTTCACCCAATTGGCCTCGGTCGATGTCGAGAAGCTGGTGGCACGCATGGGCGCGATCCTTCGCGGCATGTCCGACCCGCACCTGCGGAATCTGGCCGAGTGCTTCTTGCTGGACGACGCGTTCATGGCCAAGTTCACCCGGGCGCCGGCGGGCGTGAAGCACCACCACGCCTACATCGGCGGGCTGATGGAGCACATCGTCAATCTGATGGACGTCGTGTTGCGAATCTGCCCGTGCTATCCGCAGATCGACCGCGATCTGCTGCTGATGGGCGCTTTCATCCACGACGTGGGCAAGGTCGAGGAGCTGACCTACGACCGCGAACTGGCCTATTCCGACGAGGGGCAACTGATCGGACACGTGGTGATCGCGGTGCGTATGCTCAACGAGAAGGTCCGCGAGGCGGAAAGGCTCGCCGGCGAGGCGATTCCCGAGGAGACCGTGTTGCGGCTGAAACACATGCTGGTCAGCCACCACGGCCAGTACGAGTTCGGCAGCCCCCGTTTGCCGATGACGTTGGAAGCGATCGCCCTGTATCTATTGGACAACCTCGACGCGAAGATCAACGCCTTCGACCAGTTGATGCGCGAGGACCCGAACGTGGAAAGCCCCTGGACGCATTATCACGCCAACCTCGGCCGGAAGTTGTTCAAGGGATATGAAGGACAAGAGAAGGACAGGTGAGGACCATGGAAGACTTGCGACTCGAACAAGAGATCCTCATCCTCGTCCGGCAGTCCGGCTATCGGCCGGTGAAGCCGCGGGTGATCGCGGAGAAGCTCAAGGTGCCCAAGGATCGGGCGGCCGAGGTGAAAAAGGCCGTCAAGCGGCTGGTCGGCCGGGGAGAACTGATCTACGGGGCCAACCACCTCGTCAAGCCGGCCGTTGCGACCGATCTGCAGAGCAATCGCGTGGTCGGTGTCTTTCGGCGGGCGGAGAAGGGTTTCGGGTTCGTGCGGCCCTCCGGGGCAGCGCCCAGCCGTGCGGAAGTCAAGGACGTCTATGTCCCGGCCAAGCGGACCCGCGACGCGGCCACCGGCGACGTGGTGTTGGTCCAGCTTCTCGAACACCGCGGTCGCCAGCCCGGGCCGCGCGGCGAAATCGTCGAAATCGTCGAGCGGCAGACCCACCAGTTCGTGGGCACGTACTTCGAGTCGGGCGGCGCCGGCTACGTGCGGGTCGACGGCACGTTGTTCGCCCAGCCGATCCGCGTCGGCGATCCCGGGGCCAAGAATGCCCAAGTGGATGACAAGGTCGTCTTCGAGATGGTCCGCTTTCCCTCGCCCATCCACGAGGGCGAAGGCGTCGTCACGGAGGTACTCGGCCCGCGGGGCAAGCCGGGGGTCGACACCCTGTCGATCATTCGCGAGTTCGATCTGCCCGACGCCTTCGCCGAAGATGCGCTGGAAGGGGCCCGGCAACAGGCCGAGGCGTTCGACGAGGTGATTCCCGAAGAACGGCTCGACCTGACCGGCGAGACGGTCATCACCATCGATCCGAAAGACGCCCGGGATTTCGACGACGCGATTTCGCTCGAAAGGCTGGAAAACGGCCACTGGCGGCTGGGCGTACACATCGCCGACGTATCCCATTTCGTGCAGCCCAGGACGGCGCTGGACCGCGAGGCCCAGAACCGGGCCACCAGCGTCTATCTGCCCGACCGGGTGATCCCCATGCTGCCGGAGGTCATCTCCAACAGCCTGGCCAGCCTTCAGCCGCGGAAGGTCCGCTACACGAAATCGGCGATCCTGGAGTTTACGGCCGACGGGGTGAGGGTGTCGACCGAACTGCACGCGGCGGCCATCAAGAGCGATAAACGGCTGGACTACGAGCAGGTCGACCAGTTCCTGGCCGATCGGGACACCTGGCGGCGAAAGCTGGGGGCGAAGGTACACGGCTTGTTGGGCCGGATGCACGAGTTGGCCATGATCCTCCGCCGCCGGCGGATGACGCGCGGCGCCCTGCAACTGGACATGCCGGAAGTGAAGGTCGATCTGGACCGGCAAGGCCTCGTTTCGGGCGCGCACGTGGTCGAGCACACCGAAAGCCACCAGATCATCGAGGAATTCATGCTGGCGGCCAACGAAGCGGTCGCCGAGGCGCTTCGCGAGAAGGCCGTCCCGTTCCTCCGCCGCATCCACGAAGCGCCCGCCCCGAGGAAACTCAAGGCGCTGGCCGAGTTCGTCAACAGCTTGGGCTTGAAAGTCAAGAGCCTGGAAAGCCGGTTCGAGCTGCAGAAGCTCCTGGATCGGGTGACCGGCCGGCCGGAACAGCACGCGGTTCACTTCGCCGCGTTGCGTTCGCTGCAGCGCGCCGAGTACAGCCCGATGGAAGAAGGCCACTACGCCCTGGCCAGCGACTGCTACTGCCACTTCACTTCGCCCATCCGCCGCTATCCCGATTTGACGATCCATCGGCTCGTCGAGGCGGTGCTCTGCGGCCGAAAAGGACGCCACAGGACCGACGAACTGGTCCTCTTGGGCCGGCATTGCTCCGACCGCGAACAACGGGCAGAAAAGGCCGAGCGCGAGCTGACCAGCCTGAAACTGCTCCATTACCTCAGCGGACGCATCGGCGAAGAAATGGACGCCGTCGTGACCGGCGTGGAAAACTTCGGGCTGTTCGTCCAAGGGACCGAACTGCCGGCCGAGGGACTGATCCACGCCCGAACGCTGGTCGATGATTATTATACGTTCGACCGTGCCACCCACACGCTGGCCGGCTATCGCTCGGGCAACTGCTTCCGGCTGGGCGACCTGCTGCGCGTGGCGGTGGCCGAGGTCGATCTGGATCGCCGAGAACTGGATTTCCGGCTGGTGGGGAGGAGGGGAGAGGGATCCACCAAGGGCACGAAGGACACGAAGAAGGAAACAGGGAGCAGGGAAGAAGCAAGGAGTAGGAAGGGAACGAGAAGTGGGAAGGGAACGGGGAACGTGGGGGGGAAAGGAACGAGGAATGTGGTGGGGAGTGGAACTGGGAACGTGGGGGGGAAGGGGGAAAAAAGGAGGAAAGTCAAGAGGGTTCGGTCCCGACGCCGATAGCCGCTTGCGGCTTCGCACCAATCACCCAACTCCCAGATCCCAGATCCCATGGCATCATCCGACTCCCCCGCGCTCCGCACCCCCCTTTTCGGCTGGCACGTCGCCCACGGCGGGCGGATGGTCGAGTTCGCCGGATGGTCGATGCCGGTCATGTACACGTCGATCATCGAGGAACACACGATCACCCGGTCCGCCGTGGGGATCGCCGACATTTCCCACATGGGCCGACTGCGGTTCGAGGGTCCCGGAGCGGCCGTCTTTCTGGCCGAGTTGCTCACCCGGCGGGTGGCCGATATGGCCGAAGGGCAGGTCCGTTACTCCTTGGTGACCAACGACCGGGGGGGCATCCTGGATGACGTCTTGGTCGGGCGTTACCACAATGATTACGGCCAGCCGTACTACGTCCTGGTGGTCAATGCCGCCAATCGGGCCAAGATCGTCAAGTGGATCGACGCCCACCTGCCCCGAGAGCGTGCCGAACGACCCGGCGAGGAAATCATCTGGACGGACGTGACCCGACTTTGGGCTATGCTGGCCGTCCAGGGACCGCGGTCGGTGGAACTGCTGCAGCCGCTGGTGACCGCCGATCTGCGAACGATGCGTTACTACCGCGGGGCCCAGGTCCGCATTTTGCACCCGGCCGCCCGGCGACAGGGGGGGATCATCTCCCGGACCGGCTACACGGGCGAGGACGGTTTCGAGTTGAGCGTGGGCGCGACCATCGCCGAGGGAGTGTGGGAGGCCTTGATGGAATTGGGGCGGCCGCTGGGACTGGTGCCCACCGGCATCGGCGCCCGCGACACGCTCCGGCTGGAGGCCGGGATGCCCCTGTACAGCCACGAGCTTTCCGAACGGATCAATCCCTTCGAGGCCGGACTGGAATCGACCTGCTACCTGCGCGGCTACGACTTCCCCGGCCGCGACGCGTTGTTGGGTATCGAGAAGGCCCCCCGGCAGAAGGTGCGCGTCGGGCTCCAGCCGCTCGGACGCCGGATTGCCCGGCAGGGGTACCCGATCTTCGCCGGCTCGCAGCAGGTCGGCGAGGTGACCAGCGGCACGTTCTCGCCCACGCTGTCGCGGCCGATTGCCATGGGTTACGTCCGGCCGCAGTTCGCCGCGGTGGGTACCGAAGTCCAGATCGACGTCCGCGGTCGCCGCGAGGAAGCCCGCGTGGTAAAACTTCCCTTTTATCACCGCAACAAGAAAGGAAGCCAGAAGTGACGCCCGAACAACTCCTCTACGCCAAGACGCACGAATGGGTCCGCGTGGAAACCGACCCCGGCGGAGCGAAGATCGCCACCGTGGGGCTTTCGGCCTTTGCGCTGGAGGCCCTGACCGATCTGGTCTTCATCGAGCTGCCCGAGGTCGGCCGCGAGGTCTCCGCCGGCGAGTCGTTCGGCGAGATCGAATCGGTCAAGGCCGTCAGCGACCTCTACAGCCCGGTGGATGGGCGGATCGTCGAGGTCAACGCCCCGATCGTCGACAAGCTCGACGCCCTTTCCGACGATCCCTACGAAGCCGGCTGGTTCGTCAGGATCAAGATCGCCGACGAAGCCGGGTTGGCCGAGTTGCTGGATTTCGCGGCCTATCAGAAGCAGTGCGAGGAGGAAATGACTAATGACGAATGACGAATGACGAATGACGAACGGAGTGGCACGGGGGATCATGGGATGACAAAGGCTGAAGGAGGACCACGTGACGGACCGGAGGAGAAGGCGTATGATTTGGAGGAGCGTACCGCGCGGTTCGGAGAAGCGGTCATCGGGTTTGCCAGACGATTGCCGAAGACACCGGTTGTCTTGCCGCTGATCCGGCAGATCGTTCGTTCCGGAACCAGCGTGGGAGCGAACTATTGTGAAGCAGACGACGCCGTCTCCAAGAAGGATTTCCGCCACAAGATCAGTCTGTGCAAGAAAGAGGTCCGCGAAACCAAACATTGGCTTCGGATGATCGCTTGTGCCCATCCGGATTCGAAGCAAGAAGCCAGAGGCCTGTGGCAAGAGGCAAAGGAACTCCATCTCATCTTCGCGGCAATTATGCGCAACACCAAGACTCCATGATCCCACCACCTTCCGCAAAACGCCGCAAAACGATTCGTCATTAGTCATTCGTCATTAGTCATTCGTCATTTTCCTCGACTCCCATGCCTTACATTCCCAATACAATAGCCGACCAACAAGCGATGCTCGAAGCGATCGGCGCGCGGTCGCTCGAAGAGTTGTTTGCCATGGTGCCCGCCGAACTGCGGCTTTCGCGGGAGTTGGATCTTCCGCCGGCGATGGGCGAAATGGAACTGACCGCCCATCTGACCGGACTGGCCGCCCGCAATACGCCGGCCACGGCAGCGACCTGCTTTCTCGGCGGCGGCAGTTACGATCACTTCATCCCGGCGGTGGTCGATTTCGTGGCCTCGCGAAGCGAGTTCTATACGGCCTACACGCCCTATCAGCCCGAGGCCAGCCAGGGCAGCCTCCAGGCGATGTTCGAGTACCAGACGCTGATCGCGCAGCTTACCGCCATGGACGTGAGCAACTCGAGCCTCTACGACGGCGGCAGCGCGGCGGCCGAGGCCGTGCTGATGGCCCTGCACGCCACGGGCCGGTCCGGCCGCGTGGTGGTTGCCCGGAGCGTGCATCCCGAGTACCGCCGGATCCTGGCCACCTACCTGGCCAATTTCGACACGAAGCTGACCACCGTCGCCACGCCGGGCGGCACCGTTTCGCCGGAAGACCTCGAAGCGGCCATCGACGACAAAACGGCCTGCGTGCTGGTCCAACACCCGAACTTCTTCGGCTGCCTGGAAGAGGTGGAAACGATCGCCCGGATTACGCACCGGGTCGGGGCGCTGCTGATCGCGGCCGTCGACCCGATCAGCCTGGGATTGCTCAAGCGGCCGGGCGACTACGGGGCCGACATCGCGGTGGCCGAGGGGCAATCGCTGGGGATCCCGATGGCCTTCGGCGGGCCGTACCTGGGCATCATGGCCTGCGGCGAGAAGTTCGTCCGCCGTATGCCCGGCCGGCTGGTCGGCCAAACCACCGACCGCCGCGGCCGCCGCTGTTGGGTGTTGACCCTGCAAACCCGCGAACAACACATCCGCCGCGAAAAGGCCACCAGCAACATCTGCACCAACCAGGGTCTGATGGCGTTGCGGGCGGCCGTCTACCTGGCGTCGATGGGCCCGGCCGGCATGCGCGAAGCGGCCGAACTCTGCCTGCACAAAGCCCGTTACGCCGCCGAGCGTCTCACGGCAACCGGAGCGTTCTCGCCGGCGTTCGAGCGGCCGACGTTCAAGGAATTCGTCCTCCGGGCGACCGACGGCAACGTCGATCAGCTCATCGAGACCGCGCGCCGCCAAAACATCTTCGCCGGAATCCCGCTGCGAAAATGGTATCCGGACCTGGCCGATTGCCTGTTGATTTCGGTGACGGAAAAACGAACGAAGGGCGAGATCGATCGGCTAGCGCAATACCTTGCCGAATCCTCGTAAGAGAAGGGGGGAGTATATTGCCGGCGCTCATAGTCGACCGTTTCACTGATGATTCCATTGCTCAGTTTCGTGCTTCCGCTTGCATTCGAAACGAGGATGCGAAGATTCTGGCGGATTCCGGGCGAGGCGCAGCAGCCATCTATCTTTGGGGATACGTCGCCGAAATGATTTTGAAGGCCGCGTGTTTCACGTTGCTTGGTTACCGGAAAACGCAACCGATCTCGATGCACGATCTTCGTTCCGCACACAAATTGGCAACCGATATTCACCGGATCCAATGGTCGGGCAGTTTCCACGACCTTTCCCGATGGGCACAACTCCTGATACAACATAGCATTAAGTTGGGGCGTGGACATCCTGACTCTGACTTCAGCAAGGACGTTATCGAGCACAGCGAGCGAATCTATGAACGATGGCGCGAAATCATGCGGTACAAGAAGAATCGCGCGTATCCGGCCGAAACAGGGGCAGTGGCCCGGTCGACCGAGTGGTTGCTGACGAATTCTCTCCGTTTGTGAGACCCTGATGTGGGAGAAAGCTCAATGCCTTTACATCAACGAACACCGGCGAAAGCCGGCACGAAACACGACCGTCTAACGGCGGACCTGGTAAGTGAATTGAAGAATCCCAGTCCGATGGGGCAGCCCATTATCCTTGAAGATCGTACTCCGGGAACGAAGTCAATTCGGGTGCACGTGATATGGGACCGATGGGAGGATTGCGCCCGGGAGTTGCGATGGGGAATCGTGGGCGACGCGTACGGGGAGGCCTTCGGCAAAGAAACGCAGCAGCAGATCACGTTGGCTTTGGGCATAACGGTTCCAGAAGCCGTTGGCATAGGATTACTGCCGTTTCAGATCGTACCCGCTCGCAGGAAAGACGAACGCCCAACGAACGCCGAGTATCGAAAAGCGATGATTGACGCTGGGGCTTCCGTGCTCTCGGCAGGCGATAATCCACAACTCCGGTTCGCAACCCTGGAAGACGCCGAAAAAACGCTCGATCATTTGCAGCAGACGCTGCCGAATTCCAGATGGATCATCGTCCAAGAGGTTCCCGAGTCTACCTCTTCTGTCACTTCTACGGGCTATCCGTCTTACCCGCCGGACTATTGAGCTTGCACCAGCCTATAACTTGCCGCTTTCCTTCTGACAATGCGAAATCCCCAAGCCACCCAACTGTTGTTCGAGCTATCCAAACCCGGCTGCCGGTCCGTGCGGCTGCCGGAATGCGACGTGCCGCAACGGCCGCTGGAGGAGTTGTTGCCCGCCGGATCGCTCGCCGAGGAGCCGCCGCCGCTGCCGGAGTTGGCCGAGCCGGACCTGGTGCGGCACTTCGTGAACCTCTCGGCGGCGAACATGTCGGTCGATACGCACTTCTATCCGCTGGGCTCCTGTACGATGAAGTACAATCCCAAGCGGAACGACCGGCTGGCCTCCTTGCCCGGCCTGATCGACCTGCACCCGTACCAGCCGGAATCGACGCTGCAAGGGCTGCTCGAGCTGCTCTTCCGGTCGCAGCAGATGCTCGCCCAGATCGCCGGGCTGCCGGGCGTTTCGCTTCAGCCGGCCGCCGGGGCACACGGCGAGATGACCTCGCTGCTGATCGCGGCCGCTTACTTCCGCGACCACGATCAGCGGCGCTCCGTCGTGCTCATCCCCGAAGGGGCCCACGGCACCAACCCGGCCAGCGCCACCATGGCCGGCTTTCGCGCCGTTCCGGTGAAGAGCACCCGGGAGGGATTCGTCGACGTCGACGATCTGGCCGCCAAGCTCGACGGGCAAACGGCCGTGCTGATGATCACCAACCCGAACACGCTGGGGATGTTCGAGGCACAGGTCGGGCGCATCGCGCAGATGGTTCACGACGCGGGTGGGCTGGTCTATCTCGACGGGGCCAACCTCAACGCGATCCTGGGCATCACCCGGCCCGGCGACTTCGGCGCGGACCTGATGCACTTCAATCCGCACAAGACCTTCAGCACGCCCCACGGAGGCGGCGGACCGGGCGCCGGACCCATCGCCGTGACCGAGTTTCTGGCGCCGTATCTGCCGGTGCCGATCGTCGTTCGAGACAATGCGGGCTACCGGCTCGACGACGAAAGGCCCCGGTCGATCGGCCGCGTGCGAAGCTTCTTCGGCAACACGGGCGTGCTGGTCCGCATGGCGTGTTACCTCCTCACGCACGGTCCCCAGGGGCTGCGACGCGTGGCGGAAAACGCGGTGCTCAACGCCAACTACCTGCTGGCCCGGGTGAAACACATCTTCCCGGTCCCGCAGGGAGAACGCTGCATGCACGAGTTCGTCGCCTCGGCCGCCAGACTCAAAGCCGACAAGGACATCTCGGCCATGGACATCGCCAAACGGCTGCTGGATCGCGGCTTCCACGCCCCCACGGTCTACTTTCCGCTGATCGTTCGGGAAGCCATGATGATCGAGCCCACCGAAACAGAGAACAGGGCCACGCTGGACGCCTTTGCCGAGGCGTTGTTTCGCATTACCGAAGAGGATCCCGAGCTACTGCACGACGCCCCGCACAGCACGCCGATCAGCCGCCCGGATGAAGTCCAAGCCGCCCGAAAACCCCTACTCCGCTGGTCCCCCTAGCCGCTTGCGGCTTCGCAACACATGTCATCACCCACCGAATGCCGACTGATCCTCGACCCCCCATCGCCCGGCTCCTGGAACATGGCGGTCGATGAGGTGCTGCTCGAATGGGCGACCGGGAGCAACCAGTGCTGTTGGCGGTTCTACGGCTGGGACGAGCCGACGCTGTCGGTGGGATACTTTCAAGAGTACCACGACCGCCACGGGCACGCCCCGAGCCAAGCGTGTCCCGCGGTGCGCCGTTTGACCGGCGGTGGAGCCATCGTACACGACGTCGAGTTGACTTACAGCTTCGTCGTGCCTGCCGGACATCCGTTGGCTGCCCGGCGGGACGGCCTCTACGAAATCGTCCACACCGCGCTGATCGAGACGCTCGCCGACATGGGAGCCGCCGCAAGTCTTCACCCGACATCGCCGCACCACGGGCGGGACGAAGATACGTTCCTTTGCTTCCAACGGCGTTCGCCCGGCGACGTGGTGCTCGGCAAAACCAAGATCGCCGGCAGTGCCCAGCGCCGCCGCCGCGGAGCCGTGCTGCAACACGGCAGCGTGATCCTGGGACGCTCTCCCGCCGCGCCGGAGCTTCCGGGCATCGAGGACCTGCTGGGGAGATCCATAGACCCGGATGGATTGGCCGGCGCGTGGCTGGAAACACTGTCGCGGCACTTGGTGGTCACGTGGTCGCGCCGGCCGCTCTCGGGATCCAAGCGCGATCGGGCCGGCGTCCTGGCCGACGCACGCTACGGCTCGGCCCCGTGGACGGAGAATCGACGGTGCTGAGGCGCCAACACATCGCAAGAAGCCTTTTGACGCGGCGACCCCCGGGTGCTACGATAACAAATGGAGAGCAGTGGGCTCGCTGGCCGGTTTTGCCCAAAAAGGGGGGAATGTTCCACCCGAGAATCATATCCCGAAACGCCCCCCTTGGATCTGTTCTTCACGGCGGTATCTCGATTTGTTCTAATCACCCAGTCCCGTCTCCTTGCCCGTTCGCAGTGAGGAAGGCCCGTGGAAGTCAAACTGATCCTTGTAGGTGGCAAGAGCGCCGGCCGGGCGGTGTCCGTGGCCGGACCGAAGTTCCTCATCGGTCGTGCCCCGGAGTGCCATTTGCGGCCCCAGAGCGACCGCGTCAGCCGGCGGCACGCCGAGATTCTCCTCCGCGGGGGAGCCGCAGCCGTACGCGACTTGGGCAGTTCCAACGGCACGTACGTCAACGACGAGCGGATCGATTCCGAACGGGAGTTGAAGACGGGCGATCATCTGAAGATCGGGCCGCTGGAGTTCGAGGTCCAGTTGTCGGTGAGCATCGGCGGGAAGAGGAAATCCAAGGTCCGCAACGTCCAGGAGGCGGCCGCCCGAACGGTCGAGTCGGCTGCCGATAACGATGAGGACATCATTGGCGATTGGCTCGCCGAGGACGAAGGTGTTGACGACGCCGGGACGGCCACGACTCAGACGTTGCGCGACACGCTGGCGGCCAGAAAAAAAGCGGCAGAAGTTGCGGCCAAGGCGGGCGGATTACCGAAGAAGGAAGAAAGGCCCGCCCAGCTCGATCAGCAGAAGAAAGCGGCTCCCCAAAACACCCGCGATGCGGCCAACGAAATGCTCAAGCAGTTCTTCGAACGCAAGTGAGATCAACGCATCCGAGATCCCTGCCCGACCACTCCGGCTGAAGAAACGATGGTAAAACGCACCGATGCACAACACCGTTCGGCCGCTCTTTTGGGCCTGGGCCTCGACGGCGACGACGGACACACCCGACTCACCCGGGGAAAGAACTACGTGCTGGCCGGGGGAAGCCAGGAAACTCATGCCGTCATGCAAGAGACGGCCGTGAAGATCAACGAGCATCTCGACAAGCGGGGCAAACGTCTGGAAGACGTCTCTGTCGACGAACTCCGCGACATCTGCCAGGACGCTTGCGATTCGGTCGGCAATTCGTAGATCCGGAATTCGCGTACCGGATGTCTCCCCGAGGAAGTACGGGGGCCTCTTCTCTATTCCGTACTGTTTGGAACTGCCGGCAAACACCGTGTTTCTTGCCGGTGATTGGTCTTACTGGTCCAAGGGGCTGGGCGACGGCGGCTCGGTGGCCTACAATGGGCTTGCCGGTTCGGCCTGAGGCTCTGTTGCCGGTTCCTCCCGATCACCACACAATGATCCAATAGAAGGAGGTGCGCATCCATGTCGCGCCCAACGCTTTGCTGTGCCGTGGTGGTTTTGGCCGCGGTCTTCGCGTCCGCTTCAACCGACGCCGCGGAGACCGGGCCGGCCGGGCCGAATCTCGTCTTCATCCTCGCCGACGATCTCGGCTACGGGGATCTGGGCTGCTACGGGCAGAAGCGGATCAAGACGCCCGCGCTCGATCGGATGGCCGCCGAGGGGATCCGTTTCACCGATCATTACGCCGGCAGCACCGTCTGTGCCCCTTCGCGGTGCGTGCTGATGACCGGCGTGCACACCGGGCACGCGCGGATCCGCAGCAATTCGCCGGGGCTGCTCGAGCCGGAAGACGTGACGGTGGCCGAACTGCTGAAACAGGCCGGCTACACGACCGCCGCCATCGGCAAATGGGGCATCGGCCATCCGCCCCCGCCCGGCGATCCGCAGCAGAACGGGTTCGATTATTTCTTCGGCTACCTGAACATGTGGCACGCCCACAATTACTATCCCGAGTATCTCTTCCGCAACGATCAGCGCGTGCCGCTTGTGGGCAACAAGGTGGCCCAGCCGCGGCCGGACGGGGCCGGCGTGGCCATCCAGCGGGCACAATACGCCCACGATTTGTTCGCCGAAGAGGCGCTGGAGTTCATCGAACGCAACCACGAGAAGCCGTTTTTCCTTTATCTGCCGTTGAACATTCCGCACGCCAACAACGAGGCGGGACGCGAGGGGATGGAGGTGCCGTCGCTGGAGCCCTACGCCGACACCGACTGGCCCGAGCCGCAGAAGGGCCACGCCGCGATGATCACCCGGATGGACGCCGACGTCGGCCGGCTGCTGGCGAAGCTGAAGGAGTTGGGGTTGGACGAGAAGACGCTCGTGCTGTTCAGCAGCGACAACGGCCCGCACCGCGAGGGCGGCGCCGACCCGGACTTCAACGACAGCAACGGCCCCTTGCGGGGAATCAAGCGCGATCTGTACGAGGGCGGGATCCGCGTGCCCTTGATCGCCCGCTGGCCGGGCAGGATCGCGCCGGGCCAAGTGACCGATCACGTCTCGGCCTTCTGGGACTTCCTGCCCACGGCGTGCGACCTGGCGGGCATCAAGACCCCGCCGAACCTCGACGGGATCAGCTACCTGCCGACCTTGCTCGGCCGGGAGCACGAACAGCGGAAGCACGAATATCTCTATTGGGAATTCGGCGGTAAGCAGGCCGTACGGATGGGCAAGTGGAAGGCGGTCCGGTTGCCGCCCACGGGAGATACCGAACTGTTCGATCTTGACAGCGATCTCGGCGAGACGCTAGACATTGCCGAGAAGCACCCCGAGATCGTCGAAGGGCTCCAGGGCGTCATGCGGTCGTCGCATCGTTAGCACCAAGCGGTTGTTCACGTTGCTGTGGCAAGCTCTGGGGTGGCACGCCCTGAGGAACGAAGGGCGTGGCGCGTCGGGAGAACACGCCCTTCGTTCCTCAGGGCGTGCCACCCAATCGATCGTTTCAGGCGCGAGTTTTGCAGAAGAGGTAACGGCGATGAACGAAGAAACCCCGAACGAATTCAACCTCAGTTGCCCGATCCCGCTCGGTGAGCATGCCACCGTGCAACTCGCCCACGGCGGCGGCGGGCGGTTGATGCGGGGGCTGATCGAGGGGCTTTTCTTGCCGGCGTTCGAGGCAGGGGGAGAGAAACGGCAGCCGCCGCATGACAGTGCCGTGGTGGAGGTCGCCGGCATGCGGCTGGCCTTTACAACCGATTCGTTCGTGGTCAGCCCGTTGTTCTTCCCCGGCGGCGACATCGGCAAGCTGGCCGTCTACGGCACGGTGAACGATCTGGCGATGGCGGGCGCGAAACCGGTGGCGCTGAGCGCGGGCTTCATCCTGGAAGAGGGTTTCGCCATCGAGACGCTCCGCCGCATCGTCGATTCCATGCGCCAAGCGGCCGCCGAAGTGGGCGTGAGGATCGTTACCGGCGACACCAAAGTCGTCGATCGCGGCAAGGGCGACGGGGTGTTCATCAACACGTCCGGCGTCGGGCTCGTGGGCGAGGGGGTCGACGTCTCGCCCGCCCGGGTCGCACCGGGCGACGCCGTCCTGCTCAGCGGAGACCTCGGCCGCCACGGTATCGCCATCATGTCGGTCCGCGAGGGGCTGAGTTTCGAGGGGGCGCTTCCCAGCGACTGCGCCTCGCTGGCCGGACTGGTCGAGGCGATGACGGCCGCCGGGGCCGACGTGCATTGCCTGCGCGACCTCACCCGCGGCGGGCTGGCCGCGGCACTGAACGAGATCGCCGCCGACGCCGCGGTGGGCGTCGAGCTTCAGGAAGCGACGATCCGCGTGGCCGAGCCGGTCGCCGGCGCGTGCGAGCTGCTGGGGCTCGATCCGCTCTACGTGGCCAACGAGGGCCGGCTGGTGGCCTTCGTGCCGGCCGAGGCGGCGGATCGCGTTTTGGAGATCATGCGATCCCACCCGGCCGCTTTGCAGGCGGCGATCATCGGCACGGCGACCGCCGGGCATCCCGGGCTGGTCGAGCTTCGCAGCCCGTTGGGCGGCGGCCGGATCATCGACCTGCTCTCCGGCGAGCAGATGCCGAGGATTTGCTGATAGTACTCGAACGGTAAGCGGTGAGTGGAAAACGGGGACTGGCTCCGAGCCGCAAATGGTGTGAAAGTCGCGGAAAAACACTGCCGGCTCGGTGCCTGTCCCCTTTTTCCACGGGGTCGCGGAATCACCGTCCCGATAGTCTCGAAGCCTCTTCCCTCCGGCACGTGGCCGGAGGGGCAAGGCGCCTATTCATCGGATTGACCTTCTCGGGCATCCACCCGGGCACCGTCGGCCAGCGTGCTCTCGGGCGACTGGACGACCTGCTCGCCTTCGGCCACGCCTTCGAGGATCTCGACCTGGTGGTCGTTGATCAGGCCGATCCGCACGTTCCGGATTCGCGCCCGGCCGTCGCGGACGGCGTAGACCTGCCACTGTCCGTCGGAGCCGCGGAACAGGGCCGAACGAGGAATCAGCAGGGCGTCGTCCTTCCGGCTGGTGATGATTCGCACGCCGACGCGGTAGTCCACGCGCAGCGACCGCTCGACCAGCAGCCTCTTCAACTCCTCGGGATCGAAGCGAACGATGACCATCACGCGTTGCTGCTCGACGCCCAGGGAGCTGATCTTGGTGAATCCGGCCGGGTAAACCCGATGGACCGTTCCGCGGGCGGGCTCTTTTCCGACGGCCGGGCCGTAGATCTCGACCGGCTGGCCTTCGCGCACGTCGGCCGCGTCCTGGGTGAGCACCTCGGCCTCGACCTCCAGCTTCTCCAACTGGCCGATTTCCACCAGCACCGTGCCGGCCGGCAGGGTTTGTTCGCTGGTGACGTGTCGGGCGAGCACCACGCCGTCGACGGGGCTGGTCATCGTGCCGCGCCGCCAGTCCAACTCGGCCCGTTGTTGCTGGGCCGCGGCACGGGCCTTTTGCTGGTCGAGCACGGCCCCGCTGAGCCCCTTGCGCTGCACGTACTGGCGGACCATGGCCGGCATCAGGCCGGTGGCGATCTCGAACCACTGCATCGTCTTGTACATCTCGACGGCCTGGCGATACTCGGCGTCGCTTTGTTCCTGGCGGAGGATCGCTCGCTCCAGTTCGGCCTGGGTCTCGGCATCCGTCCTGCGAAGCTCGCGGACCCGATCCAGATCGCTGTTGGCGTATTTCAGTGCGGCCCGGGCGGCTTCGACCCGGGCCGCTGAGGCGGCGGTCGATGTCTTCATCGACTCGACGATCTTCAAGGTCTGCTCCAGCACGATCTGCTCCACGCTCACGTCGGCGTTCTCGGCCACCGCCGCCTCGGCCTGGCCGAAGCCGGCTTGGGCCTCCTTCAGCGCCAGATCGAGATCCTCTTGGAGGATGCGGGCCACGACGTATCCCTGCGAGACATGGGTGCCTTCGGTCACGGTGATCGGTTCGATGCGGCCGGGGAAGGGCATGGTGATCAGGTAGGTATCAGGCAGCCGGGTCTTCGCCCGCTCGTCCACGTAGGTCTGGATGGAGCCCCTGGTCGCTCGGGCCGCTTCGACCGCGACGGCGGAAGTCAGCGCGTGGAGGACGCCCCAGGCGATCAGTCCGCAGACGAGGACGCCGGAGGTGAGCCAGAGTTTGGTTTTCATGGCGGGTATTGGCAGTGGGGGAGGTGTTCGTTATTGGTTGCGAAGCCGCAAGCGGCTTGTGGGGTGAATTCACTCTTAAGTATGCAATCTTCAATTCACAATTTACAATTTGCAATTTGCAATTTGCAATTCTCAATCACTCCTTCGCCTGGAGCGCTTCGAGCCAATCCATGCGGTGGACGGCCCGTTGGACGCACAGGTGGGCCAGCAGCGCGAAGAGCACCGCCAGGACGATCGTCCAGATCCACGTGGCCGCCGACGACACGACCGGGAAGCGGAACATCTCCGTGTCGTAGGCCATGGCCGTCAGCACGCTCAGCCCGTAGCCGATCGGCATGCCCAGCACGGTGCCGATCAGCGTGACGATCATGCTCTCGCGCAGCAACAGGCTGCCGATCTGCCACGGCCCGTAGCCCAACACCCGCAGCGTGGCCACCTCGCGCTGGCGTTCGGCCAGACTGACCAGCGAGGAGTTGAGGATGCTGCCGAAGAACAGGATCCCGGCGAACAGAGCCAGCAGCAGGACCATGTACCAGATCACCTCGAGCAGATAGGTTTCCAGGCTTCCGATCAGGTCCGCCCGGGTGTTGACGGCCTGCAGCGCGGGCATGAGTTTCAGCTCGCGATTGAGCGCCGCCATGTGCTCCGGATCGCGATCGGTGGCCAGTTGCACGCCGGTGACGGCCAGCTCCTCGCCGATCAGCCGGCTGAGATAATGGATCTCGGTGTAGACGGCCGTGCCCAGGTAGCTGTCGGAGATCTCCACCACGGGGGCCTGGTGCAGCTCGCGGAGCCCTTTGACCGGCCGGAAGCTGACGAGGTCGCCGCGCTTAAGGTGCAGCAGCTCGGCCAGTTTCCGGCTCATCGCCAGTCCGGCCGAAGGGATGCGGATCGCGTTCGCGTCGCGGTCGCGGGGGACGGTCAGGGTAGCGTCGGGTGCCAGTCCGGTGATGCCGCCCTTGCGGCGATACGGCCCGTTGAAGAACGTGCAGCCGACGTTCAAGATCGGTTCGGCCCGATCGACGCCGGGCAGCCGGGCCGCTTCGAGCAGGGCTTCCACGCCATGTTCGTCCTTGAAGCTCAGGTCGACGTCGCTGCGCAGCAGCCACTTGAACTGG
>Ga0307379_10004523_pt1 | contig 19812 bp, 20 predicted proteins | sample UN2MG_FD_202237 | JGI IMG/M metagenome (GOLD analysis project Ga0307379, IMG submission 202237) | Soil microbial communities from Risofladan, Vaasa, Finland - UN-2 | ecosystem: Environmental > Terrestrial > Soil > Coastal area > Acid sulfate soil | place: Finland: Risofladan, Vaasa | collected... | reverse complement strand
AAAGGCGTTAGAGGAGATCTTCCAGAAGAAGGACATCCTTTATGACTCTAAAGTAGCGGATGCATGCTTGAAGCTTTTTAATGAAAAGGGATTTAAGTTAAAGTAAGAAAATTAAGGCAACAATACGACGTCCTTCTTTGATCCCTTTGCTTTCACACGCAATGTTTTATGAGTATAAATGAAATTATTACACTCTATCTAAAAGAGTAATTATGAATCATACAATCGAGAAAACAGAGCAACTCAAAAAAAACTATTTTCTTAAAAAGATAAGATACATATCCAGTGTTATTCTTGCCTTTTTTTTATTTGTATTGGCATTGAGTTTTGACGCTTGGGAAAAAGTATCTGAAATTGTTAAAAAACATGAAAATATAGAAATTGACGAGATAATACTTGTATTAGCGATTCTCACTATTGTTTCTTTAATTCTTTGTAAAAGGAAGAATAGAGAACTTAAGCATGAAATAACTGAGCGCGATAAGATGGGGAAGAACTTGAAAAATACTACGGAACAATTGAAAACCTTTAATGAAGCAAACAAAAAACTTACCTCTATGATTTCTAACGAAGAATTGCTCCCCTGGATAGCTGAACAGGCTGCCAAGCTTCTTAATGTTGATGCATGTAATTACCGGATAAGAGAGGGGAATTATCTTGTCAGAGGTGGTGGCACCAGAGAGGCTTTAGCGATATTGCCGAAGGAAAAGATAAAGATAGGTGAGAGTCTAAGTGGTCGGATTGCAAAAGAGAATAAGCCGATTATCATAACAGATGGTTTGTCTGATGATCCAAGGCTTCTTCCTGAGCACAGGAAGAAAGCAGCAGAATATGGTTTCAGGTCTGCACTTGGTGTTCCCATGTGTATAGATAAAGAGAATGTAGGAGTTTTAATTGTTTTATCAACTCAGCCAAGAGAGTTTACAGAGGCTGATAGAGAACTTTTATTTGCCTTTGCAAATCAAGCTGCTATTGCTATTGAGAATGCAAAACTTTTTAAAGATTTGAAAAAGGCAAAAGATGAATTAGAGATATCGAATAAGAATTTAGAGAAGAGGGTTACGGAGAGATCAAAAGAACTAAAGGAGATGCAAGCACACCTCATTTATTCTGAAAGGTTGACAGCTTCAGGCAGATTAGCAGCTGGAATGGCTCGCGAGATTAGTAATCCTCTTCAAGCCATTGATTGCTTTATTAGTTCTGTTATGAAGAATATTGACAAGAAGAGCCAGGATAGAGAGTATTTAGGGTTAGCCAAGGAAGGGATTAATAGGATAGAAGCGATTGTGAGAAAACTTTTAGAATTTCATCGTCCAGAAGCAATAAAAAAGAGGTTAGTGGATATAAACTCAATTATAAAAAATACCCTTTCTCTAACAAGGAATCAACTTTTACAAAAAAATATAGTTGTTGTAGAGGACTTTTCCGCTGATTTACCAGAAGTCAATGTCTCTCCCCAACAGTTTCATCAGGTCTTATTAAACCTTATAACAAACGCAGAGGATGCAATGCCAGACGGGGGTGAATTAAGGATTAAAACAAGGAATAGTAAGCGAGCAGTTTATATCGATATAAGTGATACAGGAGCGGGTATGCCTGAAGAGTTGTTAGGGAGAATATTTGAACCCTTTTTTACTATCAACAAGAATAAGGGTATTGGATTGGGGCTTTCTATTTCTTATGGGATTATAAAGGTTCATAATGGGGAGATCCTCGTAAAAAGCAAAGAGAAAGAAGGCTCAAATTTTACTATAAAACTTCCTGTAGAGAAATAATTATCAAGAACTCTGCTTTCAAATACCGACTGAAAAAATCAAGGGTGTCCTTCTTTGGTCCCTTTGCTTTCGCACGCAACAAAGGGATAAATATCACAAATCCCAAATTATCAGTTGATATTTTCTTCCTTTAATATTATCTTTAGAAAAATCATTCATTTTCCAAATCGAGGTTTTTATGCCAAAGATACCACGATGCATGAGCACGCAGCACCCGGACAATGTCCGCCTCCCCTTCTTTGTCGAGGAGAGCCTTATCGACAAGGAGCATGAGGTGATTGAGGCGTATTATGCCTTTTCCCATCTCGGATGCGATGAGCAGATGTGGGACTGCGAGGGAAAAGAGGTGGATAACTATGTGGTGAAGAAGCTCCTCATGAAATACGAATCCTTTTTCAAGGAAAAGGTTTTAGGGAGGGATGTCTTTCTTACGCTTCGCGTCCCGAACCCCTCGGTTGAGCGGGCCGAGGCCAAGATACTCCTGGAGACACTGGAGAGCCTCCCCCGCTCCTATGATGCAGCCAAGCTCTTCTATAAAGAAGATATTGCTCCTATCTTTGAAATCATCCTTCCCATGACCCTCACCCACAAAAGCCTTGAGAGAATTTATCGGTATTACAGGGATTTTGTTGTGGGAAAGCAGGAGATGCCCTTCAGAGATGGGGATATTACCATAAAGGAATGGATCGGCGAGTTCAAGCCAGAAAGAGTGAATGTTATCCCGCTTTTTGAAGATACTGACCGTATGTTAAACGGTCACAAAATCTTAAAAAAATATTTAGAGGATAAGAAGCTAAAGTATCAGCGGGTCTTTCTGGCTCGGTCTGATCCAGCCATGAACTATGGCATTGTGAGTGCTGTTCTTTTAAACAAAATCGCCCTTTGGAAACTTCAAAGATTAAGTGAAGAGATAGGGATTGATATCTATCCGATTATAGGGGTCGGTTCTGTTCCCTTCAGGGGGAATCTCAAGCCCTCAACTGTTGAAAGAGTCCTTCATGAATATCCTTCTGTTCAGACCTATACCATCCAATCGGCATTTAAGTATGACAACCCTGCAGAAGAGGCAATCGAGGCGATCAACAAAATAAAGAGGCACAAGTGTGGTCAAACATTAAAGGTTGTTGAGAAGAGGGCTCTGGATATCATCAAGAGATATACCCATGAATATCAGAAGATTATCAAGGGGATGGCACCCCTGATCAATGAGGTGGCAAAGTATGTCCCAAGCCGAAGGGAGAGGAAGCTTCATATCGGACTTTTCGGATATGCCAGAGAGATGAAGGGGATTAGTCTGCCCAGAGCCATACAGTTTACAGCGGCCCTTTATTCCATCGGTCTTCCGCCTGAGATCTTTGGTCTTGGAAGCTTAAAGAGAGAAGATGTCGATTTTATCAAAGAGGTCTATATCTATTTTGAAGAGGATCTTATGGATGCGCTTAGGTATCTCAATAAGAATTCCTTAAAACTCCTTCCGCCGAAGATAAGGAATCAGATCAAGAATTTTCTAAAGAGGTTCGATTTTGATATCGGGAGTGATGCTGAACATATAGAGCTGACAGATAAGATCAGAAAACTTATTGATGAGAGGTCTCAGCAGAATATCCAGGAGTTTGTCGTTAATGCGGCCTATCACAGAAGATTTCTGGGATAGATTTTGTTTGATGATGAAAATAGGATTTTGAGACTAAAAATCTTTACAAGAGGTCTTTTTTCTTTTCCTCAAATTCTTGCTTGTTAATCTCTCCTTTTGCATATCTCTTTTTAAGGATATCGAGTGCGCTCTCCTCTTCTTTTGAAAAGAGTTCTGGCTTTCTTGTTAATGTAATCCATCTCACAAGAAAGATAATAACCACAATGGTCAAAACCAAAAAAACAATCATAAACAAGGGGCCGAACCATCTCATCATTCCAAACCCCCAGTGCATCATATCAGGTCCTATTCCATATCCCTCTCTATATTGCGCATGTGCAGGTTCAAAGGCAGAGAAGATAAATAAAAGAGATAAACAAAAGGTCATCAGCCGTGATTGAAACATTTTCATTATAAAAACCCTCCTTTCATTAAAGATAGGAGTTTAGGACAGGTTTTTCTCTTTTTCTTGGCCCGAAAGAATGATTTGCTAAATATTGCCAAAGGAGTCCAACAAGGGAGTTGTCGAGGTAGGAACGTATCGATACATAACAGCTGCCGCAGTTGTTGTTTGGTACGAATTCGCGATGAATCTCATCAAGTGAAGTATATCTTTGGTCATGCATCGAACAGGGCTTGAGATAGCCGTCTGGCGTAATCACGAGGAAATGTCTGCCAGCGTTGCAGCCCTTGATTTCCTGGTTTTTAAAAAACTCATAGGTACCCTCAATAGTGAAATCGGCATTCAGAATATGTCCACAATTCCTTTTTTTGTACTCCTTGAGTTTGTCCAACTGGCACCGAAGTTTTAACAGGTCTTCTGGTTTTTCTATGGTGTAGCGACGCTCTTTGGTACGCAAGATGGAATAGGCACTGAAAGAGATTGAGACTCCCCAGCGCTCAGCGGTGCGCACCAGGTCCATGATATGAGGCATATTTTCATTCGTGATCGTGCTGTTGATCACAATATCATTATGCCCGAGCGAAGCCAGCTTGGGGACGAGCTTATTCAGGTGATCGTAAAGGCCTTGGAAGCTTCGCCATTCATCGTGTCTTTTGTCCGGGAAGCAAAGCGAGATTGAAAGCTGGTTCATACCTGCTTCCCTAAAATCAAGGTATTTTTCCTTTGTGAGCAGCGATCCGTTGGTAACCACAATAATATAAGGCGTGTGTTTGCCATTGGGTTTCATCGCCCGGAGGATGTCCGTCAGATCATCTCTAAGAAGAGGCTCCCCGCCAGAGACCTGCAAGATTACCGGCTTAAGAGTCTTTATCAGGTGATGATAGCCATAAGGGCCGATTCGCTTTTCTCCCTCTACCTCGCCGCCCCTGTTGCAATGATTGCAATTCGCTGTGCAGGAATGGGTCATTTCAAGAGAGACGACGGTCGGATAACCCCGAAGATATGCTGGGATCCCACGGCTTAGTATAGCGAAGGTCTCTATTTTGGTAAGTTTCCGCATGGCTGTTAATGATATCAGAAATGAAAAATTATAAAAGGTCTTTTTTCATTGATTCAAATTCTTCTTTACTGATCTCTCCCTTTTCATATTTCTTCTTGAGTGTGGCCTCCTTGCTTTTTGTTTCTGAATCGATTCTCCTCGCCATCCATCCGATGAGGAACATGACAACAAAGACAAGCAGAATAAAGAAGCCTATGATCAGTATGATTCCAATCACACCAGGCATGATGTAAGCCTCCTTTTATTTTCTCCTTAAAGAGTTATCATGGATTCAGGGTCTTTTCCCTCAATCCAGAGCTCATGCCAGTATAAAAATACCAGAAGCGGATAAAGATAGGATTCCAGGCTTAGCTTTCCTGCACTATGAAGGTATAAAAGTTTTTTTATCGAGTCAAGATGAAAATAGTCCCCCTCTTTTAATAAAGGAGAGGTCTTAAGAAGAATACTGAGTTTCTCTGTTAAATTTTTTCTGAGTACTTGATAGCCCGCCCTTCCCAGTTTTATCTTTTTCATCTCTATCGCATGATCAGGAATCAACCCTTCAAGAGCCTTTTTAAGGAGATACTTCTGAATACCATTTTTCATCCTGATTTCAAGGGGGATGCCGAGGACAAAATCTAAGAGATCTGAATCCACATAGGGAAATCTTGGCTGAATGGAGTGGGGAGAAAAGGAGTTAAAAAGATAGGTTATAACTGTTTCAGGGTTAACAAGCATCAGGTTTATCCCTACGCATTTTTCAACAGGTTTGATATCCGGTTTCACCTCGAGCATCTTACTAGCGCAGAGATCGACCAGCGTAGCAGTACTGAGACCTTCATTTCTTTTTAGGAACGGAGAAGAAAAGATAAATTTTTTTTGGAAATCTTGGAGATATATCTTGTGCCCTAGATAGGGTTCATGACCTTTTGATATATGCTCGAAGATTTTTGTTTTCAATCCAGGAAGGAGAGTCTCTCCCTTCATCTTTTCAAAAAGAGAGTTCAAGCAATAGATTGCCTGTGCAGTCGGTTTTTTTAAAAATAAAATCTTTGACCAGGGCGATTCTAAGGTTCTACAGAGATCTAACAGGGGTATTGAATCTAAAAATATCGCATCCGCTAAAGTGCCGAGGAGTACTGTATCTACATCCTCCTCAGCCATTCTTTTGGTGAGGTGATAGATCTCTGGTAGGGCATAGTAGGCACAGGGTTCAGGGCTTACTTCTACAGCGCGTGGTAAAAGGTTGATAAAGTCTTCTTCTTTAATAATCATCTCATGGTGTTTTGTCTTGAAAATATCTTTGATTCTCCTTGCCATTAAAAGCTCAGCATCCACCATTTCATCCTTTACAGTGGAATAGGCAACGCTTAGCGTGTAGGTATTGATCATCTCCACATCTTTTTGTCTGGCAAGGGCCACAAGAGCACTGGAGTCCATGCCGCCAAGGGGGATACTCAGTTCTTTATTATTTTTGATCCGTCGTGTTACGCTGGATATAAGGAGGTCTCTTACCTTTTCTATATAGTAATTTTCATCAGCTTCCGTATGGGTGCTCTGAGGTATGGGCAGCCAGTATGTCCTGGGGATTAATTCATTTGAAAATTTTGAAGAGCTGTTATTTTTGGATATCATGAGTTCAATAAAATTTCCAGCAGGGATTTTCTTTATCCCTTTAATAAGGGTAAGGGGCGGAGGCACAGCACCATATGTAAAAAAATGATAAAGTCCCTCTTCGTTTAGCTCTCTTGGAACAGCCCTGCTATGAAGAAACGTTCCCATCTGATTGGTAAAAATAATGAGACCATCTTTTTTATTTTTTTGATGAAGAATGGCATAGTAGAGGGGTCTTGTCCCTGTTTTATCACGAACGAGATAGAGAAGCTTCTTTAAGCTGTCATAGAGAACAAAAACGAATTCACCATTTAGTTTTTTAAAGGAGTTCGTTCCCTCTTCCTGATAAAGATGAATTATGGCTTCAGCATTATTTTGGGTCGTAAAAATGTAACCCTTATTTTCTAAATGAGACCGCAACTCATCACTGTTTGCCAGAAACCCATCAAAAAAGAGAAATATCTTACCCTTTTCGTCTTTTAGGGGCTGTCTTTGTTCACCAAGAGGGTTCTCCTTTTTGGGGTTATACTTTATTCCCATAGCAATCAATCGATTATCGGGAAGGAGGGATTCTGAATGGCCCTTGTTGAGACAGAGGGATTCGATCATTCGGTGAAAAAGATTGATCTCGTCCTCTTTTAGATCCCTGCCAGGGGATACCATTCCACAGAATAAGGACATCTCGATTACCTTTTGATTTTTTCAGAAGTTTTTAGTCATTGAAGACTAAGATGGGATTATCAAAATTAAGAGGATAAGGCAAGAAAAATTATAGGGGTTTTCGCTTATCTTTTGTGTAAAAAATTTTCTCTAACCATTTTGTTTAAAGACATACAACGCTAACTTGTCACTTGGAAAATATCTATTATTATTTTACCTTAGAAGTTTGAATTTCATTTAAAGTGAGGCGCTAAAATGGAAGAGAAAAAAATCTACAAAACAGGAGATGTTGTTCCCGAAACCGCACTTTATGAGTGCTCGGTTTGTAATGACCTCAAAAAACCAGTAAGGCAAAGGCTTAAAGAAGGAGAAAAGTTCCCAAGATGTAGTGGCTGTAGTGACACTGACATATGGCAGAGAGTCTCATCCACTCTTGATATGCCTACGGGATGCCATTGCTAAATTTAAAGGTAGAAATCGTCTCTCTCAAAGAGAGAAGTTATCCTCTATCTCTTTAAAAAATTTTTCTTGACACTTCCCTCCTATTAAAATATATTTATAGGTGAACAAATGTTCACTTAAGATATTCTTGCCATGAAAGAAGAACTGACAAGCAAACAGGAAAAGATTCTCTCATTTATTACTCATCATATAGAAGATAAGGGATATCCCCCTACCTTTAGAGAGATTGGACAATTCTTTGGTATGGCCAGCACAAATGCCGTAAAGAAGTTTATCAATATACTGGAGGAAAAGGGATACATTCGAAGAAGCGCAAAGAGCGCCAGGGCCCTGGAAGTCATTGACCATACCAGGAGGCAAAAGGGAATATGGGTTCCCATCGTAGGGAGGATCACTGCAGGAGAACCTATCCTGGCTGTTGAAAACATAGAGGAGAGACTCCTCTTAGACCCTTCCCTTGCCAAAAGAGAGAACACCTTTTTACTAAGGGTTTATGGAGACAGCATGATAGAGGCAGGTATCCATGATCAGGATCTGGCATTGATCAAACCTCAAAAGACAGCTGAAAACGGGGAGATTGTTGCTGTATTGGTTGATGATGAGGCCACCATAAAGAGGTTTTATCGCAAGAAAGAAAGGATTGTCCTAAAGCCTGCTAATCCAAAGTATGAGCCGATCGTTATAAAAAGAGATGCAGAGGTAAAGATTATCGGCAAGGTTATCGGGATGATAAGACGATATAAATAGAGATATGTAGACATGATGAGCGATGTAAATGAACCCATAGAAGTAGGGGCAATATTTGGCAGAGATAAAAAATTAATAAAACCGGTCTGGTTTATCTGGGAGAAGAAAAAGTACTTTATTAAGGAAATTACCTATATCTGGAAGAGCAGGGAGGATAGAGCAGACCTGTATCATTTTTCTGTAACAGATGGGAAAAATCTCTACCATATCTCATACAGCATGGAGAGGATGATATGGAGGCTTTGCAACGTAGAGCTGGAGGGATCATGAACAAAGAACGGATTGTGATGCATATTGATATGAATGCCTTTTTTGCTTCTGTGGAGCAGCAGTGCAATCCAGCGTTGCGAGGCAGGCCCATTGCAGTGATCGGTTCAAAAGAGAGGACAGTTATTACCACAGCCTCCTATGAGGCAAGAGCCTTTGGTGTGAAAACAGGGATGACCAAATATGAGGGCAAGAAGCTGTGCCCGAATCTTATTTTGGTTCGGGGGGATAATAAAAAATATACAGACACCTCGATTCGTATCATAGAAATTCTCAAGAGATTTACTCCTCTCGTAGAGGTATACTCTGTGGATGAGGCCTTTCTGGATGTGACAGGTTCGCTGTTGCTGTTTAAGACCCCGGAGAATATTGCCTCCTCAATTAAAGAGGAAATAAGAAACAATCTGGGTCTTCAGTGTTCCGTAGGCATTGCTCCGAATAAGCTTCTGGCAAAACTGGCAAGCGACATGAAAAAGCCAGATGGCATGATCAGGATAAGAAAAGAAGAGGTATCTTTCCTTCTTGAGAAATTACCCATCAAAGAGCTATGGGGAATAGGGAAAGGATTAGAAGTTCATCTTAACAGAATGGGTATTTTTACGTGTGGAGAAATGGGGCGCTATTCCGTAAGATCATTAAAAAGAAAATTCGGTATTATCGGAGAGACGCTCCACAATATGGGACGGGGCGTAGATGATTCTCCAGTGGTTCCCCTAGAAGAGGAACCAGATGCGAAGTCCATAGGCCACAGCATGACTTTCGATGAGGACATATATCATAGAGAAGATATACAGAGACAGCTTCTTCTTCTTTCAGAGATGGTAGGGAGAAGAGCGAGAAGAAATCACTATTTGGGAAGAACCGTAACCTTAAGGATAAGATATAAGAACTTTAGCACCTTTACCAAAAGACACACCATCCGTTTCTTTATTAATGATACGTTTGATATCTATCTCACAGCCCTTGATATCTTAAGATTCATAAGATTAGAACAACCGATAAGACTCTTAGGCATGAGCCTTTCAAACCTGACCAAAAATCTTCAGCTTCCTCTTTTTGCTGATAAAAGAAAAAAAGAAATTGTTACAAGGACGATGGATAATATCAATGATCTCTATGGTGACTTCACGGTAACATGGGGCTCTCTTATTCCCTGCTCGAAAGGCTCAAGGGTTATCTCCCCAAGCTGGAGGCCTTCTGGACCAAAAAGAGTGGAGTTGATAAGATAAATAAATGGGATGATCATTTCCGCTCTGACCATTCATAAAGATTCATTCATCTTCATCAGATAAAATTCTGATTTTTTTAAAGCCATGAAATAAATTTAAAAAAATTTTTTTAACTCAGCATCAGAGATATTTATTATCAAAAATTATTTTTTAAATTTTAAAAAAAATTTTTATTTTTGTTGCAAAAATTTGTTGACAGATGAGTAAAAATATAATAGTATTTTAAACATATTAATTTTAATAAGAAAAAAATGGTTGCGAAAATTTTTGTTTGTAAGACATGTGGAAAGGTAGCTTCTGGGAAAGGGCACCTTTGTTCTCCTGAAGAAAGAGAAAAAATTTATACATGTCAGTACTGCGGCTTAAAATCTATAGATCCAAGACATGTATGCCTTCCTATGATTTTCAATTTTAAGTATTCTTGTCAAACATGCGGTCGTGTATCTACATCTCAGAGTAGATTATGTAACCCTACAATAATTAATGGAGGAGGTGTTAAGATGGCTGTAAAGAAAAAAGCAGCGAAGAAGAAGGTAGCAAGGAAGGTAGCAAAGAAGGTAGCGAAGAAGAAGGTAGCAAGGAAGGTAGCAAAGAAGAAGGTAGCAACGAAAAAGAAAAAAAGATAATTAATATTATATAAAAAGAAAGTCTCAAGGTAAAAAGAACATTCTTTTGGTTGAAGTGTCTTCTGAAACCAAAAGGATAAGTAAGTTTATTTTTTTAAAAATTTTTTCCCGTTCGTAATTAGGTAAACCTATATTACAGGGTATCTTTTCTTTTCGTAAATCATTTATCGATACCTAGTAATATAGGTTTACTTATTTCTTTTTAATCAAGATAAATCCGTACAGTATCTAAAAGCGTATCTAAATTTTTCCTATCCTGTTAATTTATTTTATAAAGTTTTTACTGTCCAGACATTTAGAGAGAATAGCTCTAAGTTTGTTCGCATATATTTTTTGGTGATATATCATTGAGAGAAGAAAAAGAGAAGAGAAGTTTTATCAGTATGCCTTTGAAAAGATAACCCTCTTATCTGACTTGTTCTTACAGATAATACAAGAGCCTTCTTCTTTATTAGATTCTAAAGGGATGCATCTTATCGTTGCCTTTGTATCTTCCTGAACCTTATCTTCGCACTCAGCTGAACCACACCAGTGGGCATGAACAAAACCACCTTCATGAGAAATAATTTTTTTTAGTTCATCATAGCTGTCTGATCGAAAGCTATTTTTTTCTCTAAAGTTTTCTGCCTTTTTAAAGAGACTTTCTTGAATGTCTCCAAGGATTTTTTGTATCGTATCTATCATATCAATTATCGGGCAAGAAATCTTTTCACCAGTATCCCTTCTGACTAAGATTACCTGCTTCTTGGCAACGTCCCTTGGACCTATTTCCATTCTGAGTGGAATTCCTTTTTGCTCCCACTCGTGATATTTCCATCCTGGAGAATACTCTGGTCTATCGTCAAATTTCAAAGTAAAAAGGTTTTTAGCTTTTTCCTTTAGTTCTTCATAAATAGATACACACATGTCCAATTCTTTCTTTTGAGTAAAAATAGGGATGATGACGAGTTGAGTTGGTGAGAGTTTTGGAGGGATAACAATCCCCTTATCGTCACCGTGTGCCATTATCAGAGCACCGATGAGCCTGGTACTTACACCCCAGCTTGTAGCCCATACATAGTTTCTTTCTCCATCTTTATCCTGGAAGGTGACATCAAAAGCCTTTGCAAAATTTTGCCCAAGATTATGAGATGTTCCGGCCTGCAAAGCCCTTTTATCTTGCATCATTGTTTCGATCGTATAGGTTGTCTCCGCTCCTGCAAATTTTTCCTTTTCTGTTTTTGTGCCAGTGATTACAGGAATCGCCATATATTCTTCGACAAATTTTTTATAGACGTTTAACATCCTAAGCGTCTCTTCCTGACATTCTTCTCTTGTGGCGTGGGCTGTATGTCCTTCTTGCCACAAGAATTCTGACGTTCTTAAGAATAATCTTGTTCTCATTTCCCATCTTACAACGTTGCACCACTGGTTAATAAGAACCGGTAGGTCTCGATAAGACATGATCCACTTTTTAAACATTGCCCATATGATTGTTTCTGATGTTGGCCGAACAACAAGCGGTTCCTCTAATTTCTTTCCCCCTCCATGTGTTACCACAGCACATTCTGGAGCAAATCCTTTTACATGCTCTGCTTCTTTCTTTAAAAAGCTTTCTGGAATGAAAAGAGGAAAATAAGCATTTTCATGCCCGGTCTCTTTAAACATTCTATCCAGTATTTCCTGAATACTTTCCCAGAGGGCATATCCATTGGGACGAATGACCATACAGCCTTTTACTGGAGAGTAGTCTGCAAGTTGAGCTGCAGCGATGACATCAGTATACCACCTGGAATAATCCTTATCTTTTTTTGTAATCTTAAAAGCCATTTATCGATTCCTTGCGAAGAAAGATTTGAAAATCATATTACTAAAAATAGGGTGGTATGTTAATATAATTAATAAAAAGTGTCAATGAATAATCGTTTTATATAAAGACGATATGAACGAAAAAAATTAGAGACAGATGCAGGGAAATACAAAACATGGATTTAAAATTTATTGCGGATGACCATTTAGGAAAACTTGCAAGATATCTGAGAATCATAGGACTCGATTGCCTTTATTTCAACTCCATATCAGATAAGGAATTGATGAAAATATCTGAAAAAGAGAACAGGATTATTCTCAGCAGAGATTGGAATCTCTACAGATTTGCCCCCTCCCAGAGATACTTTTTTATAAAATCTCAAAAGGCGCTGGAGCAGCTTAGAATGGTATGCGATCATTTTAAAATCGATCCTTTTGAAAAGATCTTTGAAAGATGCATCGTTTGCAACTCCCTTTTGGTTGATATTAATAAAGAAGATGTCAGAACAAAAGTACCCCCTAAATCTTATAAATGGAAAGAAGAGTTTCATCAATGTAGTGGTTGTAAGAGGATTTATTGGTCAGGGACTCACCACGGGGAAATGATGAAGAATATTAAAAAGATCTTTTCTTATGAATAGTCTTTATAAGTCGCATAGAAAATCGCTCCGGAGTTCATTTTTAAAATCTTTAAGAAATATATGAGAAAATCAATTAAAAATTCCTTATCATACGTGATAAAGGCTAAAAGTTATAAAAAATTTTCCTTGCTTTTTTCCTCGATTTGATTAACGTATCTATTCAATATTTTAAAACCGGGCTGATAAAAATATCATTTTGAGAAGATTTTTATGATACGTAATGGAAAAATCAAGGTAGAAAAGGTCGATGTTTCGATAGAAGAACTCCCAGATAAGTTTGAGGGGCTCAGAATTGTTCATATCTCAGATATCCATATAAAGAGATTTGGAAAGAGAGAAAAGAAGATTGTCAAAATCATCAATGAGTTGAATCCCAGCGTCTTATTTATTACAGGAGATATTGTTAGTCGTGATGTCTTAAAGGAGGTTGAAAAATTCTGGTGGGGCATCAAGACAAAATATGGTATATGGGCTGTCCAAGGAAACTGGGAACATAAATATTCAATGACAGGTGAAAGAGTGAAAGAGGTTTATAAGAAATATGGAGTAAAACTCCTTATTAATGAAAGCGATAAATTATATATAAAAGATAATTATATTGGGATAATAGGTATCGATGACCCATTTACATTTCATGATAATATGAGTAAAGCATTGGGTGGATTACCTGAAGATTCTGTAAAGATTCTTCTTTCTCACTCTCCGAGCATAATAGATGAGGCATCGGAAAATGGTATTTCTCTGGTATTGACAGGACATACCCATGGAGGTCAGATAGCTATTCCCGGAATTGGTGCGATAGTAAAGCGAAGGGACTGTAACGGATATGTTTCTGGTAAGTATACGAGAAATCAAACCCAGATTTATGTTAATAGGGGAATCGGTACTTCTATACTGCCTATAAGATTATTTTGCCCACCTGAGATTACCTTAATTAAGTTAAAGAGGGACAGTTCTCAATCTGATCCTTGCTGGAGACATGAAAGATGATTTCTCTCAATCGCTGGATAATAGTCCTTGCGATAGCAATATTTTTAATATTCGCAGGAACAGTCCTCTTTTTAGGATAGTAATCTGAGAATAATAAATCTTTCTTAACTTTTTAAAATCACAAACAGAGCGTCGCTCGCAAGAAATCTCAAAAAGTGTATAAAAAAGTAGGGGACTTCTCTACTTATTGAAATTAAGAAGATTAAAGATGTTATAAAATTTAAAATTTAAAGGAGGTGTCCTATGCGGAAATTATTTGTTTTGACTGCTCTTTTAGTCATCTTTTTTGCATTTGTGGCATCTGCTAAAGAAAAGTTTGAGACAGACACTATCAAAACTTCTGCTGGGGAGCTTAAGATTACATTTATAGGGCATGGTACGTTGATGTTTACCTTTGACGGAAAGATTATCCATATTGATCCAGTAAGCAGAGAAGCCGATTATAATAGGCTGCCGAAGGCAGATATTGTTTTGGTAACCCATGAGCACCGAGACCACTTTGATAGGGATGCGCTGAAGATTCTTCGTACTGAGAAAACCAAGCTTGCGCTGACAGAGGTCTGTGCACTTAAGATCGAAGGCGGTATTGTTATGAAAAATGGGGATGTCAAAACCATTGAGGGATTAACAATAGAAGCTGTGCCTGCTTATAACATCGTTCATATGAGACAAAAAGGGGTTCCCTTTCATCCGAAGGGTATTGGTAATGGCTATGTGATTACCTTCGGTAACAAAAGAGTTTACGTAGCTGGTGATACAGAAAACATTCCAGAGATGAAAAAATTAAAGGAGATCGATATCGCATTCTTACCGATGAACCTCCCATACACGATGACTCCTGATATGGTCGCTGATGCCGCAAGGGCTTTTAAGCCAAAAATCCTTTATCCCTATCACTTCGGTGAAACCGATACATCCAAAATTGTAGATTTACTTCAAGATACCAGAGAGATTGAGGTTCGCATCCGCAATATGAAGTAGTATTCGTTTTTGCTCAAACTTTATGCAAATTAGCAAATTTTGCCACTTGATGTGATAAACTACAAAATAATTTTTTATTGACATTTTCAAAATTACATCATACCTTACTTTTTAAATTATCAACCTAATTAAAAGGAGGGTTTTATGAAGATAAATGCTATTTTTTGCAGAAGGTTTTTATTGCTTGCCTTTATTGTGATCTTTATCAGTGGTTGTGCCTCATCCCTTACTGAACCTTTCGGAAAATTTGGCACGCCAGAAGAGTTTACTGCTGCGAAGGCTGCTATTAAAGAGGCACAGCGTGCTGGTGCCAATACAGACAAGGCTAAGACTTTAATGGCTAAGGCAGAAGAAACCTACCGGGCGTGCAAAACAGATAAGGGGATTGAGCTGGCTATAAAAGCAAAAGAGGAAGCAGATAAGGCTCTTGCCCTGGTTGAGCCGAAAAAAGTAGCAGGAGTAATGATGCCGGCAGAGCCAATAGTTGAGAAGAAGATCGTCCTAAGAGGTATTAACTTTGATTTCAACAAGGCAGAGATAAAGCCTGAATTTAAGCCTGTATTGGATGAAGCGGTGAGAATACTGAAAGATAATCCTAAAGTTAATGTTATTATTGGGGGGCATACGTGCAACATGGGACCTGATAGGTATAATGAACGCCTTTCTGAGAGGCGAGCGAGTTCTGTAAAGGAATATTTTATTAAACAGGGAGTTGACTCCAATCGATTAAAGTCCATTGGTTATGGAGAGTCAAGGCCAATAACGGACAATCGAACCTCAGAAAAAAGGAGAATGAATCGAAGGGTTGAAATAAAAGCAGTTAAATAGGTCATGCATCGAGCAAAGATTTTATCCATTTTCATTTTTGGCCTTGTTATCTTTTTTTCTATTCATGCATTTTGTGAAAATTTCTCTGAGGTAGAAAGGAGCTTCGAGAAATTTAAAAAAGCGTGGATAGAAAAGCTTAATAGAATAGAAAAAGCAAATCTTAAAAATATCAGAATAGGAAATTCAGGAGAACCTTTCAAGGCAGAATATATTGGGTACGGTAAAAAGTTCAATCATACTATCAAAAAAACTAAATCTTCCTTAACACCCTTTATTGGGATACTCACCTATTATGAAATAAAATATGTAAGTATTGGACGGGACAAAAAAGCGGTCAAAAAGGGTCCTTTCAAAATTCGTATGAGTACAAAAGTAAAAGAGATTTTCAGATATACAAGGGGGAAATGGGTTTATTAGAGACTTTAGTTAAGATACCCTTTTTCTTTTAGCTCTTGATAGATTGTATCGGCCCTCTCTAAGCTGTCGAATACTAAAACAGAGGTTATTGTAGCTTGGCTAACGGCATCAACCCTTGAGTCAAAGTCAAAAGGGTTATAAAGATACTTCCCAAGGACGCGGTTTTTCATCTTTTTTAAATCTTCTTCATTCCATTTTACGTTTCCATATTTTGTTAAGGCTAATGGAACAAGATTGACAACTTTGCCCTTTGAGTCAAAAACAAAGATGAAATGGGTATTTTCGCATGCATCACATATGGCCGTTCTGCTGGCTACTTTGGCAAAGAGTTTTTCGCCCTCATTTTTTTTGCTCATGCTTCCCATATAGACGATTTCATTATTCTTTAATTTTATTTCTTTGAATTCTATTATTTCATTCCCCACTTCTTTTAGCCCTTGTTTTACCAGACTAATCAATTTTTCTTCAGAGATATCAGGCTTAAGGGGTTTGAGGGGTTCAGGAGGCCCTTCTTTCTTTGTCTTTTTTATCGTGGCAATTTTATATGTCATGATTGTACGGGCATCTTCAAGATAGGGAGAGTACTCCTTAATAAGACCAAAGTGAGCCTTGGCTATGACCATTTCATCTGGAGATTTTCTTATAAGAATATGAAAAGGGGCTCTACTGCTACCAACGACATCGAGTATCTTAAACTTAATATCAGGGATAACAGGATAGGAGATATTGTATCTTTTTTTAAAGGTTTGTATTTCTCTTTCATTATTTCCAGCAGCAATTCCTATCATCTTTATCTTTCCTTTAGTCGCAGGGTCTTTTTCTATAGCTTCATGTAAATTGGTAAGTATAGGTGCCTGATTTTGACAATTAGGACAGTAGACATTTAACATTTCTAAAAGGATGAGCTCTCCTTTAATCTCTTTGAAGCGAAACTTTGCTTTTTTAGAGAGGCCAAGATATTTTAGGTCTGAAGAAGAGAGCTTTTGTTCGATCAAGATATTTGGAAATTCTTCGCCGACCATTAATGCTCGGGTTCTTTGGGCAAATGCTGGGCTTGTAGCGATTAGTAAAAAGACAAATAGGAAAAAATAAAAAAAAGTTTTCTTTAGAAAAGATTGATTCATTTTGAAATTTCCCTTATGTTTTTTAGATTTTTAAATTTCCTTCCAACCCAAAGACTTTTTGACCCTATTTTGGGGATCGATTATTAAACCCTCTGTATCTTCTAAGTTTTCAATAAATTTTATGCTCTTATCAGGACCAAGAACAAAGGCAGTAGTTGCCAGGGCATCTGCAGCCATGGTGTTTTCGGCAACCACGCTTACGCTTAAAGATTGATGGGGAGAAAATCCCGAAGCAGGATTAATGATGTGATGGTAAATTTTATCTTTATCATAGAAGATTTCATAATTTCCTGATGTGGCAACTGCCCTATTATAAAGGGGAATAATTGTTTTATATCTTTTATTCTCATGAGGGTCTTTTATAGCTATCTTCCAAGGGATATTCTCTCTTTTTCCCCCTAATGCCCTTATATCTCCTCCAGCATTGATTAAAGCATGTTTGACTCCCTTTTTTTGTAATAGCTCAATCCCTTTATCTACGATATAACCCTTTGCGATACCATCAAAAGTAATCCCCATGCCCTCCTTTTGAAACCGTATCTCCTTTGAGTCAAAATAGATATTTTTGGTGTCTATTAATTTCAGGGCTTCATTAATTTTTTTTATGTCAGGAGGTTTGTTTTCTATAATAAAAGAGTCTTTATAGATATCGATAAGAGGTTTAACCGTAATATCAAAGGCACCGTTGCTTATGGAATGATAGTGGAATGAAGCACCTAAAACAGATTGAATTTCAGGCAAGACATTCTTTTGAAATCCAGTCTTGTTCAATTCAGCAACGGAAGAGTTGTCTGTGTGTCTATTCAGCATTGCTGCAAGTCTCTTTATCTCAGCAAAGGTTTCTTCAACACCCTCTTCTATCTTTGTTTTTGATGAATCGAGAAGGGTGATGGTGACATAGGTGGACATCAGGACTTTTGTCTTTTTAGTCATAAACATATCTTTTGAGAATTTAATTGGATTCAAAGGGCTGGCGAGAACAGGGTTAGCAGTGAATCCTATGCCCATTAAGCTCAAGCTTTTTAGAAAAAACCTTCTGTCTATCTTTTTGTCTAGGGAGTTTAGGTGATGATTTATCATAATATATCCTCATGGAGAATTTTTCAGGAAATTAAAAATGAATATATAAACTAAAAAGATATTCGTCAACAAAAAATATTATCTTCAATATATTTAATTTGACAAGCTGAACATAAAGCAGAACCAAAAAATTTTTTCTATGCAACTCAATGTTAAGTCAAAATCTTGACGACATTTAATATTTTTAGATAAATGAATATAAAAAGAAATATATAATCTATTGAAATTGAAAAGGTAACCGTTTTGGCATATGAGTTGTATAGATTTTTAAAATGTATCATTTAATAAAAAAGGAGGTGGATATGGCAAGGGTTAAGGCAGAGAGAAGGAAATTTTTGAGGATACCTAAAGAATCCAAAGTGAGATATCACGAATTAAAGTATCCTATGGCCAAACGCGACATAAAAAATACAAAATCAAAGAATGTTGGTGGGGGAGGGATTCTCTTTTCTTCTGGTAAATATATAGATACTGGAACGATATTAAAAATAGATATAACTGCTCAAGGTTGGGAGAAATATAGACCAGGCTTTTTTAAGGGAGGGGAGACATCTGTTTCTAAACCGATAACAGTTATTGGAGAGGTAATCAGGTCAAAGGAGGTGGTAAAGAATAAAGAGTATGACACTGCAGTGAGATTTGTCAATATCCATGAAGATGATCTTCGGGGTCTTATCGGATATATAGAAAATTATAAAAAATAATCTTTTTAAACTAAGAAAGGCTCATCTCATCAAATGATATCAGTTTTAGATTCATCTCCTTTATAACCTCTTTTAATCGAGGGTCAATCAACATCCTCAGCTCCCTGTATCGATGTTCAGGTCCGTATTTACCATATCCTGGTTTTGAGGTTTTTTCTTCCATAAGGGATGGATGACACATGATTTCACTAATCCCTTCCCTACATGATTTGAGGATAGATTCGAATATATTCTCCTTTTCTTTATGTCCCATCTGAGAGATACCAAAAAAATAATCGGGATATGCGATTCGATATTTATGGAGCTTCGCTCTACTCCTCTTTGCCAAAAATGAGATCCAGCACCTCCATATGGTATTTCTTTTTAAAAATCCTCTCTGATAGATACTCGCAGTAGGCATCGCTGTCTCATTTGGGAACCGCATCTTAGATATTTTAAATTTATGAGCCAACTCTAATATTATATTTAAAACTTGAGGAAGATAACCAATATGTTTATGGCTATCAATGTGAGAGCATTCAATTCCATAGCTTAAAAACCTTTCAATTTGAGCCCTGAGTTCCTTTTTTACCTCTTCTAAATTGACCTGGTGTAATATCAGTCTCTGAATAAATTTAGGGTAACCTAAGAATCTTCCATTTTGATCTGTTAATGTTTTACATTCATTCTTAGGCAAGGTCGGTTTTCCGTAGGTTAGATTGAGATGAATCCCTACACCTAGATTGGGAGCCTGTTTAATAAGAGGTAATCCATGTTCAACCAAATTTCCATTGATGACTATACTGGTATTCGTAACAATCCCTT